>Ga0123357_10001607_pt1 | contig 24165 bp, 16 predicted proteins | sample TergutEmb28metaG_FD_89873 | JGI IMG/M metagenome (GOLD analysis project Ga0123357, IMG submission 89873) | Embiratermes neotenicus P4 segment gut microbial communities from Petit-Saut dam, French Guiana - Emb289 P4 | ecosystem: Host-associated > Arthropoda: Insects > Digestive system > Gut ... | reverse complement strand
TTTCAGGAAACGCCCGAGGAACTGCAGGCGAAATACGACCAGCTACATGGCTGAGGGAAACGCCAAGTGAGAGATGTTGGGGGAGCCGCTGTACGCAGTGGTTCCCCCACTCACTGGATCAGGTTCCGGGAAAGATGCCGTCATTTTCGTCGATGTGCAAAAGCAGTTGCGAAGCCTCGGTTTTGCGGCATCCCGTGGCATCCCCGACAGGGCTTGACAAGAGCTGTTCGAGTGAGCCGGCTTGATGCCGGCTGCGGCACACCAGCGAATGAAACCGTGATTTCCGTATTCCGTACTTTTCTTTCCGAAATGACAAGTTGGTGTGATAGCCTTCTCCAGCCATGTGTCATTGTGCGTCAATTTGCAGGTCAGTCCGTCGCCTGCAGGAAACCCGCTATGAGTCACTACCACGCAGTCTTCCCTGTCTCGATAGCTCAGACCGCTTCACCACCCCCGTATACGCAAGGCCAGACTCCGATCCGCCATCTGTCGGGCATGACTTTCGTATCGACCGGAACTGCATTGTGGTGTCGTGCCATGGCTGTCTCACACATCAATCGGCGGACGAATGCCGTGGGCCACAAAAAGATCCCTCAGATCTTCGATCGTGAGATCGAGCAGGGCAGCGGCGCGGCGGGTGGAGATCCGACCTTTGTCGATCGCCAGGCCCATTACCTCCATGAAGGGTTTTGAGAAAAGAAGCGGCTTGGCCGTTTCGGGTTCCGGCGCGCTGTTGTGGCCGTTGTTTCGCAGATGTGAGTCCGGTATCGTACGTGCTTGTGCGAGCGTCATCCATTCGAGTGCAACCAGTCGCCATTTCAGTGCCGAGGCAGTCACCAGCAGCTCATCGGCAGCGGTGTTCAGCCTGGCGACAAGGTCGTCGTCTTCCAACTCTGTCCAGTTGCCATATCGTGTCAGGGTATTTGCCGGCATAAGCACTGCCGACGCGAAATTGTTGGCAAGTCGTTCGACACGATTGCTTTCGACCTCCTGAAACTTCTCCGCGTGCTTTGGTGGCATTGTGTCCCATGTGAGGACGTGAAATAGTTCGTGTGCCATGTCAAAATGACGCCGGCCGACAGTCTCGTGACGGTTGATCAGAACAACATCCAGCTCCGGCAAGCGACAGGCGGCACCCGAGATTCCGCTGAAAGTATCAACCATGAGCAGCAGTATCCCGAGTTCGCCCTCCATTACTTCAGCGAGGCGGCGGGCTGGCACGTTGCCGAGATTGAAGTCCGCGGCGAAGCGTTCACCCAACATCATGGCATCTTCGAAACGAGAGCGATGTGTCAGGCCGAGGGCATGGCGCAGCAATGGGATCGGACGTCCCACCTGGGGAGCGAGTGCCCGGAAGGCTGCGATCCAGCGTCCGGCATTGCGTTCACACGCAGCTAGGTCAGTTGAGGCGACGCTGCTCTGGCGCCAGGAAAAGAATCCCTCCCCGACCAACAGAAAAGGATCGGTGAAATAATCGAGGGACGCCCCCAGTTTCTCAACGGCCATCAAAAGCTCATCGGCTGTGACGCGACGTTCTCCGGTCTCAATGGCGGACACCGTCTGCCTATCCTTGAAACCGAAAAGGCGCGCCAGGTCGTCCTGGGAGAGCTTCCGTTCTTCCCGTAGGGCTTTGATCCGAGAACCAATGAAATGTGTCGCCATAAGGGCCTCCATGCGATATCGTATTCTTGCGAACGATCAATTGCAAGGAATAATTGCGGGCACCGTCAGGCTTTAAGCGGGGCGAGGATGAAATCTGGGGGTTCACAATGGCTTGAGACTCTGTCCGCCGCCTGCGGACAGGCGCTTTACCGACATTGGGGGCCCATGCCTGAGGGCGATCCGCCAGATCCCGCAACTGGAGCTGCGGCGAGAGGCGGGCACTAACGCCAGAAAGTCGTGAACTGGTCGATGGTTTCCCGATCAGGCTTGAAGCCATTGATGGCGGCCTCTGGGTCGGCGTAGCCGAAGCTGACGCCGCAGAGCAGCAGGAACTCATCACCGACATTGAACATGTCATGGGCGAGGTCGGCATAATCGGCCAGCGCCCCTTGAGGCATGGATGCCAGGCCGTGAGCGCCGGCAGCGAGGAGCAGATTGTTGAGGAACATGCCGCAATCGACCCAGAAACTCTGCCCGAGAAAGCGCGGCGTCCAGATCAGGCAGGCCATCGGTGCCCCGAAGCAGTCGTAATTTGGCGCCATGGCGCGCCGTCGTTCCTCGCGGTCGTCGCGGCTTATGCCGAGCGTTGCATAGAGACCCATGCCGCAGTGTCGTCGCCTGCTGTCATAGGGTTGTTGCCACTGGCTCGGATATTGTGGGTATTCCGGGGTGAGGGGCTCACCCGCCAAATAGCGGCGGGTCATCTCCCTCTTGAAACGTGCCAGCGTCTCCCCGGAGACGATATCGACCCGCCAGGGCTGGATGTTGCTCTGCGACGGAGTCCAGCGCGCCACGTCAAGCACTTTTCGAATGATCGCTTCATCGACCGGCCTCGGCAGAAAGGCCCGGGTGGAGCGCCGCCTGACGATGGCGTCGATCACATTGAGTTCGAGAGCGGTGTCGCCATCGCTGTCGTCATGGCTCATGGCCGATGTTTCTCCCCTGTCGGTCTGGCATTGTTTTTCTGTTTTTGTATTGCCGTGTTCCTGTCACAAGCGATGACGGCTCAGGACCGGGTCAGTTCGCGGGCGATGACCATATGCTGGATGTCATTGGTACCCTCGTAGATCCGGGTCACCCGGGCGTCGCGATAGAGGCGCTCGACCGGGTAATCGGTCAGATAGCCGTTGCCGCCGAAGGTCTGGATGGCGTCGGAACAGACCTGCTCGGCGGTTTCGGATGCCAGGAGTTTGGCCATGCAGGCCTCCTTGAGACAGGGTTGGCCGGTGTCGCGCAGCACTGCGGCATGATGGGTCAGTTGGCGCGCGCTTTCGATCCGGGTCGCCATCGCGGCAAGGCGGAAGCCGACGGCCTGATGCTCAAGGATTGGTTTGCCGAAGGAGATGCGCTCGCGGGCATAGGCGAGAGCGGCATCGAAGGCGGCCTGGGCAATGCCGATTGCCAGCGCGGCGATGCCGATGCGGCCGCCTTCGAGATTGCTGAGCGCGATTTTCAGGCCCTCGCCCTCTTTGCCCAGGAGCAGGCCGTGGTCGAGTTCGATATCGTCGAGGATGATCTCGCAGGTGTCGGAGGCGCGCTGTCCAAGCTTGCTCTCTTTGCGGGAGACCACCCAGCCCTTGCTGTTGGTGGGAACAAGGAAGGCGGAGATGCCGCGCCTGCCGGCATCGGGATCGGTCACGGCAAAGACCAGCGCGATCTGCGCCGTCGAGCCCGAGGTGATGAACTGCTTGGTGCCGGACAGGATGTAACTGTTGGTGGATTTGCGCGCCCGTGTGGTCATCGCGGCATTGTCGGATCCGCCCTGGGGCTCGGTCAGGGCAAAGGCCGAAAGCATCTCTCCGTTGGCCATCGGCACCAGGAACCGGCGTTTTTGTTCCTCGGTACCGTAGTGCAGCAGCGGCATGCAGCCAACGCAGTTATGGCCGCTCATGATGGTGGCGCAGGACGCATCGGCGTAGGCGATTTCCTCAATCGCCAGTGCCAAAGCGAGCGTGTCGGCACCGGCACCGCCCCATTCGGTCGGCACGGTCATCCCCAACAGCCCAAGCGCCCCGATTTCCGCCATTTCCTCGGCAGGGAAACGGCTCTCGGCATCCCGTGCCGCCGCCCCCGGCATCAGCCGGTCGCGCGCGAAATGACGCATCGCGTCGCGAATCAGGCGGTGACTCTCACTCAACAGCATTGCATTTGGTCCAATTGCCTCGCTATCGTGTCACGAGCGCGGACTGGCGACAACAACCGTGTGATGTGGACCGATGCGGACTTTGGCAGACTGTGGCGCGTGCGCCCGCCTTCCGGATGTCACGACCGCTTCTTCCCGGCCCGTCCTCCGGACCTGCTGCGAGGCCTTGCAGGTTCGGTGGTACCGCTGACAGCGCCATCATTAAAGGCGGGGCGCTGCGGAAGCGTGAGGTTGGGACGGTAGGGCAGTGATTCGGGGCCGTGCATCTCATCGAGGTGGGGCTTGTGGGCCTTGGAGCCGGCACCGTCGCTGCTGTTGACCGCAACGCTGACGCTGCGCCGTTTCATCGCGCTCGCCGGGGGCTTGCCGGATTTCCTTGTGGCAGCATGGACCCCGACCCGGCTCTGGATGGCGCGTTGGGTTGCCGTAGGATCGTCGACCACCGCCAGTTCCGTGGCGCGCAGGCGCCTTATTTCGTCGCGCAGCCGCGCCGCCTCCTCGAAATTGAGGTCGGCGGCGGCGTCGCGCATCCGGCTTCCGAGATCGGCCAGCACCGCCTCGAAATTATGACCGATCGAAGCCACATCATCGACCATGCCGCCGGCACCAAGGTCGACCAGAACGTGGTCGCGCTCATAGACCGAGTTGAGGATGTCGCCGATCGATTTTTTGACGCTTTCCGGGGTGATGCCGTGGAGGGTGTTGTATTCGACCTGTTTCTCGCGGCGGCGGTTGGTCTCGGCGATGGCGCGCTCCATGGAACCGGTCATGTGATCGGCATAGAGAATGACCCTGCCGTCGACATTGCGCGCGGCGCGGCCGATGGTCTGGATCAGGGAGGTCTCGCTGCGCAGGAAGCCCTCCTTGTCGGCGTCGAGGATGGCGACCAGGGCGCATTCGGGAATGTCGAGACCTTCGCGCAGGAGGTTGATGCCGACCAGTGCATCAAAGGCGCCGAGACGGAGGTCGCGCAGGATCTCGATGCGTTCGATGGTGTCGATATCGGAGTGCATGTAACGCACGCGGATACCCTGCTCGTGGAGATATTCGGTGAGGTCCTCGGCCATGCGCTTGGTGAGCACAGTGATCAGGGCGCGATAGCCGGCGGCGGCGACGGCCCGCAGTTCCCCGACGAGGTCGTCGACCTGGGTGCGTGCCGGACGGATCAGGACCGGCGGATCAATCAGCCCGGTGGGGCGGATCACCTGTTCGACGAAGACGCCGCCGCTCTGGTTGAGTTCCCAGTCACCAGGAGTTGCCGACACCGCGACCGTCTGGGGCCGCATCCGGTCCCATTCCTCAAAACGCAGCGGTCGGTTGTCCATGCAGGAGGGCAGGCGGAAGCCATATTCGGCCAGCGTGGCCTTGCGGCGGAAGTCGCCGCGGAACATGCCGCCGATCTGGGGAATGGTGACATGGCTCTCGTCGGTGAACACCAGCGCGTTGTCGGGGACATATTCAAACAGCGTCGGCGGCGGCTCGCCGGCGCGCCGTCCGGTCAGATAGCGGGAATAATTCTCAATGCCGGCACAGCTGCCGGTGGCCTCCATCATTTCGAGATCGAAGGTGGTGCGTTGTTCCAGCCGCTGTGCCTCCAGGAGGCGCCCGTGGTGGTGGAGATCATCAAGCCGCAGTTTCAGCTCGGATTTGATCGATTTGATCGCCTGCAGCAGGGTCGGGCGCGGCGTGACATAATGCGAATTGGCGTAGATCTTGATGAATTCGAGTTCGTCCTGTTTGTGGCCGGTGAGCGGATCGAATTCCTCGATATTTTCGACGACATCGTCGAACAGGTTGACGCGCCAGGCACGGTCTTCGTAATGCGCCGGGAAAATGTCGATGGTATCGCCGCGGACACGGAATGTGCCACGGGTGAAGTCGCCCGGGGTGCGCCGGTATTGCAGGGCCACCAGGTCGGCGATCAGGCGGCGCTGATCGATCTGTTCCCCCTTTTTCAGGGCAAAGGTCATGGCGGTGTAGGTCTCGACCGAGCCGATGCCGTAGATGCAGGATACCGAGGCGACGATGATGACGTCGTCGCGTTCGAGCAGCGCGCGCGTGGCCGCATGCCGCATGCGGTCGATCTGCTCGTTGATCGAGGAGTCCTTCTCGATATAGGTGTCGGTGCGCGGCACATAGGCCTCGGGCTGGTAGTAGTCGTAATAGGAGACGAAATACTCCACCGCGTTGTCGGGAAAGAAGTTTCGGAACTCGCCGTAGAGCTGGGCGGCGAGCGTCTTGTTCGGCGCCAGGATCAGCGCCGGACGCTGGGTGGCCTCGATCACCTTGGCCATGGTGTAGGTCTTGCCCGAACCGGTGACCCCGAGCAGGACCTGGGCGCGGTCGCCGCGCGTGATCCCTTCGACCAGTTCGGCGATGGCCTGTGGCTGGTCGCCGCGCGGCTCATAATCGGAGCGGATGGTGAAGCGCACGCCCCCTTCGGATTTTTCCGGGCGTGGCGGACGGTGCGGGGTCCACACCCATTCGGAGCCGTCGGCGGCGCGGAATTCGGGGCGGCCGTCGCGAATCAGGGCATCAAGCGCCTCGGCCGTTGCTTTGACCCCGAGGGCTTCGGCCTTGCTGCGGGGCGGGCGCGCCAGAGCCTCCTGATCGTCCTCCTCGGTCGGCAGGCCGAGCTGGCGCGCCAGTTCGGGGTCGAGGAAGGGCACAATCGCGGCCGTGCCATAATGGGGGCTGGGCGCAGCGGTATCCGGGGCGTAAGGACCATCTTCGGGCAATTTCCGGGAGGTCGAGGCGCGGGCGCGATGGGCGGCAGCGTCACTGGCGCGCCGGTCGCGCGAATTGTCCGGCGGGGGCTCAATTCCGGTCGACGAACCGATGCCGCTCTCGCCGCGATTGATGGCCGGGTTGAGCAGTTCAGCCAGCGCCGGGCCGATCGGTTGGACATCGGGGCGCGAGGCGCCGGATGTCTTTGATCCGGACGCCCTGCCGGATGACGTGCGGGAATCTGTCTTCTTGGCCATGGTGCGGCAAGTATGGACCGAAACCTGGCGCCTGTAAAAGAGTGAGGGGCCCCGCGAGAGATTTGGGGTGGCGTGTCAGGAAGGGTCGGATCGGCGCGTGTGTTCAGGCAGGATCGCCCTTTGCGCACATGGCGGAGGGCGTCGGTTTCCTGCCCGACTCCTTCAAATCGTGGACGCAGGGCGCAGGCGCCTGAGTGCAGCCGGCAGCTTGGCGTCGAGCCAGCTGGCGATCGCCTGCTGGTGGCGATGGTAGGAGAGGCCGAGCGCGATGATTAGGACGCCGATCACCGAGAGCGCGAAGGGAAACAGGAGCGAGTCCTTAAAGACATTTTGGGCGAGTTCACCGAGATAGAGCGCGACGCCGATCGTTCCGAACACGACAAAGACGCGTCGTCGAAGGAATACGGCGAGCAGCAGGAAACCGACATTCATGGCGCAGTAGATCGCCTTCTGCACAGTCGTGCCGCCTGAGGTCGCGGTGATGGCGCCCCAGAAAGTGAGGACGCCGAACAGATAAAGCCAGAAGGCGAAGTCGCCGGAGCGCTGCCGGGTATTGACGATGGCAGCGATCACAATCATGGCGAGGCCGAAAACGATCGATACCTGGCGGGATAATTCCCAGTTGCCCGACGCTTTGCCCGCGATCCACGGCACGATGTCCATCGACATGAACCAGAACGCGATTGCAACCAGGAGCACGATGAAGGGGAAGCGATAGAAGTGGAGCGCCACAGCTGCGGCGAGGATTGTGGCAATCTCCATAAAAATCCAGCTTCCCCGGATCAGCTGGTAGAATTCTCCTGTTGTGCCCGGGTGGCCGAAGCGGCTCCACATGCCGAGCGCGTCCTGGATGCCAAAGACCGCAAGTGGCGCCATCGATACCGCGATTGCGATCAGGAGGCCGCCGGCTGCGGGCAGATTGCGCGCGTTCCAGAGATAATGTCCTGTGGTGGCGAACAGGACGGCGTAGACGAGGGCGGTGGCAGTCAGTGCCGCTCCGCCCATCTTCGAGAAGGCGAGGGTCGAAAACAGTCCCATCGCGCCAATGACGATGAGGGCGCCGGCATACCAGAGCATATGCACGAAATCGAATTTCGGGGGGCCATTGGAGGTGTTGCTGGCGCGGTTGGCGAGGAAGGCGAGCAGGGGGTCCAATTGTTCCGGTGTGATCAGGCCGGTGAGCGCGGCGGCGCGCAGGTCATGGTCGCAACAGCGCATGGGAATGTTTCCCGGTTTCAGAAAACGGTTGTGCGGATAAAGACTTGTCGATCGGCGCCGGCACGCACGGGCAGTCGCATTGGAGCACAATAGATCAAAATGAACAAGGTTCAATAACTTTCGGGGCGGCTCGGTCGATTGGCTCCCGGCGAGCTGACCTGCTCGGTCTTTGACCGGAAATTATGGCAAGATCCGATTGGGCCGGGTTGTGCAAATTCCTGCACACGGTTTGCCGTGAACCGCTTTCTTGCCATGATCGGGATGCATCACCGGTGCCGCCGAAGAGCTGGCCGATCACGAGGGGGACGGATTTCAATGGGGCGCAGGTTCGGCATTGCGCCTGCCTGAGGACGCTGCACAAGGAGGACGATTGCGATGTCACTTAAGCTGTTTGAGCTGGTCGGGAGCGACGCAACGCGTCCCTTCTCTCCCTATTGCTGGCGCACCCGGCTGGCGCTGGCGCATAAGGGGCTGTCAGCGGAAACGATCCCCTGGCGCTTCACCGAGAAGGCGATGATCTCGTCTTTCGGAGCGGAGAAGGTCCCGGTATTGCTCGATGGCGACAAGGCGATCGCCGATTCCTGGGCCATCGCCTCCTACCTTGAAGACGCCTATCCTGATCGGCCGTCACTGTTTGGCGGCGAGGGCGGGCGTGCCATGGGCCGGATGATGAACTGGTGGGGCGATATTGTCGTGATCGGCGGAATTTTCCCGATGATTGTCGCCGATATCCCGAGCCATTTGTCGGATGTGGACGCAGCCTATTTCCGCGAAAGTCGCGAGGCGCGCCTCGGCAGGTCGATCGAAGACACTGCAGCAAACCGCGACCAGGCTGTGGTTAGTTTCCGCAGGACGCTGGAGCCGATGCGACAGACGCTCAAGACACAGCCCTTTCTTGGCGGCAGCGCTCCGAACTACGCCGACTATGCCGTTTTCGGCGGCTTCCAGTGGGCGCGGGTGGTCAGCCCCTTCCGGCTCCTGGAGGCAGATGACCGGATCCACGCCTGGCGCGAAAAGCTCCTCGATGCTTTCGACGGCCTGACGCGTAAATCTCCAGGCTATCCGGTGTGATCTGCCTTGGTCGGATCGGGCAGGGGCGCAAATGCGCTTTCCTGGCCGATTTGGCAGGCATGCCCGATAGTGTTCCTCGGCCCGCGCAAGGTGCAGCCCTTGTCAATGAAGCCGGACCGGAGGGCGGCGTTCGGGCGCTCTTCGATCCCCGCTGGTTGGTTCCATCCCCGGGCGAAACGGGGGCAGCCGAGGACAGCCTGTGCCGGTGTACCCCCGGAAGCCGGAAGCGATTGAACCCGTTTCTGCCGGACTCTTTTTCACCCGGCTGGAATCTGTTTTCTAGGCGCAGACGTGTTGCGAAAGAGATGCTGCGGATGCACAGATGCGATCTCATTTGTTAGAATTTCAAATTTGGTTGAAAGAGAAATCATGAAAAATAATTTCATCCGTCTTTTCGGTGGCTTCCCAGCCGCAATTTTTGCTGTTGGAGCTGCCTCATTGCCGGCTTCCTGGGCTGAGGCCAGCAGGGAGACCCAGGACATGTACGACATTGCTGTAAGGTGCAGTGTCCATATGTCATACCTTGCATTCGTGGCGGAGGAGACAAAGAACGAGAAGCTCGAAGCCGCCTTTCAGGCAGCGACAACGCGACACGTGAAAGATGCCGTGATCTCTGGCGACAAACTCGGGAAATCCGCGGACGAAGTCGAGCGCGAGATCAACGGAAGGGGCGAAACATTTGCAAACACCCAGATAAAGACGCCGATGGACGAGAAGGAGATCGAGGCGGTGACCACAGCCTGCGGACCGGAAATCCTTCCCCTGTTGAAATGAAAATGAGGCGGGACCGAGCGGGGTCATCGCCTTGGCATCGACGCGGTGAGGTGGAATGAGGTCGCAGCCGGGAATCCTGGCGGGTTCCGGAAGGTTCCTCGTCCTGTGATGACTTTCGCTGCGGCGGAGCATCCGGGAAACAGACCAACCGTTGCGAGGTGTGTTCAGGAGGGACGTGCATTGCCGCTCCGGGTATCTGTGCTCCTTTTTGCCAGGAAGGCTGGCCGCCGGTGAAACCTCAGGCTTCCGGCATGAGGGACGGTGGGAAAGCTGGCGTTGCCGGGACAGTGGGTCAGCTTCGGCAGGATTTCTGATTTTTTGTGGTGGGAAGCGGGGCGGATCACGCGATCGTCAGAGGAAATGGGGAATCTGACCATTGAGCGTCGCAGAACGGCCCCACTTCGTCGTCAACGTTTTGCCCATGCGGTGATGGTCAGCAATATATGCCGTTGCCCGATTTTCTGCTCCGCCTGGCCTTTGGCCTCTTACTAAATCCTCTGCCGCTTCGATGAGAGCCGATTGGATGAAAATGCTGCCTCCGGTCCTGCAGCGCAGGCTTTGCCGCTGCGCGAAGATTTCCTGGGTGCCCCCCAGGGAATGGCGGTGCGGCATCGTCTTAATCCCCAGAGCGATCAAGCCCCGGAGAGCGATCATGACCAGTTTCGCCACGTCGAAAGACTTCAATTACAGACGCGGCACGGACCGCCGAACCGCCTCCGGAGCTGCGATGTCTTTGTTTCGGATCATGAAGTCATCCCTCGGCGCGCTGACTGCGGTTGCCGCTTTGGCGCTGTCGGCCGCGGATGCCCCGGCGCAGGTCTCGCTCACGACCACCGACCCGAAAGCGGCCCCGGTCACCGTGCAGTCGGTGGATATTTCCACCGAAGTCATGGGACGGGTTGCGGTGACGACCTTTGACATGGTGTTCGCCAACCCCAATGGCCGCGTGCTTGAAGGGACCTTTGAATTTCCGCTCCTCGACGGTCAGCGCGTGGTGCGTTTCGCGCTCGACATCAATGGCAAACTGCGCGAGGCCGTTCCGGTTGAGAAAGAGAAAGGGCGGGTGGTTTTTGAAGAAATCGAGCGCCGTCGTGTAGATCCGGGCCTGCTGGAGAAGACCGCAGGCAACAATTATCGCGCCCGCATTTTCCCGATCCCGGCCAATGGCACCCGCCACGTCGTCATCGCCTACCAGGAGGATCTGGGGGCGACATCGGCCGCAACATCTGCACCGCATTACCGTCTGGCGCTGGATTTTCTGACAGAACTCAAGCTCTTCAGCCTGACTGCAAAGGTGCTTTCTGCCGGAGGCACCACGGCACCGAAGGCGACGACGACGCTGGCACTGGACCTGCCGGCGTGGCGGGATGCAAAAATTCTCCAGATAAGGAAGGAGAATTTCACTGCCCGCGGACTGCTCGAGATTGACCTGCCTGCCATGCCGGCGGTCGGAAAGGCGCAGCCGGCGGTAATCACCGAGACTGTGAATGGCCGGGAATATTTCTACGCTGAGGCGGCGCTGCCGCCGATGAAGGCGAAGCCGCGGCCGGTGCCCAAAGCCATCGGCATATTGTGGGACGCCTCCGGTTCGGGACGGGAGCGCGATCACAACCGCGAGTTTGCGCTGCTGGATGCCTGGTTTGCCACTGTTCGCAACGTCGACGTGAAGCTGCTCCTGATCCGCAATACCGCGGCGATGCCGGTCGCACTGACGGTGCGGGACGGCAACTGGGCCGACGTCCGTGCGGCGCTTGAGAAGACCGTTTATGACGGAGCTACCTCTTTTGACGGTCTTGCCGATGACGCATCGGTCGACGAATGGCTGCTGTTCTCCGACGCCCTGGTGAATTTCGGGTCCACGCAGGCCATTGACAAGCTGCCGCTGCGAGCACCCCTCCACGCGGTCAACGCGTCGACGCGTGCGGCACCGGAGTTCCTGCGCGGACTGGCCGCACGGGGCGGCGGTGAGTATGCCGATCTGCTGGCGATGGATGCGCAGGCGGCCGCCGCGCGGCTGCGCCAGGTTTCTCTTCGTGTGCTCGGTATTGAACGCAATCCGGAGGCTGTGGCCCAGGTTTTCCCGGAGCCCGGGGCGGCGGTGCGTGCGGAGAGTGGCACGCTGGTGGTGACCGGCATTCTGCGTCAGGCTTCCGCGACGGTGGCTGTGAAACTGGGGTTCTCGGAGGCGGACGCGCAGAGAATCGAGTTTTCCGTGAAGTCGGGAGATGGCGCCAGCACGCTTGCGGCGCGGGCCTGGGCGCTCGCGAAAATCGAACATCTGTCCGCAGCAGGCGGTGACAACCGCGCCGACATCCGAGCCACCGCCCAGGAATTCCGCATCGTCACCGCAGATAGCTCCCTGATCGTGCTTGAGTCGCTCGAAGACCATATCCGTTACGACATCGCACCTCCGGCCGAATTGCGTGAGCAATGGGCGCGGTATCGGGGCAGTCGCGACACCACCTTCGGCAAGAACCGCGGACAGCACATCGAGCGCGTCGTGAAACTGTTTGAGGAACGCGCTGCGTGGTGGGCGAAGAAATTCCCCAAGGATCAGCCGTCGAAGGCGGAATTGAGAAAGCCGATTGCAGGCATTGCAGGGACAGAGAGCGAGGACAGTGGGCGCGCCTCGAGGACAAGGTCTCGGCCAATGGCCGAGGCTGAAATGGCTGTCGAGGCTGAAGAGGCGCCTCCGCCGGCACGTGCCGCGCGTGAGCGAGGGCGGGGGCGAATCCACGGAATTGTGGCGTCTCCGCCGATACCCATGGTGCCCATGGTGAGCTTGGCGCCATTGGCGCAGGTTCCCGCAGCTTCTGCCCCTCCCGCAGCGGACAGGAATTTTGATGCGTTGAACGGCAACGTCAATGAGAGTGCTGGAGCGCAGCAACGTGCCTCCAATGGCTATACCTGGCGTTCGCGCGCGGATGTGAATAGCACCACCGTTCCTGTGGGTGATGCCGTCCATGCGCCCATCGCGGCCGCATCGATCGCGCTTCAGCGCTGGTCGCCGGCGGCGGGCTACCTTGATCACATCCGGAGGGTGCCGGAATCGGAGCGCTTTGCAGCCTACCTCGAAGAACGCGCAGACCACGCGCGTGAGCCGGGCTTCTATCTCGATGTTGCCGGATATTTCTTCGACGAGGCCAGGGATAGCTCCACCGGCTTGCAGATCCTGTCGAATCTTGCCGAACTCGGTCTGGAGGATGCGCCTCTGCTGCGCGTGCTTGGTCATCGTCTGGTCCAGGCCGGACGGCCGGAACTGGCGCTGCCTGTGTTTGAACGCGTGCTGAAGATCCGGGGGGAGGAGCCGCAAAGCCGTCGCGACCTGGCGCTTGTTGCAGACAAGTTCGGGCAGCATCAGCGCGCGGTCGATCTGCTCTGGGAAGTCGCGAGCCGTCCCTGGGATGACCGCTTTCCGGAAATTGAGCTGATCGCGCTTGGCGAACTGAATGCCATCGTCGCGGTAAACCGCAAGGGCCTCGACCTGTCGAAAATCGATCCGCGCCTGATCAAGGATATGCCGGTTGGCCTGCGCGTGATCCTGACCTGGGACGCCAATGACTGTGATATCGATCTCTGGGTGGACGACCCGAACGGTGAGCGCGCGATGTATAGCCATCCGCGCACCGCTCAGGGCGGGCGGATGTCGGAGGACTTCATCGCCGGCTACGGGCCGGAGGAATTCCTGCTGCGGGAACCAAAGCCCGGCAGATACACGGTGCGCATCAACTATTTCGGCGACGCCCGCCAGACCGCGCTCGGTCCGGTCACGGCGCAGCTGCGGCTGATTACCGGTTTCGGGACGGCAGACGAAAGGGAGGAGCGTCTCACCGTGCGCCTGGTGGATAACAAGGATACGCTTGAGATAGGGTCGATCGAGATCGGGAAGTGAAGGGAAGGGAGAAGGGGGCGGCGCAAGCGCCGTCGCCCCTCGGGCCCTCGGTCGGGATTTAGGAGTTCCAGGCCTGAAGATCGGGACTCCATATTCTGAACCGGCCCCGTGCTTCGCGCCTCTGTCTCATGTGACTACCTTGGAGCGCCATGTCGGTCTGACACGACGGCAGAGCCGTCTCCGGGGTTCGGCCAATGGTGGCGGCACAGCGGCCGTGAATCGCACCCGAATTCATCTGCATACAATCCGGCCCTTTCTGGCGGCGGGGCAGAGAGACAGCGGGAGCCATTGGCAGTGCCGACAACGATCCGGGTGGGGGCGGTGCGCAGCCTATGGCCAGGGTCGAATTGCGGTATGGTGGCAAGTGGCCGGCAAATCACGCGATCGTCGGGCAGGCCGAGGGTCGAATTCTTTGGCGACGAGGGCTCGAAGCAGACGGATCGCTCGCCAGCCCTCACCAGGCTTTGATTTCCGTGCTCCGGCGCCATCGTGCGAGAATTTCCCTGAGGCCGTGTGCGCGACGTTCGCAATTCAGCCGGGAATGCACATTAAGGGAGGTGCTTTCCCTTTGCCCCGACGGGCTTCCGTCTCACATTCGACATGAGAATCATCTTCGGAGGCGACACCATGACGGACATTCCGGGGGTTCCGGGGGCGGGAGATGTCCATCGCCGAGGCGGGATGGAGGGCAGAACGGCCGCCGCCGGTTCCCTGTCGCCGGGGAGTATGTCGGCCATGTTGCTGTTCCGCTTCATGAAATTTTCCGCAGCCATGGCCCTGATCGTGGTTGCTGCGTTGGTGTTTTCGGGCGCGTGTGCGCCAGCGCAGGTCATCCTCGGGTTCACCGACCCGCAACCCGTCCCCGTCACCGTGCAGTCAGCGGATGTTTCGACCGAAGTCATGGGGCGGCTTGCGGTAACGACCTTCGACATCGTGTTTGCGAACCCCAATGCGCGCGAACTCGAAGGCACTTTTGAATTTCCCCTGCAATGCGGCCAGCACGTGGTGCGTTTCGCGCTCGATTTTGATGGCGCTCTGCGCGAGGCCGTGCCGGTCGTGAAAGAGAAGGGGGGCGTTGTCGTCAGTGTGGTCCGGGGGATCGAGGGCCGCGAGCGCGATGCCGGTCAGATCGCAAAGACCGGGGGCAACAGGTTCAGCGCCCGCATCTTTCCCATCCCTGCCAACGGCACGCGCCGCGTCGTCATTGCCTACCAGGAACACGTCGGTGAGAGATACCGTCTGGAACTCAATTTTCCGAAAGCGCTCAAGGTCTTCGGCCTGACGGCGAAGGTGTTTTCTGCGGCCGGTGCGGCGCCGCCCACGGCGACGACGACGCTGGCGCTGGTCCTGCCGGCGTGGCGGGATGGGAAAATTCTCCATGTCGAAAGGGAGAATTTCATCGCAAGCGGTGTCCTGAAAATCGAGCTGTCGGCCATGCCGGTGGGCGAGGCGGAGCCGGCCGTGATCACCGAAAGCTTCAATGGCCGGGAATATTTCTATGCCGAATTGAATCTGCCGACGAGTATGAGAGAAAGGCGTCGGCCGGTGCCGAAGGCGGTCGGCATATTGTGGGACGCCTCTGGTTCGGGGCGTGAGCGTGATCACGGACGCGAGTTTGCGCTGCTGGATGCCTGGTTTGCCGCTGTTGGCGATGTCGACGTGAAGCTGATCCTGTTGCGCAACACCGCTGCCGCCCCGGTGACGCTGACGGTACGGGATGGCAACTGGGGCGAGGTCCGGGCGGCGCTTGAGAAGGCCGTCTATGACGGTGCCAGCTCGTTTGACGGTCTTGCCGACGATCCATCGGTTGACGAATGGCTGCTGTTTTCCGGCGGCCTGGTCAATTTCGGGGTCACGCAGACGCTCGATAAACCGCCGCTGCGTGCGCCCGTCCATGCGGTCAATGCCTCGACGCGTGCGGCACCTGCCTTCCTGCGTGGACTGGCCGGGCGCGGCGGTGGCGAATATGTCGATCTACTGACGCTCAAGGCGGATGCGGCGGCAGGCCATCTGCGTCAGCTTTCACGTTGTGTGCTTTCGGTTGAGGCGAACCCGGGCACCGTGGCGCAGGTGGTTCCGGAGGCCGGCGGGTTTGTGACCGGAGACGGTGATGTGCTGGCGGTGACCGGCATTCTGCGCCAGCCCTCGGCGACCGTGGCCGTGAAACTGGGGTATCCGGGGGCAGTTGATGTTGCGGAGGTGCGCGAGTTCTCCGTGAAGTCAGGCGAAGGCGCCAGTACGCTTGCGGCGCGGGGCTGGGCGCGGGCGAAAATCGATCATCTCTCCGCTTCGAGCGGCGACAACCGCGCCGACATCCGTGCCATCGCCCGGGAATTCCGGATTGCTACCGCGGATACCTCCCCGATTGTCCTCGATACAGTTGACGATTACATCCGCCACGACATCGAACCGCCGGCCGATTTGCGCGAGGAGTGGCTCAACCGCCGTTGCGTCGGTGCGGAGGGCCTCGCGAAAGGTCCGTCCGGGCAGATCGAACGCCTTTTGAAACTGTTCCAGGAACGGGTGGCATGGTACGAGACGGAGTTTCCCAAGGAGGTGGCGCCGAGGTCGGCAGAAATTGCGCCGACACCGGCGAAAGCGCAGGGTCCCGGAATCAATTATCGGGTCAAGCCCCAGCCGCCACACCCGCGGCCGCACAAAGACGCGCATATGATGGTGTGGGCGCGCATGGTCGATTACGACTACGACAATTTGCGGGTGGCTGCCGTTGGCAGCGTAATGATTTACCATAACGGTACTGCCCTCAACGCCGACAAGATCACCTACGATCAGAAAACCCGCCGCCTTCGCGCTGAAGGCAGTGAAGTGATGACCGCAGCCGACGGCAGGATCAGCCGTGCCGAGGGGGTGGATCTTTCCGACGACTACCGTGACGGCTTTGTCGACTCGCTGCGTCCTGAAACCGCTGACAGGTTGATGGTTGGCCTTAGTTGCCGCCGCCAGAACAACACGGTGTTTGAGAACGGGGTCTCTGCGCGTCCTGCAAAGGCAATCCGCAGAAAGCCTCCGTTTTGGCACGTGACGGCTGGGCGGATCATCCGCAACCAGCAGGTGAGGATGCGCTATTTCGAGGATGCGCACCTCGAATTCATCGGCGTTCCGATCGAGTGGCTGCCCTATTTCGATACTCCCAGCCCCGCCTGTCACCATCCGTCCTGTTTTTTGGCTCCAGGGAACCTGTCGCCCGATCAAGCCTGGACTTGGAAACACCATTGCTCCATCGCATTCCAATACAATCTGACCGCACTTCGACCTCTGGCTCCTCCGACCTTGCGGGACGAACTCAATCAGGCAGAAATCTGCAAGCGGCGGGTTGATCGCTTCTGGAGGGGGGATGCCTGCAGCACCGAGCACTTCGCTCCTGTTGTTCCATCGGCGGCGGGCTATCTTGGTTACATCCAGCGCGTGCCGGAATAGGAGCGCTTTGCGGCCTATCTGGAAGAGCGTGTCGATCATGCGCACGAGCCCGGCTTCTATGTCGATGTCGCCGGATATTTCCTCCATGCGTCCAGGGATGTCGCGACGGGATTGCAGATTCTGTCGAACCTTGTCGAGCTTGACCTTGAGGATGTTGCCTTGCTGCGCATGCTTGGGCATTGCCTGGTGCAGGCAGGGCGGTTGGACCGGGCGTTGTCGGTGTTTGAGCGCGTGCTCAGGATCCAGGGTGAGGAGCCGCAGAGCCGCCGAGATCTGGCGCTTGTTGCAGATAAGCCTGGACAGCACCAGCGTGCCGTCGATCTGCTTTGGGAGGCTGCAAGTCGGCGGCCATGGGACGACCGGTTCCAGGAGGTCGGGATGATCGCGCTTGGCGAAATGAATGCCATCGTGTCGGCAAACCGGCAACGACTCGACCTTTCGAAAATCGATGCTCGCCTCATCAGGAACATGCCGGTCGGTCTGCGGGTCGTGGTGACCTGGGATGGCGACAACTGCGATGGCGATCTCCGGGTCGACGACCCGAACGGCGAACGGGCGGAATTTGACCATCCACTCACCACCCAGGGCGGGCGCAGGGCGAAGGGATTCTCGAACAGTTCCGGATCGGGTCGATCGAGATCGAAAAGTGACGGAATTCAGACCGGGGGGGCGACGTCCCGTGCTGCCGCTTCGGCCCAGGGACAGATCCGGTCCTGACGGGAGGGGAGGCGACGCGTCGAATGTCGAACCGGTTTCGCCTTGGACCTTGATCGAGCGCACCTTTGGGATCGAGCCGCGCGCCAGATGGCGGTGTGGATGATTGCGTTCATGGCTTGCAGTCTCATTAAAAATACTCTATTTTGGGTAGTATGGCTACCCAAAACGAAAGAAAATTAAGGAGGCTGCTGGCCGCTCACGTGCCGGGAACGGTTTATGTGGCGCCGTGGCTGGAAGCGCACGGCATATCCCGCGATCTGCAAAAGCACTACCGCAGGGCCGGCTGGCTGGAAACCGTGGGCAGGGGAGCGTTCAAGCGCCCGGGTGAGCAGGTGACGTGGCAAGGCGGTTTGTACGCCTTGCAGGTGCAAAGCGGTCTGGCGGTACATGCGGGTGCTCTGACTGCGCTGGCGTTGCAGGGCTTTGCCCATTACCTCCGCCTTGGCGCCGAAACCGCGTTTCTGTTCTCGCCGCCGAAGGTGAACCTGCCCGCATGGTTCAGAGCCAGGGGCTGGGGCCAGCCCATCGATCACTGCAGGACCTCGGTGCTGCCTGCGGGGCTGGCGCTGGTGGACTATCCGGTCGGTGCCTTTGCGATCCGGATCTCCGCGCCTGAGCGTGCCATTCTCGAAAGTCTTCATCTGGTCCCGGAATCGGTGGATCTGGTGGAGTGTTATCAGATCGTCGAGGGGCTGACGACATTGCGGCCCAGACTGTTGCAGCAGCTTCTTGAGCAATGCAGCTCGGTGAAGGTCAAGCGTTTGTTTCTCTATATGGCCGAGAGGGCGGGTCATCAGTGGGCCAAGCGGCTGGATGCCGGGAGAGTGGACATCGGGACGGGCACCCGGACCGTGACCAGGGGCGGAGTTTATGTGTCCAGCTATAACCTGATCCTGCCCAGGGAGTTGGTTAGCGTATGATTTCGAAGACCTACCGTGCTCAGGTCGACCTGCTGTTGCAGGTTCTGCCTCATGTGGCGATGGAGGACTCTTTCGGCATCAAAGGCGGAACAGCTATTAATCTGTTTGTCCGTGATATGCCGCGGCTGTCGGTTGATATTGATCTGACGTGGTTGCCCTTCGACGATCGTGCGACGGCGCTCGCGCGCATCACCGAAGCGCTGCGGCGCGTGAAGGCGCAAGTGGAAAGCGTCGTTCCGGCCTCAAGGGTTTCGCTTGTGGCGCAGGGCGACGGAATGGAGGCCAAATTAGGCATCCAGACGCAGGCCGCACAAATAAAAGTGGAGGTCAATACCACCCTGCGGGGCTTCCTCTTTCCGCCACGCATGATGGACGTGGTCGAAGCGGCGGAGGAAGAGTTCGGGCGCTTTGTCTCTGCGAGGGTTGTATCCCATGCGGAATTGTTCGGCGGAAAGATTTGCGCAGCGCTGGATCGCCAGCACCCGCGCGACCTGTTTGACGTGCGCCAGATGTTTGACGGTGAAGGGTTGACCGAGGAAATTCGCATGGGGTTCTTGGTTGCGCTTCTCGGTCATTCGCGCCCGATCCATGAAATGATCCGGCCGAATTTCAAGGATCAGCGAAGAGCCTTTGAAACGCAGTTTGCAGGCATGGCTTTCCTGCCGTTCACCTACGAAGACTTTGATGAGACGCGACAACGGCTCGTTCGGGAAATCAACGACCGTTGGACAGATGCTGACCGCGCCATGCTGTTGGCTTTCAAGCAGGGCAGCCTGCAAGAGTCTTCGCCGCCGCTGGAAAATCTGTCGAAGCTGCCGGCGGTGCAGTGGAAGCTCAGGAACATTCTCAAACTGAAACAGCAGAATCCGGAGAAACACACGGAGCAGCTGAGAGCACTTGAGAGGCGGCTTGTCTGAAGCTGTCTGAGTGGGCCTGGCGGGGCAGATTATCGCGCATGCCTCATTTGATAGCGATTGATCGAGGCGTCATGATCGCAGGGTGCGCTCCAAAATGTCTGCGTCGTGCGCCAAGGCAGGGAGCCCCGCCATCGTCCTGTTCGATCAGAGGCGACGCTCCCTGGAGCCGAAGTTTCAATTTTCGGGTCCACGCTTGCAGCGCGGGGATCGACCCATACCGATAACATGATCGACGGGAAGAAGGAGGGAGAGAGACTGCTATTATTGTTATTGGCGTGAACAATTCACAATTCAGAATCCCTCTGTTTCTGCCACAATTGCAGGCACGAGCGCACAGTGTGCCCCGGTGGCAGAAATCGGCACGTTTCGCGGTTCGTGCTCCGAGCCTCAGCAGCTGGATCTGGCGGGTTGCTCTCGTGCGCAGTTACTCCCTGGTGATCGCGTCAATCGCGGCCATGTCATCGCCATCCAGCGTCCATGAGACGGCGCGGGCGTTCTGCTCGATCTGTTCGGCGCGGGTGGCACCGGCGATGACGCTGGCGACCTGGGGACGTGCGGCGAGCCAGGAAAATGCCAGTTCAAGCAGGCTGTGACCCCGTGCTTTGGCAAATTCTTTCAGCTTCTCCGCCACCGCCTCGTTGCGCGCTGTGGCATAGCGCTCACCCAATGCCGGCCAGGCGGCAAAACGGGTATCCGCAGGCGGCGCTGCGCCGGGTTGGTATTTGCCGGTGAGCAGGCCCGAGGCCAGCGGGAAATAGGGCAACAGGCCGATGCCGTAGGCTTGCGCGGCTGGCAGCAGGTCGGCTTCGATGCCGCGGGCGATGAGGCTGTATTCGTCCTGGCAGGAGATGAAACGGCTGAGGTTGAGGGCCTGGGCGGTGAATTCGGCCTCCGTCACCCGCCAGGCCGGGAAATTCGAGCTGCCGATATAGCGGACCTTGCCCTGGGTCACGAGATCGTCGAGCGCGCGCAGGGTCTCTTCCAGGGGCGTCAGCGGGTCATATTCGTGTTGCTGGTAGAGGTCGATCCAGTCGGTTTTCAGGCGTTTCAGGCTGGCCTCGACCGCGCTCAGGATGTAGCGGCGCGAGGCGCCCTGAAGGCTGCCGTCGGCGGCCATCGGTTTGGCATATTTGGTCGCCAGCACGATGTCCTTGCGCCGGGCACCAAGCACGCTGCCGAGCACCGTTTCGGAACCTCCCAGACCGGCATAGATGTCGGCGGTATCAAACAGGGTGATGCCGAGATCGAGGGCTTTGTGGATCACCTGGCGCGAGGCCTCAAGATCGATGCGCTGGCCGAAATTGTTGCAGCCGAGTCCGACCACTGAGACGCGCAGGCCGGAGGAACCGAGATTGCGAATTTCCATTTTGCGGGGTCCTTTAAGACAGTCCTCAAACTTCAGCGAGATCTGTTGTGGCGGGGATGGCGGGACGCGGCAAGGCCCCGGTGACGCATGGCGGAGCCGCAGAAATTTCGCGCGGTTGGCTTGTCGGCTTTCCGTTTTCCGACTGCGGCGCTGTCAGGCCGGCGCTGCCAGACTGGTGCGGTTATAGCGGTGATCCATGGCGATGTAGCCGGGAGTATCTTCGACCCGCTTGAGCCAGGCCCGGATCGCCGGAAAACTCGACAGATCGAAGTCGCAGCGATGGGCGAGATGGGTGTAGCCATAAAGCGCGATGTCGGCGATGGTAAGTTGGCTGGAAACGAAAAAGTCGTGGTTGGTGAGGTGGTTCTCCATCACCCTGAGCGCGGCATAGCCGCGCTCGAGCCAGTGTTCCAGCGAGTGTCGCTGCAGCTCGCGGCCGCCCCTGACCAGCGCCAGCCAGAAATAGGCCGAGCCGAGATTGGGTTCCAGCGCGTGCTGTTCGAAGAACAGCCACTGCAGCATCTCGGCGCGTTCAATCCGGGTTTCCGGCACCAGCGCGGTGCCAGCAGTGACATACCAGAGGATGGCGTTGGACTCGGCGAGATAGCGGTTGTCGTCGACCTCCAGCAACGGCACCTGCCCGGACGGATTCTTGGCCCGGAACTCCGGTGTGCGGGTCTCACCGCGCAGGATGTCGACATCAATGATCTGGCAGGGCAGTTTCAGGAGCGCCAGTGCCAGGCGGACCTTATAGCTGTTGCCGGAGCGCTGCATGGAATAGAGCTTGTACATCAGAAGACCTGGAATCCTGATTTTGACGCGCCAGGTGCTGGCGGGGCCTTGAATCGGCCGTATTTCTGGCGGGCTTGGTGTCAGGCGGGGGGCTTGCTGCCGGTTGTGTCCGGCGAACAATGGCGCCATTTTCCCATGTGCCGCAAGGTCTCCGGCGATGGATTCTTCGTGAGCGGCAGGAGCCGGGCTGCGAAAACCGCACATCGCGCGCAAGATGATGCTGGAGGGGAGAGGAGAGGGGGCTGATATTGACGGGGCACGAAGCCTTGGGGCTTGCGTGGCGGCCAGGTGGTTCGAACCACCGGGGGAGAGGGGAGGGAGAGGGGATCAGACATCTTGCGGTGGGGTCGCACCCGTCCTAGGTTGGCCCGTCAAGACACTGGCCCGATCGCGGCCGCTGGTGCGTTTTTGATCGCCCGATCATCAAAGCGAGCCGCCGGAGATATCGGTCAATCGTCAGACGCTCTCGCAATTTGTCCTTGCAGCCTTGTGTCCACAATGAAAGTCGCCACCCAGACGGGGCTTGGCGACATTTTCCCAGGAGATCACGATGTCCTTCCTTGCCACCGCGCTCGACCGTGTGAAGCCGTCCGCAACCATCGCCGTTTCGGACAAGGCACGCGCGCTCAAGGCCGCGGGTCGCAATGTCATCGGCCTGGGAGCGGGCGAGCCGGATTTCGATACGCCGGTCAATATCAAACAGGCCGCGATTCGCGCCATTGAAGCCGGCAAGACCAAATACACCGCCGTGGACGGCATCCCGGAACTCAAGGAGGCCGTCATCGGCAAGTTTCAGCGCGAGAACGGTCTGACCTATACGCCGGGTCAGGTCATTGTCGGCACCGGCGGCAAGCAGGTGCTTTATAATGCGCTGATGGCGACCCTCAATCACGGCGACGAGGTCATCATTCCGGCACCCTATTGGGTCAGCTATCCCGAGATGGTGGCGCTGGCGGGGGGGCATCCGGTACCCGTGGTCTGTTCGGCCGAGAGCGGCTTCAAGCTGCAGCCCGAGGCGCTGGAGGCGGCGATCTCGGTCAAGACCAAATGGCTGATCCTGTGCTCGCCCTCGAACCCGACCGGGGCTGCCTATACCCGGGCGGAACTGAAGGCGCTGGCCGATATTCTGGTCCGGCATCCCCATGTCTGGATCCTGACCGACGATATGTACGAACATCTGGTCTATGATGATTTCCAGTTTGCAACCATCGCCGAGGTTGAGCCGACGCTGTACAGCCGCACCCTGACGGTCAATGGCGTGTCCAAGGCCTATTGCATGACAGGATGGCGCATCGGCTATGCCGGGGGGCCGCCGGCTTTGATCAAGGCGATGGCCACCATCCAGTCGCAGTCGACCTCGAACCCCTGTTCGATTGCGCAATGGGCAGCGGTTGAGGCGCTTACTGGCCCTCAGGATTTCATCCCGGAAAACAACAAGGTGTTCAGGGAGCGGCGCGATCTCGTGGTGGCCATGCTCAACCAGGCGTCCGGCATTGAATGCCCGCGCCCGGAAGGTGCGTTCTATGTCTATCCGAGCTGTGCCGGCACCATCGGCAAAACGGCGCCATCGGGCAAGGCGATTGCCGATGACGAGGGCTTCGTCACCGAGCTGCTGGAGAGCGAAGGGGTGGCGGTGGTGCACGGTTCGGCTTTCGGCCTGGGCCCGGCATTCCGCATTTCCTATGCCGCCCGGACCTCGGATCTCGAAGACGCCTGCAAACGCATCCAGCGTTTCTGCGGCAGCCTGCGCTGAAAGCCGCACGGCGCAAGCCCTGGCGGGGGACGGTCGTGCCGTCCTCCCAGGGCGCGCAGCATCACAGCCGAAGAGCTGGGGCCAGGGAGAGGACCAGGGCAGGGTCAGGTCATGGCCAAAAGCCGGCTGTGTCAGTGGCCCGCAACCATTCCCTGGCAACCAGGGCGGGAAGACGGACTTCCGGAGGCGGCCCTGGTGTCGCTCTGCCTCAGGCGGCGGCCCGGTGCCGCGCCTCCAGCCTCGGGCTCGGGCAGCCCCGGCTCTCACTCCCTCCAGGGCTGGAGGCTCGATCCTGCCGCAGGCGGGGTCCCTGTCGCACAGCCGGGACTGGTGCCCTGGTAGGGTCCGAGTCGGGCGACAATTGATCGGAAAAGTGTTTCGCGCTTGCAAAAGTGAGGTGACAGGCAGAGCATTGCCGTGTGGCTTGCCCAATCAGGGGGTGAGTTCGAGATGAAAGGAGACGGCGAATGGGACAAGACGTGAGAAGTCCCCGCGGTCCACGGTGCATTGCGCTGGTG
>Ga0123357_10001605_pt1 | contig 24184 bp, 12 predicted proteins | sample TergutEmb28metaG_FD_89873 | JGI IMG/M metagenome (GOLD analysis project Ga0123357, IMG submission 89873) | Embiratermes neotenicus P4 segment gut microbial communities from Petit-Saut dam, French Guiana - Emb289 P4 | ecosystem: Host-associated > Arthropoda: Insects > Digestive system > Gut ... | reverse complement strand
CGATTTGAACCTGTTTGAGTGTTACGGGAGCAGATATTGTAAATATATTACCTACTTTATAGCCGAGACCACTGGGAGTACTGCCACCATATCCTACGCCACCTGAAGTAATGGTGCTTGGAATATGATCCAAAGCATAGATATCTTTGGTTATATCAAAATTGCGAGTTACAGTGTTATCGCCCGGATTTGCATCTGTTTCCCCCTGTGCTACCGTATATACAACATCATTTGTTCCCAATGTTGTTGGGAAGGCAGTGCCTGCCGGTGGGGTAACTGTCATTGCCGCTGACGTTGCTCCCGAAGCAAGTGTTGCAATCGGAGGAGTAGATGTTCCCATATCTGCACCATTATAGGTAGCCGAAAGGGTAATACTGCTTTGTGCATCTGTACCTACATTGATTGCAGTAGCAGTAAGTGTTGTTGGGAAAGGCAAATCACCTGCTATTGATTGTGGTATCTGCGCATAAGGGAATCCTGTTGTCGGCGTAATTGCAATATCATTCGGCTGAAGGTCAACTACCAAATGAAGGAATGCAGAACCTGACTGATAATTCAAAGCAGTACCTGCACTTGTGGTAGCCACACATTTGTTTCGTCCTGCAGAGCCATTATCTCCAAGCAAATTATTTGCTGTTGTAGTGCAGGAAATTGATACAAAATAATCACCCGCAGGCAAATTTGCCGGAGTTGGAAGGGTAACGGTTGCCCAAGTTGTTCCGGTAGGTGTTGCTACAGTAAACTGTTGGGTGACTAATGCCGTCGCACTTGCTGTAGTTGGGCTTGTAACTTGCTGTACCCTCAGAGTATAGGCATTAGCAGTGGTGGCATGACCACTATATAAATATACCTGAACTCTGTTCAATACGGTCGGTTTGGAGAACGTGTAAATTGTCCCAAATCTGTAATTAGCACTTCCTGTTCCTCCATAATATGTTGAATAAGTAAGATCACCTTCATCAGTAGCAAAAATACTTGATGTTCCTGTGAATGTTGTGGTAAACGTATTATCAGCGATATAAGCATCTGATTCATTTTGTGTTACATTGTAAGCCAGCGTATTATTACCGGAAACAGGATAACCTACATAAGCATCAAAGTTGAATACATGTTGTGCACCTGGCGCTAATGAAGATAAAGTTTCGGTTGCTATCACTGCACCGTTATATGTTACATTAACAACAAGGTTGTTTTGTGTTGCACTGCCGTTATTTGTTACCGTAGCGGCAGACAGTATCAACTGCTGATTTGTTGGAACCTGCGAGAATGGATACGCATTTGCAGTTATCTTTAAATCATTATCATTAAGTTCAGTGATAGCAACATTATCAATTCCCCAATTGTGGTCATAATCGCCGGGGTCTCCATATACAAAAGCGATGTAAATGCTTTGCCCTGCGTATGCACTTAAACCTATCATAATTTTTTGCCATGACTGAGCAATATCACTACCGGCTAATGTGTAAACCGTAGTAAATTCTGCACGGTCGGGTGTAGTTGTCGAAATACGAACACTACTTGCACCATAATAACCCGCATAACCGATATATGACATAAAAGTCAAAGCATAACTACCCGTTGCAGGAATGTTAATCTGCGGAGTGATAAGATACGAGTATTGACCTGCTCCTGCATCTACATCCGCACGCCAAGCAAATCCTCCGTCATAGACCGTTGGACCGTTGGCAGCAGCGGTGGTTTGCCTTACCCAATTTGTTCCTGTACTGTTAATCATTGTCCAGTCAGTAGGAGGAAAAGTTGCCGCATTAAAATTTTGCGAGAATAAAACATCTCCCGGAGCACGCATAACAGGCATTGGAGTATTAACATCCGTCCCTGTTGCCTTCATTAGGGTCAAACCATTAGAGATTGTCCCCTGTTCAATTTGATGGGCTGCATTGATACGCTCGCCCCTTTTCTGCTGCGCATTTGCGGCGGAAAAAATCAACGCCAGCGCAATCAATAAAGTAAACTTTTTTTTCATATAATAAATATTAATTATAAATTATTTATATCCTTATTTTCTCAAATCTTATTTGCAAACAAAAAAATTGATTAAAAATTCCTTACCTGCCAAAATAAAAATTTGAGACCGCAAATATATACAATAATTTTTACATGCAAATTTTTTTTGTAAAAAAAAATTTAGATATTAAAAATAAAATCAGATTTTACAGAAAAAATTATTTTTACACTTTCGTAAAATATTGATATTTAATGATTTAAACAAATACATTTTTAACTGAATAAAATCAATAAAAAAATTTATTTTGCAAGATTTTGAATGCATAAAAAGCGCCAAAAAACGAATTTATAAAATAAGCACTTTTAGGATTTTTTTATTTTTTTATTACCTTTGCAACGAAAAAAGAATATTATAACTCCTTAAATTAATAGGAAATAAAAAATTTTATTTTTATGAAAAAAATCATTTTTATCTCATTATTATTAATTGCAAACATTATGAATGCACAAACTTTTCCGTATCAGGTGAAATGGAAAGCGATTGAAACAGCCGTTGCAAACGGTAATGTAAAATCGCTTTTGCCGCAAGTAAACGAAATTTTTGCGCAGGCGAAAAAAGACGGCAACAAGCCCGAAATCATCAAATCGCTGCTATATCAGTCGCAAATTTTGGCACAAACGCAACAAACCGCAGACGATAACGCCTTCAAAATTGCTATAGAAAATTTTGAAACTCAAATTCCTAATTTTCAAGATGTTACAAAAAATGTTTTGCAGTCGCTATTGGCAAATATTTATTACCAATATCTGCAAAATACGCGTTGGCAGAGGAATAATATCACAGAGTTGGATTCGCTGCCCGGAGATATTGCCCAATGGTCGTCTAAACAATTGATGCTCAAATGCATGGAACTTTATGACACATCTATTAAAACAGCGGAAAGCAGAAATATGCTTCAAAAAGAAAAGACAGCAAATTGGAAACAAATATTGACCGACACCGAAGATATTGATTTGTATCTAACGCTTTACGATGTGCTGACAGCGCGTTTTTACAATTTTATACAAAATGAAAATTTTAATTTATTTAATGATAAAAAACGTGAAGAAATCACGAACTTGAAGCAGCAAATAATTGCAGATTTAATTGATTTTCATAAAAAAGACAATGATAAATCTGCTTTCTTAAATTTTCAACTAATTGATATTGATAATCAAATATTTGATAATCAAACGGAAAAGGCAGAAAAAATCCTCGCACTTGCCGACAAGTACAAAGCCGAGCCGTTTTCCGCATATATTTATTACCGTGCCGCTCAAATATATTCGGATAAAAATGATAAAAAACGCGCATTTGAAATTTGCCAATCGGTAAAATACGACTCCAAAAACAAATGGTCGGAAAATGCAAAATCATTTTTATTGCAACTACAAATACCTCAAATTCAAGCAACTATTGACGGAACGAGTTTGCCCAACGAGCCGATTGCGGTAACGATTGCGGCTGCAAACAGCGATAAAGTTTTTTATAGAATTTATAAAACTACCCAACAGATTAACAAATACGGTTCAATTGAAAGCACAAAAGGCGGCGTTATTAAGTCGGGAAGTTGGGATTTGAAACATTTTGATGATTTTGTAAATCACTCTACCATTGTTGCTCTTGATGGGCTGCCGCAAGGAACTTATTGCATTGAAATTGCTAATAATCAAAATTTTAGCAATATGGAAAAAGGTACGGACAATATGAAATCGGAAATAAATTTTGCGGTGAATTTTTGGTCGGTAGTTAAGTTAAATACTGCTGAATTTCAACTGATTAACCGAAAAACAGGACTGCCTGTTCCTAACAAAACGCTTAATCTTATTTTGCAAAAAGATGAAAAAGGACAAGTTATAACCGACCAAAAGGGTATGTTTAATCTCGGCTCAAATGTAAAATATATTTACGATATCGATTCAAAAACCTATTTTCCTGTTTTCATTCCTCAATATTCCGGTGGAGAAAACATTGAAACTCGGAATAATCATACGGATTTTTTTATCGACCGCGCCATTTATCGCCCGGGACAAACGGTTTATTTTAAGGGAATTTTATATTCCAAATTAAAAAATGATGCTCAAAATATTAAAAATCAAAAAATTACCATAGAATTAAAAGACGCAAACTATCAAAAAGTATCGGAATTAACTTTGACCACCAACGATTACGGTTCGGTTTTCGGTGAATTTATTTTGCCGCAAAATGGACTGACCGGAATTTATTATCTGACAACCGACAGAGGTTCAAAATCTTTCCGCGTTGAAGAATATAAACGCCCGAAATTTGATGTTGTTATGGACTCTTTGAAGGGTGAATTTGTATTGGAAAAAGAAGTGAAAACTTCAGGGAAAGCCGAAAGTTATGCAGGTGCAGTTATTTCAGAAGCAAAGGTAATTTACCGTGTGGAAAGGCGCGAAATTTTTCCCTACTTCCGATGGTGGTTTCCGCCACAACCTTCAATTAATGAAACGATTACACAAGGAGAAACTCAAACCGACAGCAACGGAAAATTTGAAATTTCATTCACGGCAAAACCCAAAAATGAAAAGAAAACAGGCGAATATCGCACTTATACTTACACCGTTTTTGCCGATGTAACCGATATTAACGGAGAAACGCACACCGCACAGCAGAGCGTTACTATCGGCGATTTGCCGAAATATTTGTCGTTATCTATTCCTAAAAAAACTTTGCAAAAAGATTTTACAAAAATAACCGTTATATCAAACAATCTGAACGGAGTACGCACAAATTCAAAAGGTAAAATTACTGTAACTCAATTGATTGCACCGGACAGAATTTTATTGCCGAATAAACTTGCAAATATGTATGAAGATTATTATTTTGACTATGACTATGATTATGATTATGATTATGATTATGAAGCGAAAAATATTGATTACCAGATAATTCCAAAAGCAGAATTTATAAAACTTTTTCCATATTTACCATATTCGCAAAACGACATAAATCCTGAAAAATGGCAGCGCGGGCAGGCGCAAACATACGATTTTGATACCCAAAAATCGGATTCGATTCAGGTGAGCAAACTTCCAAAGGGTTATTACCAAATTGAAGCATACACGCTTTATGGCAGCGATACAATCCAAACAGCACAAATGGTTGAAATTTTAGATAATGAAACGCTCGTTTCTACCGATAATAATTTCTTTTCCATAACAACAGACAAATCTTCATATCGCGTGGGAGAGCCGATAACTATTTCATTTTTAAGCGATTTCAAAGATGCAACAGCGATTCTGCATATTGAAAGCGCAAACAAATGGATAGACCATAAGGAAATTGCAATTAAAAACGGCAAAGGAACATGTACACTTACCGCTACGGAAGATTTTGTGAGGGATGGATTGTTCTTTTCTTCTTATCTGTTAAAAGAAAATGGCTATAAAAAAATTGATGAAGAAATTAAGGTTATTGTCAAACCCATTGACCTGAAAATCAGCACAAAAACTTTCCGTGATAAAATCCGACCCGGCGAACAACAAACGTGGGAACTTACCATTTCAGGAGCCGACAAAGACAAAATTATGGCAGAGGTCTTGGCTGCAATGTATGATGCTTCTCTTGATGCGTTTGCTTCCAATTCATTCAGTTTCAATCCATTAGCATATTATGCTTACACAAGTTTATGCAGCAGTATTAATATTGGTGCAAATTACAATACCGGTTATACATCTTTGTCGCCATATTATAAAACATTAAATTTTAAATATCCTAATATTATTGATTTACAGGACTTTTCGTATTATGGTGGCGGGCGTTCTGTTCTGAGAAAACAAATGGCAAGAGCAGGTGGTGTGCAACTTGATATGGCACTTGCAGATGATATCAATGCGATTACAAAAGAAGAATTTAATTATGATGCAGACGGAGTACCGAATGAGAGAGATAAAGAAATTGCAACAACTATCGCATTTGTTCCACCTGCAATAATTGACGAAGACAGTCAAGATAAAAATTCGGTTCAAATTCGTAAAAACTTGCAGGAAACCGCCTTTTTCTACCCAAATCTCTATACGGACGAAAACGGCAATGTAAAATTAACTTTCACTTCACCCGAAGCCCTTACCAAATGGAAACTGCTTGTGTTGGCGCATACGCAGGATTTGCGCAGCGGTACGGCAGAATTTTATACCCAAACTCAAAAAGAACTTATGGTTGTGCCGAATATGCCGCGCTTCCTACGCGAAGGCGATGAGGTGGTTATTTCTGCAAAAATAAATAACCTTTCCGATAAAAATTTTGAAAACGGAAAAATCGGTTTGGTATTGATGGATTATTTTAATAGACCAAATGACGATAATTATTTTTATAATTCTAATGTTGGAGATAAAAGTTTTTCCGTTGATGCAAAAAAAAGTACGGAAGTAAGTTGGACTTTTAAAGTGCCTGATAATGCACAGATGCTAAATTATGTAATTGTCGCCAACACAGGGAATTATAATGAACAATCAGGTAGTTTAGATGATTATTTTGAAGATGGCGAGGAAGGCGTTTTGCCCGTTTTGCCCAATAGAATGTTAGTTACCGAAACAATGCCGATTTTTGCAAACGAAGGGCAAACAAAGACATTTATTTTTGAACGTCTTTCCCGCGAAAGCGGGAATCTCCCGAATAATAAAGATATTGATGGTCAAGCCCGCAATGACGGCAGCACTTTGCAAAATTTCAATCTTACGCTCGAAGTTACTACCAATCCGCTGTGGCTTGCGGTGATGTCGCTGCCCTATTTGCGCGAATATCCGTATGAGTGCAGCGAGCAGATTTTCAGCCGTTTGTATGGAAATGTCTTATCAACGCATATCCTTAATCAAAATCCGAAAATAAAACGTGTGTTCGATAATTGGAACGCAACAGGACACAATGTTTCACAATTGGAACAAAACGAAGAATTGAAAAATATTCTTCTCGAAGAAACCCCTTGGGTGCGCGATGCTCAAAATGAGAGCGAGCAACAAAAGCGGTTGGCGGTACTTTTCGATTTGAATAAAATGGCGCAGGAATTTCAAACGGCACAGCAAAAACTTATTCAGCGTCAAAATCCTGACGGCGGTTTTGCGTGGTTTGAGGGCGGAAAATCTTCCACATACATTACTGAACATATTATTCAGGGCTTTGGGCAGTTGCAAAAAATGGTAAATTATTCAAAAAACGAATATTTTAGTCAAAATTTGAATAATTTAGTCAAAAAAGCAATAAATTTTGTTGATAAAGAACAAATAAAAGAGATAAAAAGTGCCGAAGCAAACGCCAAAAAATATGGTGGAAAAGTTGATGGAAAGAATTTTATACATTATTATTATGTACGCAGTTTTTGGAAAGAATCATATCCGTTGCCGGCTGAGGCAAAAAAATATTTAGACGATATTAACAAAAATATTTCGGAATATTTTCAAATGTATGACTTACAGCGTAAAGCAATGATTGCTACCACATTGCAACGATATGATTATATAAGTTCGGCAAAAAAAATCATCAACAATCTAAAAGAAACATCGGTTGAGTCGGACGAAATGGGTATGTATTGGAAAGATAATCGAGCGGGTTGGCTTTGGTATCAATCGCCGGTGGAGGCGCAAGCAAAGGCAATAGAGGCGTTTAACGAAGTTGGTTTTACAGATAGCGGAATTTTAGGCAAAGATTTAATGAAAAATATTGAAGAAATGAAAATTTTTCTTATAAAAAATCGTCAAACAAACTCTTGGAACAGCACCAAAGCCACTACCGATGCCGTTTATGCACTAATGAATTTCGGCAAGGACTGGACAAATGCAGAAGAGGGCGTAAAGGTAGAAGTTGGCGGTTATGAATTTGTTTCTGCTAATAAATTCGATGAAAATATGCAAAAAAAACTAATACTTTCAAGCAATTTTCCACCAAAAATAGAAGTTGATGCAATTGGCTACATTAAAAAATCTTGGAAAGGCGATGAAATCACTGCCGACAAAGGTGTTGTGAATGTAGAAAAGACATCGGCAGGTACAATGTGGGGCGGTATGTATTGGCAATATTTTGAAAATCTTGACAAAATAACGCAGGCAAACAGCAATGTGAAAATGGAAAAATCGCTGTTTTTGAAACAAAATACCGATAATGGTGTGCGGTTAACGCCTGCCGACAATTACCACGTTGGCGATTTGGTAACAGTTCGCCTTGTCATTCATATTGACAGAGATATGGAGTATATTCACATCAAGGATATGCGGGCGGCTGGTTTTGAGCCTGTGAATGTGTTGAGCGGCAACAAATATCAAAACGGCTGCGGTTATTACGAAAGTACCCGCGATGCTGCTACAAATTTCTTTTTTGAACGAATGACAAAAGGCGTTTATGTTTTTGAATATGATGTCCGCGCCAACAATGCAGGCACATTTTCCAACGGAATAACGACTTTGCAAAATATGTACGCCCCCGAAATGAGTTGCCATTCGGACGGAATGAGTGTGAAAATTGAAAAATAATTTTGTAATAAAACGATGAAAATAAAAAAGTATATTCCTAATACTATAACATGTCTTAACCTTGTCAGCGGTTGTGTAGCGGTTTGGCTGGCTTTCCAGGGTGAATATGGGGGTGCACTGGTTGCAATTTTTGTTGCTGCGATATTTGATTTTTGCGATGGTTTTGCAGCGCGCTTGCTAAAAGCGTATTCGCTGCTTGGCAAGGAACTTGACTCTCTGGCAGATGTCGTAAGTTTTGGTTTTACGCCCGGTGCTTTAATTTTTACGTTACTTTCACAGGAACAAATACCTTATTTTTTGCGTTTTGCCGGATTTCTCATCTCAATTTTTTCTGCGTTGCGGCTGGCAAAATTCAATCTCGACCAACGGCAAACAAATTCATTTATCGGATTGCCAGTACCTGCTAACGCAATCTTTTGGGGAGGTATAGTGTTTGCTTTCCACGCTTTTTTTGCAAATTATTGGTGGTTACTATTATTTTTAACAATAATTTTCAGTTTTTTACTTGTTGCAGAAATTCCAATGTTCTCATTAAAAATCAAAGGTTTATCTTTGAAAGAAAACAAGATTCAATATATTTTTATTATCGGCTGCATAATCCTATTGATTGTTCTACGTATGAATAGTATTCCGTTTTTTATTATTTGGTATATTTTATTTTCGGTTTCTTTAAATATTTTTGCAAAAAAAGGATAAAGATATCAAATCAAAATTATTTTATTTTTAATATCATCTCTTCTTTTGTAACCAATTGTTGTTCACCTGTTCGCATGTTTTTTAGCATCACTTTATCTTGCTGTATTTCATTTTCGCCAACTATTGCAACAAACGGAATTTGTTTGCTGTCGGCATAAGCCATTTGCTTTTTTATTTTTGCCACATCGGGGAAAATTTCGGCGCTGATTCCTTGTTTTCGTAAAATGTCAGCCCAAGAAAGCGCAAATTTTTGTTCCTGTTCTCCAAAGCAAGTAAAGAGAATAATTGTTTGATTATCAGATAATTGTGGAAAAAGATTAAGTTGGTTCAAAACATCATAAATTCTGTCGGCTCCAAAAGAAATGCCAACACCGGAGACTCCCTCAAGCCCGAAGATACCTGTCAAGTTATCGTAACGACCGCCGCCTGTCACGCTGCCGATTTCAACATCAAGTGCCTTAACTTCAAAAATCGCTCCCGTATAATAATTTAGCCCGCGGGCAAGTGTCAAATCAAGTTCAATATTTGTTGTAAGTTGCAGATTATCAAGATAATCAAAAATAGTTTGAATCTCTTCAATACCAATTAATCCAATTTGAGAATTTTTCAGGATATTACGTAAACTTGTGAGTTTTTCGGTATTTGAGCCGGAGAGCATCAAAATAGGTTTCAATTTTTCAATCGACTGATTATCAATTCCTTTATCCAATAATTCTATTATTACCTTTTCGATTCCGATTTTCTCCGTTTTATCGATAGCAACGGTAATATCAATGATTTTATCTTTTGCGCCAATAATTTCGGCAATTCCGGTAAGTATTTTCCTATTATTAATTTTAATTAAAACATTAATTTTCAGTTGCTTATAAACGTTGTCAATAATTTGGATTAGTTCCGCTTCATTCATTAGCGAATTGCTACCAATCACATCAACATCACACTGATAAAACTCTCGATATCGTCCGCGCTGCGGGCGGTCAGCCCGCCACACAGGCTGAATTTGAAAGCGTTTGAAAGGAAAAACAATTTTATCTCTGTTCATCACTACGAACCGCGCAAAAGGCACTGTCAAATCGTAACGCAAACCCTTTTCTGCAATTTTATTGCTGATTTTCAATGAATTATCTTGCGAAAAATCATCATCTGTAATATTTTCCAAAAAATTTCCTGAATTGAGAATTTTAAACAAAAGTTTATCACCTTCTTGACCATATTTGCCAAGCAGTGTTGAAAGATTTTCCATTGCAGGCGTTTCGATTTGTTGATAACCAAAGATGTGAAAAATTGATTTTATGGTATCAAAAATAAAATTTCGTTGCGACACCTCTTTAGAAGTAAAATCTCGTGTACCTTTGGGAATTGATGGATTTTTCATATTAAATAATTATAAAATTGCAAAAGTACAAAAAATAATCGTACTTTTGCCTTCGTTTTTTTATCCTAATAAAAATAATGCTAAATAAATTAAGACCTTACATGATGCCAATCACAATGCTTGTGGGTGGTTTTTTTTACACTTTTTTCTCGTCAATTGAGTGGCTAATGTCTTATCTGATTTTTACGATGCTGTTTATTACTTTTTGCGGAGTTTCGGTACGCCATATCAGGTTCTCAAAGATGCACATTTTACTTGTGCTCGTTCAAATTGTAGGTTGCGTACTACTTTATTTGATAGTCTTACCTTTTCATCCAGTTGTGGCTCAGGGACTTATGATATGTCTGCTCACTCCAACAGCAACATCTGCGCCCGTTATTACGGGAATGCTTGGAGGAAGTATTGCCAGCGTTACTGCTTATAGTTTAATAATAAATGTCGCTGTAGCGATTTTTGTGCCTCTTTTTTTCCCAATTATTTATCATCATCCCGGTACAGAAAACAGTTTTTTGCTCGCTTTCCTTAATATTTTAAAACGATTGGCAATGATGATGCTGTTACCGATGATTTTGGCACAATTTTGCCGTCATTTTGTACCAAAAGTTAATATAAAAATTGTACGTCATTCTGGCATTTCGTTTTATTTATGGACGCTTGCCCTTGCAATTGCTGTCGGAAGATGTGTTGATTTTATTTTGGAGCAGGATGCGAAAAACTACAACATAGAAATAATTATTGCCGCCGGTGCGCTTGCAATTTGCCTTATAATGTTTTTTACGGGGAAGTCAATTGGCGCAAAATATAATGATAAAATCGCCGGCGGACAAAGTTTAGGTCAAAAAAACACAATTCTCGGAATGTGGATGTGCCAAATGTATCTCAATCCTGTTGCATCAATCGGACCTGGCGCTTATATTTTATGGCAAAATATTGTAAATTCGTATCAAGTGTGGCACAATCGAAAAAATCTGTAAAATTGAAAAAACACTCGATTTTTAATATATATGAATTTGTGCGCAAGATGAGACTCTAACTCACACGAAAATATTGGCACTGCTAATTAAATATATATTTACTATCTTTGCAGCAAAAAAAGTTTATGAATTGTCCAAAATGTAGTTGTTCGTATAGCGTAAAATCCGGCAAAATAAATGGCAAACAACGCTATAGATGTAAAGGATGCAGTTGTAATTATACAGTAGAAATTAAATCGACAGCCAAACCAAAATCACAAAAGAAACAAGCATTGCACTTGTATCTTGAAGGTTTGGGGTTTCGCTCCATAGGGAGAATTTTAGGGGTCAGCAATGTGTCGGTGTTGAATTGGATAAGAGATTTTGGCAAAAAAGTACAGGAGTTGCACTCTGATAGTCAGCAAATAGAAATGGTTGAAGTTGATGAAATGTACTCTTATATCGGTTCAAAAAAAACTATTATTGGATATGGATTGCTGTTGATAGATATGGCAAAAGATTCATCCATTTCGTTATTGGCAAATGTAAAAAAATATCGGAAGAGTTCATGAAAACAATGCCGGTAATTTTCAATAAATTCCTTCCGAAATGGAATTACAAATTTGAATGTTAAAAACGAAACTGTTATAAGTTATATGTTTCGTATGCCTAAACTCTTTTTGCACTTTAAAATAAAACCTGTACTTTTGCATTGTTGCATTTTTATTATAAAATATTTTTTAAAAATAAATGACTTTATCTCTTCTTTTAGGAATATGCGCTACTTTGTTGCCACCATCAGCCGATTTGCCCGACAGCATTCACACTCTTGATGAAATTGAGATTGTTGCTCCAATAAAACAACAGGGGCTTTTTGAGCAACAGGCATCGAGTTCGGTTTTTGGACTTCGTCAAATTGAAAATCAGCGCATTGAAAGTCCGAAAGATTTATCACTTGTTACGCCTAATTTTTTTCAGCCCGACTATGGTTCCAAAATGACAAGTTCGCTTTATATCAGAGGTCTCGGAGCGCGAATCGATCAGCCCTCAATGGCGCTGTATATCGACAATATTCCTGTATTGAACAAAAATGGTTACGACTTTGATTTTTATGATATTGCAAAAATAGAAGTTTTGCGAGGTCCGCAAGGAACACTCTACGGACGTAATTCTGTGGGTGGAGTAATTAATGTTTTTACACTATCTCCATTTTCGTTTGAAGGAACAAGATTTGCGGCAAGTTACGCCAACGAAAATACTTTTGATGTGTCGCTTTCGGCTTACAAAAAAATTACCAAAAAAGTTGCGATGTCGATTTCTCTCAATCACCGTCAAAGCGATGGCTTTTTTACAAATATATATGACGGAGAAAAAGCCGACAATTTTATTTCTGACGGTGCACGCCTGCGTTATGTTCATTTGATTAACCAAAATCTTACTGCAGACTATACGCTTTCGTTCAATTCTGTAAAACAAAACGGGTTTGCATATTCGCAATACGATTTACAAAACAATAAAATTTTGCCGATTAATCATAACGACCCATGCTTTTACGACCGATTGGTTATTGCTAACGGATTGACTTTTCGTTATCATAACTCAAATATTATTGCAGAAAGTACAACAAGTTTTCAATATCTGAACGACAGAATGACCCTCGACCAGGATTTTTTGCCGCAATCGTATTTTACCATAACTCAAAAACAGAATGAAAAAGCGCTTACTCAGGAAATTGTTATAAAATCGAACAGAGAGGACACACATTGGCAGTGGATTAGTGGAGTCTTTGGGTTTTATAAATCGCTAAAAATGAGTGCACCGGTTACTTTCAAGCAAACAGGAATCGACTCTTTGATTCTTGCAAATGCAAATAAAGGAATTCATATTATTGACCCGCAAGGCGAGATAAGCCTGCAAGAGGATAATTTTGTTATTCACAGTGATTTTTCCTTGCCAAATTTTGGGCTTTCGGCTTATCATCAATCGTCTGTTAATTTTAAAAAATGGGTTTTTACAGCAGGGTTGCGCCTCGATTACGAATACGTTTTTATTAATTATTATAATTTCTCAAAAATATTTGTAAATTATACTGCATGGCAAAATGTTAAAGAAGTAAATACCAAAATGAGCGGCACTGCTTCTATTAATTTTACAGAACTTTTACCAAAATTTTCCACTATGTTCCTTTTTGGTAAAAATAATATATATTTCTCATTGGCAAGAGGTTACAAAGCAGGAGGGTTTAATACGCAGATTTTTTCCGATATTTTGCAATCGAAAATGCAAGCCGATTTGATGAAACAATTCGGCGTTTACCCAGACCAAAGTACAAATTCTACAATTACAGACGTACCATATAAGCCGGAGTTCAGTTGGAATTATGAAATTGGAACTACGCTTAACTTATTGAATAATAAATTAATAACAAATATTGTATTGTTTTATATTGATTGTACCAATCAGCAACTGACGGTTTTCCCTCCGGGAAAATCTACGGGCAGAAAAATGTCGAATGCAGGGCATACGCGCAGTTACGGTGCAGAATTTTCGGCAAAATATTCCATTAAAAAATTTAATATTATTGCAAATTACGGTTATACAAATGCGAAATTTTTGAAATTTAATGACGGGAACAACGATTATGCAGGTAATTTTGTCCCGTATGCTCCGCAAAATACAATTTCACTCATCGGAGAATATAATCTTTTTATAAATTCATCTTTTTTGGAAAAAATTGTATTTCAAGCGAATGGGCAAGGCGTTGGAAAAATTTTTTGGAATGAAGACAATGTGATTTCTCAGCCATTTTACGGACTTTTGGGAGCGCAAATTTCTTTTGTGCAACACCGCGCGCGTATTAGTTTGTGGGGCAAAAACCTGACAAATACCGATTATAACACTTTTTATTTTAAGTCAATAGGAAATTCTTTTGTTCAAAGGGGCAAACCGATACAAATCGGGATTTCGGCAAATTGCGAGTTTTAAAAAAAAAAATTAATTTTGTAGTTTAACTGGGATAATTCATCAAATTATCCCAAAAAGTCCATTAGCCTGTCATAATATTCATTTGATCAATACGGTCGTACATTTTGGCAATCCAACTTCTACGCGTAATGTGTAGGGCAAGATTGACAATTGTTTTATTATCGTTTAGCTCGATGATTGTAGGAATTGCTAAGATTTTGTGTCGCAATTTTGCGTAGAACCGTAAGATACATCGGTACTGCCGTGATATAGTCAATCTTTCTATTTTCATTTTCCAAATAATCAAAAATTTTTGCATCGTAAAAGTCTGAATCTAAACCTAATAAACCGATTTTTTTATCCTCAAAAAATATTAGGTCGATTTATGTTTATAAATGGTATTACAACTGAATGTTAAAAATTAACGCAACAGTAATAATATTAATAAATTACATTTGTAAATTACTGATTTTATGTTAAATTTTATATAAATCGTAATTGAAAGTTACACATAGTGTATTTGTATTTTATTGAATATTAATACTTTATGACATTTATTTGTGTAAATATTTTTTGTAAATTATATAATTTTCTGATTGAAAAAAATGTTTATAACAACACTAGCATCAATATTTCAGCCATTTCCACAGTTCTTTCCACGAGGGTTTTTTGCCGTACATAAGGATTCCTGTTCGGTAGATTTTTGCGGCAAGCCAAGTAGAACCCCAAAACGAAAGCGCCAACAAAGCCACTGACAGCGCAATTTGCCAAGCATCGACTCCAAAAGGCAAACGCGCCATCATCACCACAGGGGAGGTGAAAGGAATAAGCGAAGTCCAAAATGCCAAAGATGTATCAGGATGTTGTGAGGCATAAATTCCGGCAAAAATGGCAAAAATCATCGGCATCATCAACGGCATTGTAAATTGCTGCGTGTCTGTTTCGCTATCAACAGCCGACCCCAATGCTGCAAACAACGAAGCATAGAGCAGATAGCCACCCAAAAAGTAAATTATTAGCAATATTCCAATCTGCAAAAAATTCACTCCCTGCAATGCACCGAATATATCTCCCATCGCCCCTGTACTTATTGCAGACATCTGTCCATTGCCCATTGTGGCAGTTAGTTCGGAGGTTTGTTGCATCAGTTGCGGCGACATAATAGCCATTGCCGCTCCATAAAGCACACTAACGAGTATTCCCCAAATCAGCATTTGCGTCAGCCCAACCAGCGCCACGCCAATTATCTTACCCATCATCAACTCAAATGGTTTGGCTGACGAGACAATAACTTCAACAATTCTATTGGTTTTTTCTTGAATAACGCTTGTCATCACTTGCGAGCCATAAATCACAATAAACATATAAATCAAAAATGCACTTATCATTCCAAGCGCTAAAGCAAGTTCAGAGGAACCGATTTTTTCGGTACCATCGTCGCTCCAACGAATTGTTTTGATGTCGATATTTGCCTTTGAATCATCTATTATTTGCTTAATATTGGGAATATTGTACGAAAGGAGTTTTTCGTGTTCTACATATTTGTCAAGGATATTTGAGATATAATTCTTAGTATCAATATCAATTTGCTGATGCGAATAAATAGTTGCTGCTTTGGGATTTTTTGTCAAAGTATCGGTAATTACAAGCAATGCTGTCATTGCATTTTTTTTTGTACTTGCGGATGATGTGCGGATTTCGTCGGGTGTTTGGTCGGCAAAAACGAAATGATATTTTGTGCTGTCTTGCAACACATTGCGATAAAGTCCGGTTTGGTCGATTACAGTAATATTTCGTTCGTTTGAATCTCCCATCATATTAATTAACATTGGTCCCGCCATTAGCAACACCATCAATACAGGTGTTATCAATGTTACAATGATGAACGATTTTTTTACTACACGAGTTTTATATTCGCGTTCTATTATAATGCCTATTTTACTCATAATAAATAAATTATATCGAATTTTAGTAACTTATAATAAAATATCCCCAAATAAATTTGATAAAAAAATGCTGATTTTTCTATCAAATTTGTGTTTTATTTTTCTTTATGATACGATTCTAAAATCTGTTCGACAAATGCCGTTTGAATATTTTCCATTTCTGATTTATCGTAAGCGTACAGCAACACAATATTATCATCTATAATTTCAATAAAGAAAATTATTCGCGCTCAACCGCTTTTACCTCTGCCTTTGCTTTTTATAGACATTCGTGCTTTTCGGCAGTTTGGGAAAATTTCATCACCCAAAAATGGATTCTTTTCCAATTCATTGAGAAAATTTTCATAATCATTTTTCAGTGATTTATATTTTTTCCCTAACTTTTTTAACGCCTTTTCAAATTCATTTGTAACTTCAAAGTTCATACGCTAATTGTCGGGCGGATTTAAGTTTGATGTTGCCTATACGTGCTTCACTTACTTCACGCATACTGCGCCGAATACCATTGACAATTTTATCTGCCTGCTTAAAAGCTAAAAATCGTTTGTATTCCCTCTGCGACATTTTAACTATTATCTGTTCCATAAAGTTATTTTTTTGCAAAGTTAGTATTTTATTTTGAAAATATTGTTTTGTTTGAATTTAAAAATAAATAAAAGCGGCTACTCACTTTTGAAGCAGCCGTTTTGTTTATATGTCTTTTATTTTGTATTAATTTATGTCATTTTTAAAATTATATTTAAAACCGAAGCGCAAAATTACATTAAATTTCAATAATTTCAAATATTTTTTGTGCTTTGCAGATATTTTCATATATAGTTACCTAATGTTTATTTCAATGTACTAATTTTGCTTTTTCGCGCTGCTCAATGGCTGCAAGCCGTTCTAAAATCATTGGCTGAACATCATCTTGAGTTGTATAATTGCGTTGCAAAGAAAGTAAATATTGTTTTGCCTGAAAATCATCTTTGCGTTCAATGCTGATGTCTGCCAGCAAAACCATCGACCGCGCAAGGAAATACGGATATGGAGTTCCTTTGTCGATAAAATCTTCTATGGTTTTTTCCGAAATGTCTAATTGTTTTTTATCAAAATAATACTGCGCCAGCAGGAGATTTGCCTCTGCGCCGTTTTCTGTTTGTGTATTTTGTGCAATAATTTTCAAATCCTCAAATGCTCTATCATTTTGATTATTAGCAATATATGATTTTGCACGGCAGAAAAGCGCCTCACTTTTTATTCCTTCCGAAGATGTATTATCAGCAATAATTTCGTTTGAAATGGAAATAGTTGATTGATAATCATTTGACAAAAAACTGCACCGCAAAATTCCTAAACGTGCTGCATTTTTATTTTCATTTGTTTGAGCAAAAGTAAGCAGTTTTTTGAAATACAAAAGCGATTGGAAATAATTTTTTTCGTCGTAAGTTATTTCAGCACAACGCATAACGGCTGTTTCTGTGTATTGGGTTGGACTTGAGTTAGCAATTTCCATAAAAATACGCAAAGCATTTTCCCTGTCGTTTATTTGATAATAACTGTCGGCAAGGTAATATTGTGCGGTTATGCAATCGCGTCCGCCGGGGCAATATCTCTGCAAATATGTTTCCAATGAAGGAATTACGCCGCTGAAATTTCCGCCGATATATTGCCTTTGGGCGGCTAAATACGAAATGCTGTCTGCATATTGTACAGTTCGTTTGCCCATCTGTCCAAGTGTGGCTGTGTAATTCAGATATGCCTGCGTGTTATTCTGTTCAATGTAAATCGCCTCCAATGCTTCAAGGGCGGCGTATGCCTCTTCGCTGCCCGGATGTTTGGAAATTACTGATTTATAAGCAGTTATTGCGTCATTAGTTTTGCCTTCATTATTATATATCATCCCAATTTCCAATGAGGCACGGCGTGCCATTTGAGTATTCGGATATTTTTGAATCAAGTTATTGTAGGTCGTAATCGCCATATTATCATTATTTTTCATGATATATGCCCGTCCGATTTCAAACATTGCCTGCGGCGAATATTGCGAATCCGGAAATTTTGTATTCAACTCGATTAACCTTGTAATTTTTTCGTCATAATTTTTTTGCAGCCCTTTTACATACCCCGATTGAAACATCGCATAATCGGCTCCGACAAGGTTTGAAGCGGCTGCCTGAGAGTAATAACTGTCGGCTTTAGCAAAATCACGTTCTGCAAAAAAACTGTCTCCCAAACGATTGAGTGCATCGGCATAAGTATTTGATTTTTTGTTTTTTTCTAAATTAATATATTTCAAAAACCATTCTTTTGCCTGTGCATAGTTTTTTTGTGCAAAAAAGTCGTAGGCATAATTATAATTGGCAGATGTCAGGTTTTCACTTATTATTGAATTGGTATTGTCGAAAAATTTTTGAAAATCCTTTCCTGATTCCTCATATTTTCCCTGTTTGTAGTAGGCATTACCGCGCCAATATAGCGCTTCGGCTGTATATTTCCCCGTTGTTGTAGTATTGACGGCATTGGTAAAATATTCAATTGAGGTATTAATTTTATTTTGATTATAATCAATAATTCCTAAACGATAATACAGATATTGCTTTGTATCAAGCATTTGCGCATTTGGTTTTTGAATTTTATTTATAGAATTTAAAGCCGCCGTATAGTCCTGTGTAGATAAATATATTGAAGTCAAATAGTTATACGCATTGTCAATATGTTTGGATTTGGGAAAATTTTGTATAAAATTTTCAAATGCCTTAATCGACTCGCCGAAAATCGCCGTACTTTTTGTTTTCTCAGAAGAATTAAGTCCGGGGGTTGTTTCGTAGGTTGTCAGTGCATAGTTAAACATCGCCTCCTCTCTCACTGCATCATTAAAATTTGTTTCCAAAGCCGCCTGAAATGCCATTCGTGCATTGTTTTTGTCTCCCAAATGGACGTATGCATTGCCAAGATAAACATAAGCATTTTCGGCAATGCTGTCTTTTTCGGTTGTTACTTTCGATAAATAAGTAGTAGAATTTTTATAATCTTTTGTATTATAATAACTTAATCCCAATATATACATGTCGTTCCGAACAACTTGCGGAAACATTTTTTCATAATTTTTCAAATTTGTAATTGCAGAAGGATAATCTTTTTCTTCAAAAGCAATTTCACCCAAAATACGATAAATTTCCGCATTATTCTGATTATCAATATTATTTTTCAATAAATAATCGGCATTTTCTTTCACTTTTGCATAGTTCTTTTTTGTAAAATAAATTTGTGTCAAATAATAAGGCACAATCTTTTCGTATTGTGGAATTTCCGCAATTGCCTGAAAATCAGGGAGTGCGGCATCATAATTGCCGAGCATGTATTCCGAATATGCGTAATAGTAGGTTGCAGCGTTGTTGTAGCGCGTATTCATCTTTTTGAGTTGTAAAAAATTATTGCGAGCCGCCTCATAATCTTGCGTTTCAATATTGCAATAACCCTCATAAAGTTTTAAATCAACCTGTTCATAATCAGTAAGTTGCTCATCGTCAATATATCTAAACAATTTGAGCGCATCCTGATACCGCCTCTGCGAATAAGCAATCACCCCGCGCATAAAATCTGTGTGGTCGGCAAAAGGCGTGTTCGGATATTTGAATATATGTGCATCGAGTAAATTTTCGGCATTGTCCGATTGCAGATAAAAAGCATTGGCGGCAATATAATAGTCTGCCTCAAGCAGTTGCGCCTTGTCGGCAGCAGGATTTTGTACCAAAAATTCTTCAAAATATCGCATTGATGCCGAGTATTTTTGTTCCGTAAAAAATTCTTTTGCCTGAAAAAACAATGCATCCGGCGATGAAAACGACAGATTTAATTGCCCAAAAATATTTGTTAAAATACTAATACTTAAAACAATAGAAAAAAACAAACGTTTCATATTTTTTTAATTTAATTTAAAATTCTTTTTCACTTATTATCCTCAATTGCTGCTTTGATAAAATTAACAAAAAGCGGATGAGGATTTACTACCGTACTGCTGTATTCAGGGTGAAACTGCACGCCGATAAACCATCGGTGATTTTTCAATTCAATAATTTCCACAAGATTGGATTCTTGATTTAAACCGCTGCAAATCACTCCATTACTTTCAAAGTCATCTTTATATTTATTATTAAATTCAAAACGATGACGATGGCGTTCGTTGATATTTTCTTTTTTATAAATGGAAAAAACCTTCGTGCCTTTTTTCAAATGACAATTATATGCGCCCAAACGCATCGACCCTCCCAGATTCAGAATATTTTTTTGCTCGTCCATAATATCAATCACGTTATGAGAGGTGTGTCGGTCAATTTCGGTACTGTTAGCATCTGAAAAACCGAGAACATTTCGCGCAAATTCAATACACATTGCCTGCATTCCAAGACAAATTCCAAAGCAAGGAATATCGTTTTGCCGAGCATATTTTATAGCGGCAAATTTGCCTTCCATTCCACGCTGCCCAAAACCAGGCGCAATGATTATTCCGTGTAAGTCGGCAAGTTCTTTCTTAACATTTTCCTCTGTAATTTTATCGGAAAGAATAAGTTTCAACTTCAATTTTCTATCGTTGTATGCACTCGCATGAATTAACGATTCTATGATTGACTTGTAGGCATCCTGCAATTGCACATATTTCCCTACAAGCCCTATCCTTACCTCCTGCTTTGCATTTTCAAGTTTTTCAACAAACAAAATCCACTTCTCCATATCCGGAGCAGGCGTTTTATTCAGGTCAAATCCAAGTTTTTGTAATGTTACCTCGTCAAGTTTTTCGTTCTGCATATTCAACGGCACGCGGTAAATTGTCGGCACATCAATACTTTGCATCACCGCAGAAGGTTCAACGTTGCAAAACAAAGCAACTTTTTCACGCATTTCCTTTGAAATTTCGTGTTCGGTTCGCAGCACCAGAATATCAGGCTGCACACCCTGTTCCTGCAACGATTTTACGCTGTGTTGCGTTGGCTTGGTTTTAAGTTCCTTTGCCGCAGCAAGAAATGGGACATAAGTCAAATGAATAATTAAGCAGTTTCGCCCCAATTCCCATCTAAGTTGGCGCACACTTTCTATGTATGGCAAACTCTCAATATCTCCGACAGTGCCGCCAATTTCAGTAATTACAAAATCAAAATTACCCTGTGTCCCAAGCAATTTGATATTGCGTTTTATCTCGTCGGTAATATGCGGCACGACCTGCACGGTTTTCCCCAAAAAATCGCCTCGGCGTTCCCTGCTAATCACATTTTCATAAATGCGCCCTGTGGTAACATTGTTCGCCCTGTGTGTTTCAACATCCAAAAAACGCTCATAATGCCCCAAGTCCAAATCCGCCTCATGCCCGTCAACGGTAACATAGCATTCTCCATGTTCATACGGATTGAGCGTTCCGGAATCAACATTAATATAAGGGTCAAGTTTCTGATTGGTAACACAGAAACCTCTGGCTTGCAACAATTTCCCCAACGAGGCGGCAATAATTCCCTTCCCCAAAGAAGAAGTAACCCCACCTGTAACAAAAATATATTTTGTATCTTTCATTTTTCCTTAAAAACATGTTTTAAGTGTGCAAAATTAATGAAAAATCACAAATGTAAAAATTCTTTTAAAAAAAACTTAATACTCTGAAAACGCAAAACGTACATGTTTCTAAAAATGTGCTGTGTTAATAAAAACAAAAAAGCAGCGCCGCATATATTGCGACCCTGCAATTTATCTACACTCTAATATCTACACTCTATTTCTTCACACAGCGTACAGACAAGCCGTAGGTACTATACATGGCAAGCGCTGCAGCCATGTTGATGCGCGCGCCCAAGTACCACGGTGTCCCCATCCCACTGGATGAACTCGAATAGTAATACCCGAAGTCGCCCAGGTAGTACAACACGCCCATGGTGTAGTGGCGATATCCCGCAGCGGGAAAGAACAGAGAAGCGTTAGTAGTTGGGTTATAGAACAAGCGCCCCCTATGTGCTATCTGGTAGTTAGTGGTAGAAACGGAAGAACCTGTTCCCGGATTAGTACCCACACCATTCGTAATCTGCCTGCGGTCGAAGAAACCGTCAGCGTAGTAACCCCAAACAGAATTGTTGAAATCGGAATAACCGGTGCTTGTCTGAGGATACCACCACAAGGACTGACGCATCTCGGAACCGGAAGCAGAGGCAGAAGTAGTCGTAACGACATTGTTAGTTATCCCATCGTTGGGACGGCGGTAACCGTCAGGACAGGTCTCGTGGGTGTCGCCCAAGGTATTCCAATATGCGGCTTGGGGAGTATCATCCCAGGTTATTCCTGCGGGAACATTTGCAGTATAAGGATCATACGCATAACGTAGATTTGCCTGATTTGCCCATTGAAAGTAAGCGCCTGCCTGAGTAGGATAGACAGTCCATGTACCACCATTAACAGTCACCGATGTGTTCAAGTTAGTCGCTGTAAGGTTGTATGGTGAGAACTTCACCGCTGCAGGGCGCGCCCCAAATCCTGCAGGATTGTTCATCCCGCCACTGTTGATGGCATCAGTCGGTGTCATCACATAATCCGCCCCCTCTCCCTGTCGGATAAATATCTCCTGTACTTTGGTGTTGTTTGCGTAACTGAGTATCACCACAGCGTAACGTGCAGGGTTTGGACTGGCGTTGTCGTCAGGTTTATATGCCGTAAATTTTTTCTGTAAGCCGATGCGAAACAATATTATGCCGCCGCTAGTTACAGTGCCGCTGGCAGAGACAGCAGATCCTGTTACAGAATATATCGAGTCGTTGGCAGGGACGTTCATATCAGCCGGAGTTGCAGCAGCATTGAAGTTAACACCAGTATCAGTAGTTGGGTCGGTGCTGAATATGATGCCGTCACCGCCCGCAGCGTTCCATTGTCCATCATACCAGCCCACCGAAGCCGTCCACGCACCTGCATCGGCGGCGGCTATGCCTCTAATACGGATGATACGTTCACCTTTCTGGTTGTATCTCCAAAACGCACCGATATAGGTGTCTGCAGGCAGTGTTCCGCCTTCTGTAATTTTACTTAAATCTATCCCCTGCGTAACATAAATTGTAGCGGTCAGTGTGCCGGCAGTAATGATTATAGTTCCTGTCAGTGGTACAACGCCGCTATTAGCATTTGGAACATTTACAATAAGCGTATTGTTGGATATAGCCCAACTAACCCACGATGGCGCGTCTGCCACAGTCCAACTCGGCTGGTTGGTTGTTACGGTAACCGTTTGGTCGCCTCCTCCGCCTGCTACATGTGTAAACATCAGATTTTCAGGATTAACTTCAAGAATTGGTGGTGGAGCGCACTGTTCAATCCACGCAGAGCCGTTCCATGTCTCCACGCAGTATGTGGTTGTGTTAAAAATCTGCAAGCCTTGTGCCTCTATACTTGCTTTAAAGGCATCATTTGCCATTGCATTTCGTTCTTCTGTTGTCATGTGCGGAAGCCGCAAACCTTTGTTGTCGCCGCTAATCAATTCAAGCAGCGCAAATTTTTCAGGAGTTTTGTCACTCCCAACCGTTACCTGTGCGCTCATAAACGCGCCATTACTCAATAGCAACGCAGCGGTTGCCATTACATAAAAAAGATTCTTCTTTTCCATTTTCTTCTTTTTTAAATTAAATTTTTAGTTATAAAATATTATGTTTAAATTAAATTTCTAATCAAGTCCCATTTGGGACGAAATGTTGGTAGAAACATTTGGGCAACCCCTATTTTGTACCGTGGGTACAAAATGTAATTCTGCTTTCCAT
>Ga0123357_10001604_pt1 | contig 24188 bp, 13 predicted proteins | sample TergutEmb28metaG_FD_89873 | JGI IMG/M metagenome (GOLD analysis project Ga0123357, IMG submission 89873) | Embiratermes neotenicus P4 segment gut microbial communities from Petit-Saut dam, French Guiana - Emb289 P4 | ecosystem: Host-associated > Arthropoda: Insects > Digestive system > Gut ... | reverse complement strand
GCCCGATTTGGTACGTTCTGGATTCTATTGTTACGTTTGGCAGGGCGGAATGGCACGAAAATGTCAGAAGCTGGGGCATTTCGTTCCCTTTGTTTCAAGAATGCGCTAAGTCCGACAGGCTCCCAGCGATCAACCAGGCCATCGCAAACCAGACATTGCAAAGATGAATGCGCGGCCGTCCATCCGTGGACGTGCGGCGGCATCCGCGTGCACTTTTCGCCCCTCCTGTCGAAGATGGGCCTTCCAGATTCTCGCACAGTGTCGGGCAAACACTACCAGCTCCAGCTCGGAAAGCCGGACCACCGTGTCGAGACGGCCTGTTGCACGTCATTCTGATTGACGGGCAGTGTAGTTCTGACCACCGGTTGTGAGTCGATTACGGCTCACCTCGCCTCCGATTTTCACTATGGAAATGGCGAGCCCGTTGGCTCGGCGCACAAACGCCAGTTCTCCATGGCAGTCCTCCAGGGAGCATGCACATTGCTTTAGACAATGAGCCGGCAGAGGCCGCTGATGACGGGATCGCCGTCGGTTGCCACCACGCCGCGCCCGACCAGATCCTCCATATCGGCCAGCACCGAATAGCCGGCGGCGATGGTGAGGCGGGGGTCGATGCCGATATAGATCGCCCGCACGATCGAAGCGATATCCGCCTCCCCCTTGCCGAGGCGGTGCAGGATCGAGGCTTCGCGAGCCTTGCGATGACGGATCAGGCCGCGGGCAAAGCGCGGCCCGTCGCCGGATTTTGTTCGCAGGCTTCACAGCCACTGCGTCGAGGTCTGCCTGCTCGTGCCCGTGCATCATCGACCACCGTTCCCACCTTCCCGATGCGGGTCGGTGCCGCTCTCGCCGCCCGGTCAGACCCGAACTCCCGGAAGGTTCCGACGTGCTCCTTTCATGCGTGACAACAGCCTTCAACCCCGGCAGGGCGACAGAGCCTCACAGATATAGCGGCCCCGCACATGTTGCTTTCGACGATTTCGACCGCCTCCTCGCCTGCGACGTTAACGTTTTCGCAGGCTCAATCCCACACCCCACACGATCGCTTCTGTACGCTTCGAGCCTCAGCATCACCGTCCGCGTCGCAACACTCGCTTGCCGCGGGTCGCTATTCCTTACCGGGACCAGTCCTTCACCGGCTGGAACCCGCCAGCTTGGCCTGGCGCTCCGAAATAGTATTTCAAAACACACTGCTGCGAAGAAGAGGCCGCAGAAGGGGCATCCCGGGGCTTTCCGGGCCTTGAGCGCCAATCAGGATCATGTGATCGACGCCAAGGCCAGGGAATCCCCGCACTGCCATCATGGTTTGTCAGACGCGGATCAGAAGGCTGTCCAGGCCTGCGACCATATCGAGATGCCACCGATCCACCCCGTGACCACAAGGGCCACAAGGGTCAACCTCCTGCCCATGCTGCGCCAAACGTTTCGTCGCTGAGGCGCCAGAGGGAATGCCGCCTCGCTCGCCGTTTGGACCGAACTGGCAGCTTTGATCGTCTGTCTGCATGTCGCTTCCCGCGATCAGCTACGAGCGTCTGGTGGAGTTCGCAGGGGACGTGTTCGGTCTGACCATCAGCCGGGGGGCATTGCCAATATCCTCGCCCGTTCCCGCGCGCCGATGACCGCTGCCGCTGACGAAATCGCCACCCTGGTCCGCGCCTCCCGCCAAATGTCTGCAACTGGCCGATCTACCAGCGCACGACACGGCCAAGACGATCCCAGAGAAGGATCCGGTAGAGTTCGCCGCGCGGATGATACCCGCGTTCTGTACCTGGCTCCGCCTGGACAAAAGGATCCATCACATGCAATATGCCCGATGTGCCGATCACCACTGCCCGGCGTGAACGGGGATCATAATCCATACCACAGAGCGATTCTCCGAAAAGCTGCGTAAAGACAGGTTTCCCATCACCACTGCTACTGCCGAAGGAAGCGGCGTGAGACCAGCCGACGCCCCCGATCCAGGCCACGCCCCCCTCCCGCCCGAACGCGGCGGAGGGAAGCTCCGCGATACTGTTGGCCCTCAGATAGTCATCGATGCTGCAGACCGCCTCCTCGCGCCGCTCAGGAAACGCCTCCACCTCGACGCAGCGGGTCGCTCCTGCGGAAAAATGGCGCGAATTGCTCAGCAGAAACCGCGAATCGTCGCTGAATCGGAGACAATAGGGATAATCGCTGTCCGGCTCGATCGTGCCCAGCGGATCCAGCGAACCTCCCGCAATCCTGTCGAGATAATGCCCGGGAGAATCCTGCCAGCCATACGCAACATAGTGACCGTCCGGCGAGATCGCCACATGGGTCACGTCCATCCCGGATGGAGCGCCGTAGCGGGCCCGAAGCTCGGCATAGCTGCCCACTTTCACACCGCAACCGTCATCGGCCGCATCACAGTTGTCGTTCTCTGCGATCCAATCGTCCCCAACCCCGGGACGCGGAGCAAGTTCGGTCCAGCTGCCGTTCCGAACCAACCAGATCCCGCAACTGTCGCTTGCTATCACCAGGCTGCGGCCGTCGTTTGCGACATCGAGGCTGCACAGGCTATCCGCATCGAAAGCTCCATCCTTCAACGGAGGCCAGGGCAGCCTGAGGCTGGCTGAGGCATCAAGATCCGTTGTCACGATAATGCCGTCCGCTGTCGCCAACGCAAGCCAGCGCCGGTCACGCGAAAGGCCGAAGGCAACAATGTCTGTGCGGATTTCATCGACGTCGCCGTCGATCAGAAGCACACCGCTTTCGATACGCACGAGGAAGCGATCGGGACCGAGAACGGCCACCGCCCGCAGTTCCACGTGGTCGGTCTTCGACGAGTACGGCAGATAGGCGGGATCGAAGCGCTTGCGCGCCTCGCGCCAACGGCCATCGGCATTGAGTGCGACCACCTCTGCCAGCACAGCTTCCGCCAACTCCACGGAGCGGCTGTCAACCGTGAAATCCATCGAGGTTTCACGCCCGTCATCAATGACCGCCTCCAATTCCCGGCAGACCATGAGGTTTTCGGCACGACCGATTCGATTCCAATCTTCCGGATTCAAACTCCACCTCCTGCCGCCCAACGGCGAACCGCCTTGTCAGGGCGCCTCGGGCACTCCCCCTGAAGACAGAGGAAGACCCTGACCGCGAAAGACCACTGTGGCCAGCTTGCCATCCGCGTACAACAACAACTTCACGACAATGTGTTCCCTTGTGATCAATTTCGCCCATCTTTCCGAGTTCCCGGTCAGCAGATCACCGCGATGCCCCTGGCGGGCGACCGAGAGGTCTTTCCTTGCGAACCTCCCGCACGCGGACGTGCCGCACAAGGGCGACCAGTTCTCCCCCGTTCTCCAGAGCCAATGCTGGCAGCCTGTATCGATCTGGCATCGGGCGCAGGCTCAGCCCTTGAGCCGGTAGATCCCCGAGATCACGGGATCGCCGTCGGTGGCAACCACGCCACGGCCGACCAGATCCTCCATATGGGCCAGCACCGAATAGCCGGCAGCGATGGAGAGGCGGGGGTCGATGCCGATATAGATTGCCCGCACGATCGAGGCGATATCCGCCTCCCCCTTGCCGAGGCGGTGCAGGATCGAGGCTTCGCGAGCCTTGCGATGACGGATCAGGCCGCGGGCAAAGCGCGGCCCGTCGCCGATCTCGGGACCATGGGCCGAGTAATAGAGCTTTTCCGGGCGCTCGGCGAGAAGCTGCAGCGAGGCCAGGTAATCGGACATGGCCCCATCCGGCGGCGCCACGATGGTGGTCGACCAGCCCATTATGTGATCGCCGACAAAGGCGCAATCCTGCTCCGGCCAGGCGAAGACCAGATGGTTGGCGGTATGCCCCGGTGTCGCCACTGCCGCGAGCCTCCAGTCCGGCCCCTCAACCATATCGCCATCGGCAAGCGCCAGATCGGGGATGAAGTGTCGATCCGCACCCGATTCCGGATTGAACTTTTCGCTTTCAAAGCGCGGTCGCGACGCCCGATGCGGTCCCTCGCCACAGAGCAGCGCCCCGGTGGCGCGCTTTATGCGCGCGGCATTGGGGGAATGGTCGCGGTGGGTGTGGGTGACCAGCACATGGCTGACGGTCTCGTCTTTTACCGCCGCAAGCAGGCAGGCGGCGTGGGCAGCATCATCGGGGCCGGGATCAATGATCGCCACCCGGCCGCGTCCGACGATGTAGCTGACAGTCCCGGTAAAGGTGAACGGGCCGGGATTGTCGCAGAGGATGCGCCTCAGGCCGGGGCGGACCGCTTCGACGACGCCAGGTCTGAGCGCGAAGTCGCGATTGAACGTGACGTCGTCGGGATCCGCCATCTTCTGATCAGGAGAAGGCCTGGATGCCGGTGATGGCGCGGCCCAGGATCAGCGCATGGACGTCGTGGGTACCCTCATAGGTGTTGACAGTCTCCAGATTATGGACATGGCGCATGACATGATACTCGATCTGGATGCCGTTGCCGCCGTGCATGTCGCGGGCCTGGCGGGCAATATCCAGCGCCTTGCCGCAGTTGTTGCGCTTGATCAGGGAGATCATCTCGGGGGCGAATTTGCCCTCGTCCATCAGCCGGCCGACGCGCAGACAGGACTGCAGGCCGAGCGCGATTTCGGTCTCCATGTCCGCAAGCTTCTTCTGCACCAGCTGGGTCGCCGCGAGCGGCCGCCCGAACTGTTTGCGATCGAGGGTATATTGCCGCGAACGGTGCAGGCAGTCCTCGGCAGCCCCGAGCACACCCCAGCTGATGCCGTAGCGCGCCCGGTTGAGACAGCCGAACGGCCCCTTGAGGCCGGAGACATCGGGCAGCATCGCGCTTTCCGGCACCACCACGCCATCCATCACGATTTCGCCGGTGATCGAGGCCCGGAGCGACAGCTTGCCGCCGATCTTGGGGGCCGACAGTCCCTTCATGCCTTTTTCGAGAATGAAGCCGCGAATCTGGTTGTCATGGGCGGCCGATTTGGCCCAGACCACGAAGACATCGGCGATCGGCGAATTCGATATCCACATTTTGGTGCCGGTGAGACGGTACCCGTCCGAGACTTTTTCGGCCCGCGTCTTCATCCCCGCCGGATCGGAGCCGGCATCGGGCTCGGTCAGGCCGAAACAACCCACCCATTCCCCGCTGGCGAGTTTGGGGAGATATTTCTTGCGCTGGTTCTCATCGCCATAGGCGTAGATCGGAAACATCACCAGCGAGGTCTGCACCGAGTTCATCGAACGATAGCCGGAATCCACCCGCTCGATCTCGCGCGCCACCAGGCCATAGGCCACGTAGCTGGCGTTGGCACAGCCATATTCCTCCGGCATGGTGATGCCGATAAGCCCGAGTTCGCCCATCTCGTTGAAGATCTCGCGATCGGTGACCTCATCGAGATAGGCCCTGGCGATACGCGGCGCCAGTTTGTCCTGTGCATAGGCACGCGCCGTGTCCCGGACCATACGTTCGTCCTCGGTGAGCTGGTCATCAAGCAGGAAGGGATCCTCCCAGTGGAACGGGGCCGGCTTGTCCTTGGAGCGCGCGCTCATGAAACGTCCTTTCGTCTCTTGGTCTGATGGTTTGATCGGGATTTATTCGAATAATTAAAGGGCTCGAGCCACGAAGGCAATTGCGCTCGCGCCCATCCGGGACTGCACCCGGAGGCTATTTCTCCAGCTCCTGGTTGGCGACGATCTCAATGCCGAACCCGGACAGCCCCTTATAGTCATGTGCCGACGAGGTGAGATGACGGATCGAGGTGACTCCGAGATCGCGCAGGATCTGGGCCCCGACACCGACCTCGCGCCACTGGCGGTTGCGGTCGGCCTCCACTGTTTTCTCATTCGGCAGCGGCTCGACCGGGACGCCTGCGGCACCGTCACGCAGACAGATCAGCACGCCGCGCCCGGCCTTTTTGAAGTGGGCGAGCACCGCTTCCATGCGTCGGTGTCCGGTGAACAGCTCGGTGATGATGTTGAGCTTGTGAAACCGTGTCAGCACATTGCGCCCGTCACCGACACTGTTATAGACGAAGGCGGCGTGGGCGATGGAATCGAAGCGCGAGCGATAGGCGAAGACCTGCAGCGGGCCGATCGAGCTTTCGGCAACATAGGTCCCGACCCGCTCGATGAGTTTTTCACGCGCCTGGCGCCAGGCGATCAGATCGGCAATGGTGAGGTGCCGGATTCCGTGCCGGGCGGCGAACCCGGTGACCTCGGCACCTTTCATGACGCTGCCGTCGTCATTCATCAGCTCGCTGATCACCCCGACCGGGGCGAGACCGGCAAGCCGGCACAGATCCACCGCAGCCTCGGTGTGGCCGGAGCGCAGCAGCACCCCGCCCTCTTTGGCGATCAGCGGGAAAATATGTCCCGGACGGGCGGAATCACCCGCCCCGGCATTGGGATTGGCCAGCGCCCGACAACAGGAGGCGCGCTCCTCCGCCGAGATCCCGGTGCCGCCATCCGGCTTGTAGTCGATCGACACCGTGAAGGCGGTGGTATGGGCGGAATCATTGTGGACCACCATCGGGTCAAGGCGCAGACGGCGGGCATCTTCGGCGCTGACCGGCGCACAGACGATGCCTGAGGTATGACGGATGATGAACGCCATCTTCTCCGCTGTGCACAGCGACGCCGCGACGATCAGATCGCCTTCGCCCTCGCGATCCTCATCATCGGTGACGACAACGAGTTCTCCCCTGGCGAAGGCCTCCAGGACCTGCTGAACTGTATCTGGCATGCTCCCGATCCCTGACTGGTTCTTGCCGGAACCATTATCCGGGTTCCGCCGCCAGCGCTAGTGGCCCCCCAGGGGGCTGTGACCGGGCTTGCAACCGGGGCCCCGTCAGACAACCCCGAACATGGTGAAAGCTCCATGACGCACGCTCATTCGACTGCCGGATTGTCGTTTTGAGGCTGTCTTTCAGGAACTGTCTTTCGGATTGGTGTCCTCCGTGACGAAAGCCATGGGCGGGATCACACCCTCAAGGCCAAAGCTCCGTGCTCCATCCGTGCCGTTCCAGCTTGCGCCTCTGCTGCCACCTGGGGATCGCCGGGGATCCTCCGGACGGTGGGAATCCTGAAGGCTGCCGGCACCATTTCACCAGTCTTCTCTCCATCCGGGCCGTCCGTGCATATGCGTGTCCCGAAACCACCATGGCACGGAGCGTTTTCCGGCGCTGCGTCCTTGCCACCTCCAGGAACCAGGACAGGAACCAGGACAGGAGCCAGGAGTCGTACAGCGGACGACGGGCACCGTTCCCGTTGATACTGCAACATGCCCGGTGTTCCATAGCGCGCCTGCACTCTTGCGAAGCCCCGCGCCCCGTAACGCTCTGCGCAAAAACTATTCGGTGTGACCGGGAACAGCTCTTTCGCACCTGGACCCCAGCGGCGCAGTATCGCCGGGGTTTCACCGATTTTCGAAGGCCGGTGCCGCCCAGGTCGCACAAGGGGCAAGCGGCGCGCACGGCGCGAAATCCGGGAAAACTGGCTTCGTCCAGCCGGGATGGTCCCCATCTGCCACGAAACGTCTCCATCCTGAAACGAGCGCCGGGGCCTCGACAATGTCAGTCGCTTCTTTAACGGGCAGAAACCAAAGACCTTGAGAAGGGTCCGGAACCTGCCATATCTCCGGGGTGGGTGACGGTTCTTTCGGCCCGTCACCGCTGCCACCTGCGGCTTACATGGCCCCGGAAGCAGAGCGCCCCGCCGCTCCGGGTCGGTTTCATCGCCAGGGTGACGCCAGGCGGCAGGCACCACATGCTCACCTTACGGGCTCGTGAGCAAAGCCATGGCTCGTGGTCGAGGCGGCTTATCCCCCCCGATAGCGCCTGCTGGCTCCCGCGCCTCTAGCTGCGCTTTCCAGGCAATGGCACTGTAGCCGCCGCCTTTCATTGTTGAAGGAAGTTTTTCATTTTCCTGAAGGGATGGCATGTCCTGCGCGGCCCCCGGGCTGGTTCCTTCTTTCCGCAGCGCACATTCCCCACTGTTTCGTGGCTGTCCGCCACGAAAAGGCGCAGCGCCAAAGGCTCCAGCACCTCAAGCCACACAGCCGGCCACGACAAAACCCCGCTCCTTTCAGAAATCGCCGCCGCAAATCGTACCCTGCCGATCGGCGAGCGGCCACCCTGCTGCGAGAGGTTGAGGATGCAATTGAAGCTCCATCCGGTTCAGCCCGGCCTCACAGGCGTGCGAACCCGATGCAGCACCGGCTGCCGGCTCACACTCCTTGCTGCAATCGCAATTCCTCCACCCGCGTCATTCCCCGGGTTGCCATCCTGCGCCACATTGTGCAATCGGATGCGATTGTTCCACCCATGATTGTGCCGCCCATGGCATGGCGGAAGGGGCGGGAATTGCGGCGTCTTCCGCTGTCTGGCCGACACGCCACACCGAGCGCGTGTCGCCGGGGCGCGACATCTGTACTGGAATTTTCACCGCCGGAACTTTCCTGGCCTTGAGGCGTCACGCCGGCAGGCGTGAGTTCGCGCAACCGGCCTCCTTTCCGCAGCCACAATGACGGCAGGCCATGTCGCAGGCGCCGATTGGTTCGCCCGGCCGGGCGTGCTAATATTCGCTTTTGAATCGCCCGTGAGGCGGGCCTGCGATCAGAGGGGAACCCACGATGAATCCTGTCAAACAACTGGAACAGCACGGACAGGCGGTGTGGCTCGATTATCTCGCCCGCAGCTTTGTTGCCGGAGGTGACCTGAAAAAACGGATCGAGAGCGACGGCATCAGAGGTGTGACTTCCAACCCGGCGATTTTCGAAAAGGCCATTGCCGCTTCCGACGACTATGACCCCGCCATCGCCACCGCACTGGTTCGGGCCGACCAGGGAGTGAGCGAACTCTACGAGAGCCTCGCGGTCGAAGACATCCAGAAGGCCGCAGAGGTGCTGCGCCCGCTCTATGACGCCTGCGACGGCCAGGACGGCTTCGTCAGCCTCGAAGTCTCGCCCTATCTCGCCGAGGACAGCGCCGCCACCCTGCTTGAAGCGCGGCGGCTGTGGACCAGCGTCCAGCGCTGCAACCTGATGATCAAGATCCCGGCCACCGCAGCCGGCGTGCCTGCGATCACCCAGCTGATCAGCGAGGGCGTCAATATCAACGTCACCCTGCTGTTCTCGCGCAGCGTCTACCGCGAGGTGGCCGATGCCTATATCGCTGGCCTGGAGCAATATGTTGCCGGCGGCGGCGATCCGTCACGTGTCGCCAGCGTGGCAAGCTTCTTTGTCAGCCGCATCGACAGCGCGGTAGATGACCAGCTCGATGCCGCCATCGCCCGCTCCGGCGACGCCGCCACCCGAGGGCATCTCGCTGCGCTGAAGGGCAAGGCGGCGATCGCCAATGCCCGCCTCGCCTATCAGGACTATAAGGAGCTGTTTTCGGGTCCCCGCTGGGAGAAACTGCAGGCCAGGGGGGCGCGGCCGCAGCGCATGCTGTGGGCCTCCACCGGCACCAAGAATAAAAACTACAGCGACGTCCTCTATGTCGAGGAACTGATCGGTGCCAATACCATCAACACCATCCCGCCGGCGACGATGGATGCCTTCCGCGATCACGGCAGGCTGCGTGCAAGTCTCGAGGACGATCTCGACGGTGCCCGCAATACCCTGGAGAACATCGCCAGAGCGGGAATCTCTCTGGAGGCGATCACCGCCGGTCTGCTCAAAGACGGTGTGCAGCTGTTTGCCGACGCCGCCGACCGCCTGCTTGGCGCGGTCGCGGCCAGACGCAGCTTCCTGCTCGGCGGTGCCATCAATCAGCAGCAGGTGGCGCTGCCACCCGGGCTTGCCGCCGACCTTGCCCGGGAAACCGAGGAGTGGCGCGCCAGGGGCCGCCTCAGCGCCATCTATAGGCGCGACAGCCGGGTATGGAGCGGCGCTGACGAGGACCGCTGGCTGGGCTGGCTCGACTGTGTCACGCGCGCCGACATCGCCGCCTATGCCAGCACCGCCCGCGAGATTCGGGGGGGCGGTTTCTCGGACGTTGTTGTCCTCGGCATGGGCGGCTCAAGCCTGGGGCCTGAAGTGATCGCCATGACCTATCCGCCGAAGCCCGGCTTTCCCCGACTCCATGTCCTCGACTCCACCGATCCGGCGCAGGTGCGGGCGATGGAGAGCAGGATCACCCTCGCCACCACGCTGTTCATCGTCTCCAGCAAATCGGGCGGCACCACCGAACCCAACGCGATGAAGGACTATTTCCTTGACCGCGTCAGCGCCGTGCTCGGGCCACGTCAGGCGGGGCTGCATTTCATCGCCATCACCGACCCCGGCTCCTCGCTGGAGGCCGTAGCCGGAAAACTCGGTTTTGGCCGCATCTTCCATGGCGAACCGGCGATCGGCGGGCGCTATTCGGTGCTGTCGCCTTTCGGTCTGGTGCCGGCAGCAGCCAGCGGCGTCGATATCGGCGATTTTGTCGGCCACACCATGACCATGATGCGCAGCTGTGCCGCCGACGTGCCTCCCGAACAAAACCCCGCAGTGCAGCTTGGACTTGCCATGGGTCTTGCCGGGCTTGCCGGACGGGACAAGGTGACGCTGTTATGCTCGCCGAAAATCTCCGATTTCGGTGCCTGGGCCGAACAGCTGATCGCCGAATCGACCGGCAAGGAGGGCAAAGGCCTGATTCCGATCGATGGCGAGGATATCGGCGCCCCTCGGGTCTACGGGGCCGACCGCTTCTTCATCCAGATGCGCACCAGGGACGAAGCCGACCCTGCGCTTGAAGAAGCCCTCGCTGCAATTGAGGCCGCGGGCCATCCTGTGGTCCGCATCATCATGACCTCGGTCGATCAGCTCGGCCAGGAATTCTTCCGCTTCGAACTGGCCACCGCAGTCGCCGGTGCTGTGCTCGGCATCAACCCCTTCGACCAGCCCGATGTCGAGTCCGCCAAGATCAGGACCCGCGAACTGACCGCTGCCTTCGAAAAGACCGGAGCGCTGCCGCCGGAACAGCCGGTCCTGGTCGATGGCGACATCGCGCTCTATTGCGACGCCGCCAATGCGGCCGCTTTGCGCGACAACGGTGCCGGCACCGATCTGGCCTCGTGGCTCTCAGCACATTTCCGGCGCTGCCAGAGCGGCGACTATATCGCACTGCTCGCCTATATCATCCGCAACGACGCCACAATCGGTGCCCTGCAGAAGATCCGGCTCGACTTGCGCGACCACAGCGGCCTTGCCACCTGCGCCCAGTTCGGACCCCGCTTCCTGCACTCCACCGGGCAGGCCTATAAAGGCGGCCCCAACTCCGGCGTCTTCCTCCAGATCACGGCGGAGGAACAGGAGGATCTCGCGGTGCCTGGTGCGAAGGCCAGTTTCGGCATCATCAAGGCGGCCCAGGCACGGGGCGATTTCGACGTCCTCAGTGAACGCAGACGCCGTGCACTGCGCGTCCATCTCAGGGGCGATCTCACAACCGCCCTTGCGACACTCCACCGTGCTATCACCGGGAAGTCGTAACAATTCCGGTGGGCCCTCAATCACCGGGACGCTATAATGGCGCGGACATCTCGGTCCTGCGCGCGAGCGGAACCGCACAGGTTGAACACATCGGCCCGAGGGGATCCTGCAGACAGGATCCCCTCCCCCGAGAGAACCGGCAACACCGCTGGCAGTTTCTACCCCCGTTCCATTGCTGGAACGACTGACTATGCCCCTTCCTGTCGTTGTCGGTACCCAGCCGCCTTTCCAGATGGAGATGGTTGGTGGCAAATGGATGGCCGCCTGGTGCCGCGTTGCAATTTTTTTCGGATTTCGAGTTGGCTGCAAGGTGCCTCTTGTCCGACCTGGGCAGTTACGACTCTTCGAATGCAGAGCCTTTGAATGCCCGCTCTCCCCTAATACGGCGTCCTGGCAACGGCCTCTTCACGCTTCACGCAATCGGGCCTGCTGACAAACAGCCGCGATTTGATGCGCTGCCCCATTGCCGCAGTCCCGGCCCGTCGTCAGCCTGCAACGCATTTCAACGCTCTGCATTGACGTGAAGGTCCGGGCCCCTTTCGGCCTCCATATCGCTTCACTCCCATCGAACCACGGCTCCCATCTCTTCCGCAGGGCCGGGCAGCCCCATTCCTCCCTACTATCCTACCGCACCCGACATTTTCGGACCTGATGTGCGAAACCGTTCCGGCGGCATTTCCCGCACCCCAAGGTCCCCCCCCCTGCCCCCTGCACAACGCAAACGCCCTCGCGTGCCGCCGGTTCCGCAAACCGTCAACGGAGTTTCGCCTCGACAGCGCATCCTTCTCCCTCATTTGCGGGGAATGCAATGCGCCATCCACCATGCTATCTCTCCTCGCGGCAAGGCTTCCCGCCCGGTCAGGACATTGTCCAGGCCCATCCCGTCGTTCCGACCGCACACCGTCAGCGTGCGACCACTCCATTTTTCCAGCGCGAGAGGACGCCCTCCCTGAAGCGACACAACCGGATACCGCTATAACGCCATCACCCCACTGCCCGTTTTCTCACCCTGCACCACCAGCCATGTCAGGAAGAACCTCCATGCGATTGACGCCCCTCTTCACAGCCGCGATGCTGACGCTTGCCGTCCTGATCGTGGCTCCAAAGGCCCATGCCGCCGATACCGGCTGCAAGGACATGACCGGCCTCTCCCCTCTCGAGGGTGCCCAGTTCGACAATTGTCTGACCCGCAACTTTGCCGAATATGTCGTTGTCACCGGCAAAAATGCACAGTGGGACGGACGGCGTGCCACCGGAGAGAGCACCGTGGCGGTCGAGGGCAAACTCGAACGCATTCTCTATGTCATCCGAAGTCCCGGAATTTCTTCCGATGAAGTGATCCATAACTACAATAAAACGCTCACCGCCAACGGCTTCCGGTTTCTCTACCAGACCCGAAATGACGACGTCACCTGGCTCCACATGATCTGGGACGGACAGATCCGCCTCGGCCTGACCCAGGAGGGCTATTCCAGCGCCGTCAAGGAGGATACCGACGGCAAGACCTATGTCGCCTTCTGGATCGGCAATGGCGATCCGAACGAGACCATTGTCGCGCTTGATGTCGTCACCGTCGGCAAGCCGAAAAACCGGATCACGGCCGTCACTGTGCCGAAAGCCAGGGCCGCCGCCGACACCGCCTGCACAGAAATCGCAGGCCTCAAGCATTTCGACGGCAGCGCGATGGATTACTGCCTGACCCGCAATTTCGCGGAATACGTCGTCGTCACCGGCAAAAGCGCCGGGTGGGAGGGACGGCACCCGGAGGGGCAGAGCACAGAGCCGGTCGAGGGCCGTCTGCAGCGCCGGCTCTATGTCATAAAGAGTCCTGGAATATCTTCCGATGAAGTCATCCATGACTACAGGAACGACCTCACCTCCCTCGGTTTCCGGTTTCTCTACCAGACCCGCGATAGCGACGTGACCTGGCTCCATATGATCTGGGAGGGCCATATCCCCTTGGGCCTGACCCAGGAGGGCTATTCCAGCGCAGTCAAGGAAGATGCCGACGGCAAGACCTATGTCACCTTCTGGATCGGCAACGGAGCCAGGGACGAGACCATTGTCGCGCTCGACGTCGTAACCGTGGGGAAAATCAAAGACCGGCTGACAACGGCCGACACGACGAAAGATACGGCAGCAACCGTCCCGGAACACCGGGGCTGGTCCGAAACCGTTTCCGCTGCCGAAATCAGCAAGGACCTCGACACCTCGGGCAGGATCGCACTCTACGGCATCCATTTCGACGTCGACCGCGACAGCATCAATCCCGACTCGCGTGCCACGATCCAGGAAATGGTCAAGGTGCTGGCTGCCCACCCGCAACTGCATCTGATTGTCGTCGGCCATACCGACTCGCAAGGCCTGGAGCCTCATAATCTCGATCTGTCGAGCCGCCGCGCCGATGCCGTGATCCGCTCCCTGGTGCAGGCCGGCATCGCTTCCGATCGCCTCCTGGCGCATGGCGCCGGCTCCTCTCAGCCGGTAGCAACCAACGACACCGAAGAGGGACGGGCATTGAATCGCCGTGTCGAGCTGGTCAAGCAGTGACCATGAGCGACGCGGTCTGATCCGACAGCCCGCGTCGCAGTTCTCCCGGCATCTCAAAGGCCACACCCCAAAAGGCCTCCACTGCGCTCCCTGCTGCGCTCCGCCGAGAGGCAGTGACCGCTGCGGCGCCACCCCCGCGCCGCATCCCCAAAAACGACCAGGACGACTGGATCGCGCCGTTCCTTGCCGACGTTGAACCGCGCAAGACAGCCGCCGCCGCTCCCGTCAAATTCAAGGGGCGTCCTGCAGCAACAGGCAAAGCTGCCCGCCATCGATGCCGTTGTCGACATGTTCAAACCTGGACAGGAAGCGCTCCAGCGCGAGTGCCGCCCATGGAAACGCACGCAATTACAGCGCACTCACGCGCCCGGCAGCCGCGCCACAGGGATGACGAGTGATCATCCTCATCCTTTCCGCGAGATAGCATCCTGGGAATTGCCGCATCGCGGCGTTGTATTCTTCGATCGCGAGATTGTAAAAACGGCGTGCCGCAGTGATGCGGTTTTCGCACTCAACCAGTTGCCGACGCAATTCCGCAATTTCCGGTATCGCGCCCAGCCCGGCAGATCGGTCGTCAGCCACCAGCAGTTCTGCGATCTGCGCCGTCAGATGGCCCTCGGCCCGCAACCGCATCGCAGTCGTGGTGGCGTTGAGCGCTTTCGCATTGGTATCGCGGATCCGGGTGATGAGATCCCGTTGCGGCTCGGCCAGGTCATCTGCCATCGCCGCCAGGCCCGGAATTATATTGCGGCGATGCTTCTGGTGGAAGTCCATATCGGCAAAGGCGGTTTCACAGCGCCGGTCGAGGGCCACCAGATGATTCACCGTATTTCTGCAGACATTGTACCCGTACCAGCCCGCAGCCGACAGAACTGCGGCAAGGACCGGGAGCACCCACAGCATGACTGCCACGATCGTTCCTCCTGTGCCTCAGTTTCCGAACTTGCCGGGCAAGCGCTGGTAGCAGGAGGCCGTTTAAGGAAGTTTTGACGCCCTCCCCTTGCGCACACGTCCTGCCGTTGTCGCCTTCCGGGGCTCCGTCCCCGGGGCGCGGGCCCTCGAGGTGCACGAAATGGAACGCAACCACAATTCCGCCAGGAAGGACCTCTCCCGCAACCCTCGCGGAAAGAGAAGGAAAATCCACTTGCGCATGATCGCAAAGCGCGAGCCTGTGGCCCTCTCTCTCACCACACCCTCTCTCCGCCGCACGCCTGGCTCAAATCTCCGTCTGCCACTCAAAGACGCGGCTGCTTCGTTGCAACGCGGCAGCGTCTTGAGCCCCCTTTTGTTCTTCGATGACAACAACGGCCGCCCCCCGCGGTGGGCTTTGCGCCCTCGCATGCAGGTCTCAGACCGGCCCGTGACATCCGCCGATCCGGCTTGCCGCCGCTACCGACCGCTCGAAAGGGTGCCAATCGCCGCAGCCATTTCAAAAAAGCGCAGGCAACGGGTGCGACCATACGCCCAACTGCACCCTCCGCAGAATCTGCCGCTGACACGCCCCGGCAGCCGACACGCAGACTTTCCCGAGAAGCTCAGGCGCGGAAATCCGGCACCTTCCGGCAAGCCTGCGGCGCATCCTCGCATCCGGTATCCTCCGACAGCAATCCTGTGCTGCGAGTGTCCTCTGTCGGGCACATGTCGCGCAGCTTCAGGGGATCGAATCCGGACGCACGAATTGTGAGTTCGGAGCTTTTCGTATACGCTCCCCGTTACCAACCCGCTTCAAAAGGACCGTCGTTACATCGCGGTCATTGTCTGCCGGCGGCTTGCAGAAGAGGGTGACGAGGTTATCGCGGCGGACGTAAAGCATGTGTATTTCCTGTTCCTGGCACCAATTGGTTCCGCCCTGTCGCAGGGGTCGCAGGCTACCTTGACGGTATGCTCTTCGGCCGCTCGCGCTTCCGGCAATTGGTGCAGTGGATCTTCCTGGAACAGGAATATTCCGTTCTATCCAGGGCGATCATCGCACGTCCCCCCAGCCGCCCCAGCCGCAGAAGGGCGGACGAGCCCGCCGCCGGAACGCAGCACAACCAATATCGGATTGAAACACGGCTCTATCGGCAGCCCCGGCTGCGACAATCCTGGTCCGAGCGCAGGAAGCTTCGGATCGTCGGGGAAAGCCTCTCCCGGCTGCGGCTCGGGGAAGCGAGCGAGCGCCCGCAGGGCATCTCCGGCCAACGGCTATTGGCGCAAAACAATGCCGCGACGGGCAGTTCGCCGCGCTGGCCACGGACGGCTTCGTTGCGGATCGGGTCGCGGACGCCACCACTTGACGCGGTCGCACCCCGCATTGCTTCGACGGCGTCGGGCAGCCGCATGGTTCTTGAGGCGAAGAATGGTCGGCGTGTCCTGATTGACGTAAGCCGTTGATGTCGATCTGCTGGTGCGGGTTCCTTCCATCGTCTCTCCGAGGGGGTGCGCGGACCGGAGAGGAAGGCATGGAAAGTCCGTGCGGCGCGATTCTTCTGCGCGGCATTCTCGTCTGCAACTGCTGTCGCCGTTGACACGGGCTGTAATGAGCCCTATTTCCGGGGAAGCCTTGACCGTGCTTATTGCCTGAACCGCAATCTGCAATCTGCCGACGTCAGGTCGTATCCTAATCCGTTTGTCCAACGACAGGAGCGCCGATGTCGCGAGGCCGACTTGCAGGACTTGTTCTCTTTCTCTGCCTTCTTGCCAGCTCCGGCAGTGTTGTTGCGTTTCCGGGGCCGACGTCCTGCCTTCTTGTCGGAGCGATGGGATTGCACCAGCTCCCCGACGGAACACTTACCGATAGTTCCGTCCCGGAGGATCAGCTGCGTTTCACTCAACTTGCTGTTGATGCACGAGCGAGAATCGAGTCGAAGTTCGGACCTGTTATGGCAAAACCGGTTCTCGTCTTCTTCAGTAGTTCCAAGGGCTTCCTCGGGCCCTTTCGCCAGATCAATTCATATGGCAACACGCAGTTCGTGGGCGGAAGAGCGTGCGTCATGATTGGGCCGAACGGGCAGAACGTCGATGTGGTGGCTCACGAAATGGCGCATGCAGAGCTTTTCCTTCGGGTCGGATGGTTGGCGCGATGGCTGCAGATTCCGACATGGTTTGATGAGGGAGTTGCCATGCAGGTTGACTACCGAAGTCGCTATGATCTTCCTGCGGAAAAGATTCCGAATGCGGGAGATGTTCGAGCGTTGACCACGTTCTCCAAATTCTTTTCCGGCAACTAAGAGAGTGTGGTGTCCAACTATGCTCGTGCCAAATATGTAGTGGCATCATGGCTTGCGCGCGTCGGGGAGAAATCGCTCTACCAACGTCTTGAACAGGTGAGGCGTGGGCGCTCGTTTGAAGAAGCTGCGAGCGGCCAGGGAGATGCGCCCTCCGATCCGCACCTCCCGTAGAATGGGAAGGCACGATTTCGTGGATCGGGTGACACTCAGGCACGAGTCGGATTGCATGGCTGGATACACGGAGGCTTTGGGAGCCGCACCCTCCCCGAGATTCCGTTGCAGGAACGCCGGCAACCCGAAGTGACATTCTGCCCTTGGCGGCGTTCAATCCGCAAACTGCCCGATTCCCCCGGCGCTCCAGATCGGTTTGCGCGAAAGGCCTGACGCCCGGCATCACTTTTGCGGGCGTCCCTTTTGCACATCCACCACCGCCCCGGAATGCACTTCCCGGGTCTCCCGGATCAGCAAAGGCCCTGCATTGTGCCCCCTTGCGTGAGATGGAGAATGCGATCGACCGAGAGGCCGGAAGCGGACACAGGCACATGCGTTCAGGGTTCAAGGCGACACCGGGACAAGCCCTGCGCACCGCGCGGGGGAGCGCGGCAGGCCGCTTGCGCCCGCCTGTTTTAGCGTAAAGGCGCGTGCCGCCTCCCGTTCGAAACCCCGCACCGCGAAAACGCCCGAGGGCTCAGGTGCCGCGTTGGCGCGCGGATGTCGCCGCCTTCAGCGCTGCGACATCGAAATTTGCGCTCATGTCGGCAAGCGCGACCGGCAGCCGCTGGCGCCAGTTCGGATGCTGGTCGACGGTTCCGGGGACATTGGGCTGATCGATCACGCCGAGGAGGTCCTCCAGCGACACCACAAGAAGCCGCGACGGCGCCCGCGCGAGAAGCGTGAGTACCGAGAACAGGTCGTTCTTCGCCAGTGCGTTGCGACCAAGGAGGTCATCCAGCCCGCCCAGCGCATCCCAGCGCTCCTGGTCGCTCTCGCCGGGATCAAGGCCCAGCGACCGCTTCATTTTCATGTCGCTGAAGGAGCGCCAGCCGGCATAGGTGGCAAGATCATGGGTGTTAAGCGTCACCAGCGCCTCGGTGGCGTAGCGCGCGATGTCGCGGAACCGCCCGTCCTCGTCGCGCTCGAACATCATCACCAGATAGGACCAGATGCCCCAGTCGCGCAGGATGTCGCGAAAACCCTCCGGCACGGTGCCGAGATCCTCGCCGATGACGATGCAGCGATGGGCGGTGCTTTCCCGGGCCACAATTGCCAGCAGCGCCTCCAGCGGCATTTTGACATAGGCGCCCTGGTCCGGAGCAAAGCCCTGCGGCACCAGAAACAGGCGCATCAGCCCGAGCACATGATCAAGCCGGATCGCACCGGCATAGCGCATCGCCGCACCCAGCATCTCGGCGAAGGGAACAAAAGAGCGCGCCTCAAGTCCGGGAGCGTTGAACCCGGCGAGCCCCCAGTCCTGCCCCACAGTATTGAGCACATCCGGAGGCGCCCCCACCGACAGCGTGCGGGAAATCGCCACCTGCTCGTTCCAGGCATCGAATCCGTCGCCGCAGACGCCGACGGCGACATCGAGATAGAGCCCGATCCGCATCCCGTGCGCCTGCGCGCGCGCCCTCGCCGCCGACAGCTGCTGATCGGCGATCCACTGCACGAATTCGACGAACTCGACCTCGTGGCGCGCCGGACCATGGCGCAGTTTCCGCAGGTGCCGTGCATCCATCTGCTGCCATTGCTGCGGCCATTCCCACCACGGGGTGCGGAAACGATGACGCAGCACCTCAAAACAGGCAAACCGCGCCAGCAAGGGGCCCGAGCGGCGCTGGAAGCGCTCGAATTCAAGCCGCCGCGCTGGACTGGCATGGGCGCGGAAGGCGCTATGGACCGCACGCAAAGCCCGCCATTTCAGCTCGGCGACTTCCGCGTAGGGAACCCGGTCCCCCTGGCGCAGTCGCGCCGCGGTTTCGGCCGCATCCGCCACCAGTTCGGGGCGGTATTCCTCGACATTTTCGACATTGATATAGAGCGGGTTGAGAAACAGCCTGCTGTTGGGCGAATAGGGGCTGCAATCGCCGGGCCGATCGTCAAACAGCACATGCAGCGGATTGAGACCGACACCATCGGCTCCGAATGCGGCGGCCTGATCGATGAGATCACAGAGATCGGAAAAATCCCCGATGCCCCAGTTGCGGCTGGAGCGGATCCCGTAAAGCTGTGCCGCAACCAGAAAGCCGCGCTCCAGGTTGCCGCCGAAGGCGCGCTCGGCCGTCACCACCAGCGGCACATCCTCGCGCCTTGCGCTGCCATCACGGATCTCAAGGCGATAACAGCCCCGGGAGAGGTCGCCGGGGAAGCGAATCACATTGTCGGCGCTCTCGCCCAGAGCCACCGTGCGGCCATCCGCCACGATCTTCCAGGTGAGCGGTGCCACCGCGCCCTTCACTTCGGTGAGCGCCTCGTGGCTGCCACGAATCACCACCGCACCACCGGTCAGGGTGGGGCTGGCGGCGTGCGGCAACGCCGCCAGGATCGCCTCAAGCGCCTCCGGCGGGCTCACCCGGTGCTTTCCCAATGCGTCAAAATATTCGGGGATAATTCCCCGTGTCCTGGCGAGAGCAATCCGATCCATGCTGCGGCAAGCCTTGCTATTTGCGGTTCCGGGCGGAACCGGCATCGGTTTCGATGGCAACAGTCAGGAAAATCGCGCCTCCCGACCCGACGGGTCCGGATCCGCGCCGCATGATGCGTTGTGCCGGTTTCGACCCATGTTGCCGTGGCTCGACCTTCGCCAGCGGCAATCCGCACAACACCTTTCAACGATGACGCCGATTCGTGACGAAAACAGGTCGGACCGGCAGCATTGGGAAAAACCATTCCTGGTGCGCTCAAGTCAACCCCGGGGAGCCCGAGGGGGGATGGAGGGAGGGAGACGGCGGGAGAGACGACAACGCGCCAGGGTTGCGCCACAATCGGCGCTCATCTGTGTCCAAAGTCTGTCTTCGGTGCGACGGTTTTCACAGAGTTACTGCCATGTTCCAGGATTCGTAACGACCCAGGTCGGGCAAGGCGCGGCTCGAAATCCGGGAAAAACTGCCTTGATCCAACCGAGCTCGTCACCCATTTGCCACGAATCACCTGCATCACAAAACGCGGCTGGGCCTCGACAGCGTCAAAAGAGGCACAGTCAGTCGCTTCCAGAAAATGGAACGTGGATAGAAACTGCCAGGAGCCAAGGTTCCCGATCGGAGCTTTATCGGATCCGACCCTTTTCGCATCCGACAAGCCCCGATGTGCCTGGGCTGGAAGAGAACCGGAGCCGAATCCGTCCGGCGCCCTTCGAGATTGCATACGGAAAGATTACGGCGTCCGCCCCCCTGAAGCCCTCGGGACAATGGCACCGCCACGGTGTTTTGCCTATTGGTCTGTGCCCTCCAGGCCGGCAACAAAGTGGAACCTGTTTTGTCAATGGCACAACCTGTGACCCCCCCATCCTCGCCTGCGACCGTCAAAACCATCGCCAATGGCAACGGCAGCGGCCAGACCGTGGATGAACTCTGGTACAAGGACGCCATCATCTACCAGCTGCACGTCAAGGCCTTTGCCGACTCCGGCGATGACGGCATCGGCGATTTCGCCGGCCTGACCGGGAAGCTCTCCTATCTCCAGGACCTCGGCGTCACCGCGCTGTGGCTCCTGCCCTTCTATCCCTCGCCCGGCCGCGATGACGGCTACGACATCTCCGATTATGGCGCGATCAATCCAGACTTCGGAACCATGAAGGATTTCAAGCGCTTTATCCAGGAGGCGCACCGTCGCGGGCTGCAGGTGATCACCGAACTGGTGATCAACCACACCTCGGACCAGCATAAATGGTTCAAGCGCGCCCACCGCAGCCCTCCCGGATCCAGCGCCCGCGACTGGTATGTCTGGAGCGACAGCGACCAGAAATATCAGGGCACCCGCATCATCTTCACCGACACTGAGAAATCGAACTGGACCTGGGATCCCAAGGCCGGCTCCTTCTACTGGCACCGTTTCTTTTCGCACCAGCCCGACCTCAATTTCGACAACCCGCGGGTGGTCAGCGCCATCATCCAGGTGATGAAACGCTGGCTCGACGCCGGTGTCGACGGCTTCCGGCTCGACGCCATTCCCTATCTGTGCGAGCGCGAAGGCACCTCGAACGAGAACCTGCCCGAGACCCACGCCATCATCCGCCGCCTGCGCCAGGAACTCGACGCCTATTCCAGCGGCAAGGTCCTGCTCGCCGAGGCCAACCAGTGGCCGGAGGATGTGCAGGAATATTTCGGGCGTGGCGACGAATGCCACATGGCCTATCATTTCCCCCTGATGCCGCGGATCTACATGGCGATCGCCCAGGAGGACCGCTTCCCGATCACCAACATCATGCGCCAGACCCCGGACATTCCCGCCACCTGTCAATGGGCCCTGTTCCTGCGCAACCATGATGAACTGACGCTGGAAATGGTGACCGACGTCGAGCGCGACTATCTGTGGTCGACCTACGCCAATGACCCGCGCGCGCGCATCAATCTCGGCATCCGCCGCCGCCTGGCGCCGCTGATGAACAACGACCGGCGCAAGATCGAACTGATGAATTCGCTTCTGTTCTCGCTGCCCGGCACGCCGATCATCTATTATGGCGACGAGATCGGCATGGGCGACAACATCTATCTCGGAGACCGCAACGGCGTGCGCACGCCGATGCAGTGGAGCCCGGACCGCAACGGCGGCTTCTCACGCTGCGACCCCGCCCGCCTCTACGCCCCGGTGATCATGGATCCGGTCTATGGCTATGAGGCGGTCAATGTCGAAGCCCAGTCGCGCAGCCTGTCGTCGCTTTTGAGCGCCACCAAGCGCCTGATTGCGGTGCGCAAATCGACGCAGGCCTTCGGCCGCGGCAGCCTCACCTTCATTCGCCCCGCCAACCGCGCCGTGCTCGCCTATATCCGCCACCATGAAGGCGAAGTCATCCTTTGCGTTGCCAACCTGTCACGGGCGGCCCAGGCCACCGAACTCGACCTGGCGCCGTGGAAGGGCCGCATTCCGCTCGAGATGCTCGGCCGCACCTGTTTTCCGGCCATCACCGAGCGGCCTTATATGATCACGCTCGGCCCTTACGGCTTCTACTGGTTCCAGCTTGAGGAGCGCGACGACTCCAGGCTGAAACCAGCCCCGGAACTGGCGGAATTCGATACTCTGGTAGTTCCCATCAACTCCACCTGGGTGTCGCTGGCGCGCCAGCGCAGCGTGTTCGAGCGGGACGTCCTGCCCGGCTTTCTGGCCCGCGCCCCATGGTATCCCCTTGCCGACGCCCGCGACATCACACCCACAGTGGTCTCGGCGGTACCGTTCTGCGACATCGGCGACAACCGGCCGTGGATCGCGTTTTTTGACAGCTGCATCAACGGCGTCACCTCGCGCCATATCCTGCCGCTCCAGATCGAATGGGTGCGCTTCGACCGCGAACGTTTCAATCCCAGGGCTTTCGCCGCGGTGCGCCAGGGGGCACGCGAGGGCACGCTTCTCGATCCCGCCACCGGCACCATCTTCACCGCTCTCCTGATGCGCAATCTCAGCCGCTCCCTGGTGGTCCGGGAAAACCAGCTGCGACTCGAATTTCTGCCCACCTCCTCCTTCTCCAACTACCAGGTCAGGGAGCCGCAGCAAATCCGCACCATTGAGCGCACAAACAGCGTCGGCCTGGTCGACAGCCACTATGTCACCCGGATCTATCGCTGTCTCGAAACCGGTGCCAATCCCGAGATCGAGATCGGGCGCTATCTGACCGAGGTGACGCGTTTTGCCAACACACCGGCCCTGCTCGGCAGCGTCGAACTGGTCGACGACAACGAACAGCGCGCCGCCATTGCGGTAGTCCATGCCTATGTCGAGAACCAGGGCGATGGCTGGGCGCAGATTTCCGCCTGTCTCGACCGCCATATCGACGAAAGGCGCCTGTTGGCCGGAGCCGAACCCGCACAGGACGAAACCGCGCCCTATCTGCACCATCTTGCACAGGCCGGCCGCCGCCTTGCCGAACTGCATATGGCGCTGGCGCAGGCACAGGAGCCTCGCCTGGCCCCGGAACCCACCACCACCGACAGCTTCATCGCCGATCTGGAGGCGCGCCTGACGCGCATCCCGGCCCTGCTTCACGGCCGCCACGCGATCGGGGAAGCCTCTGGCGGCGCATCAACTGCGGTCTTGCGCGAATCCGATCGCGCCGTCATCGACCAGATGGTGAGCCAGTGCACCACCTTGCCCGCACGCCTCAAAGCCCTGCTGCCTTCCAACCTCGGCGGCCTCAACATCCGCTGCCATGGTGATTTCCGCCTCCAGCGCATCCTGATTGTCAAAGACGACATTTCGATCCTTGATTTCAATGGCGATCCTGCCATCCCGCTGGAACAGCGCTGTCGCAAGCTGCCCGCCGCCTTTGATGTCGCCGCCATGGTCCACTCGATCGACGCCGCGGTGAGCGCCGCGCAGCGCCGGGCCATAAGACAGACAGGCGACGAGCACGGACGACTCAGGGCCGAGTTCGACGACTGGCGCCACCGCGCCACGGAAAACTTCCTGGCCAGCTATCGCACCACCATGACCGACCTGCGGTTGTGGCCCCGCGACGCGCGCATGCGCCGCCATCTGCTGCGCTTCTTCCTGCTTGATAAGGCCTTCAGGGAACTGGAATACGAACTTCTCCACCGTCCCGACCGGGGGATCACGCCGCTGACCGGCGTGCTGCGCATTCTGTCGGAAACCGCGGGCGAGGTTCCGATTGATGAACCAGGTGACAACTCCGTCGCGTAAACACGACGGATTCTCAGACAAGCTATGCGGCAATCCGCTGGCGTCTGACAGCCGTGCCCCGGCTGGAATTCTGCTCTGAAGAGGACGTGTGCCGAGCTGCAGCAACATCGCGATCAATGACACAGCCGCATTCGCATCGGTGCATCCTGACAGCGAGCGTC
>Ga0123357_10001603_pt1 | contig 24197 bp, 19 predicted proteins | sample TergutEmb28metaG_FD_89873 | JGI IMG/M metagenome (GOLD analysis project Ga0123357, IMG submission 89873) | Embiratermes neotenicus P4 segment gut microbial communities from Petit-Saut dam, French Guiana - Emb289 P4 | ecosystem: Host-associated > Arthropoda: Insects > Digestive system > Gut ... | reverse complement strand
TTGGACAAAAACTTGGAGAGATTCTCTATCCATTGATATGCTTCTTTCTGCCGTGTCTGTCTTGGTTGTTGCGCAGTCAATTTTCGAAATCCCGGAGGGACTTATGAATAACCCTGTATATAATGTAACCTTCAGGAGCATTCCTACAATCATTGTTACCGTGTAAGAGCAAAAAGTATTACACATTCTAAGTGTGTGTTTGTAGCCTTAGCTATCCAACATGCAATGAGCATTCGCCATATTGTCATCTGTGGCCTCTCCTGCTCTACAATATTTTTCCACATTACCTCATAAACGACACAATTTTCGAAAACAAAGTTACTCAACAAGAAATGTGTGTGTTGATTTCCTCTACATCTTTCATCTGAAACGCTTCTTACTCTACGAAGAACTGGGCGAGATATGAACAAAAATGTACACAGACCTTAATGTAAAGTGCCAGTTATTCTTGTCTCTTATTAACGAAATCTGAGTTTTCTAGGCAGATATTCGAAAAACACTCAAAACCAAATTTCATAAAAATCCGTCCAGTGGGAGCAGAGTTGTTCCATACGGACGGACGGACACATGGGCACATACGTATGACGAAGCTTAACAGTCGCATTTCACAGTTTTGCGAACGTGCCTATAAACGATCGCCTTAGGATATTCCCCAACGTCCGGGCCAAGTTTCCTGAAAATTTGTATCGAAGTTCGAAAGTTGCGACGGATGGAGCAGGCGGGGAGGGCACGCACAGCATGAATAGGTTACAGTGATGTCTGACGATGGCAAGGTAATCCACATACGTTAAACCTTCATCCACCACTAGGTTTAACATTTAGAAATTCTACCTACAAAACTCACTTATATTTATGCGATTCTCATGGATCTCAGAACATGCAGCGATTATTTCCCTATACACCGTTAATTGACCGATTATTTTCATAACCGAGATGGAAGTGCATTCACTGAGCGGTGCGATTTAATTCCCTAAATACATTTCCGCTTAATTTTCCGTCTTTAAAGTGTTAAACTGACGTAAAGTAGCGTTATGCAAACATTATCATTGAAAACACGAGTAACACACAGGCTTCTTAAGAAATGTACATTACTAGCCCCTAAATTCTGCAGAAATTGGAAGATCCCCATTTCTGCCATTCACATGCTTGCCACACCAAGATCGATAAATCCTCAAATCTGTAAATTCATGTTAAAAACGATTCTGCCAGCTCCTCAACAGCAAACATTGTATTAAACATTAGTTTAATCTGGTTAAAATGAAAATTTATCACACCCACGAACAGGGGGGCGTAAAACTCAAATACAAAATGCGCAGTGGCGCGGACAATTCTGATGCCCAACAAACTAACTTCATGCAGCAAGCTTCTTCCTGAGAACTTGCTCTTCCTCAGCTAGCAAATTCCCCGATTTCGTACGGAACCCGAAAGTTCCTTACCGTCTTCACAACAATCCGCCACTTGTTCCTATCCTAAGCCACGTCAATACTAACACAACCTACCACTCTATTTCAATAATCTCCACATCACTATTCCTCCCATATACGTCCTGGTCTTTAGGGATTCGGCCAATATTCGATATGCATTTCCCACTCCTAGCATATGTGCCATAGGGCCCGCCCATCTGATTACCCGTTAATCTTGGCAGAGGACATCCCTGTGTGTTGAAGTACAATATTAAAATGAAATAAAACAAGTACTCGGTCTGACACAAATTTATCTTTATTTTATTATTTCAAATGTTGGCTATTTTTTACTAGTTTCGGCCTGAATAGGCCATAATCAGGCCAAATATTTATAAAAACTTAAAAATGCTGGTGCATATGACATAAATAGTCAATAACATGGGATCCCATTCATATCATTCTTTATACTACCAGCTATAGTTGTGTCTGTAGTAAGTTTCTGATATGAGTACTGCAAATTTATTATCAAAGTTTTTGTTCATCGATGACTTAATTTTAAAATTGTAAATAGTTTGGAAGATACAGAGTATAAAATATGTTATAAAGATTTTAGGTATTTTTATATAACATATATACTGTCGCCTCAGAAAAACTGGTAAAATTATAAAATTGTTGTTCAGATCTCGTCTTCAGCTGCTGTACACTAGGTAGAAATTCTATAAATTCTTAGTAAAATTGAGTACTTGAGTCGTATACTGTTGTGGTCTCGGTTTCAGAGCAGGGTATTGCATATGCTGCGTTGTGTTATTTTGGTGATGTATTAACTACTCCAGTACAAAATGTGGATTCTTTGGAGATAATCACACTAGACGTATACAATAAATTTTAATTAATTTAAACTATTTAATGTCCTATGTAAGGGTGTACAGCGTCATTTTACTTACAGATTCTCTACGATACTATGTAGGTCCGGTTCTGTATTGTCTTCGCAGTTGGCGTACTTGTTTGCAACTGAGCAAGGTCAATGTTATAGACAGGGAGTTACTGCGAGAAACGCCCTCTATACGAACTATTCTGAATCAGTGTGTCGAATATAACATTGTATTTGACTGTGACTTTATCGTGTATTTAATTATTAAGTCTCGTTACGTTGTATACGTGGAATTTTCGTTGAGGGTATTCATCTTATTGCCTTTTTTAGCTGCATGTAAAATTTCCATGATGTCTTCCATGGGTGCAATGGAGTGCCCGTTGTCTATGAGATGTGCGAATTTTGATTTTCCATTTTTGTATTTAAAATCTCGGAAATGCTCTTGAAATCTTGTATGGAACGGTCTGTTGGTTTGTACAATATATTTCTTATTACAGTCTTGGCATGTTAGCTGGTAAACACCACATTTATTTTATTTATTGAAATTCGTATTTTTGTTGTGGGTTAAGATTGTTCCTATAGTGTTATCAGCTCTGAAAGATATTTTTAGATCAGAGTTTTTAAATAGCTCAGTGATGAATTTTGTTTGCCGTCCAACGTATGTAAATTTGGCCCATTTTGTTTTTGTTTTAACTTCACTGCGTGTTTTTGTAACAACTGTGCGGTTGATTCTATTTAAAAAATTTTATTTCATTTTAATATTGATTACCCGTTACTTCCCCGGTACATCCTGTCCTCATACATGTTCTACCCTTAGTATGACAGACCTAGTTCCATACCCGTACGCCTTTCAGGTCCGTGCAGCGGAAATCTTTAATACATTTTTGGAAGGTGTCCGGTTCCATTCTCGCCGGGACATCGGTTAAAGACATTATGATTTTCCTCAGTCCCTCTACCTAATTCCAGGATTTTACCACGATTACGTCACGGCAGCTTCCTTCGAAATCTTCCTCCCATTCACAATTCACCGTTCACCAATCACACAACCACTGACGGCACATATTTCCGATACAGGCAACGTCGTAAAATGAACACAGCAGATCCTCACACAATAACAAGCAAACCAAAGTTATTGTAACCCTTAATATTTTAATGTTAGTTTCATCTCTATCGTTTTAGCCAGCAGAAGACAAAACTAAATGTTTTGATCTGAATGGTAAAACACGTTCCGAAATTTCATCTCCTGTAAGGCGAATTCGGAAAGCAATTTTGATGTTTTATTAGTTTCTAGACATCTGAGATCTATTGCACTTTTAACGAAAATAACTTTGACTATGACTGTCCCGCATACTGTCCGGTCAGCATATATCAGCACGTAATTGACATGAACCTGAAGGACTAGCATATACCAGCACGTAACTGACATGAACCTGAAGGACTAGCATATACCAACACGTAACTGACATGAACCTGAAGGACTAGCATACACCAGCACTTAACTGACATGAACCTAAGGGACTACATGCATGGGGTTATCCAGTCAGGTACAGTCTACTTAATAATGCCCTGTAATAGAAATAATGAACGTCCAGCCCTGGTCCAGAAGTATGAAGCTATATTTAAGAATGAAAGTAAAATCAACATGAAACAAACCGTGCAAAACGTATACCTGAAGAACAGAAGGAAGGAAAATAAGGAAAAGAGAAACACACAAACGAATTTGACTCAAGGGAGATTAAGGGCAAAATGCAATATTGTCAACATACTGAAATATGGGGCGTTACAATAGGTTTGGCATACAACTGAGGGAAAAGAGAAGTATGATTTATAGTCCAGGTTCTCACAAAGCAATGTAATGTGATTTTGTGTTCTTTGCACCGTGAATTGTAATATACGAGTAGTTGTACAACATAAGCCAACGAAATACACATTTTCTAAATTAATATTTTAATTTTTATGTCTTCTACATGTTCCGAACCCGAGGATACATCTTCAGGAAGACGGTTAAATATGCATCTATGGTATGTATCATGTATCGAACACTCTTCCACCAACAAGACTGCATACACCGATGAATGTAACATACCATACAATAATTGTATATATAACCATATTCCTGAAGATGAACCCTCGGGTTCGGAATATTTTGAAGACATAAAAATTAAAATATTAATCTAGAAAATGTGCGTTCCGTTGGTTAAGATGCACAATTATAATACGTAATTTGTCAAACGTAGAAAAATTACTGAGTAAATTATCGTTTTACATACCCTAGGTGCTAATACTTACTACAGCGTTTGGAGAGAACGAGATGGTAACAGCCTCTGAGCTGAGTACCAAAAAGAGTTTTCAGAAATCAACCTTATAACTTCATAATCAGCATCAGAATGGAGATCTTTTCTACTGTTGTTCTTGTTCAGAGCTATTTAAATTTTGACAGTATGATATAATCCACTACATAAAGTTAAATCTCGTTTCATAGGCCAAAATTATAAACTGTTACACGCTTAATCATACAAAGAAACACGTAATCATAACAAACGATTCAGGTCTCCTGGAATGTGACTCTGTGTCGTCGGACTTGTAGTTCCCGATGATTCGAAGGAATCACGTTGCTTTGAAGCGTCGGGAACCACGAACACAGCGGCATAACCCAGAAGACTTGAATTATCTACTACACCGCTGCGGACACGTCAAAACTCGCACACCACAGTCACTTTCAGTCTCCCTAGTCCTACAAATATGGGGACGATTTTTATGACTTAGATCAGTGCGTCCCAGTGTTACCAATGGAAAGAGTTCGCGCCTGCGCTTTTCAACGAAAATTGGTTTACAACGCATAACAATGCAGTTCTGTCAGAGTAAACACGAGCAATACGTGCAATCCAAGCGCTGTTCGAGTTGCAAGAAGTCCACTGTAAATAGTATTTGACGGTAATTTTGGGGAAAACACTTTGCATAAAGGAAGTGCATATACCGTACAATATTCACCTCATTAGCGGCTACAACTGTGGCAAAAATGTTTGTCAGTGTAAATTATTAGTTATACAAACTTCATGTCTAAAACTGAACGGAAGTGACGCAGATACACCGGCAGCAACTCTCCATCAAGCTCGACCACAAGACAGCAACAGTTTACTGCTTCGAAATTAACCATTCCGTGCAGTTTACTTAAAATATTCATTTATTAAACCACAGAAATGCAAATGTGACAAATATATCCGTACAGTCTCTCACCACTCCTACGTGTTTCGGCACGCCCGTGCCGTCCTCAGAGTGTTCATACGCCAAATTTGAAACGTGTTAATAACAGATTATATCAGCAATATTCGTCGTACGTAGCAACTTCTAAATTTGGTGTATGAACTCCCTGATGGCAAGTGTCGAAACATGTCGGAGTGGTGAAAGACTATACGGATATGCTTGTCATACGTGCCTTTGTTTGGTTTTATTAGCGAATATTTAAAGCAGCATACAAGCAACGGTTTAACTGACACCTGTTTATTTATTTATCTACCTATTTATTTATTTATGGTCTCTTTAACGCTGCCAGAAGCCAAGAAGTTCTTACGTGGAATGGCAGAATAATTTGCGAAATCAAATGTAAAGACTGTTGCAGCACGTGATGTGCGGTACCACCCCACTTGTTTCGAGGGTGTGGGAGGAAAAAAAACGTAATGAAGTTGGCTAGTCGGTGTCCCAGCCGAAATCCAAACCTGACATTTCCCGAATAAAAGAATCATTACCGTTTGAACCCACGTGCTCGGCTTCAAGCAATGTAAAAGTCAGATGTTTAAGATACGTCATTACACTAGATAAAATCAGAAACGAAAATGAAAATAAATGTAGATATGATAAGCGCAAAAAAGGGACTACAGAAAAACAGTCAACCTCAAGGCTGGTCACAAAAGCAGATTCCAGTATTCTGGGAATTTACTCGCCGCTTAACCCAGAAGAATTCAGTTCTAGCAAAAGACTAGTTATCTAATCAGTACATTCCCAACGGAAAATATTCGATCCTGAACCGCCTCTGTGAAAGGCGACAGCAGCAGAATGACTACAGACTTATTGAATAGGGGTCATAAATATTCACCCACTCGCACTAAATTCAATTAGGTGAAACCCAGAATGGTAGCATCTAACTATACACATAACAAATGTCTCTAAAAGCCATTCTACTAGAGCTGCCTTCGACAAGACTGCTACGGTGTCAGGTGTTATCATTAGCATAATTATCATCCACGTCTCCATTAGGGTTTTTTTTCTTGCTGTTACATATGCGCGCGTAACATCACAGGCAGGCTCACAAAATCGCGGTAGAGTCTGGCTTCAGCAACATGCACGTAAACGGTATTGCGTCAGAACGTAAGCCTACTAACCTATCGGTGTTTTACTGACTGCCAACAGCGTAAAATATTTGTAGCTACTACGGGTGGACTCTTAAGACGTCGGCAAATGCAGAGACAAAGGCCTCTTATCAGTGGCGAGATAATGTGACCTGTGTTATTTATTACATGTTTGTGGAACGACGTGGAGTGCAGCAAAATGCGCAAACCTTGCCGACCGAATCAGCAGTGGTACTGTTAAAATACTGCACATCAAACTACGCAGTAACTTTTACATTAGTGCTCTTCGAGTTCTAGCATACGGCAGTGACATGTGGACAAGGGGAGACAGAAATATGAGTACAGGAGGGGCAGAAGTGACTCCGTATCTGTATATACGTTATGCACATGAAAGGAATACAGAAATACCTAAAAAAAAAAATCAGTTGACATCGCCGCATAGGCGAATACGAAGAGATTAAAAAGACCGTGTAGGTAACACAGAAAAGGGTAGCCGAGAATGACAGGATTAAAATCCCTTAGGGCGGAAAAAGAATCCTAAAATTCCACTGAGCAAAACATAACAAGACACTGTAAAGAACATTCCAAAGCCAAATACAGAGCAAATTTCCCCACCGCCAATAAAACAGCGGACATCCTCGACCTCACGCAGTGGATATGGAAAGTTTCCGATTCGAATATCAGTAAATAAAGCAGCTTTTATCTTAAAGCAGCTTTCCTGACTGAAAATACTCGTGATTTGCCTCAGTCCTTCCCACAGGTCACAATTCTTGCATTATTTGGGAAATAATGCAAGAATGCAGGACATAACTAAATGTTTACATCACGCACATACAAAAGCATATGACGAAGCATCGTTCACTGAACGAATAACAAATGGAAGAAGTGGCAGCTGCCTTAACATTTTAAATTTTAAAAACTGTCTTCTGGGATTTGACGCCGAATAATCTGGTAAACGTTTACCGACCTTACACACAATCCCGCTGCCTCCATCACCTGAGCACATTTCCATCACCCTACAAGGTGACACACACCAGGAACTTCAGTACTCTACGATCAGTGCCGGGAGACACCACACGCGTCTTGGTATTTTATTTCTGGACTGCGCCGATATACGTATGGAAAGGCTGCAAAGTTATCACGTGAACAATGCCACGAACCGGCTGTACTGCCCTGATTCTGACTAACCATCTATGGACTAAAAGACAAATTAGACTTCCAACGCGATATACGGAACGTGGCCGGGATAGCGTTGTCTGTGTAGCGTCTAGAAAAGGAGCTTGACAACCGAGAAATCGCCCATCAATTTCCTAATAGATTTTGGTTATCATACCACGCACAATGCCCAAAACACATGTCTTTGAATTTATTGTAAGCTTGCTGTAAAACTGTCCTACCAACTATTTACAGTAATCTTGCTGGTTTAAGAAATCCTGTGTTGCAGATACAAACAGCCACAGGGACCAAGGGTGCAACGAGCATCTAACGATCAGATTATGGCCTAACCGATTCTTACTGTATGTGCGCACAGCACACTGACGTCTCCTGCGCCGATACAGACAAGCCTACCTCCCGGACTCGTCATTAAGGATAAAATTTCAGCCGCATTACTCTTATCAACCACAACTGTCATCTCCCACCCCTTTACAATCACGAGTTACGCATTCGTATCAACAAAATGCATATCAGTGACCTGCAGAAGGCTGAATTATGAGGGATGACTGATAAGCTTCGCGCAAAGTAAAAGTGCGGCCTTGTGCGTTCCTGATCTCGATAACGAACGATAGTCAGAGGTCAAATTCACAATCCGGCCGATTTACTTCCGGAGAAATTGCCTCCGATATCACCGGACAGACCGATGACAATACCGCGAAACAGTGTGGATAATTAAAATCCCCTGCTCCTGTGGTAAAATGAAGCCTGGCCTTCCACCTCTTGGCCTAGTCACGAGAGTGGCTGAGATATCTCGGCTCCAAATGAAGTGGTAGGGGCGGTTTCAAAACTTCACATTACCTTCGTACACTGAAGGCACAACACGTCATTCAATGCCTGTCTTACCAGACACACTTTATTTCTGAATGATCTAATCACAAGACTTTCTCAGAGTCTATATGAAGCAGTTTAGGACAACGGTTCTACGTAAAAAACAGTCTCTCATACCGGCCATAATAAATAACACATTTCTTACCACTAGCGCTTTATTTCTAATATATAAATGATAAAACAGCAACTCACAGCGTATCGTTACCGGAGTAAGACAATAAATCGCCATGGAAACAAGAAAATGCTGATAAACGTCAAGTATGGCATCAAAGATTCGAGACCTTATCACGTGTCCCCTACATACGCTTCCCCAGCATTTACAAAGTTCAAGTTCGAGTTATAAAACAGCACATTTTTATTTCGCCTCTGCGTTACCTTGGGAACCTGCTCAGTATCATCTCCGCGTTCTTCACCACAGCCCATCTCCTGACGTGCTATGCGGCTAGCGCTTATCGGAAGGGGCGTCCATTTTGCCGTACCATAGAGTACAGGAATGCCCAAAACAGGAATTTGCCTCCAAACATGTGGATTTGGCTTCTGTGGGGGGTCGCACTTTTCCGGTCGCACTTTCCCTTATGTATATCGAAGACCGCCGTTTCTTAAATTCACCATTTCTTTAACTCTTCCGAATTTCAAAAATAAATGAGCATCCTACTTGGAAACGTTCATAAGAATATACATAGTAATGTGTTACCAATAAAAAAATTCTCTGTCTGAAGTTCCCCTACCATAAATTTATGGAGTGTGACACACAATTACTTCTTAAATGTCTACTTCAATATTATCCTCCCAACAACATTGACGACTTCCAAGTGGTCACTTCCCTTCAGGTTTTATATCCAAAATTTTCAATGCAGAATAATAATAATAATAATAATAAACTACAGAAAACAGCCATATTGGGCACTGCACACATACTTCGGAAAGTACTATTGCAAAAGTGCAATAGATTCAACACTGAAACTAACGATATATGCACCATGAATAGTAACAGAATAGCTGCAACACTCTATTCCCTAGGGACATAGTTTGTCTAGAAATGAGTATAAATACCCTGCATAAAGGAGATGATGATGATGATAACTCCGGCGAGTGCTACACGCCCAACCATCTCTTGGCCCTTGACTTGGTCACCGTAAAGAGTGGCAAGAGCAAAAACAATGAGTTCAATTAGACTCCTGTTCCATCCTACCATAAAACAGATTTTCCCTTCAGCAATCTGTTTTCTACCAACACTACTATTCAATGTTCGTACTTCCCTTCCGGCAGGACAGGAAATTGTACCCCCCAATTAAAAGAACCTGCACGATCCGCGTATCGAATCCTGGCAAGAATGACGGATTTTTCGCTTCTGCTAAACGCACAGAAAGGTTCTGGGGCCCACTCAGCCTCCTAGTCAATGGTTCTTTTCTGGGGGCAAAGCAACCGGGATGTGCAGCTGACCACTCGTCAACACCGAGCGCCGAGGTAAAGTGACTATCGATACTTCTACTCCTCCACTAAGCCTTCATGGCGCGGACAAGGGCCAGATTTACCTTAATCCTTACACCCTTCAACAAGTGATGAATACGATAAAAATTCTGAGCAACAACAGAAATAATTCGTCACACAGTCTGAAATTTCATCCAAATCACTTACTAGTTTCGAAGATGTGTCTTCATCATAATGACGTACACTTTATGCCCTTGGCAAAAAGAACGCGTACAAAATGCACCTCTTACAATCAACGCATTCATGCAATGAGATCCACTCCCACAACACGCCAAGAGCCATTATCGCAAATGCGCCTTAAAACTCAAAAGTCCCCTCTCTCTCGCTCTCTCGCTCTCTCTCTCTCTCTCTGTCACTCACACACAAACACACACACACACAAAGGATTTACCCTGCTGAAAATATTTGTACAAGTAAGGTGTCGGAAGTTTCCAGAGGCCTGACGAAGGCACAAGACGTCAGGGCAGGAAATTTCCAAAGCGAACCGTAACAACCGCAACAACCATTCATCAGTGCCCATTTCGCTGGCTGCTGCACAGAATGCTTGTAAGCTGTTCACAAGCACAGAAATTAAGTCGCTGGGATAATGGGAACAGAAAGGAAATGTTTTAATAGTGGGACTAGGAACCGAATGAGAAGTGACAAAACTGTGCCGAAAATTCAAACATCATCTTACGCGAACTAACATAAATCGTACTTTGACTGGCGGACTCCCCAATAATCCACCGTCACTCAGTGACACGAGAAGAACATCCCACACGCACATAAAGGAATCTGGAAATACAATTCCCGACATAGCTTATTACTTAAATTTCGCTATTTTACACCTTCATCGTCATCTGCAAAGAAATCGTCGTTGAAACATATATGGTATTTTAATATATCTTAAATAAAGAAACGTAAAAAAACTCAAACAGTTTAAGCTACCCAGAAAGAATTTAAATAAATTAACAACTGTCAAGAATATGTGCGATAACATACGAAATATGTGTGATGTATATATGCTTAACTTGTTTTCAAGTTTATACATAGTCTGATGATGGTGCAGTGGGTCCGAAACATGCAGCTCGCTGGAAACACTCTACGTCACAGGTTAATATATTTGGGTTAGATATATTTCATTAATATTTTAAATCTTACTGGTTACGTGATGCACCAACAGCTTAACATTCAACAACTGTACGTTCTGCCCCACACCGTATTTATGTTTTGTATTTACCTGAGAACAAACAGCGACTTGTGCCACTTACACCATGCTGACTGGTTTTTAAACCCGAGTTGAAGTGTTTACTGCGCGGTACGAACTGCGTCTTTAAATTCAGCCGTCAGAGCTTCGTCAATAAAGGGTTAATTACTGACATACTTCACAACGTAGTGACCTCCGATGGAGTGACCAATAAGAACAGAATTTCAACAGGGCCTTGGAATTATCTATGCAACATCAAGGCCAGAACTCCTACGGGGCCGACTAACAACCCCTAACCAGGGCGTATAAGTGCTGCTTACCCAGCAAAGAAGCCGATTCGTGAAGCCGAAACCTAGATTTATCTGGAAAAAACATGACTATATCCAGAGGAGTCGGTGGTGAAATGGTCTCTTAGTATCCGCCAACCGACAGTGGTCGTACGCGCGGTACACGCAATTGGGCTCGGCTGTTTCTTGCGGTACGACGACGTGTTGTCAGCAAATCAGTCAAATGACGCAGTGCGTAACAGCAGTTTACTTATCTCAGTATTATGTGGTTAATTGTGTATTAATGTGCACAAAATTTCGCAAATCCCATTTTCAAACCGTCGACTCATTGTGAACTACGTTTACCACTTAAGGCAATGAACCTATCCCTGGTCCGTTTGCAAGTCAAAAAAAGTGCAATGCTGAGGTCTCATGTACGTGGAACTCTACCTCCACATTCCCCATTCACTTTCATAGTGGTATATTGGGTAAAGAAACTTTATGATTGTGCGTGCTACAGCTGACAATCAAAACCAATTACGATTTACGGCCGAACACCAACCAGCGCTGCACAGAGACGGCGCGTGGGCAGGCGAGAGTGGGCCGCGCAGTTCAGTGACACAGAGCAGGTACAGTGGGTCAGACTGGCGGTTACATGCATCAGGCGCGGTTTACAAAGTACGCGAAGGACAAGAAAATCAAGGACGAAAGAAAGACGGAATGAACGAATACGCTCAGATGAGACACCGATCTGGAACCGACATTTCATTGCGTCGGTTAACAGGAAAATTACAAAGCGTCACAAGGCTCATAGTGTCGGCATACAGCGGTCATCTGCGGGGAAAACTGTCTCTTTGTACGCCAAAAAGGCATGTGGGGTAATGGAATAGAAGTATACGCCCAATAATTCTTAACCTAGGCACTAGATGGAGGGTAGTGGTCAGGTTCACGCCCCAGCCGCTTTATCCCGGAGTAAGCGCGCCTGCTGCCCATTCTCTCTGAAGTTGGAAGGGGCCCACAGAGGGGGTGCCGCTTTAGAGAAGAGAAAAATTCCTGCATTTACCGCAAATCACACCACATCTGTACATTCTTAATGTACACTTATCATAAAGTCACACAAAAAATGTAATTTTTAGCAACGGCTCTTGCTGATTTACCCAGAGGTATCAACCCGTTTTAATCTCGACTGGGCTACCGACTATCACAGTCTGCCTGCGTCTGTGAGGGAATTCCGTCACGATCCCTTATATACACTCCTGAAGTTCATCCTCCCATTTCCATGATAATGGAAGACTTCAAGGTGGTCTGTTTAATGCAGTCCGAGCATGTTCTATGTATCTCAGCAACGAATTAAGGACAAGTTTAGAGCCGTGGTTCTAAACTTCTAGGTACCGCGAACATCCTCCCCAAATTCTAAATTAAATGGATCATTAGGCACGACTCGCGGTAACATTTAAATTTCGAACAAATAGTAGAAGTCAAGTAAGCGCTAGAACAGGCCATTAAGGTTCAAAGGGAATGCAGAGGTATAGTTCTACTCTTTCTTCTTAGATGGAGGTGGGTGGTCAACGTCGCGCCCCGGCCGCTTTAGCCCCGGGAAAAAGACCCAGTACCCATTGTGCAGGAGGCTGGGTGGGCCCCACGGCCAGTCTGGACGGATGCGAAAAAATCTCGCCCCCACCGTAATGACGACAATAAAACTACGATTAGAAAACACGAAAAGGGAAAAATCTACGTCACACTGCAGAATGTACCCAACTGGAGGACCAGATAAGCGCAACTCGCAGGCTCCTGGTTGAGATACTATTATACAATTATTCCGGGGAAACAGATTTTCTGCAACATTAAAAATACTCTATGCACTTTTTTTCATGTAACTCTAATAAGTAAAGGTAAAGTGATGCCGTTACAGGCCCGGTGTGGTCCAGAGGGTGGGTAGAGTTATAGCTCTACTCTTCCGTGACCGCGGTACTAGAAGGGGGAGAGTGGTCAGCAGCACGACCCGGCCGCACTTTACCCCCGGGAAAGAGCCGGTACCCGTTTTATAGGAAGCTTGGTGGACCCCAGGGCCGGTCTGGACGAGCGGAAAATCTCGTCCCCACCGGGATTCGATCCCGGACCGTTCAGTCCGTAGTCAGTCGCTATACCGACTGTGTAACTCCAACAGGCAGATAAAAATAACCACTCGGGCTCCAACAACACAACAACGGAACCAGTACATATGGCGATATGCTACCTCCCCTCATCCTCGACCCACGCGTTTGTTTCTTACCATACCGGACAAATATGTCACAATCACCACCGCGATAAAATATCCGAGATAAATTTCCACTTTCCAATACACAAAGCTCGTTCCTCGTTGTTTCGCTTCCACGTCTGAAAAACGTTTTCGACGAAACAAACATGGAAGTGGCTTCTTATGTAGCCTCCCAGTTTTTACGGGATATTCCGGAGGCTGACCAACGTCAGTTAGGCTATTCCAGAGGCTGACCAACGTCAGTTAGGCTATTCCGGAGGCCGATCAACGTCAGTAAGGCTATTCCGGAAGCTGACCAACGTCAGTTAGGCTATTCCGGAGGTTGGCCAACGTCAGTAAGGCTATTCCGGAAGCTGACCAACGTCAGTTAGGCTATTCCGGAGGCCGATCAGCGTCCGTAAGGCTATTCCGGAAGCTGACCAACGTCAGTAAAGCTATTCCGGAGGCTGACCAACGTCAGTTAGGCTATTCCGGAGGCTGACCAACGTCAGTTAGGCTATTCCGGAGGTTGACCAACGTCAATAAGGCTATTCCGGAAGCTGATCAACGTCAGTAAAGCTATTCCGGAGGTTGACCAACGTCAGTAAGGCTATTCCGGAAGTTGACCAACGTCAGTTAGGCTATTCCGGAGGCCGATCAACGTCAGTAAGGCTATTCCGGAAGCAGACCAGTCACTACCACAGACCGACAGTGTAACCCCGATCGCGAGGCACCTCCATCCACTACCTGTACTTAATCCATTGCAATATCTTCCCGTCCCATTCTAGGTCTTCCCAGTTGTCGCTTTCCAAGCGGTAACTTCATCAAAACGCTGCACACATCATTTGTATCGGTCGACTTACATCTCCAGACCCAAGTAAGTTCCTAGATTCACTACTCAGCACTATGAGAAGTGAGTAAATCACTTAGCCCATAATTACGTGGACCTGATGGCCTAACCTGTCAACTTAATCCCTGTAAGTTTCACACATTTTACTGACTACTAAGTACCGACACACTCGACTAACACATCGCACCTCAAAGGGGCTAATTCAACAACAACGTTTCCAAGAAACAGGTTTGTTGTTTATTTATAAAGGAGAGTGCAGAGATGATACGTGGATGGATCGGGACCAGGATGGTCAGGCATAATGACGAATGTTCTGAGCTGTTAGTTTACGGCTGGTAAATGCGGTGTGTTCCTGACGGGACACGTATGTGAGTTTTCTCAATCTCGTTGGGGTTAAAACACGGCGTTTCAGAAGCAGGAACTGCTTTTCCTCCGGTAAAACACGAAAAATCCGAAACACATTCTGCTCAGTCCACTATGATGGAATTAATTCCGTAGCAGAAGAAGAGATGCATCCAAGGTACCCGCGACAGCAGGAAGGCATAACAGTTCCATTACTCTTTTATTTTACCTGATGACAGACGCAGAACAAACTCCCAAAACTTGTTTTCCTCTAACAAAATCCAGATGATGGAATAACTACAACACACGTGTCACCTCTACAAGTGAGGTCTGATTTGTGTTTTGGTTTGTGGGTCTGTGTTTAGGTTTGTGTGGTTTGGATTACAAACTTACTAATTACAGGATATAGTAAAAGGTAAGGTAAAGTTCACTCCAGAACAGGCTACGAAGGCCCAAAGGAGGGATCAGAGATACAGCTCTATTCTTTCCTTAACTTCAGCGCTAGATGGGGGTGGGTGGCAACGCCACGCCCAGGCAGCTTTATCCCCGGAAAATATCCGGTACCCACTGTATAGGAGGCGGGGTGGGCCCCAGGGCCGGACAGGATATGATATTTCTCGCTTTTACGATTTCATTCAATTACAAATTTATGGATTAAAATATGTAACCAGTTAACAACACTATTAAATACTTTCCGAAACCCTTACAGCTAATAACATATTTGGTACCGAAATGGTTACCTCGGTAGTAACTGGGTAACGGGTTCGATTCCGTTCCCTGCGCTCACACCAGCTCTGCACCTCACCCTTATTCAAATGGAAACTCGAACGGTGCTTTACCTCGGGGTCACAGAGACCGGAGCGTTAAGCTAACCACTCACCTCGCTGGAGTGCTGCCGTCACTAAGCCAAGCGATATATCATTTTTCCATACATAATCATCATCAAAGTCATAGCGTGTTGCCTGATCGAACTTCGGGTACTTCCATACTGCACGATACTTATTTACGAACAGAGACCTCTGAATACCGAACACAGCCTTAAGAATGAAGAACGACACGCAGCGATCATAAGGATAACTTACGTTTAAACTTCACGAGCCTTGGAGCAGGCAGGCAAAGAAAGGAACCAAGCATGGCAGGCTGGCAAGCAGTCAGCATGCACAGGACTGTCAAACTCGCCAGAATTTACGACCGAAGCGAGTAATAGAATGACCCTACAGTTCAGACAGAGGAAGGCTGTTTCAAAAAGCCAAGCAACCAAACAGGCAACCAGTGGTATAGGACATTCCAAAACATGTCGCGTTGAGGACTGAAGGACGCTTACTACGGGGTTAGAGAAAGGACTGTTACATAAACGAGTCTAGAAAGGACAGAAAATGTTCAAAACGTATTCGAACTACAGGGTTAACAACAATATTCCACGAAAACCCTAACAACTGGGAGCAACTTGGCTCAAGCAAAACTCTCGGCAAATGTTGAGACACTTTCCTCACACGCCCTCTCCGATTCATTCCAAAGAATTAACCAAACATTCGGCGCTATACCGTCACTCAACGTCGTTAAACAGATAACTACGTGGTCTGGGGTGTGAAGCTCAACACTCACCTCCATTTAGTGCAGAAGTTAAGAACGACTGGATGTATAGGCTATCTTTACCCCCCCATACATATCTTCTTGGCGCGGTGCTGAATTAAGTAGAGATAACCCTACTATTAACAAGGCAATCGATAACTTCCGCAAAAACTACCATCATACTCCCCATAAAGCAAACACGCCTATCGTTACAAACTAAAGCGATTGGATATTGTTCTAAAACTAAAGACTAATACACGAAGCTTTACTAATACCTGTTGCTGCATATGATCTCTGGTTACGTGGAAGAACGTATTTTAGAAAAGGGGCAGGGGAAACATATGAGTCTCGATAAGAACTAGTTAAAACCAAGCGATCAGCTTTACGCTCCAATTTCTTTACTCCGGCACACACCGGGTAGGACATTGGGTGGACCCTGAGCCAGTTTGGGCGTGGTAGCGTCAACAAAATCCCTACTCCGCCGGGAACTCCCAGTCCAACCTGCAGCCGGTCTTTTTAAGAACGCAGATACTTGGCTCCAATTTTTGTAAACGACATTTAGTATCAATTTCTGGATCTCTGATTCCAAATCGGAACGGGAACGAAATGTGACTGTTACTTGTTGCTGCCACCTGCAGCAACGCGTTCAGATCTCCGGGACTATTAATGGCCGTTGAATAATTTATGGTGTTGGAAACATTCCATACTGATTCACGCACCTAACGCCATTATTTTGGCGAGGCGCTTAATTAAGAACTGGACAACTTTACCTGAGACACATTTACTGTACTATAACTGGGGGAAAACACGCAAGTAAAATTGCAATAATCGCTCGTATTCTAATGAATATGCTTGTTACTGGACCATACCTCAGTCAGATGAATCTGGTTCATATCACTATAAACAAGTTCGTCAAGATACCACTGAACATTAACCTCCCAACCACATCGAACACTAAACGTTGCGACTAAATATTCAGAAATTATGTATTAAATTCTAGAGACCTCGAGATCGATTCTGGGCTAGCAGACCTGCTATCCTATGACTCTCAGTCCTTAAGAGCAAATTCTGGAAAAGAACAAACATGGCGACCATGAAAACGCTTTCTGTAATGATTCACAGTCTCTTACAAATATAAACCAAACTAACTCAATCTCCCACTTGACACTACCTACGCTCTGCAGCCTAAGAAAGACTCTATTCAAACTTCAAATCTGTATAAGACCACGTCTTGGAGTCCTTCCAGACCAAGAGCCTATACTCGTATCCCCTCCGTCCCGACCCTTTCAGGTCAACAGAACAAATCACTGAGGAAATCTGAGAAAAAATCCTTGTCAGTAACATTCTGATAAACACATTAAATTTCATTTAGATTTTTACTGGATTCATGTTCTGGACACCTACACCCGAAAGTAAGACCGCCTTATAAGAATCTGTCTACTTCTCGCATTGCAAGTTCTGTGTACTCGGTACGACACATATGCAGCTTACGTCTGCGTGCACAGTGAGCGGTAAATATAGAACGCGAAACTGAACCCCTTGACACGTAACGTACAGTACGTCCAACTCATTTTCACTTCTTGCAGTGTAAATGGACAAGAATCAGAGAAATCGGTTTCATAACATGAATTTCGGTAGGGGCAATACTGTTCGTGGCCTAAACACCATGAAGAAACAGAAGTCGTATGGAATACATGTTCTCTATGAGTCGGCAATTCCACAACCGGTCCATTTGCTTCAGCTGTTCTTATCTGAAATGCGTTCTCACTACAGTAAAAACAATTTCTGTTTCCAGCAGTTGGTATGAATTCATTGCGGTTTATACGTATAGGCTACCGTACGTCCGATCGAATTAATCCTCTAATGCCTAGAAGGCAGAGCACTACTGTCATATTTAATACCAAAATTCTGAATTTTACCCATACTGTCTATTTATGCGTTTCACATGATTCCAGCAATAAAGGGCCATTATTTCCCCAAAATACACTAACCGACTGATCCTTGCGATAGATGCATATCGTCTTCACAACCCCCACATCTAGCATAATAAAGATCCATTGCTCTTTAATTCGTTAATTTCTGTGGGCCGGGATACCCCAGAACTCAAAGTGACCGGACATGGAACCCAACGACTAGGATTTGATTCCCGACCCACACAACGATGTTTCTCTTCGCCAGATCGGTTCTAGAGTCAAACCCGTCTCCTCTGCGTACTGCATGCAATGAGTGGGTAAGAACATACAACCGGTTTGGGGAAATGAAAATACGCATCAACCAGCAATCGAATCACAGTCTTCCAGCTCCGTTGCCAGTCAGACTAATCCCGGCAAAATGTACTCACTTCCCCTTCAGACACACGTAGCATAAGCAGAAATCTCTAATTCAAATCCCACCAAAAGCACCGAGAACTGAAAGCTACTTCCTTCCACTCCAGGATCATGTACTCCTTATTGTGAAGTCGGAGGAGGATCTCATTTGACAGAACCATAAATTTGAAAGGATTATGGCGTTTCAGTACCCAACCCAATGAAGAACATTATTAGAGGCTTCGCTTTCAGAAAGCATCGCTGGTCTGCTAATTGTTATCCGGTCAGGTAGCAGCGAACACAAAGGATTTTGGATTTCATTATTAAGTTCTCCCTATATATAAATATTCTGTCCAAATACTGACGAAGGAGAAGACAGCTCGACAGGTACCGTTTGGCAAGAACTCTATACCTTTGTGTTATATGTCAGAATGGAACAGAACTGACAAGAAAAATTTTAAGGTTTTCAAGGAGAGGAGTCATGTTTTGAGTTTCTTTGGTTATGCCACTGTGTACACGGAGCACGTCTGATCAAGTGGGAAAGTATTCGGAAGTTTCCCAGTCCACAGCTAAGTGACAAATTTTAGTGGTTAAACACAGTCCCTTCAGGAAAATGCCAACACAGCACCTATAATTACGCCACCATCAACTTATTCCACGCCCATTCCAATTGCCTCCTCTCTCTCATCCAAACATTTTACGCTATATAACTGATTGCGTCATTCGCAGAATATACGTTGTCCCACGAACAAAATGAGTGTGAAACTTAAGTCTCTCACTGACAAAAAGGGCGTTGTACGAACAATGCACTGAGGAGAAGCAAGACAATGAATGACAGATTTGCGCCAACGAACATTTTTATATCTAAAAAACTAAGGCCAGTCATCAAGAACGATAGCATTTGCCATTAAATACGACGTTTACAAAACGTTTTGGTCAGAAAACCTCAAGGGCAAACATCAGCTAAACGGTGTAAACAGAGTACACTCACGCGTCTGGCAAACAAACTGGTGTGAAACTTGAAATACTGTAGGAAGGTCTCAATAAATGCACTCGCTCAATTGCCACGGGCAATTCATTTGACTGTTGTAGCATTTGAGCCGATTCCATACGCGGCGAGTTTAGAGGTTTTAGCAGCGGTGTGGCTGATTCAGTTTTTTTCTGGAACATGACACTGCGCCACTTCCCACTGGAATCACATCCTTGGCTATATGTACATTCAGACATGGGTTACTGGAATCACATCCTTGGCTACATGTACATTCAGACATGGGTTAAGACATTCCGTACGTCACGCCCCGAACGCGTCACTGCATTGGGCCCAGAAATTTCCGAAATCGGCCCTATGCGAAAGTCTACACTTCAAATTCATATTACAACGCAAATCCCAACAAGGGCAGCGAAATGAATGTGTCTGAGGGCAGTGTGTAACAACATGACCATGAGAGGGATCTGTTTCAGAAACGTTTCGGAAAATTAATATTTCTATCATCGGACGTAATCGAGAACAAGACAGGCGTAACCACCGCCGCCATGGAGAAGCAGTAAACTTTAAATATGAGGGTGTGTCTGTATAGATGCCTCAGTTACCCGGCATGCAAATCGCATGGTTCTACCACATTTTTCCACATTATTTCATGAACGACATATTTTTCGGGGGAAGAAATGAATATAAAATACATAATATTTTCTCTACAACTTCTGTTGTGAAACATATCTCATTTTGCGTAGAAATTAACCGAGATATTCTCAGAAATGACTATAGATCTTCACGTAAAGTACCCGTTATTCTTGTCAGATTTTAATCAAACTTTAATCTTTTCGACAGATCTTCGAAAAATCCCCAAATACAAAATTTTATAAAAATCCATCCAGTGGGAGCCGAGCTGTTCCATGCGGACGGATGGACGAAGACATATGACGATGCTAACAGTCGCTCGTAGCGATTTTGGGACTGCGCCTAAAAAGGTTTCCACTCGGAAGGTCCTCCCTCTACACGTCATTATGAAAACGGATCCACTTTATACCAACGATCTGTTTGGAACAACCCAAAACAGCAGTCGATGTAAAAAATAATGTACAAATTTACTGAACAGAACCCTTCTCTGTCCCCTCTACTGATGCGTAAAGTCTGTGCACTTCGTCATTACAAATAGTGTGATTTATTTCAATTCGCTGGAATTCAGTGAAAGAATCTTATGATCTAGAGAGAGAAAATAACCCACCCCAACACAGTGACCTAACATGGAGGTGGTGGTAATTGTTGTTACGTTCAGAAAATAGTTACATATACACATGATTGTGATCCGCAGATCGTTAAATGAAGGTGAGTCAACACACTCATACTATCGTTGGGGCAGACATGAATTTATCTAGATCTTCCCAGCCAAATCCAATCACAGCTGCTTTATATCGATGTGACTCTTCCAACTGTCAACAGGATGTAGCTTCGGTACTTGAAAATTCGGCATTTGAAAACAAACGTTACTATCACCATACCAATGAAAACAAATGCCTATTCATGTAATCGAACGTCCAGAAATGCGAAATTCCTTCCACTGGGCAGTGGCAACCTCTATATAAACATCATTCTTATGGTTTTTGCTAACGATTACTGGTTTGGTGCATACCAACTGCTTTGGTAAAAACGCAGAATAAAAGCTATCACTTCCGTTTATACAGATGCAAAACAATTTTCACTGAGAGGCAGGGGAGAAACATGACAACTATATAAACAAAGGTCACAGCATTTTTTGATACAAAGTTTTACACGTGAACCAAGCTGCATTAGCACAATGAATAATATTTTCATTATGATTATACTGTATATCAAAAACAAATGGGAAATTTCATGAGGATCGAGGTCCTCTCACTGGTGATTTTTTTTTTGTTCAGAGTCACAGACAATGCAAATTTGTACCTGAAAGTACCTTTCTTACAACCGGGGAAGCAAGAAATTCAACATTTTCGTCATCCTTATATTGAAAAGGGGCCAAGAACTCCCCCCTGCTGTGAAGGACAAGACAGCTGACAAAGGTGGTCCTCCATCTATCTGGCTTATCTCCCGCCTGTTATTTTTATTATATTTATTGGGGGGCATTATTTGGCTAAACTGCAACTGTCTTAAATAAAGGCAGTTCCCAAAATCAGGACAAACTAAGCCTACCAAAGGAACTCTAAAGGGCATACCCCATTTCCTTAAAAAGTCCCGCTTCATGCCCAAAATTTTAAATAATGCAAATCCAAAATAATTAGAGACTTGTCAGACCAGGCCTCAACATCGTGTGTGGAAACACCGCAAGCTAAATAGGCGCCTTCACATCTCCTGTTCCTTCAGTGTTGCTGGCACATGATGATTTTTCTTCAGACAGTATACAGCATTAATAAAATTGTCACTAACTTTTTTTGCCATCTATATTGTGGGAGAGATGTATGTTTAAAAGCAAAAATTGGCTACAATAGTTGTGGATTTGTCCACTTGGAGAATGCACCCCTCGACTTTACATTCACTCCAACAGAAAGATTAGTCTTAAATTACCTGAGCTTTGAATCATGCCAGGTCTTTTGGGACGCATTTCTCACATCAACTGCGAGTGCAATGAATTTTAAAACTCCATTTAATCACAAGGACTGGCCAATTGTACAATCAGCAATGGACGATAACCATGTCACCGTCACCAACCCGCTGTCATTCTGAACCTATTTTTATTACTGTTAATGTTTCTGGAACATATTAACACCGAACGTGCAAGAGACCAAAAAAATATATTATTTACTGAATAACGCCTGCTGAAATGTGAATCGATATTTTATTGTTCAAAACTGGTCCTGGTATGTGTTGAATACGGCGAACAAATTAAATGCCCCCTTCCCCTGAGATTTTTTTTTTTTCAGAAACCGAATCGTTTAAATACCGAAAATCTGAGAAAACTAAAACATCCATCTATTTTTCAACATGCATTATTCAGACAACGGACTTCTTGATTGGCCCTTTACAGACAACAGCATGCAAGTCCCCTCAAACCCTCCGAAACCTAAGTACGGCTACATACCAGATAAAAGTTAAATTCTACACCTCAGAAAAGCACCGTTTCACTTACAAACATCGAACAATAAATCAATGTTTACTGCTAAGTATCATACGAACCACATACCCAGCGCTTTTAACGTCAACGTTGGTTGGTACATGCACGTTACCACTGTGCTTAACACATGACAGGAAAACAGGTACGTATTTCAAAACCGGCTGACCGCTAGAAGCTAGAGCAGTCGACCGGCTAGCAGGGGACCATTCAGCGAGAGTAGAACAGAGCTGTTAACCCGCTTACAAATTCCACCCACAACGAACAAATGTTTTCATCCTGTCCATATAACAGCGCAACGTCGCCAAGTCGCTCAGCTCGTTACACACAGCCTTTCACCGAGCGCGCTGCCTGCCGTTGCTTTGTTAAGAAGGCCCTGTTAGCGACCTTCAAAAAGCCTCCTTCTTCTCTCCTAACCCACCATCTTACTGCCAGCTCTAGCATGCCTGCTGCCTAGCTGCCCGTGCACACAATAAATGTGGCATGAGGTCCGCACGAACATGCACCTAAATGTCATTAATTCGAATGCTTTCACTCTTCAATGAGTATAATTTACTCACCAAATACAGGACTATGATCTGACCGCGACACATTCTTGCTGGAGGTATAGCTCTGTCCGGGTAACGAACCGCTCTTTTCCTGAAAAACAAATGAACACATCTCACTCATGTTCACCATTATGAATGTCTCTTGTTGTAATAAGGTTGGGATACAAGCAATAACCCCAGCATTATTACTCTCACCGTAACACGCGTGTTGTCCCCCCACCCCTACACAAGTAGAATCACACACACAAACATGCTTAATGACTTGATGACACACGACAATAACACGGCACCATGACGTAAGTTGCACTACACAACACTCCACTCTACATACCTCAGATTCTGTAAGGTCTACTATCAAGCTAGTTTTATCTTCGGTCAAGTTCTCAGACGATCTCTTCTCATCTTCGCCTTCATCTTTGAAAACTTTAACCTCGTCCGTGCTTCCTAAATCGTCGCCTCCACCCCCGCTGCTTACATGCGGCATTTTAAAACACTCACTTCTTTTTAAAAATAAAGCACCGATCTTCCCCTACCCCGTGTGTGAATGGGGCAGCACTAGGGGGGATGGAAAAAGAATATCAATTTTCCGCTATCACTGTATATCTGCTGTGGTTACAGCAGCAACACCCTGACCGACACGATCGGCCATCCCACT
>Ga0123357_10001602_pt1 | contig 24197 bp, 21 predicted proteins | sample TergutEmb28metaG_FD_89873 | JGI IMG/M metagenome (GOLD analysis project Ga0123357, IMG submission 89873) | Embiratermes neotenicus P4 segment gut microbial communities from Petit-Saut dam, French Guiana - Emb289 P4 | ecosystem: Host-associated > Arthropoda: Insects > Digestive system > Gut ... | reverse complement strand
GAAGACTTGTTCCTTTTACATGTAGTTTTAAGGTTTGCTACTCACCTGCTTCATGTGTATCACAGATGCCCTGAATATACAGTCAATGTGTGAATGAATATTTAAAGACTAAGCCCATACATATTCACCTGCAATTTGTATTCTTAACTTTTCCATACACAGTCCTTTGGAATAATAAGGTAATACATCAAATTACATACTTTTGATAAAACTAGCATTCAAACTTCATTGACTTATTTTATACAGACCAAAAGCAACATCAATTAAAATAATGTGTTGCAAAAATCAGTCACGTTAAACACATTATGCAGCATGCAGCAATAGTGAAGTTTTTAAATATGTGCACTGAAGGGTTAAATGCCCAATAAATAAGGGTAGCAGAGAAAATCAAATCCAATACATAAAGAACTTAAAACAGCCCTAAATGTCACTTGTGTTGTTACCACCTCAAAACTTTGTTAAGACAACTATACTGACTATTTTACTGACAGAAAATTATAACAAGTACCAAGACAAGTTGCTGCATAGTGGTATGCTGTTCATACTTTCCTGGAAACCAGACAATTACAAGAGTGAGGGTTATTATGTTCTCAGCACTACCAGTACACAACTGGACAACACAGGGCAATACATGGAGAATGAATAACAGCTCGAGGAAGAAATGCAGGGGGGCATATACAGGGATTTCTTTCCTCGACTTCGGTACAATATCTACACAATACTGTCAGAATGATAAGAAGGGAACAGAAGGCTAGTACAACTTATGTGGTTCTCCACAATGGTTTTTTAAGTCTTTTATAAATAACTTTTCACAGGTCAAATTTTCAAAGTGCAGCATGAAAATGCAAGCGCATGGTAACTAAGTGCAATCACCCACTTTACTGAAGATAACGGTCACCAATCCATAAGTCCATAAGCTTCATGTTGCATCAATATAAATAATGTTTATTAGCCCGTCTTCACAATTCCCTTACGATAATATGGTTTTTTTCTAATGATGAAATTGTAACTGCCAAATTACTGAACATCTTCAAAAGCACAAGGCAACAGCCAAGAATGATAACATTTTGTAACTTATTTTGCATCTAACTGCCCCAACATCACTCTAACCTACTAGGCAGAACAAAGAAAATAAACTTCTCCTCAATGACAGTAATGCACAGGCAACAAAAGTCTTCATGGCAAGCACTCACATTGCATTTGTTATTGAAAGGGGTTTTATCATCAGTTCCAACATCCACTTAACCTTCAATACAAATGAAGTTTGTTACTAAAATTATAAATTCTCTGAAAATCACCCAGACATATACAAAGTTGACTATCCAAATTTATATCCAAATCTTGTAAAATATTTAAAAAGCTTTTGTAAAAACAACTCACAACTAAGAGCATTCTGTTACCAAATCACAATAACCATGAGCACTGGAAATGCAGTAACTTCATGCACAGCACAATCCCTACACCATGAAAAAATCTACCATATAAGACTGCAGCAAACCACAAAAGAGCTATAAAAGGCAGACAGACAAAAGCCCGAACTTGTTCACAAAATCTATCACTGTATAATTTAATCGAAAAAAAATTATAACGTATAACTTAACTGGCCTAATAAGAATGAGTACAACACCTAACAGGCTACCTGGCACAAGAGGTGCAGAAGTAGCAGTGGCTGTACCTATGCAAGATGAAGTAAGGGGTGGTCGCAGTCCAAACACCATCCCATGGCGACCCCCCTGAGGTCGCCCAGGGATATGACCTGCACGTACATATCAGACACAAAACATATCTCATCATGTACAGATCAAACAAATTATTGGTACAAAACCCTTTACTTTCTAATTTTACACAATTAATAAAACGTGATAGTGTGGACTAGCATGTCCAATCTGTGATTAAAAATTACAACTCACACACTTTAAAAACTCAAAAACCACAGTCTGCAGCAAAAGTAAAGTATTAGTAAGGGTGCAAGGGTGTACAAATCTAGACCACCTAAAATGTGTATGAAGGCACCCTTTATCTACAATACAATTACTGCTGTGTATCCCTTCCCATGCACCAAAGAGAAAGTGCCATGTAACAGTGAGGTTCACACACCACTCCAGAAATACAGACCCTCAGCATGGTAGCTGTTTCACATCACCCTTCTGGCACCTGGAATTTGGAAATGGCTCCTACATTCTAGAAAGATTTGTGCACCCTCACTTAGTGTATACAAGAATGTTTTCATTTAAGATCTACATGTGCCAACACATACTAAAAATATAGAATACACCGCTCTACACCACCCTACACAATAAAGTCTACGGTTTGTATGTATATTCTAGGTTTTATATCATCATGGCTTTCACCTCCAGTACAGAGCATTTAATAAAGTGCACAAAACACATAAACATAATTTACAACAATAACATTTGAGTAATGATGTATCTGTGTATGATACACTTCACACCCCACAAATGCAGCTCCCTGACGACATGGCCAGTGCCAGACCACAGAATGTCCTAAACCATGGATGATCAGAATATTACAGGATCAAAGCAACCTGGTGCTCATAAATACAGCAGTAAGTTAATTCCAACACACAAGAGTGAAATACACACCCACTTCATGCCAGGACTGCTAAATGTAAATGAACTTTTCCATAGTGATGCTGACTCACTCACCCCAGAATGCAATGTGCATGACCAAATGAGCAAAAATCAGACATTTTTGCAGTTTTTGTTAAATCATGCCACACAACAGGATGTCCCATATCACAGAATTCCAGATTAGGGATGTGCAACATGTATACTTGTTCATACTGTTACCACTAAGCGCTTTGGTATATAAGTAAATATCAAAATACAAAGCCACTATACATATAAAAAAGTTGAAACTGAGTGAAATACATTGTTAAAACAATAACAGGTAGGTAATGATCCACCACAGCATTTGGCATGCAGTATGAAATACAAACCCTGTATAATAGCTGAATGAGGTCATTGTAAGCACCTGCTATTAATTTTGGCATTACCTTCCAAATACACCAAACCACCAGCACATAAAAAAAATCCCGCACAGCACCCCCCCACACACTCAAAATAAACTACCTGCTGCACAATGTTTTTACTTTCACAGCTGAAATTGCATGTCTTAGATTACTTCGCCTAAAACCATGCTACAACCATAACAATAAGCAATGATACATACCCTGTTGATTAAGTTGAGCCACTGCAGGAGGAAGAGTTGTGGAAATTGCTACTGGAGTTGCCCCCAAACCTGGGATCTTGATCTCTGTACTCTGAGAGGACTGGGAAGATCCTGATGTTGATGCTGCATATAACAACAAAGTAAGATCTTCATCATCATCATCAGGATCCAAACGATTAGCCCTAAGAAAATGTAGGAACTGAGGAGTGGATGGCCGTTTACGCCAAGTGTGATAATCCATCATGTTTCCACCAGCTTGTAAGAAGAAGAGTTCTGAAGCATGCTCTGCATATCGTTCCCGATCACTACACATACGCGCCATCTTGTGTTCTAGCACTCTCTTCCTTAAACCTCCAATTTCTTCATTTGGCGGTGCCCTCTCTTGAAGTTCTGTGAGTCGCATTCTTTTTCTTGAAGGAGCTGATGACTGTGGACTTGACACGAGATTCGAGGCAGAGGACAGTGGCGTGGCGAAAGATCCACTAGAAGTCCGTACCAAATTTGGAGTAGATGTTAACACTAGTGTTGGTGGTGACTGTACTATACCAATAGCACCACTAGTAGTTCTCTGCCGTGGAGGGGATGACAAAGAACTAACCAGTGTGGGATGAGATGAAGCATTAACTGCCGCTGGCTGACCAATGGCAACAAGCGACACTGTGCCTCGTCCTGGCGAATCACTTGAGCCACTATTTCCAGCATTAGTGGCAGCAAGTTGCAATGTTCCTGTACGACCTGCAACCTGTGACACTCCAACCACATTCACCCTTGGTGATGAAGCAATGTTGAGTATACGTGTCACGCCAGCCTGTTGGAAAGCCGCACTGGTTGTTGCAATAGTTGGAATAACCTGCAGGCATGAAAACATGCAAATTTATCCACCACCACCCAGGTGTGTTAAAAGAAGTAAACAATTTTTTTGCTACAATGGAAGTACTTTTTATTGTAAGGTCCTTAGTTTAACATATACTTGGTCATGTCAGCTCTTTTACTGTCTGGAAGTTGGTTGACACACCAAACCACTTACACTCGATCGGCACACACACAACATTATGTCTATGAATGTGAAGTTAGCTAGTCTTCAGATGCAATGGAAATACCATTGCAACACTAAGTCATTCTGTATGATATGAATGCTAAATATTGAGCCTAGAAGTCATCAAAAATTTGAATGAAAAGACCCCATTCATTCTCCATAGCAACAAACCCTGGTTTTTACCTCACTCAATATGTGAACTCTCAGAACAACATGTATTTATCTGCAGAAAATACCATGTTCATCCAGAATGTTCCATCCTATGATGTTAAATGGATGGTGTGTCACATGCCTACTACATTCACAATGTTACTTATGTTCTTTGTTTTCATCACCTGCAACAAGAGTTCCACATCTCACACCCCAAACCATTCTGTGTGTTTTGTAGTCAGTACCTTTGGTGGCACAGGAATAAGGAGAATGTGCAATAAAATCAAAGGTCCTTCTAAACACAACTTTCATTTTACATCAAATTGTTAACCAGCTAAAGAATCTAAAAACTGTAAATTATGAGATTTAATAATGAAGTGTATAACATAACATGCACTTTCTACCTGGAACTTGTTTTTGCATTAAGCCTGATGATCAAAACACTTAGCTGCTTAAAAAGTTGATCCATAAGCAAAAGTTGTGTTTAGTCTGACCTTACAAGATAGCAAACATCAAAGGCAAGAGATTGTGGCCATAATGTTCATTGGACCTGAACCCATGTACTGTTTACTTGAGGCATGTTATAGGATGAAGTGTGTACTAACTTTGCAACGAAGACAAGTTTGTAAAGCGTTCAGGATGCAGTGTCTTCAATATCCCCAGAACAATTAGCATTTCTTAGGTGTGCTACGAGTCTGAGCTGAAGGAAACCATTTCCACCACCTTATTTACATATGGTAAGTACAAATCGTGTATTACCTACTACCCATTAAACTAAAACTCTGCAGCTCTCTCTTTAAAAATAGCAAGTAAAAACCTAATATTAACTGCAACACACTGAAAGAAAATGTATTCACCCACTTGTAGCAAACTGTGACAGCGGCAACCACTGTGCTGCCTGCCACCATGTAACACTGTTTGAACCTTTAAATGACCGTTTGCATATGTTAACACACGTATAAAACCACCCCTAGAAATTAATTTTATGTACTTACACACCACAGAAATCTTAAAAACATGCTGTGTAATCTCCAGTTCATTGTCCACAAAATGCCGCTTGTCATAATTTTATCTTTTTCTGTTCAAATAATACTCGCATTTTTCACAAACCATAAGCTAAACTTTAAAAACCAACATGGGCGTTTAAAGGTTAAGTTAATAATGGTACAACTCTTAACATAAATGAATACAGAACTCATATTTTATGCTTTAGCATAGAAAGTGGGTTACTGTTACCCACAATCTGGAATAATATTACAATACAAATTCTTATGTGCAATTAATTTCAAAAGACATCAGGGCACTGCTCTGCCTACAAACACTCTATGCTGCAACGAGAATAGAAAAGGAGAAAAAAGAGAGGAGAAACTAACATCTCAATAATAAACCATGCATTTCCATAAAGCAGTCACAGTTAACCTTATGACGCCTGACGACGACTATGGTGGTCGTACCGCACTGCAAACCTCTAAATGTTGCATTATATATATTTATTCAACAAATACAGGTACTGAATATTTTAAACACGGTATATACTCTCTGTTTTTTCGTCTTCAAAATGCAGTTTGTTTCATAATTCTAAGGCATTTGGTTCCTGTATTATTCACATTTTATATACAGAGTGTGCTAAAATTAAAAAAATAATTCCGGCACCAAAAGGTTAAATAACCTTCAACTGGCTCCTGTTAATGTAATTTCCTTTATATGTTAGAGCACAACAAATTCAGTTCCATTTTCAATACAATACCATATTTTCCCACCCATAAACTTTGCAGTGTTACTTGCAGTAGCTAAAAATTCAGTTAATGATGTTTGTATGTGATTACCAACACTTCAGAGGAACAAGCTGCCACATATTTTAGTACAGACAGAAACAACCGACTAGTGTCAAAACACATTAAAAACAAAATCTTGTCTTTCACCACCATCAACACATACACTCTTAACTTTCTGAAATAGTATACAATAAAATAAACTGAAATATTACAAAATCATGGTTGCTTTAACATCTATTCACCTTCACAGACTCCTAGACCCTGAAGATGACAACACTACAGTCCTTTGGAAAACTAGCAATTAACTATCTATCAAAAATGGTGTGGCATCCAACAACACTTTAGAACCATCAAGACATCAAATATATCTAAAAAGACAGCTTTAATATTATTTGAAATCATCAATTACCATAAAGCTACATTTGTTCAGAACATTCTTCTGTTTTAGCATTCTGCATTATAATATCAATTTAAGCATATTCCAACAAATTTCTTATAACATCCCAGATTTTAATTACCCAAGTAATGAACATAGTAAACATATATTCTTTTCTTTACACTGAAAATACCAGAATTCTGTAACTTTGGATTTTGACATTCTGTTGTGAGGGTTAACAGACACCACTGTAATCACAAATGTCATTCATTTTACCATAACATACACTAGTCGTGAATACAATGACCATTTCCTCAACAACAGCACAATGTCATAACAAAGAAAAAGTTTCCCCCAGGTGTAAAAAAACTAAATGCAAAAGTGTCAGATATTTAATTATTTTAAAACATACCAACACTGTCTTAGATGACAATAATGCCTCACCCTGAACAGTTTTGGAAAATTTAGAATTTGAAGCAACCCTCTCCAGACTAATACAACAACAGATAATTTAAAAATACCTACAAACAAATAAATAAGCATGCAATAAATCATTCAACTGTGTGGTGGGTCATGATCTGTGATTAAAGTTAAGTTCAGTGCATGGGCCACATAAAAAGGACCGACAGGCTGCGGGATTGAGACGCCTCATATATACCACAGACACAAATAAAATATAATTTCTTCCTAACTCATCACCTCAAAAATCATGCATAAATTTAAACACATTCTGAATAAGTATTTATCCAAAAATTTGAACATATGTGTGTGTGTGTGTGTGGGGAGGGGGGATGTCTTATATGTGGGGTTGTCTTATAGTAAAAGCAGAATATGGAAGACAATGAGATACAAAGATAATTACAAGTTTAGACTCAAGAAGCCTCTGGTACCTGGTGAAGAGTTTTACAGACCATCTAATATTATTTCAAAATAAATCACACAAAATGCCCACTTTAACATAAGACAGACAGCTCCTCACCTATTTAACAGCAGTTAAAGTACACCAGCACATGCTATTTCTGTAAACACACTAGCCATCCTCTAACTGGTAAAAATTTCACTTACTTATGATTGTTTCACTAAAACAATAAGGCTTTAAAAGAACAGGAGTTATTAAACTCAAATGATACGCGTAATGTACTGTTCATTTTATACCTGAAATGCACACCCGTATACTGAAAGCTTACTAAAACATTGGTACAAAGGTAAAGTTTCCTCTGTCCATACCATGAAGGCACACTTGGGCCGCAGGGTTGTAATACCAATCCCTCTTAACATCCGCACTGGACAGAGATGAAGTATCAACTTCACTCCCCCATCACTTTACCCCTTGCCCACTGCTGCTGGCTCAGTTAGCCCCAAAACCATTCTGGATTTTTGGAGAAAAATTTCTAGCCCCTGTTGGAATTCAAACTCCGGATCATTCGGCCCATGGCCTAGTCTTTATACTACATATCCCATAAGTTACAAAAATAGCTTTCCATTCATACATTAAGCTCTAAAATATGTTTACCATCCATTAATACATTCACCCTCCATAGTAACATCATCGGTACTACTGACAACAGACAGACAAGATGCAGTATGTGAGAGCTATTTGGTCAAATACAACAGAACAGAATTTATTTACACTCCACATATCCTTTAGAACACATGGATACACAACATGTAATAGTATGTATATAACACAAGCAATACAGGCATCAGATATAAGGTTTGTACAGCTATTTATACCTATATTGCAAGAAAATCATATTATACATATCAAAAATATGGTGCAGTTTTTGCATCCAAAATTACTTGATATAAACACTATTCACAAGCTTTAATTAAACAAAAAAAATCTGCAACTAGTAGCAGAAGTAAGCTTAGACATGAATTTTCGGTGTTGCCTTACAAATTTATGTAACATGGTTCCAGAGTTCAATGTTTCACAGAACACTGCCATGTCACTTAGTTTCTGCACATTAAAAATCCTTCTGGTAACTAATGTGGTTAGCATCTGGCACATGGAGGTCATGTTTATCGTGTATTTACGTGGACATTGTGAATTTCAATTTTTTTTTTTCATGTAGCATTAGTTAACAATAAATACAAAACAGTCAGCAAAGGTTCAAGGTCAATATAGGCAGGTTAGTACACCTGTACTGTAGAAGTACCACACTTTCTAATCATATACAGATCCACAGTCAACACTTTTTGAACCACATTACCTGAGTGAGGCCAGGTACACTGACTTGAGACGTAATAACAAACTGCTGCCCTCGCGAACCAGCAGCTGCCAACACTTGTTGCAGTCGTACTGTCTGCCCAGCCACATTCAGAGTTTGCGGGGGCTGCTGTGGTCCAGCCCCTGCCTGATGATCGCTCATCTTCTGACCACCTGGAAAGTTCAAATATTCCCAGTGAACACACAGGCACATATCCAATGACGTGTGAAGAAATGTCATATTACAACATTCGTAACACAAAAATAATCAAAATCACATACACCTTCCACCACCGGTACCTAACCTTACTCGACTCGGATAACCGCACCGATCACGTTAACAGTGTAATAAAAATACCGCCTACAAATAAATCCACCTCGCTCACATAATTAAAAGTGATAAAATTCCCAATAAATTACTACACATATTATCGGAAGGCTAAAAGTGATCATAAATTTTTATTTTTACAAAACGCGTAATTTGACCGAACACAAAGGAAACCCCTCTCTACAAGCTTCCGCCATATTGGCGTTTTCATTATGCACCCATAAAACTTACCATTATGTTATCGCAAAGTTTCATGTTGAAGGTTAATCATCCGTTCAGAATTTTATCATATTTAAAGCCCACAAAATTTACTGATTAATTAGGTACCAAACGTTACTCCCATGATACGAACTACAACTACCGTTATTAATGCAATTTCCAGCATTTCACCTCAAGGACGCTACCTCCTTCCTGAACATGGCGACGAAACTCCAACGGCCTTCCCTTTCTCGTATTTCTGTTGTGCAATATGCGGCCACCAGGAGCGTTACATCCACAAAAAATGGAAACCCAGTGAGACCAATGGTAAATGTGAAATATCCCAATTAATTTACCTACAGAACCGCTAGTACCTTACGAGGAACATGTTAGTAACCACAGATCATCTATAAGTAACCCTGAAAAACGTCGAAGTGTGGTAAACCATGCGAGGATGGAATGTGGAATTAGTTCCTTTAGAGTAAATGCTTTGCAGGAATGAGACAGTGATACAGTTGTTTTTCCTATTTCCACGTATTAAATATACACATCTGCTTGTAGGGGATTCTCATTAAATGTGTGACGTAGTCGTGAATACAACCGAATGGCTAGGTTATGCACCCAGATGAGCCCTTTATTGGATGAAGATGTTTTGAAAAGTCTGCATCAGAAAGATATATGTACGGTCGTCGATATTTTGCAAGCACGCCCAGATAAACTAATTAAAATAACAAAACTGTCATTCAAAGTACGTATTAGTGAACAATGACTAATCTGACAATTGTATTGGGGGGTGTGAGTTGACATATCTGGATGTGGCAAAGATAGTCACTAACATTAAGGGCTTTTGAGTAAGGTGCTTCTGTTATTTTTACATACAATCACGACACAGAAAAATATCTTATCCATCCCAGTTAAGATTAAGAAATTTATTTCTTCTGTTGATATCCAGAAGAATGTCATATGGTCAACTTTGAGCAAGTGCCTGCCAGTGGGGGGGGGGAAATAGCTTTGCATGTAGCTGTGTTGGTGTCTGCCACAAGGAAAATCCAAAGTCACTATGTTCATATCTGTTGTTCATTTATTTTGTGCGCATTTCTTTTAGGAGATTTTGCAAGTACGCCAGAGTATTATAGCAAATTATTCTGCATTTCCTCTTAAGGGGATCGATACCTACAATGAACTAATATCAAATACTGCTATTATTCCAAGTGGAATAGAAAGGTTTGTACCATATTATTATAGATTTATGAGCTTATTCCCACCATTATTGTTTCATGTTATTGGCTGTATGAGAGGATTCGAAAGTTACTTTTTGATCTGACAGTCTGTTTTCATATATGCAAGTTGTGTTCTTATACTAAATTGATGGGTGATCAAAATTAAAGGGAAATAGGTATGGTTTTGAAACTGCGGAAATGCAATTAAGGACACTTCAGTGGTAAAAATTCAGAAACAAGCTGTGTGCATCCTTAAGAGGTGTTGAGCATGTATTTTAAAATAGGGTATTTCCTTCCACACTTTTATATGTAGTAATAAATATTGTTTTTGTGTAAGTATTTATGTCAGCTGTATTAGTGTAGTTCTACACAATATCTGATCTTTAAAGACAAAGTGCATTGTATATTTGTGGATATGTACAAAGGCACCAGGATGAATACAAGAGTTGTATTAGAAAGTATTACACCCAATAATCATGAATATGCAAAAGCCAGTTCATGATGGGCTTTCTAACAGAACATGGGAAGTTGTTCCTATGCTTAATAACCATACACCATGAAGACTGGACAGACTGCAAAATAATTTTCTCTCTTAATTTTGATCTGTGTCCTTTCTGTATCCATTACATTTTCCAACCCTTTTGGATTGATTCAAATGTAAATAAATAAATAAATAAATAAAATAATATGGTTATATGCTTTCCAGTGTGAAATTGTATACATGTTATCCACACATGCAGAACAGCTAAGTTGTAATAGGAAGGTCCCTAATAAAGTTAAATAAGTATTATATATATATATACACACACACACACACACACACATTACATACAGAGAGTTTTATATACCTTTGGTTATTAACTGTGGGTAAACATGAAGGAAGGAGCATTGCTTAATCAATACAAAGAATATTAATTTCCCCCAAATCATTTGAATGTTCAATCAAAGACCTTTTTTTTTTTAAAAAAATTTACCAATTCATTCATTTCAGTGTAATTTTTCTGTGCATAATGTGAAGCCATTTTGTTAATAAGTTTCTGGTAACATTACTGCATCTTGTTTGTTGCTTTATTTTCAGTCTAGATGTTATGATTGATGGAGGATTTTTGACAGGTAAAATTTATGAATTGTATGGGGCATCTGCAAGTGGAAAGACTCAGCTCTGTCTTACTATTGCAACACATATTGCCCATGACTTTAAGCAACAAGTACACTATATTGATACAAAGTCAGATTTTTCAGGAAAGAGAGTTCAAGAAATATTAGAAGCAAAAGGATATCATGATGAGGTAATAAAGATGCATTTTTTATTTTAGTTTTATATATTTGGTTGGAAAATAAAGTCAGAAAGGATGAGGTGGTTGGGGCATGTATCATACATAGAGAATGCTACTTACATACAAAATTGTGGTTAGAAAATCTGAGATAAGTTCTCACTTTGGAGAATAATATAATAGATCTTAAACAGGATAAGACAGCATGGACTGGATTCACTTGTTTCAGGACAGGAACCAGTGGCAGGCTCTTGAGAGCAAGATCTTGAACTTTCGGATTCTATAAACAGCAAGAAATGCCTTGATCAGTGTCGCAAGAAAGATATTATTTAGTATTTTGTTTATTGAAGAATATTAAGAGTATATTTCTTAAATGTAGGTGATTGGTGCTGTTATGGAAAGAATTCGAGTGACAAGAGTGCAGGACATTTTTGAGCTGTTTTCATTCTTGCAACACTTGAAGACCAGTTTTCACCATGAACAAGATGGGCGTCATAATATACGCATTATTGTTTTAGACTCCGTTCCGGTTTTGTTCCTCCCTTTTCTTGGAAATAGCCTTAATGATGGTAAGATTCGTTATTACTTTCATTACAATAGTATGTCTAAAATTTTTGTACATTTTCTAAATATTTTGTGGCACCTGTTTTCAGGCCGGGCACTTATGAATCAGCTGGCTAACACAATGAAGTATATTGTAACAGAATTTCATGTTACATTTTTGGTTGTAAACCTAGCTGTGCATTTCTTAGAAGAAGAAACTGTTCCTACTGACATAAACAATGAATGTTTATCACAGGAAGGAAATTTTATTATATGTGAAACAGTGAAACCAGCACTCGGCAAATACTGGCTAGATGTGCCATGTACACGACTGTTTATTCATAAAATTGATTCAAGTGATAGCAGACAAATAACTATAATGAAAAGTACATATCTAAGCACAAGAAAATGCTGTAAGGTGACAATTCAACCTCGAGGTGTAATATCATTATCAGGAACTAAATTGTGATGTAAATTACATGCAGGAACACTATGTGTATTTTTTCACATGTACTGAGTGAGAAGTGCCAGGTAACAGTAAAGTTCATAGGTCAAGCTGAAATTATGGGTCCTTAATGCAGAACTTGCTCCATGTCACCCTTTTGGTACATACAGTTTGAAGGTGGCTCCTAGATTTTTGGAAAATTTGTGGACTTCTGAGACAGAAAGTACTTAGGGCATTCTGATTATACACAACATGATGACCCCTTGCACCAGCCAACAGCACCGTCCATGTTTAAAGAGAATGGGAAAAGTCTGTATAGACCAGGCAGTTTTACATTCAGAGAAATATACGTATATTCTATGCATTCATAAGTATGTCATAAAACAGTAGGATGTGGACAAGTCAAAATACATAAATATACAAATTTACAGTGTAAAAAACTAAAACGTTTTACAAAAACAGTATTATAAATCATCTTTTCACATACAGAATTTATCTGCAGAGTGAAAGGAGTGTGTATGTAGGAATTTTCTTAAGGCAGCTCTACAGTTTGCCTTGTCATTCTTGAGAATTGTCACAGTACATGGTAAACCGTTGAAAATGTTTATGCCAGCACAGAATGTACTTTTTTGTACATGAGATAGTGTTACTTGGTCTATGAAGATGATGCTTTTTTCTTGTATTAATATGGTGTATAGACAAATTTGTTTGAAAAATTTCCTAATTATTGATGGTGAAGTTCATTAATGAAAGTATTAACTGGCATGGAACAGGTAGAATCTCTAATTGTTGAAATAGACTTCTACATGAGGTTCTGGGTTGTGCATCAGCCACAATTGTGACAGTTTTCTTTTGTACAGTGAAAATCTTCCCACTGTAGGAAGAGTTACCACAAAAAATTATTCCATATTTTATAATAGAATGAAAGTGTGCATTGTTAATTGATTTGAGTGTTAATGTTATTGATATGGACCATGGACCTAACAGCATTACATGCTCCACTTAACTTAGGAATCGGTTGCTCAATATGATTCCTCCAATTTTTGTGGTTATCAGTGTGTAAACCAAGAAATTTTGTATTCATAGTTTCTTGTATATACTTTTTCTTTATAACCAATATATAGTGTGGAATGTGATGAATTCTTCGTTATGATTTCATTGTATTTGTTTTATCTAAATTTAGATCTAAACAAACCATTTAATCATACAAGAGAGAACTAAATTTGACACTGAGCAGAAATCTTCGAAATTTCTGCTTGCAATTACGACACTGGTATCATCAGCAAATAATATTGGTTTTAATAAGGAATTACTCTCTGGGGAGAGTCATTTATGTATATTATTCACAAGAGACACCCTAGAATTGATCCTTGGGGAACTCCATGTTTCATTGTACTTCAGTCAGAGAAACAATTTTGAGTTGAATTAGGTGATGTTACTTCAACTTTCTGTCTTCTGTTAGTTAAAAAGGACCTGAACCAATCATCATATACTCCTCGAATTCTATATAAATGTAACAGAGCCAACAAAATTTCATGTATCACACAATCAAAAGCCTGTGCCAAATCACAGAAAATTTCTCTTTTATGCATTTTTTGGTTAATAGATTTGAATACACTATCTGTTAGTCTGAAGGGAGCATCTTCAGTTGATATCCCCTTTCATAAACTGTACTGTTCTGTGACCAAGATGATGTTAGTAAGCAGGTGTTGGCTTAATTTACTCTGCATACCTTTCTTGAGCACTTTAGAAGAAACTGTTAATAATGAGATGGGCCTGGGATACCAAGCGACCTCCCAGGGGTAATTTCTGCCTTACAACGTATGGGGTTTCTACTTGGTGGACCACATATTTCCCCATTACTCGTGGGACCGAAATGGAGCACACGAATGAAAACTGAAAGGATATGGAGAGTTCCGCATCTGGGGACTCTGATAAGGGTTCCTGCACAGAGGATACACAGACTGGGGCAACTGGGTGGATCCCACTTGGGCAAGGAGCGGGCGAGACGCCCCTGATTGGGGAGAACACCGGTCTCCCAATTATTTAAGTTCGGAGAACCTGGAGGGCCTGACAGAGAAGGTCAGCACTCTCGGCTCCGAGCCACTAGCAAGAACCGTTGTGGTGCTGCCAAAAAGCGGGCGAGGAGGGCTAGGCTCGCGGGGGCTTCTTTGGGGGACTCTGGCGGTAGCCAGCCTTGGTCTGCTCCAGGCGGTCAGCCGCAAACTTTGCAGAAGCCCGGTACATCCGGGGTCCAGTGGGGTAAACCTACGGAGAGTATAGGGCTCCCACTGGGCCCAAGCAAGCGACAGCGGTCGGCCGGGGGCACTCCCAAGGGGAGCAGGCTAAGAGGCCCAAACAGGTTGGGCCCCATATAAAAGTCAGGGCATGGACGGGATTTTCCCGGCCCTTCTGCAAGAGGGACTGGAGATCCTTATTCCATACCTGGTTAGGATCTTTCTTGCCTGCCTGGCGACTGGATATGTACCAGCCTTGTGGTGCCAGGCTATGGTAGTGTTTATACCTAAGACCGGTAGGAGTTCCTACTGTGGACCCAGGGATTTTAGACCGATCAGTCCCACATCGTTCTTATTGAAGACCATGGAGAGGCTGGTGGATAAATTTTTAAGGGATGAAATTATGGTGCTTCAGCCACTTCACCCCAACCAACATGCAAACCAGGCTGGGAAGTCTGTGGAATCGGCCCTTCATCCGCTCATAGTATGGGTTGAGAAGGCTCTTGATCAGCAGGAGATTGCCTTAGGTGTCTTTCTAGATATAGAGGGGGCGTTTGACAACACCTTCTATGACTCCATGTGTTCATCATTGACCAGGTATGGGGTAGATCAAACCATTGTACGATGGATTAGAGCCACCCTGGTGGGTTGGCTGGCCACGGCGGCTTTCGGGGGAGTCTCCAGGAGTGTAGCGGTGTTCAGGGGCTGCCCTCAGGGGGGGTTATCACCCCTCTTCTGGTGCCTTGTGAATGAACTGCTAGTAAGGCTCAATGAGGGGAGCGTTTATGCATAGGGATATGCGGATGACATCTGTCTTCTAGCGGTGGGAAAATTCCCAAACACGGTATCAGGGCTCATACAGTGGGCCCTTCATACCGTGAAACTGTGGTGTGGCGGGCTTGGTCTGTCGGTTAATCCCGACATGACCGGGCTTGTTGCATTCACTAGAAGGAGGAAACTTACAGGGTTCTTCGAGCCCCGTCTGTTTGGGAAGACCCTGCAACGTTCCATGTCAGTCAAGTACCTAGGAGTGATCCTGGACTCACGTCTGACCTGGAAGGAACACGTGGATGTTAAAGTGAAGAAGGCTAAAAACTCGATGTGGGCCTGTAGGAGGGCCTGTGGTGTGACGTGGGGCCTGAAACCCAGGGTTGTTCATTGGCTGTACATTGCTATCGTCAGGCCGTCCGTCACTTTTGCATCCTTTGGATGGTGGCCTGGCTTTCAGACGATCAGTGCCAAGAGGAAACTAAGCAGGGTTCAAAGATTTGCCTGCTTAGGGATAACAGGAGCTATGCACACTACTCCCACCCATGCTGTGGAAGCACTCATGTGCCTCCCCCCACTGGATTTGGTGGTTCAGAGTGAGGCTAGGTCAGCTGCGCATCAACCCTAGAGTCTGGGATGTTGGTCTTACCTAAATCCCAATAGAGGACACAGCAGTATTATGATTGGGCTTCAGCAGTCAGATCCCACATTTAATATGGGGGTTGACGTTATGAGGCCAGCATACAACTTTGAACCCCAATGTATGGTTACCATGTTGACGAGGGAGGATTGGACTAAAGCAGCTGGTGCTCCTCTTGCAGTCAAAGGGCTCATCTGGTTTACAGATGGGTCCAAGATGAGGGAGGGGACCGGGGCTGGAGTCTATGGGCAATCGGTAGGACGAAGGCTCAGCTTTTCCCTAGGTAGATACGCAACAGTCTTTCAGGCGGAGATATAGGCTATCTTAGCCTGTGCCTATGAGATACAATCTCAGAATAGACCAGAGAAATACGTGTATGTGAGTATCTGCTCTGACAGTCTAGCGGCCTTGAAAGCCCTTAAGGCCGTTTGAACGTCTCCTTTGGTTCACCAGTGCCGAAAGGCGTTAAATAATATCTCTATCCGTCATGCGGTGGGCCTTTTTTGGGTCCCCGGACATGCTGGAATATGAGGTAATGAAATCGCCGATGGGCTTGTGTGGGGCGGCACTGCTCTGAGGTTTCTTGGACCCTAGCCAGCCCTGGGGGTCTCTAGACAAGATTTACAAAAGAGGCTCAGTCGCTGGCTGGCCAACCAGCATGGGGCCCAATGGCGAGGTCTTGGTGATACCCAAAGGCAGGCTTGAGAGTTTATCTCGGGAGCTAGTCTGGGTACCAGGGAAAAATTTATGACCTTTAATAGGATTCAATCCAGGGTTGTAACTGGCTTTCTTACGGGTCATAACACCCTGAGGAGACATCTCTACCTACTAGGGCTGCTTGACAGCCCCTTGTGTAGGAAGTGTGGGGTGGGAAAGGAAACCTCGGATCACATTCTATGTGAGTGCAAGGCTTTGGCCTCACTCAGACATGTGTACCTGGGCTCCTTTTTCTTGGAGCCGGAGAATATTAGGAGTTTAGGCTTGGGGGCCATCTGGAACTCTAGTAGTAAGGTTGCGGGACTCCCATGATTTGATATGGGGTGCAAAGGGCCCGTCCTAATCAAGGCCTAGATGCATCGGGGCTAAGAGGCCCCAAACCTAAATGCAAATCTATCTATCTATCTATGAGATGGGCCTGTAATATTTCATACTAGTTTTGTCTCCTTTCTTGTGAACTTGTTTCCCTACTGTAATTTTAAGATGGACAGGGAAAATACCTATATATATATATATATCAAATGAATATAAATGTAGCTTAATGGGTGACTAAGGAGAGATGCACAAGCTTTTAATATTTCACTTGTTATTTCATCATAACCTGATGATTTTTTTGGTTTTATGTAATGTATTATTTTTTTTATTTGAGGTCTGTTCTCTACTTTGATGCTCCTGACCATATTGTGACCATTTGAACATTTTTAAAATTAAATCCTCAGCATGCTCCATTACAGTAAGTAATGCTACATGCTATTGTAATCTCACATTTTTGTTAGTGTTCATTACATCTGTTCGTTAGAATGATTTATCTTTTCAAGGTCAATTGAATTTATGTATTTAATTGTGACTTCAAATATTGCTATCTGATTCTCAACTGAAGTATTTGCAAGTGTTACATTCCTCTGCTCATGGTAGGATTTAGTAGGGCACATGCTGGTGCAACTGCAGGGAAGAACACAGGAGAAAAAATTAAAGCAGTGCGAAGTAGTCACTCCATTTTGTGTAATACAAATAATGAAAGTGACTTCTTTACTCTGGTTTTTTTTTTTCTAAGTAATTTTGTTATACTTTTGTATTTGTTTGGCACAGTTTGTGCAGAATTGTTGTGGTAAGCTCTGTAGAACAGACTGAATGTAATATTTAGTAATGATTTATTCATAATGCATTTAAAAATGAAAGTGTTTCAAATATACATTATATATATATTCCCATTGACTTTCCTTCCTGCCTAAAAGAAACATCCTATGTAAGTTATATCAGTGTTCATTTAAAACTCCATGATATATAATCCAACTGTGTCATTCCATCACGATAAATCCATATGTGCTTACTGACAGATTTCTTGATACCACACAGTTTATTTAAATATTAATAATATTCTTCCATCTATATAGGTCTTTCAAGTGTTCTTTCCACCAGGTCTCCCCACCAAACCTGGTATGCACCTCTTCCTGCCCAAATGTGCCACATGCCCCACCCATCTCATTCACCTGAATAATATTTCGTGAGGTGTACCAATCAAATAAATTTCAAGTTACGCAGTCCTGGCCACTCCCATGTTACCTTGTACTTCTTAGGCGCAAATATCCCCCACAGCACCTCACTCTGGAACACCACAACGTACATTCATTCCTCCATGAGAGAGACCAAGTGTTGCGCCCAAACAAAACATTAACAATTATACTTCTGTATATCTTAATCTTTACATTATTAGATAGAAAACTGGAAGACGAAAGATTTTGCACCAAATGATAGGTAGTATTCCATGACTTCAACTTGCTCTTGATTTCTTCATCAATAGAATTTTGATATGTTAGGATGTTCCCACATAATTGAGCTGTTCCACCCCTTCAAAGGAGTTATTACCGATATTTGTGTTGTGATTTTGTCCTGCATGCTGGTCTTGAGACACGACCACATACTTCACATTTACTTCTAGACCCATTTAATTTCAAAACCTCCTGGTCCTGCTAGGTGTAATGTAGTTGGTATAGCGACTGGCTATGGGCTGGACAGTCCGGGGATCAAATCCCGGGGTGGAGAGGCGAGGTTTTCCGCACCTGTCCAGACCAGACCTGGGCCCCACCCAGCCTCCTGTACAATGGGTACCGGATCATTCCCGGGGGTAAAGAGCGGCCGGGGCGTGACGCTAACCCCTCACCCCCCACCCCCCTTCTAGTGCCGTTAGTTAGCTTTATTTTCCATAGATCCAATTGAAATACAATTTCATATGGATGTGGAAATAGTCACAATATAAACAACACATAATTAGCATATAAATGGAAAAGTTATCAATAAATTTTAAACATAAATATAAGTATTGTCAAATAAGTATATGCACATACAGATTTTAACAAACAGAAAAAAGAATACTATAAATAATTTAATTATTAAAACAACAATATCAGCAATCATTAATTATTGTTAAATTCCCTAAACTAGGATTGCTCAGTATGTCCCAGTCAAAGTATTCTTGAATAGTATAAAATGAACCTTCCGAGAGAAAGTTTTTAAGGCAGATTTGAATTTCCTTACATCACCAGATAAACTTTTTATCCCTGTAGCTAAGCAATTGAAGACTTTAATACCTGAGTTATACACTACCTTTTGTACCTTAGTCAAATGCGCTGAGGGCAAATACATGTCTGAACACTGTCTTGTGTTAATAGAATGTACCACCGAATTGGATATGAACACATTTATATTCTTCACTACAAAGAGTAATAAGGAGAGTATGTACTGTGAATGTAGGGGAAGAATATTTAATTTATTGAACAATTCACGGCAGGATTCCCTATTTCCAACATTCATCATAATTCTTATTACTCTCTTCTGTAATTTAAAGATGGCATTACTGTAGGTGGAGTTACCCCAAAAAATTATGTTGTAAGATATGATGGAATGCACACTAGAGAAGTAAATCATTCTTAGAGTTTCCAAGGGAATAAGTGACTTTAAAGATCTTATTACATAACAGGCTGAATTTAGTTTGGAAATAAGTTCGTCTATATGTGGTTTCCAAGACAGTGTTTTGTCAGTCAAACCTAAAAAATTTGTATAGTATACATTATTAATTCGATTAGTTTTATAATTTAGATTCACGTTAACTGCATAATTAGTTTACTTCTAAATTTAATGATAGTAAATTGATCTGAAACCATATTATTATTTTCTCAAACACCTTATTAATTTCTTCCGTGAATTCCGTAGGATTTGGATGTGGTCAAGAAAGAGTACAGCTATACTTCTGCTTCCCCTATGGGCCGTATGACTTGTACAGACCCTCAGTGCTTGAACAAGGGTGCACTTTACCTTTACCTTTTGGTTCTGCTAAGCCCTCCTGTCACATTCTACAAACGTTTCTAAGCAACGAATGTAAGTATGCAAGGTAAATTTCTGTATACCCCCACCGTGGTTCATTGGCAATAGTATTTCCGGCTTCAATTGTTATGATGAGTACCAATATGGCGTCGCTGGTAGCAGATTATAGTTCTTCTGGCGAAAGCGACGATGATGTTGATTCAGATAGTGTGCATGAATTGTAAGTTGTCATATTCGGATAAGACGTGGCAGATTAGAACGTGTTCAAAAATATTTATTAGTGGACCATATGATCAAGTATATGGTCTGTCTCTGACGTTGCTAGTTTCTGATGTAGGATTGCCCTGACATGTTTGATAACATAAACGTACACGTGAAACCGTACATATTATCTTGCTTATCCGAGAGGTGAAATGTGAGGGAAGTATGTGATTACGTGCACTGTCGAAAATGCTAGTAAATTTCCTTCATTTTTGTACGGTGTATGTTTTTTGTATGGTGTTATTTTGTAGTCTGGAAATAGGAATTAGCTGATATAAAAGAAGTAAATCACACCTCAGACGCAGCCTGGTCGGTCGATTGGCTATTTATGACCGTAGTGGTGTATTGCAAAGAATGTTCATTTACGACAATGCACTGCATTCAGTCTGAGTATGTTCTATACCTTATACCACCAAGTTTGAAGTGTGATTTTCCGCGTTCCTGAATGAGTGTCATGAAGTATTAATAGACGACTAAAAGAAGTGGTGCATTAGCTTACTTAAGTGGTAGCGTTTTTAATTACAATATGTAGAACATACATAATGTGATGGAAGGTTTGTACCATTATATAGTGGCGTAGGTTATATGTACAAGATTTTTTGACGGACATTATAAGTACATGAAAGTGTAAGCATAGGCATTAACAGATGGTGATGTTACAATTCCAAATTTGGGTTTTATATCATAACATCATGCCCTCTAACAAAACTGGCCACTTTTAAAGGAAACAATACTTGTTACTAACTGCACAGATCTGAGTGTCCATCTTGAGGTTACAATTACTCGGCTAGTCAGTGCCACTCAAGGTGTCATTATCGTGTTAACACAAGCCTATCACAGGAATGCAGTCTACATCCTCCCACTCCATGAGGTCCATTTATATATATTTATGTGTTGGCAATAAAATCTGGCATGATCAGATCTTGTGTTTAGTAGAAGGAAGTTTTTAACATAGTGTCCAAAACTGTTTAAATATGATAAATATAGAAATAATGACATAGTGAAGATCATGCAAACATTTCCTGTCAATCAGTAAAAAGTCCATTAAAAAACATAGGTTATTTATTCCGTATATTGCCGCAGGTGGCCAGCAATTGGCATATTGGTATGGATTTTTTTAAAACAAAATGATACCATTCAGGTCATATCTTTTTTTTTCCAGTGTTATATGTACAGAAGCATAAACTGATTGTGTCTGAGAACAGTGAGCTGAGGAGAATATTTGAACCTAAGAAAGAGCACAGATGACATTACAAAATGAGGATATTCATAATTTTCATTACACTTGATATTGTTAGAATGACTAAGTGTAGGAGAAACTATGAAAGATCTTCGGACTATGATGTGAAGTGCTTGGAACTAAACTGTCTCCAGATACAGTCCAGGGTGTGCCTCTTTGAACATAGCAGTGAACCTGTAGGTGCCATAAAAATGTTTCCAAGAAATTAGGAGTTGGATTGCATGATTATCTAGCTCATGAGCTGGGGTAGCTGAGTTGGTTTAGTGACTAAGCTGCAAGCCATACAGTAAACTTTTGGTTTGATTACAAGCAGGGTTCGTAGATTTTTCTCATCTCTGAAGCATCAGGACAAGCTGTGAGGCATACCCAGCTTCCTAGTCAGTGGGTAAGAGGGGCTCTTTTGTCAAAGGTAAAGCTGTCTTCACCCTGCCTAGTGCTGAGGTAGAACTTTACCATTTGCTTTACTGTATCTTGTCTCAATCATTTCACATTCTGGGAAGCAACTGAGTTCAGCCGGCATGTTGTACACACAAGACTTGTACTTTTTAGTAATGAACTCTTGGACACGACATAGTCCTGTCAACTTTCACTGAATCTCGGACAATAGGACAGTTACTAATTCAGCACACCCCACAGGTTTCCTGTTATTTTCAGATGCCTGGACTATTCAAGTTTCAACTATATAAATAGAAAATTTTCGCCTATGATCCCATCATTTTCAAGTCTGGCACCACTCATGAACTAAACTACATAGAAGACAAGGTTATGGTTAGTTTGTATCAGTGTATATGTAACCACATGTAACTGTACCCAGCCATTCCTCCAGCCACCATTATTTTCATACTCAAACCTGCTTCAGGAGCCTGTCCATATTTTCCAAATACAGTGTGTCTATGTGTAGGTCTTCCAACCTGTCTCATTCCTCTGCAGAGGATAATCCTATCAGGTAATCCAGTGTAAATCATTTTATATGTAATCTGTCCATTTGTCCAAACTGCTAATGTAACACACAGCAATTACTGTTGAGGTAATTCTGAAAATTTAGGAACATTATTCGTGTTACACAAGTATTTCACTTGGCTTTGAAAATACACTTGCCACAGGTGAATTAACAAAAACAATAATCAGTATTAAACCCTGTTAGCATGAACTGCAAGGGAATTTTGTTAAGTGGCAAATAGATAAAAGCTGTACTTCCTGGAGTTTTGAGTTCTACAGTTCATTTCATTAAGTTCAATAAAATATGTACCAAATACTGCAGTAACAGAAGAAGAGTGCAAGAAGGTCACATTAACTGTAGCATGGCATTAAACTTTGTACCACAGGATCTGTGTCAGTATTCATTCATAATTATTTGATTTATGCTGTTTTGTTTGTGTTCATATAAGTTCTTTTGTACTGACTGCATTTTTAGTTTTTCCTAATACTGTGTTTTCATATGTAATGTTACGTTGTCTAATGTAACCTTTAAATCTTCTTATATCATCTCATGTCTCTCATTATGTTGACTTTATGTACTACTTTAATTGTCCCAGATTTACTTCCATATAGGAAAGTTTGTAGGATTGCTGCTTTATAAAATTAAGCCTATTAGTCCAATAAGTAATGCATGAAATTATTAGTGTATGCAGTCATTTTAATGGTTAATTACTCATCAGCAGAAATACATATGCTTTGTTTATTTAACCCCATGGAGCATAGTCCTTAAGAATGTAGTAATTCTCAGCTAATCAAGATATTCCCTACATTTTATGGCACCTGAAAGTTCGTTACCATCTTCACAAATGCTAACTGGACATCCCTATTCTGAGCTATTTGAATACAGTCCGCACCCCGCCATCCTGCTGCTTTAAAAACCATTTTAATATCATCCTCCCATCTGTGCCATATGCATCATACAACTCCTCTCTGAATTGTTTAAAGTAAATTTTCATTGTTTGGCACTTTCTTTCCACCACTTTTTAGATGTGTTCGCAAAATTGCAAAAAGTGACTCTTTGCCCTGTCATGTCTGTCTGCATGGAACAACTGAGCTCCCACTGGATGGGTTTTCTTGAAATTTTTTGGAAATCTGTCAAGAAAATTCATGTTTCATTAAAATCTGACAAGAATAACTGGTACTTTATTTGAAGACCTATGTACATGTGAGATAGTATCGTGCTGATTTCTTCTTAGACTGAGGAATGTTTCAGACGGTTGTTGTAGAGAAAATCAAAATGCACATTTTACGTGCAGTAACTCCCCCCCCCCCCCCCCCCCAAATAAATT
>Ga0123357_10001601_pt1 | contig 24197 bp, 24 predicted proteins | sample TergutEmb28metaG_FD_89873 | JGI IMG/M metagenome (GOLD analysis project Ga0123357, IMG submission 89873) | Embiratermes neotenicus P4 segment gut microbial communities from Petit-Saut dam, French Guiana - Emb289 P4 | ecosystem: Host-associated > Arthropoda: Insects > Digestive system > Gut ... | reverse complement strand
TCTCACCAGCTTCGGGCGCCGCCGCCGCCACCTCCACCACCGGAGAAGCCGCCACCGCCACTGAAGGCGGAACCGCCGCCGAACCCAGTGCCGCCAGACGACCACCCACCGCCGGCTGGCGCAGCCGGCATTGACGCCCGCGAGATGTTGCCGAGTGAGTTGGTAAAGACGTAGGCATTGAACATCCGGTAGTCACCGTAGTACCAGGTCGGTTGGATGTTGGCCAGCCTGCCTTGGTCAATCAACTGGCCACACAGTTTCGTCCAGCGATCGGCCACATCATAAATGACTGCCCAGGGCAGGTACTGGCTGAAGATGTCTTGGCCTTCCTCGAACCTGATCTGGTCGGCCTCCGCAGTCGTCAAGTACTCCCGGAACCCAGCCACCTGGTCGGCGTAGGCGCGCCCGACGGCGCTGCGTTGACCGCGCCGGGTCATACCCTTGTAGACCAAAAACCCGATCAGCATGATCGCCAAGGGCGCCACCCACATGAGCCATCCGAGGCCCCCGGAAGCCGCCGCGTTGATCAATCCGGCCACCCCCGTGCCACCCACGGCGATGATCAGCCAGAAGATAACAAAGAAGGCTCTGAGGACGCCACCAAAGGCAGCCCCCGCGCCAGCCGACGCCGGCGTGGCACCGGCGGATGGCATGCGGATGTACCAACCAGCCTGCTCGAGATCAGCGCGCACATTGGTTTGCATGTCCTGGTAAGCCGTGTACAGCGTCGACTGCGTGGTCAGGCACTTCTCCACGCCGACCTGCAGCCCGGGGAAGATGCTGCTCAACAGCTTGGCTTCATGGCTGGCCAATTGCGCGTCCGCCTTGACCAGCTTGGCGTAGATGGCCTGATCGGTCGAGCCTCCGAAAACCCACGACCGTTGCACCGCATCGTCCTGACGCAACTGGATGACTCCTTGCACCGCGAGCGACAACAGTGAACCCGTCATGTCGCGCACGTCGACGGCGCCATCATCGATCAGACCGGCCGCCGCCACCGGAATCTTTGGCGGGCTGAATGCCACCGGAATCGTCGGGTGGTTGTCCGGCCCGACACCCTGCCCAGACGTGTCGACCGTACCGGGGGCGACACCCAGGAAGCGCTCGTCCCGGCGCTTCCGCGTTCCCACGACGCCAACCACGCCGATCGTCCCGACGGCCGTGGCGCCAGACAGTCCGCCTGCCCACCGAAGCGCGGTTACCGATGCCTGATCGCCACGACCCACGAGGTGCGTCTGGTTGTCGGACACCAAGCCGGAACCGATCTTGGCGCCTATGGTCACGATGCTTTTGCTTGACTTCGAAGCCACCGTGTAGGTGGCAACCCCGTCCGCCCCGACCCTGGCCGAATCGCACGACTTCCGGTTGCCGGGCAAGGCATTGGAGCAATCGACGTCCAAAACGCCACCCGGCACCGCTGCGGTGATGGTGATGTTGCTGACGATCGGCGTGTTGTCACCAATGGCATCCCAGTACAGCTCGTCATAGCCGGTGTCCGAGCGCATTGCACCGGTCACATCGTAACTTAGCGAGTAGGTGGCTGTCGGCGCCGTAACGGTCTGGTTGCTCGAGCCGATGCGGATGTCCAACTGCTGGTTGCGTCCGCTGCCAAGCGTCGAGGTGGTGAACTGGGACGACGCGTCCGGGCTTGTCACCTTGATGTTGCTGATGCCATACACGGCGTCCTGATCGGTGGTGCCCCAGGGCTCGCGAGTAACCAGGATGCGCTCGATGCCGTGGCGTCCCGAGTTTGTGCCGAAACGCCAAACCAGGGTTTCCTTCACATGCAGCACACCGGAAGTATCGACGGTGTAGGAAACCTGCCAGGAGTCGACGTAATCGTCGACGGCCCACGCGTTGGCGGGCCGCCACGCAAGGACGAGGACAACCATCGCCAACCCGAACCCGACCAGCGCTCGTTTGATTCTCATCAGCGTCCTCTCTTGTTCCTGGTGGCCAAAGCCCTAGCCATCTCGCGGTCGGCGTCCCTGGCGGCGATCGCTTGGCGCTTGTCCCAATCGCGCTTGCCCGTGCCCACCGCCAGCTCAACCTTGGCGTAGCCGTCCTTGAAGTACAGCGACAACGGCACCAGCGTACGCCCCGCCTGGCCCACGAGCTTCTCCAGCTTGGTGATTTCGCGCCGGTTCAGCAGGAGTTTACGGTTCCGTTTGGCGGCATGATTGTGATAGGTGCCCTGGAGGTATTCCGGAATGTTGGCGCCCCGAAGCCAAACCTCCCCCGCGTCGATTGTGGCGAAGGCGTCGCTCAAGCTGGCCCGTCCCTGACGCAGCGACTTGACCTCCGTGCCCGTCAGGACGATGCCGGCCTCAAAGCGGTCGCCAATTATGTAGTCGTGGAAAGCCCGCTTGTTGCGCGCCACAACAACGGTACCTTTGGGCCGCGGCATGGCACATCACCTCATCTAACGCCTCGGATTGGACCCTTCACGATAACACGAGACGGCGAGGCGGCGCGTCAGGAGACTAGCGGAAGACCGTTGATCAGCGTGCCGTTCTTGAACACGTTGTAGTGCACATGGCAGCCGGTTGACACGCCAGTGGTGCCCTCGTATCCAACCACCTGGGCACGCGACACATGCTGCCCGACGGACACTGCAACCCTCGCTTGGTGGCCATAGCCGGTGCTGTAGTAATTCCCGCCGATTTGGCCATGGTTGATCGCCACATAGTTGCCGAGGCTGCCGTTCCAGCCTGCGTAGGTCACCGTGCCGTCGGCAGACGCCAGAATTGGGGTGCCACAAGGTGACGCAAAATCGACGCCCTGGTGATAGCTCGACGCGCCCGCAATAGGCGGTTTTCGCCAGCCGAAAGTGGCCGTCACCGGGCCGGGCACCGGTCGCTGGAAGAAGGTGCCAGTGGAGGGAGGCGCCTGGTCAGGGATGCCATCCTGCTTGTCCTTGTCGTACTGAGCCTGGATTTGCTTCTGAATCTCCGCCAAGTCGGCCTCATACTGGGCCTGCTCATCTTGCGATTGCTTCAGCGCCGCCTGGGCATCTGTCGTCGCCTTTTGATTGGCCGAAACTTTGGAAGCAACATTCTTTTCTGCGGCGTCAGCGTCTGCCTGTGCCTGCTGGGTGACAACCAGATGCGCGGCAGTGGCAGCCTTCTGGTTGGCGACCTCGGTCGCTGCGGCGTCCGCGGCGTCCTTCGCCTTCTGTGCAGCGTCCTGCGCGGCCTGCAACTGAACTTGAGCCGTCTGCAGCTGCTGCATCGCGTCTTCGTTGGCCGTGAACACCGTCGTCGCCCACTGGACTTGGTTGTTGATGCTTGCCGTGTCGAAGCCACCGCTCAACAGCATGGCCAGCGACAGAAGCGTCGTGTTTTGCTGGGCCGTCGTTTGTGCGATGAGACCAATCTGGTCACGCTGAGCGGCGATCGCCGCCAGACCCTTGGTGACGGCATCCTCGGCGACCTTCAATTCGTCCTGACGATCCGCCAGAACCTGCTCGGCCACCACGAGATTGGCGGCCATCGTGTCGTCCTCGGCCTTCGCGTCGCTGGCGGCCTTCTGCTTGTTCGCCAGATCCGTCTTGGCGGATGCCAGTGCGTTTTGCGATGCTTTCAGCGCATCAGCCGCCTGATTGAGGGCGTTCTGCCGCTTCTGAATAGTGACGGCATTCGCCGCAATCTGATCTTTCTTCGCACTCTCCTGTGCACCGAGATCGTCAGCGTAGGCCGCCAGAGATGACGTTCCTAACAGTGCGACACTCAGCAGCCCGATGGCCAAGACCCGCAGGCCGGCCAATCGATGGGAAGTGGGCTGGTGCTGGGCCACGGTGGTCTCAACCTTCTCTCAAACTCATACTCTCAGATATCGTCTTGTGGCAATTAGCGTTGGGATGACCGCGAGGATCACACCGACTACGCCAAGTACAAGGATGGCAAAAAAGAACTCATGCCAACCAATCCAAGCTAAAGACTTGATTGAGACTTGAGCCCTGTCGATCACCAAGAATTGCAGCGCCACAGCTAGCGTCGCTGCCGCTGCCGCGACGCCGAGGATTCCAGCCACCAGCGACTCCAACAGGAACGGCAGCGTGATGTAACTGTTCGACGCACCAACCAGCCGCATGATGCCGATCTCGCGTCGTCTGGTGAAGGCGGTCAACCGGATGGTGTTGCCTATCTGCAGAGCTGCGGCGAGTAACAACAACACAGCCAGAATCATTGTGCCCCAACGGAGGCCGTTCAGCACCGAGAACAAAGGGTCGAGCACCTGCCGCAGGTCCTGGACGCTTTGAACGCCCTGCATGGTCTGCGCCCTCGACACGACGCCCTGATAGTTCTGGGGATCAACCAGCTTGATGCGGAAGGAGTCCTGCATCTGGTCGACCGTCAGCGTACCCAGGATTGGCGAGTTCTTGTATGTTTGCTGGAACTCGGCAAAGGCCTGCTCTTTGCTCTCGTAAATCACGCTGTAGACGTCCGGGTTGGCCTCGAGCTGTTGTTGAATCAACTGCCGCTGGGCGTCCGTCGTTTCCTGACCGGGCTCGCAGGTTCCGGCCTGCGTGGAGCCACCCGAGAGAGTGGTGCACAGGTACACCGTGATCTCGATCTTGTCGTACCAATAACCCTTCATCATGTTCACCTGCTGCATCATCAGCAGGCTGATTCCGAACAAGGACAGGCTGACCCACATGGTGACGACCACCGAAATGGTCATCGACACATTTCGTCGAAGGCTCAACCAGGTTTCGCTCAAGGTGTGACGCATCTGCTTCTCCTGTCTGGGTGACGGTTGTCTAGGGAGCGCTCGCCCTAGTCGGTACCGTAGACACCCTTCTTCTGGTCGCGGACAACTTGGCCGTCAATGAGTTCGATGACGCGGCGCCGCATCTGGTCGACGACGGTGGCGTCGTGGGTGGCCATGACGACTGTCGTGTTGCGGCGGTTGATACGGTCGAGCAGCTTCATGATGCCGACGCTGGTGTTGGGGTCGAGGTTACCGGTGGGCTCGTCGGCCAGCAGAATCTTTGGCTTTCCGACGAACGCGCGGGCGATGGCGACGCGCTGCTGCTCGCCACCCGAGAGCTCATCGGCCATTCTGGTTTCCCGGCCTTTTAGCCCCACCAACTCCAGTACCTCGGGCACGGTGCGCCTGATCTCGGCCATCGGCCGTCCCGTCACCTGCAGCGCGAAGGCGACATTCTCGAACACCGTCTTGCCCGGCAGCAGCCGGAAGTCCTGGAAAACCGTGCCGATTTGACGGCGCAGATCCGGCACCTTCCACTGACGGATTTGGCTCAAATCCTTGCCGGCGACGTAAATCCGTCCACTTGTGGGACGGTACTCGCGCAGGATCAAGCGCATGAACGTCGACTTACCTGAGCCGGAAGCCCCAACAAGGAAGACGAACTCGCCCTTGTCGATAGATATGTTGACGTGCCGCAGAGCGGCCTTTTTTTGCCCAGGGTAAACCTTGGAGACGTCATCGAATGTGATCACGTTGAACTCCTGGCCAGGTCGGGGAAGACGTTGGCGCACCACGAAGATCCCTTGGTGCCTCCAACTACGGCTTTTGCCACTATAGCCGCTGGCTTGCTTGTTTGCCAGTTTTCTTCCGTCACGGTGTGGCGTTCTCCTCACGTTTGCGCCAACGTATGCCCTCGTCGATGAAGGTATCGATGTCGCCATCGAATACCGCCGTCGGGTTGGACACCTCATAGCCGGTGCGCAAATCTTTGACCATCTGGTAGGGGTGCAGCACGTAGCTGCGCATCTGTGAGCCCCACGAGTTTCCGTCTGCTTTCAAGGCGTCCATCTCGGCTGCCCGCTCTTCGCGCGCCTTCTCGAGAAGACGGGCCTGCAGCACGCGAAGCGCCGCCGCCTTGTTCTGGATCTGCGACTTCTCATTCTGGCAGGTGACGGTGATTCCAGTGGGAATGTGGAAGATGCGGACTGCCGAGTCGGTGGTGTTGACTGACTGCCCGCCAGGGCCGGTGGAGCGGAACACGTCGACGCGGATGTCCGATTCGGGGATGTCGATGTGGTCGGTTTCCTCGACGACGGGCAGCACCTCGACGCCGGCGAAGGATGTCTGACGGCGTCCCTGGTTGTCGAAAGGCGAAATGCGCACCAACCGGTGCGTGCCCTGCTCGACGCTTAGGGTTCCGTAGGCGTAGGGAGCCTTCACCTGGAAGGTGGCCGACTTGATGCCGGCCTCCTCGGCGTAGCTGATGTCGTACACCTCGTAGGGGTAGCGGTGACGGTCGGCCCAGCGCTCGTACATGCGCAGCAGCATCGACGCCCAGTCTGCGGCGTCCACTCCCCCGGCTTCCGAGCGGATGGTGATCAGGGCGTCGCGGTCGTCGTATTCACCGGAAAGCAGCGTGCGGATTTCGAGGGTTTCGATCTCGGCGGCCAGGCCCGTCACCTCGTTGTCGGCCTCGGCGGCGGAGGTCGCGTCGTCCACTTCGGCGGCCAGTTGGGCCAACACCTCAGCGTCCGTCAGCCGTGCTCGCAGGCTGGTGACGCGCTCGACGTCGGCGTTCAGGGCGGACAGTTTGGACGTCAGTTGTTGCGCGCGTTCGGGGTCGTCCCAAAGGTTCGGGACGGACACCTGCTGCTCAAGTTCGGCGATCTGAATGCGCTTGGCATCGGGGTCGACGACAGCCTCGATCGACTCCAGCCGGTGCGAGAGGTCGTCGATGCGCGCTTGTGTCTGCTCAAGTGCCATAGCTATCTAGCTTACCGTGTGATCGGAGTGACCCGCTCCGAAACGGCAAACTGGGGCCAGCCGGCGGAAACGCCGACCACCTTCTTGTAAGGAATGCGCTCTAACCGGGTGACAGGCAGACAACGACCCCGGTGCTACACTCTTGCGGGTCAGGGGAAAGTGATGTTGAGCGCGACATCCAGTGGGTGGCGGCGAAACTCCATCGGACAGGAATGAGGCGACGATGCAAGACAATTCGGACACCGAGCCGGGAATTGTTGCCATCGATTATGAGGCTGTGCAACAGTTGGCAGACCAGTTGGCCGCTCAGGCCGCGGCCATGAGTGACAACCTTGATCAGCTTTCTGGCGGTTGGACCAGTATGTTTGGCTCGACTGCTGGGCTAGCGATGACCGCTGCCAGTTTTGCGGCTGGCGATTCGCGAATTCAGCACCAGACCCAGATTGACAAGTTGGAGGCGGCTAGCCGCTGGCTGGTGCACCACAGCGAAAACATGAAAGCCATCGACGCCAACACTGCAGCAGAGCTGGCTGCCGTATGAATTGTCCGTGCAAGCCATGTCAGAGTTTGGGGCTGTGATCGTGAACGATGATAAGCCAGACGTGACGGACCTTGGCGAAATTGACGGGCCCAGCCCGGTGGACGACAATGCCTTGCCGAGCCCCGCAAGTGGGGATCAGCGCCAACTTGAAGACGAGGAGACATCGGCAGTCGAAGCGTGGCTGATTCGCGTCGGTGCTTTGGGGCGGCGATACATACTGAATCCCGTCGAGGCTCCCTTCAAAACAGTGTGGCGGCGGCATCGAAACTGGATCTGGGTGACGCTGCTTGTGCTGGTTGTCGCTTTGGTCGCAATGCTGACAGTTGGGCCCTGGGGGCCCAGGGCGCGACATCAGCGCCTGCAAACCCAATCGGTGGCCGTTTTCAGCGCCTTCATGACCGACTGGGTGGCTGCGGAGGCCGCGAGTTGGGAAATCGGATACGGTCCGACATTCTTTGACCAGTACCTGGCAGAACCCGCAGGCCACGCTGCGGATGAGATGTTCACAATCCTTCGGATTGGAAACAACATCAGCGCGGTCGGTGTGCCATACTTCGCGATCACACGGTGGGCGCCCCTTCAGGATTCGGTTGGGCATGCCGACGCAGCAACCGGAATGACGGTCTGTTGGGTGCAGGGCAATCTGGTCACCAGCACACGGTTGAAATCACGGGAACCAGTGACGACTGGGCCCAGCCCAACGGCACATGTCTGGGATGTGTTTTTCAAGGTGACACAGGGTGATCGACCAGATCAAGATCGAGGCGATATCCGCGTACATGCGCCAGTATGTTCACACGAATCAACCATTTTGGGACTATATGGGCCTGATGGTCGAAGACAGGTCGTATGTGCTGACGATTGGGTGGGGACCAAATGACACGCGGAGCGCCGTGATCTACATTGCTCGCCCGAATGGGTGACGCCGACACCTGCGAAGCCATTCAGGGCGGCCACTGAGGCTGGGACGTCGAACGCTGGTGGGCGCGAACGGGCTCGAACCGCCGACCTCCTCCTTGAAAAGGATGGGTCCTGGCTGCCGTGGCGTCGGATGTAATCGGAGCCGGTCACGGCTCCACAACAAGCAGTAACTGCGGCCCGATACCAATCAACGACCCATTCGAATCGTGCCCAGATGCGCCCCGAAAATGAACCGTGTACCCATCCATGTAATCTGCATTGTCACTAACCACAATAGGGCAAACCACCCAGCCTTCGCCCGTGTCGGTTGTAGCGTCGAAGTTGAAAGCCACATCACCGCCGATAGCCTCCAACGCATGCGCCTGTTCGGCCGCGTCAAATTGGTACGTCAATGTGAGGCATGTCGCATCACTTGAGTAGTCCTTTGAGTAAACCGAAAAACCAGAGTTACCAAGTTCTGAATCGAAATTCAGCCCCAGGTTGCGTGCTGCAGCCTCGGTCGTATCAACAGCAACCCGCATAGCAAACACCTGCGAATAAGTATTGCCCCAACCAGACCTGACCGTTTCACCCGACAGTTTCGCTGTCGTCGCCTCGCTAACCGTCACACGCAACCCAATGGTGTCGTAATAAAACGTCTGATTCACCTGCACCACGCCAAGCGGCCCAGCAGCTCCCCGCACCGTCGGAAGCGCACCAGGAGTCGCCGAGGACGACGGTGTCGACGATACCGACGGCGTCACCACAGGTCTTGTCGTGGAGCAAGCCGTCAAAGCAGCAAGGACCAGAAGTACAATTGCCACTCGCCGCCACATCTCAATACCCTCCAATACCGTCATACCTGCGTTCACGGTGCGGGCCCGTTGGCCAATCAGGTGGCAATGCAGTTGGCAGGTAGCCGCTGCCAACATCCAACTCGCCACTCAACTGCCCGAGTCGGGTGGCCGCGCTGGCATCGTGATCCTCGAATGCCGCCACAATGTCTCTTAGCGCCACAATCGCTTTCTCCGTTTGCCACTCCAAGTCGGCCAGAAGGTCGCGCAAGATCCACCGCAACTCATCCCACCGCTGCCAATACCCGCGACTGCCGATGCCCAGTCGATCATCTCGATACCAGAGTTTGGTGTCTGTTAGCGACTCGATCACCTGACGGGCATCATGCAACCCATCCTTGACCTGCACCAAAAAGCCTTTCTCGTCTTTGTGTCCGTGTACCTCAAACAGGGCGCGGCATCGGTCAAGATCAGCGTCGATGACGCGCCAGTTTGCGCTCGAATCAATCGGCTCACCGGCCAACTGATTGCTGAGATTTAGGTGGCCGTCGCTGCATGACCCGCACCAAGCGATCAGGTTGGCATTCATGATTTCCTCTTGTGTTCGCGTATCTGTGACAATACCGCCGATGGAATCCGAGAACGCCTGCATGATTGAGTCAAATGACGGGCCCGGCGGTGTTGTCGCGGCGGCAACCCCAGCGTCACTGACAAAGGTGACTCCCGACAACAACGCAGCAATACCTGCCGGTGCTGTCAGTGGATCGACGAGAAGCGCAGCGGAAACGGTGAACACCGTAATGCCTTCGAGCATAACCTTCGTCACCTCAAGAACCTCATCCCACGTGACTGGTACCTGTCTCGCATGGTCCTGAAACGCTAACGTTGCCGAATGGACAGCCGAGTTCACGGCGTCTGGGGTTTTTTGCCATAGACCTTCCTCCCCGCCCAGCGCCGCTCCCAATTCCACGCAGATCCCGTAATAGGCGGCAACGACATCCTGCAACCGAGACAGATAGGTGTGCGAAAACGCATCCAAAAAAGCACTCTGAAAGCCACTCATGTAACTCCGGGCGTTATTGATGGGGTCCGACAACCCTTGACCAAGACCTCCACCGGCCTCCGACGTGATCAGGGCATTTGCTGCCGGCCCGAGTGTGGCTTCCGCCTCAGCAAAGTCATCGGGGTTGGCGGTGAACATGAAGGGGTTCAGGATGTGGTCTATCTCAGCAAAGACGGCGTCGAAATACGAACAAAGGTCTCCCCCGTCCAGATGATTACCCAAATCATCGGTGACAACTCCGCCGCCTTGGCCGTTTTCGTCCGGCCTCGACACGTGAAGAGAGGTGTCGTTCTCAAGAAGATACTCAGTTGGTGTCTGCCGCTGCTGCAGGCAAGGATATGGGCATTTGTCTCGCATCCAGGCATCTATCGCCACCTGCTTAAGCGGCCCAACTCCGATAATATCCATGTTGCCCCTGTCTTTTGCATAGCCTATCCACCCTTTTGGCAAGGCCTGGTCTCTTGAAAACTATACGCGCCCGAATTGAGGCCATGCCGTGGCGAACATAAATCCAGCCTTGTGGCGGCAGCTCCAGGCGGAGCAAGTGCTTGGCGTCCCCCCAGGAAAGGGCCGTTTGCCCGTGGCATCTGCCAGTGGTGGGCGCAGACGGGCTCGAACCGCCGACCTCCTCCTTGTAAGGGAGGCGCTCTAACCAACTGAGCTATGCGCCCTTGTGAATCAAGGGTTGTTTGGTGTTCTTACGATAGCCGTGCCTTTACCAAAGCGGCAACCCGGGCGCCGTCCGCTCGTCCGGCCGCTGCCTCGTTGACTGCGCGGACCAACTGGCCCATGTCCTTCATCGACAAGGCATGATCGGCGGACAAGGCCGTCACCTTCTCTTCCACCAGGGCAGCCAGTTCGTCGTCCGTCAGCGCCTGCGGCAGGTATTGGGACAGGAAGTCGGCCTCTGCGTTTTCTTTGTCGGCCAGCTCTGGGCGTCCGGCACTCTGGTATGTCTCGGCTGACTCGCGACGCGTCTTGACTTCGCGGCGAAGCACCGCGATCTGCTCGTCCTCAGTGAGTGCACGGGCTGACTCGCCGGCCACCTCGGCGTTCTGCATCGCCGCGATGGCCATGCGCAGGGACGACTTGGCCAAGTCGTCGCCAGCCTTCATGGCCGCCGTCAAGTCAGTTTTCAGGCGCGCCATCATCGGGCCGGCTGCGCCCATGGACGCTTCCGAGCCCTGACCGAACGGGACGGCCTTGGCGATATCACTCATGGTGAAACCCTTCGCTTGTCGGTGGTCAGTCTACCTGGGACGGACAGTCAGGACGCAGCGACGCCGAGATCGCGGGCCAGACGGTCGACATGGCCGGTCGCTTTGACGCCGTATTGGGCAACCCGGATGGTGCCCGCACCGGTTGCGTCCACGTCCACGACGAAGGTCGACCGGATGACACCCTCCATGGCCTTGCCGTAGAGCACCTTCGTCCCCCAGGCGCCGTAGGCATTGATGGTTGCTTTGTCGGGGTCGGCCAGCAGAGTAACCGTCAGATCCTTGGATTCGATGAAGCGGGCGAGCTTGGCGGGCGTGTCCGGGGAGACGCCGACGATCTTGTAGCCGGCCGCCTCAAAGTCGGCGCGGTGAGCGGTGAAGTCGACCGCTTCGGTGGTGCACCCGGGCGTCAATGCGGCCGGGTAGAAGTAAAGGATCAGTGCCCCTTCGCCGAAGCTTGCCAAGGTGCGGCTTTGACCGTTGGCGTCGACCAGATCGAAACTCGGGGCCGTGTCGCCCGCAGCAAGTGTTGTCATGGCTCCACATTACCGCCACAGCCCAGCTTGGTAAGATTTGCCCTTGTGACCACAACGCTGAACGAGCGGCACGCTGCCCGCGCCCGCCATTTGCCCACCGTCTGGGCCACTGTTTTCCTCGCTGGTGTGCTCGTGCTGGGCGCGGGATGCGGCGCCCCAACGGCAACCAGCACCCCCACACAGCCCAGCGTCGCCACCCCGTCCCCCACTACCACTACTCCCACGGTGGACGCCCAAAAGGTGGCCGCCATGACGGACTACACCGCCGCCGTACAGAAATTGACCGAGGCGCTGCAGGAGGCCAACATCCGGCTGCAATCGTTGGAGGGACAAACCTACGACCACACCGACCGGAGCGAGCTGAGCGCATCGATTTCCGCCGCCCAGGCTGTGCTTGACTCGAACTCTGGGATGACGGCTGAGGACGCAAACACCGCGACCGATGTTCAAACTGCGACCGCCGCCATGGTTGCCGCGGCTGCGACAATCAAGGACCCGGGCGAGACAAAGCTCGGCGACCCGCTGCCTGAGGCCTGCGCCACACGAGGTGTGGGGACGAATGGTTGCATCGACCTTTCCACCCTGTGCCCCGTGCAACGCGACCAGTTGCTGCAATGCAAGGCCGTCGATCCGTTCAATCAGCTGTCCGCCGCCTACGCCGCACAATTTGGGCACGAGTTGTACGTCGACTTGGCATACCGCAACTACGACGCCCAAGTGGTGATGCTGCAGCGTTATGGCTCGCCGCGGGCGGCCACCCCCGGCACGTCCCCCCACGGGTTGGGCCTAGCGATAGACCTGCCCGACTGGGAGTACCCCGCCAGGTACCCACCCGGCTACGCAGCCGAGATCCAGTACGGCACCCCCCAAGAGGACTGGCTGATAGCCAACGCCCCAACCTACGGCTGGGTCTTCAACGTCAAAAGTGAGCCCTGGCACATGAAGTACACGGGCTGAGGCTTTTCACGGCAAGTGGGAGGCTGGGCTCAGCGCCAGGTGGCTAAGCGTTGACAAGCTGACGCGCTGGCTTCAGCGCGATCTCGATGCTCCGTCTCCTTTCCAAGACTCCCTGGCCCAACGCTGGTGAGAACTGGCCATTCGCAGCACCTTTTCAGGTCGACGGATGGCGGTTGGCCAACTTTGGACACGATTCCGGCCCAAAACCGGTGAAAGTTGGCCTATCGACGAAGCTGGCACGATATCGGGCCTTCGGTTGGCCAGTTGTCGCCGCTGCACCACACGTTCGAGCCTGTCCGCGTCAACCGCGTGAACCAGGTGTGCGTCAGCTTGGCCGAGCAACAGATCGGCGCGATCCCGGCTGGCTGGCACCTGTTGGAGTTCACCGGCCCTCAGCATGGCGTTGATGGTGTCTCGGCCTTGATCCCATCTCATTGCCTTGGCTCCTTCACTGGTATCTCCACAAGCGGACGTTGCTTGACCTGGCTGATGAACGTATCACGGACAGGCGGATCATCCCAATGCGACTTTGCCAAGCGGCGAATGTTGACAGCCCGGTGCAATCTGGTGGTGGCTTTCTCACCCACGGTATCGAGGATGTCGAGCGGAGTGGAGCCGATGATGAGAACGTCGACATCGCCCGGGACACCACCGGGCTCGCCCTCGTGCCGGGCTGCCCAAGACCCGTAGAGGAAGGCCTGGTCTACACCGTCCACTCCGACCAACTCCTCGGCCAGCACTGGCAACGGCCCATAGGTCGCGGCCAGCAGGTCACCCAACGACGTGACGATGCGACTGGGTTCCGGGCGGCGTACGAGTCGCTGGTTACCGGAACGACGATCGACCAGCAGGCCAGCATCAACCAAGCGCCCGACCTCTTGGGCTGTGGCCTTCAATGAGGCCGCCGCGAGGCCGGCGAGCTCGGTGACGCTGAACTCCCGGTCCGGCGACAAGTAGGCGGTCGCCAGCACATCGCCTTGCACGCCCGAGCGCAGGATGGGCAGAAGCGCTGGCGGTGAAACTCTCATAAGACAACATTATAGCATGGCGTTTTAGGTGAGTTACCGAACCTGAACACCAAAACCGAAGAAACTTTGCTCGGCGTACTCAGCGTCGGTTTGCCGTCCTCCGAGCAACGAACATGTCACGGGCCCAGCAAGCTTTGCCGAGAACCGCAGGCAGCTAGGTGGTGTTAGAAGAGCATATTAGCTTGTCAAACAGTCATTCTAACTGTCGGGGCGAGAGGACTCGAACCTCCGGTCTCCTGCTCCCAAAGCAGGCGCGCTAGCCACTACGCTACGCCCCGATGCGCCCCTGAAGCCGCGAAAGCTTTCTGGAGCGCATACCTATGTTACACGGCTGGCGCGGTTGGTTCGATTTTCCCGGTCGTCTCGAACTGTGTCATCTGGGCGACACGACGGGCGTGACGCTCTGCGCCGCTGAAGGGTGTCGTCAAGAAGGCCTGCACCAAGGCCCAGGCGAACTCGGCGGCTGTGAACCGGCCGCCCAACGCGATGATGTTCGCGTTGTTGTGGGATCGCCCCAGCACGGCCAGATCCAGGTGCGTCACCAGGACGGCGCGGGCGCCCTTCACAAGGTTGGCCGCCAACTGCTCGCCGTTGCCAGACCCACCAAGGACAACGCCGAGCGCCTCGACGCCGGCCGCCTCATCAGCGACGACACCTTGGGCACAGGCAATGCAAAACGCCGGGTAGTCGTCCAAGGCGTCATACACCGCGGCCCCATGATCAACCACCTCGTACCCGGCGGCTTTGAGCTCGACCACCAGGGTAGTTTTCAGATCGAACCCGGCATGGTCAGAGGCAATATGGACACGCATGGCATCTATTGTCCCACGATCAGACGTCCATCACCCACGCTAACTACCGGTTTGGCGTCGCGTATGTACAGCATGTGAGCCGATCCTGCGACTGACGCGGATGACGGTAGGGGCCGGGCGGACCCAGAATGACGACAAGGGTAGGCCCGCTCAGGATGAAGGGTAGGCCCGCTCAGGATGAAGGGTAGGCCCGCTCAGGATGAAGGGTAGGCCCGCTCAGGACGCCAGGGCGTCGGGGCCACCGTCCAGTAGCGCCTGGAACTGGGCCTCATCCAGGATGGGGACACCCATTTCCTCGGCCTTGGCGGCTTTGCTGCCCGGGTTCTCCCCCACTACGACGTAGCTGGTGGCCTTGCTGACGGAACTGGACGCCTTGCCACCGCGGCTGGTGATGGCCTCGGTCGCCCCGTCCCGGCTGAAACCCGTGAGCGTGCCGGTGACAACCAGCGTCAGGCCCGCCAGCGGTTGCTCGCCCACGGGCGCCACATCCTCGGCCATGCGGACGCCAGCTGCAGCCCAGCGCTCGACGATGTTGGCGTGCCAGGGCACCTCGAACCACTCGGAAAGAGACTGGGCAATGACGGCACCAACGCCGTCCGTTTGCGTCAACTCTTCCACTGACGCAGCCCTGATCGCGTCCATCGAACCGAACCGGGCGGCCAGCGCGCGGGCCGCCACCGGGCCGACGTGACGGATCGACAAGGCGTTCAAAACCCGCCACAGCGGCCTGTCCTTGGCGACGTCGATCTCACGCAGCATCTGTAGGGCCGTGGCCGTCGGTTCGCTGCGCTTCTTGCCGTCACCTTTGGTGAAGAAAAACGGCTCGAGCGTCGTCTCACCGTCCTTGTTTTGGCGCTGCACCATGACGTGCGCAAGATCCTCAGCCTTCAAGTCGAACAGGCCGGCCTCATTCGACAGGACGGGCGTGCCTTCGACCGGATTGGTCAGCGCTGCTGCCGCCTCATATCCCAGCGCCTCGATATCGAGAGCCCCTCGTGCCCCCAATGCCGCCAGACGCTCCGTCGCCTGGGCCGGGCAATGCTCGCTGTTGGGGCAGCGAATGTCCTTGTCGTCCTCCTTTTCGGGACGCAATTCGGCGCCGCAAACAGGACAATTGGTTGGCATGACGAACTCGCGAGTTTCGCGTCCCTCCCGCAGTTCGACAACCGGGCCTACCACCTCGGGGATGACGTCGCCCGCCTTGCGCAGGACGACAATGTCGCCGATGCGCACACCTTTGCGTTTGACCTCGAAGGCGTTGTGCAGCGTGGCTCTCGCCACCGTCGACCCGGCCACGCGCACCGGCGTCATGACAGCGAATGGTGTGATGCGGCCCGTGCGGCCCACCCCCACCTTGATGTCGAGCAGCTCGGTGTTGACCTCCTCGGGCGGGAATTTGTAGGCGATCGCCCACCGCGGAGCCCGGCTGGTGGTTCCCAAGATCGCCTGGTCATCCAGGTCGTCCACCTTGACCACCACGCCGTCCAGTTCGTGCAGAATGGACGGGTCATGACGGTGCTGCCCCACCCAGGTGACGTATTCGGCGATCTCGGCGGGCGTGCCAACTACCTTGTAGTAGGGGGACGTCGGCAGGCCCCAGCCGGCCATCAATTCGTAGGCACCCGACTGAACCGTCACATCAACCCCGTCATGGACGCCCAGCCCGTGGCAGATCATTGACAGGGGGCGTGAGGCCGTCACCTGCGGGTCTTTTTGGCGCAGCGACCCCGCCGCCGCATTGCGGGCGTTGGCAAAAGGCGCCTTGCCGGCCTCGACCAGTGACGCGTTGAGACCCTCGAAATCGGCCACTGGGAAGAACACTTCGCCGCGCACCTCGACCAGGGGCGGCACATTGGCGCCGCGCAGCCGCTGCGGTATCGCCTTGATTGCCCTGACGTTCGGGGTGATGTCCTCGCCAACGCGACCATCGCCCCTTGTCGCACCTGACACCAGGCGTCCGTCCTGGTAGACCAGATCGCAAGCCAGGCCGTCGATTTTCAGTTCGCACAACCAGCGGGTGACCTCCCGTCCAGCGTCCGCGACGGTGCGTTGCGCCCGGGCCACCCAGTCCATCAGCTCCGACTCGGAGAACACGTTGTCGAGGCTCAGCATGCGCTCCGGGTGGGTGACGGGCGGGAACTCATTTCGTACCGCTTGGCCGACGCGCTGCGTGGGCGAGTCCGGCGTCCGCAAGCCAGGTAGGGCCTCCTCCAGCGCGATGAGATCGCGCATCAACTGATCGTATTCGGCGTCCGACAACGTCGGGGCGTCCCGCCCGTAATACTCGTCTTGAGCTTCGACGATGCGATCCACCAAAGATTGCCACTGGTGGCGCTGTTCAGGCGTCGGGTCGATCAGTTCGATTGTTGATTCCGTCATGGGTTACATTCTTGCAGGCCTGGGTTGTCAACGTCGCCAGATTCTGCGACTGCGCGCAGAATGACGAATAATCACACGCAGAATGACAGACAGGCTGCTTCGTCGTCAACGTCACCAGATTCTGCGACTGCGCGCAGAATGACCGGGAATCAACGCCGGATGACGGAGTTATCTCCGCTGTCGGTTATGGTAGGGGTCATGGATATCGTTGTCCTGCGCCCGCTTTTCAGCCTGGCTGACACAATCGACCAACCCGACAATCTGGGCCAAGGCGTTGTTGCCGTCAGCCAAGCGTCACTGGCCCACGTCATCGGCAACAACGACTACGCCCTGACTCCGGGGCGCCTGGTGGCGAATCTGCTGCGGTCATCCCACCGCGTCGACAAGATCGCCGCGGCCGTCGAAGCTGGCGAGGTTCTGGGGTATGCCAGCTTCGAAACATCGCTGGACGACGCGCTGGCGCTGGCCGAGATCGATGTCGTGGTACACCCGGCCAACCGGCGCGCCGGGCTTGGATCTCAACTTCTGGCCTGGGTCGAAGCCGAGGCGAAAGAGCTGGGACGAACCACTCTGCAGGCCCAGGCTTTTGCCCGTCCCCCCGCTGACGGTGCCGCGATCGTGACGGCCCCCACGGGCGCCGCCATGCCAGCCGACTCCCCCGGGTTGGCGTTCGCCGCCGCCCACGGGTTTGACTTTGAACAGGTCGAAGCCAGCAGCGTGCTTGACATACCGATCGCCCAGACGCAGCTTGACGCCTGGGCTGCCCAATGCCCGATCGACGGCTACCGGCTGCACACCTGGGGCTTGCCGATGCCCGACGAGTGGGTGGAAGAGTTCGCCCGCCTGCGCAGCGACGTGCCTGGTGAAACGCCAAATGCCGGCCTTGATGCCGGGGCCGAGACGTGGAGCGCCGAGCGTCTGCGCGACCGCTGGCACGATTGGCAGGTGGCAGGGCTGGACGCCCTGACGGTAGCCGCCGAGCATATCGTCTCCGGGAAACTGGCTGCCTTCACCCAGCTCAACTTGATGGATCACCCGACCGCTGCCTTCCAGGGCTATACCTACGTCGAGCCCGGCCACCGCGGGCACCGGCTAGGTTTGGCCGTCAAGACTCAAGCCTTGGCTGCGCTGCAAAACCGCTGGCCCCAAATGAGACGCATCCACACCGAGAACGCCACAGAAAACGCCCCCATGCTGGCCATTAACCAAACCATGGGCTTTCGTCTCGATTGCCTTTCAGCCGTCTTTCAGAAACGTTTGGCGTGAGCGAAAACCGGTAAAGTTGACGCCAACCCAGGAAGGCGTCAAACATGAACATCACCCGCGAAGAAGCGTTGAACCGCTCCGCACACCTGAGCGTCACCTCGTATGACGTTTTCGTCGACTTGACCGGCGCTGACGTCGAACAACCTGAGGTCAACTTCATCTCCAAGTCGGACGTCGTCTTCACCAGTGACGGCGAGCCCACCTGGGCCGACCTGATGGTCGACGCCGTTTTGGAGGCGTCCCTGGACGGCGAGCCAATCGATCCCTGCCTGTACGCCAACAACCGCCTGCCGCTTGCCCCCACCGAAGGCGAGCACCTGTTGACCGTCAAGGCGCTGGGACGGTATTCGCACACCGGTGAGGGCCTACACCGCACCGTCGATCCGGCTGACGGACGGGTGTACCTCTACACCCAGTTGGAACCGGCCGATGCTGGCCGCCTCTACGCCTGCTTCGAGCAGCCCGACCTGAAGGCCCTCTTCCACCTGGTGGTCAAGGCGCCAGCCCACTGGGTGGTGCTGTCGAACTCCGCCAACCCTGTGATCGACCACATTCCGGGCGGTGTCCTGTGGAACTTCCCGACCACTCCCCCGCTGTCGACGTACATCACAGCGCTGATCGCCGGCGAATACCACGTCGACAAGGGCACGGTTGTCTCGCGCAAGGGCGAGCTACCGGCCGCCCTGGTGTGCCGCCAATCGATGAAGGATTACCTGGACGTCGAGCGCCTGCGCACCACCACGCAACGCGGCTTCGACGTCTTCGAGAAGGCCTTCCTTATCGACTACCCCTTCGATTCGTACGACCAGATTTTTGTGCCAGAGTACAACGCCGGGGCCATGGAGAACGCCGGCTGCGTCACCATCAGGGACGAATACCTGTGGCGTTCGCGGGTGACGGCCGCCGAGCTCAACGCGCGCGACAACACCATATTGCACGAGCTGGCCCACATGTGGTTCGGCGACCTGGTGACGATGCGCTGGTGGGACGACATCTGGCTCAACGAAAGCTTCGCCGAGTGGGCGTCCCACTATTGCCAAGCCGAGATCGTCAAGAAGTATGGCGGCACCGACCCATGGCCGGGTTTCACGGCCGGACGCAAGGGCTGGGCTTTCCGTCAAGATCAACTGCCGACGACGCACCCCGTCGCCGCCGACATGGTCGACTTGGACGCTGTGCGCCAAAACTTCGACGGCATCACCTACGCCAAAGGTGCATCGGTGTTGCGGCAACTAGTAGGGCTGGTCGGCGAGGACGACTTCCTGGCTGGCGTTCGGGCATACCTGTTGGCCCACGAGTATGGCAACGCCAGCCTGGACGACCTGCTAGGCGCGCTGCAGGACGCCTCGGGCAAGGATCTGTCGAGTTTCACCGCCGACTGGCTGACCACGGCCGGCATGAACACGCTGCGGCTGGACGTCACTGCGGACGACCAGGGCGTCATCACGGCAGCCAGCATCATTCAGACTGCCCCTGACACCTATCCCACGCTGCGCCGTCACCACCTTGGCATCGGCGGCTATGAACTGAAGGACGGCAAGCTCGTTCGCCAGTCCGGGTTCGAATTGGACGCCACTGGCCCCACCACCGAAGTGCCGCAACTGGTCGGGCAGCCCCGCCCCGCCATGCTTCTGTTGAATGACGGCGACATGACGTTTGCCAAAGTGCGCCTTGACGAGACGTCACTGGCCACCGCTGTCGCCCACGTCGCAGATATCGAGGACGCTCTGGCTCGCGTGACGGTTTTCTCAATTCTGCAGGACATGTGGCGCGACGCCGAGTTGCCGTCGGGTCAGTTTGTCAACGTCATTCTGGCGTGCCTGGCGAACGAGACGGACATGACCGCCCTGCGCAATCAGCTTCAGGTCGGACGTCAAGCCGCCATCGACTACTCGTCCCCAAGCGTTCGCCCCACGAACCGGGCTACCTGGACCAAGGGCCTTGGTGATCTACTAGATGCCGCTGCCCCGTCCAGCGACACGCAGTTGGCCCTGGCGACCGCGCTGATCGTCGGCGCAGCATTGGATGACACTTATTTGATCGACCACTGGCTTGTCGACGAAAAAATCCCGCAAGGCCTGCCCATCGACACCGATCTGCGGTGGCTCATCGTGACGGCACTGGCTCGCTGGGGACGCGCCGACGACGCCCTGATCGAACGGACTTTGGCCTTCGACCACACACAAACAGGCATGGAACATGCCGCCGGTGCCCGGGCCGCCCGCTCTGATGCTGACGCCAAGGCCACTGCCTGGCAGCTCGCCACCCAAAGCGAGGACGTCCCCAACGAGACGCTGGTGCAGATTTGCACGAACTTCTGGTGCTTTGGCCAAGAGGACTTGACCAGGCAGTACGCGCCGCAATACTTCGACGTGGCCGAGGCCATCGGGGCGGCCGCCGGCATGTGGAAGGGGCGCGGCGACGCTGCGGCTGAGACCGTCCTGACGCACCTTTGGCCGGCCCCCGTGGCCGATCAGGCCTTCGTCGAAAAGGCGGAACAGTGGCTGGCCGCCCGTCCTGACCTGCCCACCCCGGTGTCCAAAATCGTCCGTGAGTCAGTCGACCGCACGAAGCGGATGCTGAAAGCCCAAGCCGCATCAGTGGCATCATGACGGACCCAGCCTCTTTGGACGATCTGCACATCGTCAACAAGGCCCATTGGGACGAGGTGGCCGAGTTGCACCGAGCTTCCTACGACACTGAATCGCTGCTTGCTTCGCCCGAAGCGTTGTCGTCCGTCGTCACCGAGGACGCCAGGTTGCTGGAGCCGTTTCTGCCGGATGTCGCCGGCCTTGATCTGTTGCACCTGCAATGTCACATCGGCACAGACTCTCTATCGTGGGCTCGCCTCGGCGCGCGAGTCACCGGGCTTGACTTGTCATCTGAGTCATTGCAGGTAGCACGCGATTTGGCAAGCCAAGCCGATTGCGAGATCGAATACATCGAATCTTCCATCGAGCAGGCCGACCGTGCACTGAAGGGACGCCAATTCGATGTCGTCTACACATCGATTGGCGTGATTTGCTGGCTGGAAAACCTGGACCAATGGGCCGCCCTGATCGCCAGCGTGCTGCGTCCGGGCGGAGTCTTCTTCATTCGCGACCATCACCCCGTTGCGGCCGCCCTTGAGTACGAAGGCCCACCCGGCGAACTGCGATTGACCTGGCCGTATTTCAATACCGGCCCACTGGTCTGTGACTCGGATGCCGACTACTCGTCCCCTGAACCAGTAAAGAATGGCCGCACGATTGAGTGGGCCCACAGCATGGCGGAGGTCATCGGCTCGCTTCTGCGGGCGGGCTTGACCATACGCGACTTCCAGGAACACAAAATGCTGCCCTGGCTGATGGTGCCATGGATGGAACAAGACGGCGACTCATACGTCCTGCCGGCGCCGCTGCGCGACATCTGCCCGTTGACCTTCAGCCTGGTTGCGACGAAAGACTGACGGCGAAGGACGCAATCGCGCCGCGGAAATGCTCTTGCGTTATGTCTTGGCTTGCATAATACTATTTGTTGTATAGTATTGGTCAAGACATAGCAAGGAGGTCCTATGCAGACCACACCACCGGCGGCCATCGGCGTGGCGGGCGCACTGCTTGACGCCGCTGTGCTGGCCGTCGTCGCCAAGGGCGACACCTACGGCTATGCGCTGACAGCCCGCGTGCGCGACAGCCTTGACGTCGCCGAATCCACCATCTACCCGGTGCTGCGGCGTCTGGAAAAGGAAGGCAGCCTGTGGTGCTATGACGTACCGAGCGATGGCCGAAACCGCCGTTACTATGCCGTGACGGACCTGGGACGGGCCAAGCTCGAAGCGCTGAAAACCCAATGGGGCAGCTTCAAAACCAAGATCGACGACGTCTTCGACGAGGAGTCAAAATGACCATCGACCAATACCTAGAACAATTGCGACACGCCGTCCGATCACTGCCGCCCGATGACGCAGCCCAGGCCGTCGCCTACTACGACGAATACCTTCATGATGCTTCCGACCCTGACGCCACTATGGCCGGGCTGGGGACACCAAAGGAGGTGGCCGCCGAAATACTGGCCGACTACGTTGGCAAAACCGACTCCAAGCCTCGCATCGGCGTGCTGTGGGCGGTGGTGCTGGGCATTTTCGCCGCGCCCGTGGCGGCGCCACTGGCGATCGGCCTATTCGCCGGCGTCATGGGGCTGGTCATCGGTGCGTTGGCCATCGTCCTGGCCCTGTTCGTGACAGCCGTATCACTGGTGGGCGGCGGGTTGTGGATGGTGGTCACGGGCTGTCTCGTCATCACCCAGAGCCTTACCACCTTCGCCTGGTTTGTCGGCGGCGGCCTGTTGCTGGTGGCCGTCGGTCTGCTAGCCGCCTTCGGCATGATCCAGGTCGGACGCCTGGCAGTCCGCGGATTGGCCCGCTGGGTAGGCGGCATCATTGACCGAATCCGCGGACGTCGCACCCCTCAGGAAGGACAAGCATCATGAAAAAGGCTTGGAGCATCATCTGGAAAGTCGCCTTGGCGTGTGGTGTATTAGGCATCGCGCTGATGGTGGTCGGGCTCACCCGCGGCTGGCCCAACGCCATATCTTTCGACCGCCATGGCACCCATGTCGCCGTGCCGCGGGACATAGATGTCGACGAAACGGTGGCCACCTTCACCGCGATCGACGTCAATGTCTCGATATGCGATGTGCGGGTTGTCACCGGAGCCCATTACGGCGTGGTGATTCATTGGCCCAACACCACCCGAGACATCACATGGACGTCCGACGGCTCGACTTTGCAGATCAAGGAAACCGGACCGAGTATGGTGATGCAATGGCTGTCCAGCAGTTGTGTCACCACCGTCACTGCGCCCGCTGACTCGAAGCTGACGAACATCAACGTGACATCAAGCACAGGGAATGTCAGTGTTGATGTGGCGGCAGATCGTATGGTGCTGCAAGACTCCACAGGTGACATCCGTCTCAGCGCAGACGCCGCCACTCAAGCCGATCTGATTTCTTCGACGGGCAGCGTCACCGTCACGGCCGATGTTGCCAACCTCACTGCGTCAAGCTCAACTGGTGATGTCGCCGCGGAAGGCCACTTCAGTGTTGTCAAAGCCACCTCATCAACCGGCGGCGTGTCGGTGTCCGGCTCGGCTGGCTCGGTGCAGGTTTCGTCGTCCACTGGAGACGTCCGGTTGACGCTGAATTCCCCGTGGGACGCGGTTTCGTACTACTTCCACACCGACACCGGGCGCATCACAGTAGCCGGGCCAGGGTCTCCATACTTTGGTGGCGGATCTGGGCCTCACCAGATGCGCAGCCCCGCAAACCTGTCGCAATCGGACTATTTTGAAGTCGGCAGCAGCACTGGTGACATCTATGTCACCTTGGGGGGCTAGCTAGAAAACCCAGAAGTAGAACGCCGCGGCGATAACAACACCGGCGATGAACCCGACCACCACTTCCAAGGGACGGTGCCCCAGTTCTTCCTTGAGGCGTTGTAAACCGTTGGGTGTCTCGAACACTGCGTCGACGAGCTGATTTATGCGGGCCGCCTGCTTGCCGGACTCCCGACGCAAGCCCATCGCGTCGTACATGACGATTCCCGAGAACACCATGCAAGCCCCGAACAGAGGCGTCAAAAACCCGACGCTCAAACCCACCACCGTCGTGATCGAGGTTGCGAAGGCTGTGTGGCTCGACGGCATGCCGCCGGTACCGTTGAACAGGCGCCCCCATTTGATGCGCCTCGCATTGACCGATTCGAGAACAAACTTGACGAATTGACAGATCGCCAGCGTCGCAATCGGAATGACTATGTATTCCACAACAGCCTCTCCCTCTAACAGGACGGCAACTCTACCCGGACCGGGCGGTCTGAAGCGAGGCGGAGGAGCGGCGGCAAGGCAGGCGGAACGCCGGTTTGGGCTGGCGACGGCGCACACGATTGAGCGAGTGGCCGCAAGCTTGCTTGTGAGCCGCGAGCGATTGAGTGTTGACGAGGCAGTTCAAAGAACTGCCGAGGAACCGAC
>Ga0123357_10001600_pt1 | contig 24208 bp, 17 predicted proteins | sample TergutEmb28metaG_FD_89873 | JGI IMG/M metagenome (GOLD analysis project Ga0123357, IMG submission 89873) | Embiratermes neotenicus P4 segment gut microbial communities from Petit-Saut dam, French Guiana - Emb289 P4 | ecosystem: Host-associated > Arthropoda: Insects > Digestive system > Gut ... | reverse complement strand
TCAGGAGGCGGCGCCAGATTCAGCGGGGTTGGCTTGGCCTGACCCGGATGTGTGGTTGGAGGCCTTGCGGGCCTCTCGCCTGATCGGTGGTGCGGGCGACAACCGTCCGCTTTGCCTTGATGGTGATCTGTTGTACCTGCGTCGCACCTGGGACGACCAGGCACGCATTGTCGCCTCGCTGGGCGCCCGCTGGCAGGCTGACCCTCCGTCCACGCCTGCGTTGACGGGCGACGAGTTGACGGACGCCGTGCTCACCCAGTGGGTGACGGTGTTGACGGGCGGACCGGGCACGGGGAAGACGTTCAGCATCGCGCAGGTGATTTCGCGTCTGAAGACCATGCCGGGTTTCGCTACCATCAGCGTGGCCGCGCCGACCGGCAAGGCGGCGGCCCGGCTGGCTCAAGCGATCGGCGAGGACGGGCCGCGCCCCACCACCATTCATCGGCTGCTGGGTGCCCGTGGGCCTGGGCGCGGCAATCGGCACACCGCCAACAGTCCCCTACCAGCAGATATCGTCATAATTGACGAATTGTCCATGGTTTCACTGCCGATGATGGCTGGCCTTTTGGACGCGTTGAGCCCGCGCACGAGGCTTCTGCTGGTCGGTGATCCAGGGCAATTGGCCTCCGTCGAGGCTGGTGCGGTGCTGGCCGATCTTGTTGATGCCGACGTCACGGCCAGCGCCCACAGCGACGCCCCGTTGGTACGCACCTTGACCAAGGTTCACCGCTACGGTGGGGCGCTGGCAGATCTGTCGGTGGCTGCCGCGCGCGGCGACGCCGACGCTGCCTTATCGGTTCTTCAACGCGATGACCCTGCCTTGACGCTAATTGAGGCCGATGCGGCCGATGTCACCTGGGCGTCCTTGCCAGATGTGGCGGCCATGCTGACCACAACGGCCAGGGCCACCCAGCAAGCGGCCAGTGCCGGTGATTCTGGCGCCGCGCTGGAGGCGCTCGACAATCACCGATTGCTGTGCGCCCACCGTCATGGGCCGTATGGTGTTGCAACCTGGGCCCGCCGGGTGGCCGAGCTGACGACGCCGGTTGGGCGTCGTCCCGACGACTGGTGGCCCGGGCGGGCGGTGCTCGCCACCGTCACTGCGCCAGACTTGGGGGTTGTTAGCGGTGACCAGGGAGTTGCCATTGCCACCGACGGCGGCCCACGGTTGGTTTTCGAACCATCCGGCCCGAAACTGGTTCCGACCGCACTGCCGGGCCTGGCCACGCTGGACGCCATAACCGTCCACAAGTCACAAGGAAGCCAGTTCCGGGCAGTCACGCTGGTTTTGCCGCCTCTGGATTCGCCGCTGCTGATCCGCCCCTTGATCTACACGGCCATGACGCGGGCACGGGAGCACCTGACGATCATCGGCACCACCGAGCAACTGCGGCAGGGCTTGACGACGTCCCCCCACCGGGCATCCGGCCTCGCGGCGGCATTGCGGGCGGTCATGGCCTCAACTGCGGTCTAGCCAGTCTGACTGCTCGACGTCGGCCACCAGGTCGGCTAGGCGGTCGTCGGTGCAGGCTGGGTCGGCGGCGACCAGGCGCTCAGCCACCTCTCGTGCGTGCCCGATCAGGTCTGCGTCGTCGATCGCCCGCAGCAGCTTGAGGGTCGAGCGCCCTCCGGCCTGCTCTGAGCCCAAAACATCGCCCTCACGCCGGGCGATCAGGTCAAGTTCGGCCAGCTCGAAGCCGTCCCTGGTGTTGGCGACGGCCCGAAGCCGTTCCGCAGCCGTCGAGTCGCCTTCGGCGTTTGTCACCAGCAGGCACAGGCTGGGCCTATCGCCGCGCCCGATACGTCCGCGCAACTGGTGCAGTTGCGAGATGCCGAAACGGTCGGCGTCCATCACGACCATCATGGTGGCGTTTTTCACGTCGACACCCACCTCGATGACGGTGGTGCACACCAGGACGTCTGTTTGGCCATCGACAAACCGGGCCATCGCCTCGGTCTTTTCGGCTGCCGGCAGGCGCCCGTGCATCAGCCCAAGCCTCAGGTCTGCCAGCGGCCCCGCCTTCAGTTGTCGCAGCATTTCGACGGCGGCAGCACTGGGTGACCCGTCGGCAGCCTCACGGAAAACGTCGTCGTCCCGCAAGTTGATGCGTGGGCAGACCACAAACACCTGGCCCCCGGCGGCGACCTCCTCGTGCACCCGAGCCCAGATGCGTGCCAGCCAGCCAGGATGGGTCTCGAGCGCCACCACCTGGGTGGCGACGTCGCCCCGACCGGCGGGGATTTCGCGAAGTGTAGAGACCTCCAGGTCACCGAAGACGGTCATCGCGACGGAGCGGGGTATGGGCGTTGCCGTTAACACAAGAACATGGGGACGATTCCCTGGCCGATCCGTCAACACCGCTCGCTGTTCGACGCCGAACCGGTGCTGCTCGTCGATGACCACCATGCCGATTTCGGCAAACTTCACGCCGTATAGCAGCGCGTGGGTGCCAATGATCAAACGGGCACCACCCGATGCGATGGCATCCAGCGCGTTTCGTCGGGCAATCGCCGTCATCGAACCTGTCAGGGTCGTGAGCCTGACCTCAAACTCCAGGTCGCCCATCAGCGATGCGATAGTCGCGGTGTGTTGGGCCGCCAATACCTCTGTCGGCGCCAACAGCACTGCCTGATATCCGGCGTCGACGGCCGCCAGCATTGCGCGCAACGCCACCACCGTCTTGCCTGCGCCGACCTCACCTTGTAGAAGCCGCTGCATCGGCACCGGTTTTGCCATGTCGGCGGCAATCTGGGCGGCAATGTCGAGTTGCTCGCCTGTCAACTGGAAGGGCAACCGTGCGTCCAAGGCAGCCAGAAGCCCGTCTGAGCGTGGCTCTATGACCGGCGATGCCTCGCCTGCCCGGTTGGCCCGCCGGTAGGCCATCGTTAACTGAAGCGCCAGCGCCTCTTCGAACTTCAGGCGCGCCAGGCCCGCCTCAACCCGTTCAAGGCTTTCTGGACTGTGCAGCGCCTCGAAGGCATCGATCAGGCCCAGCAAGCCCTCGTCCGCCACCACCTGGTCCGGCAGGCTGTCCGTAAGGTCGGTAAGCAACAAAAGGGCAATGTCGGCGCATTCACTGATCTGCCAGGTAGGTAGTTTGGCGACCGAGGGATAGATGCCAACCAGGCCGCTGCGACGCACTTGGCGGGCCATCGTCACGTGCTTCGCGTCTTCGCGTCCAACGATCCTGCCAGCCTCGTCCAGCATGACGAAATCGGGGTGCGACATCTGCAGGTTGCCGCGGAACTGCCCAACCTTGCCGACGAAAATGCCCTTGACGCTGTCCTTCACCGTCAACTGCCTCTTCCAGTAGTCAAGCAGATGGTCCTTGCCGAAGAAGGTGGCCGAAAGACGACTGCGCCCGTCGGTCAAGATGGCCTCCAGACGTCCCTTGTCGCCGGCGCCGTGACGGTCGCACCGGACAACCCGTGCCACCACCGCGACGTACTCCCCTACCCGCACCTCCGTGAGGTCGGTGGTCTGGGTGCCGCTGAGATACCGACGTGGCAGGTGGTGCATCAGGTCGTCGATGGTTGTCAGCCCCAGCCTGGCCAGCGCTTTGCCTGCCTTGTCTCCAAGCACGTCAATCAGCCGCGTGTGCAGCATCCGTGCCGTCGGGGTGCGCCAATTGGTCATATGACGACTTTATCGCCCTCCACCGACACCAAACGACAAAAAGCCCATCCCTCGCAAGGGATGGGCAAAAAGTCTATGGTCAGCGAGTGACCTTGCCGGACTTCAAGCAGGCCGTGCAGACGTTGAGGCGCTGGGCCGTGCCGCCGATGTGGGCATGCACAGTCTGGATGTTCGGGCTCCAACGACGAAGCGTCTTCTTCTTCGACCACGGCTTGTTGTGGCCAAAGCTAGGGCTCTTGCCGCAGATGTCGCACACCGCTGCCATTTCAGACTCCTTGCCAGATCGCGTTGCCACTTATGACAACCACACAACTTTAGCAAATGGACCCAAATCTTGCCAATCCGTCCGTGTGACATCGTCAGAGCTAGGGGACGCGAAGGATTCGCAACGGATCACGGTGCGCGGCGATGATCGCAATGGGAGTGCTCGCCACTAGGGCGAGCAGGAGCACCAAGCCGCCGACGCCCGCAGTGAACCGCCACGCAGGCACCATGCCGGTCCCTATCATCAGTGTGCCCAGCCCGCTGACGATGCCCAGAACCACACCTGGGGTCGCACTGATCGCCGTCTGCGCGATGAGTGAAGCAACGAGCACTGAACGCGTGGCACCAAGCGCGCGACGGCGACCAAACTCAGCACGACGCGATGTGGTAGCGGTGAACATTGTTATGGCGATGAGGGCAGCACCAACCGCCATTATCAGTGCCATGAGTTCACGAGACGCAGCACTGAGTCCTCCAGCAATGGCGTTACGCCAAGCGATGGCGCCGACTGGTGTCTCAACGGTCATCGCAACGGGGTATGTGGCGGGTGTCGAAGTAGTCAAGACATGTTCAAGACGGTCGATGATGACCACGTTGACTGCCATCACATAGACATACCTTAAGGTGCCGACGTCCTCCGGTGCCTGGGCGATGAGTACCACGTCGTTCAGGTGTGCAAGCGGGCCAGTCGCCGTAAACACGCCAACAACTCCGATCGGATCAGAGTCGGCCTGCCCAATGGTTTGGATTCGACCCAAACCAGGTCCGAGGTTGAGGGCTGTGGCCGCACCGACTCCGGCTACCGCCTCGCCTGGTCGCGGGGCTCGTCCTTGGATGATCGGAAGCTCAGGCGGCAGCTCGCCTACCAGAACACGGGATGCCGCCCGTCCGACCGGCAGTATTGGGTTGGTAACATCAATCGCCGCGCCAAGGCCAAAAGCCCATGACACGTCCGACAGCCCCGAAATAACCTCTGGGGCAGTTGACAAGATACCCGATGCGCCGTCATTGTCAGACAGTGCGATCAGCCGTGTGCCCGCCGAATCGATCTGCCCAATGATATGGGCCTGGGTCGCTGCAGACTGGCCCGTTGTCACCAGGATCGTGAAGCAAACTGTCGCCAACACGAGTGCGGTGGTGAGCGTTGCGGCAATCTGAGCGCGGGCGCCAGCGATAGAGTCCCTCAATATCTCGCGGACCTGTGGCGTGCCGGACCAGCCATCACTGGTGGCCATTGGCACTCCTGACCTCGACTCCACCGTCACCGATCAGCCGCACCTCAACATCCGAACGCGCCGCCAATCCATGGTCATGTGTGGCGAGAACGACGGTGCCGCCACAGTCAGCATGGTCTGCCAACGCTTGCCACACCACTTGCGCCGAGTCGTCATCAAGATTGCCGGTCGGTTCGTCCGCGAATATCACTTTCGGGTCAGTCAGCAGGGCGCGACACAGTGCTACCCGCTGTGCCTGACCGCCCGATATCTCGCCAGGTCGATGATCAGCCCTGTGCTGCACACCGAACCGGGCCAGCAATTGCTGTGCCCGGGATACAGCAACGGAATGTGGCATACCCGCGAACAACCCCGAATCGCAGACATTGGCCAGCACAGTGCGAGACGGATCGAGCAGAGAGTCCTGAAACACGAACCCCATTCGGGCAGCGCGCATTTGTGACCGTGTGGCGTCCGGCAACCGTCCCGTGGGCTGCCCATCCCAGATGACTTCGCCACCAGTTGGACGAATCATCAAGGCTAAGAGATACAACAGCGTTGACTTTCCTGACCCTGACGGTCCCGTCAATGCCGTAACCGCACCCGCTGGCGCCCCGAAACTCAGGCCTTCCACCACCGCTGAAGAGTCCTGCCGGTAGGAGAAGGAAAGCTCGCGTACACTCACCATCAGCGGGCGATCTTCTGTCATGACGGCGCCTCTGTCGGCTGAGAAGAGGATGTCGGCGTCATCGGCCGTATGGACTGTCCGGCCAGCACAACGACCACTCCATCAGCGACACCATTCAGCACGACACCCCCTTCCCCTTCGGCCACAATTGTCACCGGCAGTTCGGTGCCATCACACTCAAGTAGGTACGGGTCTCCTGAGGCCCTAAGCCAGACAGCTGCCGCTGGCACACCAGGCCCAGTCACCTCGGGGGTCACCACTTGACGTGCTGAAAATACGGCCTCAGTCGGATCCAGGGAGACCTCACCGCACTTGTCTGCACAAATGGGGCCGCCGCTGTTGCTGGATAGGACCCAAATTGAATCGCCTGATCTGTCCTGGCTTGACGAGAAGACAACCGCCTGCACGACTTGGTCATTGATCATTACTTCCAGTGGTTTCGACGAGTCCAGAGCCGAGTTCGGAAGTACAGTCACCGTGAATTGCGGGTCGGCGTCGAGCACCGATAGCACCACATCCCCGGGAGCCAACCGTTTGCCCACTGCCATGCCGTCTACCAGCCTCACTCTTGCTGGCAGCTTGTCCGCAAATACGATGTCCCCGACTCTTACCACACCATCCTCTTTCACCCCTACGCTTTTCTGCCAAGCCAGCACAGCACGTGCTGTCGCCGCGTCAAATACACCATTTGGGGCACCTCGAAACAGTCCTTTGTCAATCAGCAATCCTTGCAACTGAGCAACGTCTCGCCCGACTATTCCTTGCGTCAAATCGCGAAACGATGGCACTGCTCCCACAGCCGCCAACACCGGTCTCAGATCCACGGTGTACAGAACGTCCCCCTCATTGACCATCGCGCCATCGGTGACACTGATCGACGTCAGCACACCAGATGCCCCACCAACCCCAAAAGGACGTGCTGGCCAAACAGCGCCCACAATCGCCGGAATCGACCTCCCAACTGTCATCTCAGTAACAGTGACGGTTGCCGGATTGGCGTTGATGTCATCCATCTGGGGCGCCAGGAACGCCCAGCGGCCAAATACGAACCCCAGCCCAGTTGCTCCGATCAAGGCCAGAACCCACACAAGGGTGCCCAGTCTTCCCCGTCGTGGGCTCCCGCCGCTCTGTTGTACGCCTAACGTTGCGTCGCCAACCATCACACCATCATCGCCTCACCTGGGTTGGTCAGACGGGCCAACAACAACGAAGTTCGGCCCTGGTTGCGGGCAGGCGGCCTCCAGCCCAAACAATTCAGACTGTTGCACCGCATGCTCCGGGCTTGGGCCGATAAAAAACTGATATGGGTTCCACGCATCCGCTAGGTTCGACTCTTTCCATGTTTCGGCAGTGGGAGGTTCCGGCAATGGATAACCATGCTCCATCACGCAGTCTCGCAATTGCACCATTTTTCCATAGGCCGCATCATCCAACACCTGGTCACCCACATATGCTGGCCGAGGGACTCGCACATCGCAGTCATCAAATGCCTTCTTCATCAATGCTTGCGTTGCGGGATCCTGTGGAACGTCGACAAATACCACATTCCCACCCATTTCGCGCACACCGCTGAATCCGTACTCGGCATAACAGGCAATCGTCGACGACTGATACTCATCATTCTCCTGCCGCACCTGCGCCATCCAACCTGGTTCAACCCAACCAGGAGATGCGCTCGGCCAGAGTGTTGACGACTCCGTTGGGGAAACTGCCGGCTTGCTGGTTAGCTCGCCTGGCTGCGAGGAACACCCCACAGCCAGGACGAAAACCACCAGCACGGTGCTAGCCGCGATCACGCGGCATGAGCCATGCCTGGGCAACATCAGACACCGCAATACCCAGTGCCAGAAGCAGCTCCATCCCCCACGACTTCCCAAGAGCCACCGCCATAGAAGTTGCCCTTCCAGACGACGGTCGTGCCTTTCGCATAGGCGCCTTGCCCTGATGAGTGTGATGCGGCATACTCAAGCATCTGGCCTGACCCGTCTGAGACTCCACTGGCGATGACCACAGTGCTGGCTGGGCAGCTCCATGAGCCATACCAATCACCGTCGGCCATTGCCGGAGTGGCAACGCAGCCAAAGATGGCGGCACTAACAGCCACCGCTGCGCCAGCTCCGAACATCCGCTTTTTTTTCGTGTTCATTGTTTCTTACCCTCCTTGTGTTTTCCTGCGACCAGCGTCGCATTCGGTTTCGACAGAGAAGCACATACGCCCCTACCCCCCGCCCCAACAGCAATCTGATGGGCCCCCTGTAGGTCAGTTTTTATCACACATTTTTGTCGCTGTCAAATCCCTGTGCAACATCATCTGCTGATCAGCGCAGGGTTTGGCCGCCAAGCCAACTGCCAGACACCGCTCACACTGCGATGATCACCGGGACGATCATCGGGCGGGTGCGATAGGCCTTCGACACCCAGTGCCTGACGGTGGCTCGCGCGAGTTGCGCGAGGCTATGCACGTCTTCTACTCCGTCCGCCAGCCCTGCCTGCAGTGCGTCCCGTACCTGCTCGGTTACGTCATCGAAGACGTGCTCGTCCTCAAGGAAACCACGAGCGTGCAAGTCGGGCCCAGCGACGATGGACGCCTGCCTCAGGTCTACGGCCGCGACGATCGAGATGAAGCCTTCTTCGCCCAAAATCTTCCGGTCCGTGAGCCCCGCCTCCGACACGTCGCCGACAGTCAAACCGTCCACGAAGATGTAGCTGGCGTCCACCTGCCCGACCACCTTCGCGTGCCCGTCTGCCAGATCGATGACGTCCCCATCTGAGGCAACGATGACGTGGTCTTCTGGCATGCCAGAAGACCTGGCCAACTCGGCATTGGCGGCCAGATGGCGCACCTCGCCATGCACCGGCATCGCGTTGCGAGGCTTCACGATGTTGTAGACATAAAGCAGTTCACCTTGGCTGGCGTGCCCCGACACGTGGACAAAGGCGTTGCCCTTGTGGACCACCGTGGCCCCGAGCCGCGTGAGCCCGTTGACAAGATCGAAAACTGGAGCTTCATTGCCAGGGATCAGCGAGGACGCCAACAGTACAACGTCGCCTGAGCCGATTTCGATATTTGCATGGTCACCGCTGGCCATGCGGGACAGGGCAGACAGCGGCTCACCCTGCGAACCCGTCGAAATGACCACCACTTGGGAGTCGTCAAAATTCTTCAGTTGGTCGATGTCGATCAGCGTGTCGCCGGGCACCGTCAGGTAACCCAGGTCACGAGCCACCGCCATGTTCCGCACCATTGACCGTCCCATGTAACAGACCTTTCGGCCATGCCTGGCGGCCAGGTCGACGATCTGCTGCACGCGATGAACATGGGACGCAAAACACGCCACTACGATCTTGCGTTGAGCCGTCAAAAACACCCGCTCGAGGGCCGGGCCAGTGTCGCGCTCCCAGGGCGTGAAGCCGGGCACTTCCGCGTTGGTGGAATCGACCATCAAAAGATCGACACCCTGCTCCCCCAGCCGTCCAAAACCTCGAAGATCGGTCAGCCGACCGTCCAGCGGCAACTGGTCCATCTTGAAGTCGCCCGTGTGCAGAACCGTGCCCGCAGGCGTCTTGATGGCAACGGCCAGTGCGTCGGGTATCGAGTGGTTGACAGCCAAGAACTCCAGATCAAAATCGACGGGTTGGCCGAGTTTGAGGGTGTCACCCTCATGCACCTCATGAAAACAGGCGGCACTCAAGCCATTCTCTTTGAGCTTCGGCTCCAGGAAGGCAAGCGTCAGCTTGGATGCGTAAATGTCGATATCGTCACGGCGCTTCAGCAGGAATGGCACGGCACCGATGTGATCTTCATGTCCGTGCGTCAGCACCAGAGCGACTATGTCGTCCAACCGGTCGTCAAGGTAGTTCAGGGCGGGCAGAATGAGGTCGACGCCGGGCTGTGACCCGGCCGGGAACAGCACACCGCAATCGACTATCAATAGTTGACCGTCGATCTCGAAGACCGTCATGTTGCGGCCGACATCGCCCAGGCCGCCGAGCGGGATTATCCGAAGCGTCCTGGGGTCGAGCTTTGGGGGGGATTCGATTACCACGACTCCAGTCTTTCATATCTGATACCGCACACATCACAGTGATCACTCAGCGGAGACACCGAGCAATATCACCGCAAAGACGTGGCGTGCCAGATTCGATCCAAGTAGTCGGCGACGGATCGGTCCGAGCTGAAGTAGCCGCAACGGGCGACGTTCAGAATCGCCGCGTGAACCCATGCCGTCTGGTTGCGATACGCTTCTTCGACGCGAGTTTGGGCCTCGATGTAGCTTCGGAAGTCGGCCATCGCCATGAACGGGTCGGAATGCGCCCAGTTGGTGAGCAGCGGTGTGAAGGCGGCCTGATCGCCGTCAGAAAACACCCCCGATGTCAACAAGTCCAGCGTCGCGCGCAGTTGCGGGTCGCCGAGGCAATCTTGCGGGTTGTAACCGCGTGTTGCCAAGGCCTCGACCTCCGGCTCGCTCATACCGAACAAGAAGAAGTTCTCATCGCCCACCAACTGGCGGATTTCGATATTGGCTCCGTCGTCCGTGCCGATGGTCAGCGCACCGTTGAGTGCGAACTTCATGTTGCCCGTGCCGGACGCTTCTTTGCCCGCAAGCGAAATCTGCTCCGATAGGTCAGCCGCCGGGATGAGCCGTTGCGCCACCGTCACGTTGTAGTTGGCCACAAATGCGACTTTGATGACGTCTTCCACACGCGGATCGGCGTTTATCACCTTGGCAACTGAGTTGATCAGGTGAATTGTGTCCTTGGCCAGCTTGTAGCCAGGCGCGGCCTTGGCCCCGAAGATGAACACCCTGGGCAGCACGTCGGAAGCCTTGACCGCCCCAGAGATGATCTGTTGGTACAGGCAGACGATGTGCAGCAGCTTCAGCGACTGACGCTTGTACTCGTGTAGGCGCTTCACCATTACATCGAGCATGTGCCCGCTGGGCAGTTCAATGCCGTCGCGAACCATCAAAACGTCCGCCAGCGTGGCCTTGTTTGCGGTCTTGATGTCGGCAAACTGACGACGGAAATCGTCGTCCTCGGCGTACGGCTCAAGCTCTTGTAGACGTTCAAGGTCGGTAAGCCACCCCACCCCGATGGCGTCTGTGATCAGATCGCACAGCCCGGCGTTCGACAGCCGTATGAACCGGCGCGGCGTCACCCCATTGGTGACATTGGTGAACTTGTCCGGCCAAAGCTGCGAAAACTCCGGCAGCACCTTGTCACGCAGCAACTGCGAGTGAAGCTCGGCCACCCCGTTCACCTTCGTCGCCGTCACCGACGCCAAGAAAGCCATACGGACAGCCCGAGGTGGCCCTTCAGCGATGATCGACATAGTGCAAGGCTTGGTCGGATCATCCGGGTAGGTCTGCCGCAGCAGCTCAAGGAACTCGTCGTTGATGCGGTAGATGATCTCCAGATGACGTGGCAGAAGACGGCCCATCAAGTCCGTCGACCAGACCTCCAGAGCCTCTGGCAGCAGCGTGTGGCACGTGTAGGCAAAGCAGCGCTGCGTCAGCGCCCATGCCTCGTCCCAGTCCCATCCGCGCTCGTCAACCAGTATCCGCATCAGTTCTGGAATGGCGATCACCGGGTGCGTGTCGTTCAACTGGAAGATGACGCGGTCAGGCAGATTGTGCAGGTCCTCGCCGTCTTCCAACTGGTTGTCGATGAAATCGCGCAGCGAACAGGCAACGAAGAAATACTGCTGCTGCAGGCGCAGTTCCTTGCCCTGCGGCGTCGAATCCTCCGGGTACAGCACCTTCGTGATGTTCTCGGCGTAGGTCTGGGCCCGAACGGCCTCGGTGTATTCGCCGGCGTTGAAAATCTCCAGGTCGAAAGCCTTTGTGGCCTCCGCGCTCCACAGCCGCAGCGTGTTGACGCGTCCGTTCTGGAAGCCAGGCACCATGTAGTTGTAGGGCACACCCAGCACATTCCAAGCCGGAATCCAGCGCGAATGCTGCGTGCCATCGTCATCGGTGTAATGCTCGGTGGTACCACCAAAGTTGACGCGGACGGCTGACTCTGGGTGGACGAACTCCCACGGCGCGCCGAGCGCCAACCAGGCGTCGGGCTGCTCGACTTGGCGTCCATCGACGAATGTCTGACGGAAGATGCCGTACTCGTAGCGGATGCCGTAGCCGATGCAGGACACAGCCATGGTGGCCAGCGAGTCGACAAAGCAAGCCGCCAAGCGCCCCAGGCCTCCATTGCCCAAACCGGGCTCGACTTCCTGCGCCCGCAGGGTCTCCAGGTCAAGGCCGCAAGACGTCATGGCCTCGGCGGCGATGGCTTCCAGGTCGGTGGCCAGAAGGGCGTTGCCCAACTGGCGTCCCAGAAGGTACTCGGCCGACAGGTAGGCCACGGTCTTTGCGCGACGCTCGTGCACCTTGCGCTGGGTCTCCAGCCAGTGCGCCATCAGGTAGTGACGAACGGTGCGTGCCAGTGCCAAGTATTGGTCGTTGACCGACGACCTGGCCAGTTGCACACCAGAGCCGATGTGCAACTCGTGCAGGAACTCGCGCACGAAACCGTCCACAGAATGCTGCGGCGGCACCACGGGCGCCACGGCCAGCGGGTGGACCGGCTTGAAAGCCGGCCCGACCTGCCCGCGCATCTTGGGAGCTTCGTCAACGGGCACCGGGCCATAACCAGCCTGGGCCTCCAAACCTTCGTACTCGCTCACCGTGCCCACCTCACTCTTCGGTCACGGTGTCAGCCGAGCTCTCTCCCTCTTCGATGACCGGAATAAGGCTTAACTTCCCGCGGTCATCGATCTCGTTAATCTCAACCATCAGCTTGCTGCCCACCTGCAGAACATCTTCGACGTTCTCGACGCGCTTGCCACCGTTGAGGTCGCGCAGCTTGGAGATGTGAAGTAGCCCGTCCTTGCCCGGCAGCAGCGACACAAACGCGCCGAAGGTCGTCAGCTTGACGACGGTACCGAGGTAGCGCTCGCCCTTCTCAGGCATGGTCGGGTTGGCGATGGCGTTGATCATGGCGCGAGCCGCCTCGGCCGCCTCACCGGTGGTGGCACCGACATAGATCGTGCCGTCCTCTTCCACCGAGATGTTGGCGCCCGTGTCGTCCTGCATCTGGTTGATGACCTTGCCCTTGGGGCCAATGATCTCGCCGATCTTGTCGACCGGGATGTGGATAGTGATGATGCGCGGCGCGTGCGGGCTCATCTCGTCAGGTTCAGTGATCGCCTCGTCCATGACGTCCAAGATGGTCTGACGGGCGTCGCGGGCCTGGCTGAGCGCGGCTGCCAGCACGTCGGACGGGATGCCGTCCAGCTTGGTGTCGAGTTGCAGCGCAGTGACGAACTCCCTGGTGCCGGCCACCTTGAAGTCCATGTCGCCCAGCGCGTCCTCGGCGCCCAGGATGTCGGTCAAGGCGACGTAGCGGGTCTCGCCGTTGTCGTCGGGCTCGCTCATCAGGCCCATTGCGATGCCGGCGACGGACGCGCGAAGCGGCACGCCCGCGTTCAGCATGGCCATGGTCGACGCGCACACCGACCCCATTGATGTAGAGCCGTTGGATCCGATCGCCTCAGACACCTCGCGGATGGCGTAGGGGAACTCCTCGCGCGTCGGCAGCACCGGCACCAAGGCCCGCTCGGCCAGACGGCCGTGGCCCACCTCGCGGCGCTTCGGGCTGCCGATGCGGCCCGTCTCGCCGGTCGAGAACGGCGGCATGTTGTAGTTGTGCATGTAGCGCTTGGTGTGCACCGGGCTCAGCGTGTCGAGCTTCTGCTCCATGTCAAGCATGTTCAACGTGGTCACGCCCAGCACCTGGGTCTCGCCGCGCTGGAACAGGGACGAGCCGTGGACGCGCGGGATGATGCCCACCTCGGCGCTCAGCGGCCGGATGTCGCGCGGGCCGCGACCGTCAATGCGGACGGACTCGTGCAGCACACGCTGACGGACGATCTTCTTGGTGATTGCCTTCCAGGCGGCGGCGATCTCGGAGTCACGACCCTCGAACTCGGCCAGCGCCAGCACCTGATCTGCGACCTCATCGCGCAGCGCATGCTCGGCGTCCTCACGCTCTTGCTTGCCGACGATCTGCATGATCTCGACAAGGCGGGCGTGGGCGCGCTCGTCCAGCGCCGCCACCATGTCGTCCTCGTACTCCTTGAAGACGGGGAACGGGTAGGTCGGCTTGTTGACCTGCTGAGCCAGATCGACCTGCGCATCGCACAGCGTGCGAATGAACGGCTTGGCGGCCTCAAGGCCACCGGCCACGATCTCTTCTGTCGGCGCCTGCTTGCCCGACTTGACGATGTTCCAGGTGGCTTCAGTCGATTCGGCCTCAACCATCATGATGGCGACGTCACCGTCAGCCAGCACACGCCCGGCCACCACCATCGAGAAGGTGGCGTGGGTGTCTTGCTCAACCGTCGGGAAGCACACCCACTGGCCCTCGATCAGAGCGACGCGCACGCCGCCGATCGGGCCTGAGAACGGCAAGCCGGCGATCTGGGTGCTCATCGACGCGGCATTGATGGCCACAACGTCGTACGAGACATCGGGGTTCAGGGCAAGGACGGTGACGACCACCTGGACCTCGTTGCGAAGACCCTTGACGAACGCCGGACGCAGCGGCCGGTCGATCAGCCGGCAGGCCAAAATGGCCTCTTCGGTGGGGCGACCTTCGCGGCGGAAGAAGCTGCCGGGGATACGCCCAACGGCGTACATTTTCTCGTCAATGTCGACCGTCAGCGGGAAGAAGTCAATCGCTTCGCGCGGTTGCTTTTGGGCAGTTGTGGCAGACAGCAACATCGTGTCGCCGTCCAGGTAGACGGCTGCCGAGCCGTCAGCCTGTTGTGCCAGCACGCCAGTCTCGAAGCGGACGACGTGCTTGCCGAACTTGCCATTGTCAATGATGGCTTCGGCGAATTTTAGGTTTGGACCTTCCATTGGTATTTCCTCATCACTAGTGGAGGCCCGGAAGTCACTGCATTCGGTCTTCGATCGAAGCGCTCGGGGCTCTAGACCCGAACGCCACTACCGAGGACCAAAAGCACCTGCAATTCCGGCCTCAGATTTGGGTTGTGTTCAGTTGTGGGGCGGCGGGCGCCAAGGCGCCCACCGCATAGAAAAACCCGGTCAGCGGCGAAGGCCGAGCCGGGCAATCAGTTCACGGTAATGCTCGATGTCGTTCTTGGCGACGTAGTTAAGCAGACGACGGCGCTGGCCGACCATCAGCATCAAGCCTCGGTGTGAGTGGTGATCGCCCTTGTGGACCTTCAAATGCTCTGTCAGGTGGGCAATACGCTTGGTCAGCAGGGCGATCTGTACATCGGGCGAGCCCGTGTCACCCTTGTGGGTGGCGTACTCTTCGATGATGGCCGTCTTGGTGGCTGCATCCATTGATGGACTCTCCTAATATCTCGCTGCGCGGCGCTGCCCCGTACACTTCAGGGAAGCCGACATACCCGCGGCCGTTTCACGGCAACAAATTAGCTTACCAGGCGGGATTGGCCAGGCACGAATCACCCGCCGCATATTCTGCGTGCGCAGTTGCCTGTGGCGCCGTCAGTTGGTGCGGTTGGCTTGCAGGGTGGACGCCGCGATGTCGATCAGGGCCTGCGGTGAATGGTCGCCGTGTCGCTTCCGAACCAGAGCCCGGGCCACCTGAAGCGCCCCACGAACCGCACCCTCACGCAGGTCTGGAGACAACGTTTCGATGTCAGATGTCTTGGCCAGGCCGACGATGCGACGCGACAGCTCGCAGGCAGCAAACAGCCACGTCTCACTCCCCCATCGGTCCAGCAGCGCATCGAGGAAGTCGTCGCCCCAGACGCGGGGGTCGATGCGGGACGGCCAGAGCCGACGGAACTCCGTCTCGAACCCCTGCCAGCTCTCGGCAATCAAGTTCAAGCACCAGGCGGCGCGGTCGTCCTCACCCAGCGCATAGGCACGAGCGGCCGCCAGCACATAGTTGGCCAGCAGAATCCCGATGTCGAACGCAACCGGGCCGTAGAAGGCGAATTCGGAGTCGAAGGCCTTGACAGAGTCACATGTCGTCGAGCCGTCTGGGCACCGCACCATCACCGAACCCGTGTGCAGATCGCCATGGATGAGAGCCTCGGCGTGGGTCATGAAGGTCCACTTCGCCTCACCCATCGCGGCCATCATCTGCGGGTCACTGCTCAGTTCGACGGCGTCCCTCTGGTTGGCTGGCAGCACCTCGTTGCGTCCGGCGTCGACCACCGGTTCGGTGAAAATCAGATCCTCGGTGATTGTGCAAATCTGTGGGTTCTGGGTACGAGCGATGGCCTCCGACAAGGCTTCTCGATCCATGGCGAAAAGCGACGTCCCAAAGGCGTATGACGCCATGTACCGTCCCATCGCCGCCGCCGCGCCCTCATCGCGCTCGCCAAGGTTCAGCGCCGTGCGCCACACCTGGTGATCCGACAGGTCTTCCATGGCAATGATGTGGCGCGGCTCGTCGAACAGGAAGATTTCCGGCAGCAGTTCTGGAACCAGGGCATGGTGAGCCTGGATGCTCTCGGCTTCGTGACGGGCACGGTCGGGAGTCATGGGCCAGCCCTCACCGGTTAACCGCACATACGGCAGAGCCTGCTTCAGGCACATGCCGCGGCCCGATGAATCCTTGACCAAGAAGACGAGGTTCAGGTTGCCGTCGCCGATTTCGTTGAGCCTGACCAGGTTCGCGGCATCAATGCGGCTAGCCAACTCCGGCTTGGACGCAATGTAGGCGCCAATCGTGTCTGTGGTCAAAAATTCATAATTAGCCATCGTTTTCCTCCTTGAACTGCGTGATGTTGGTTGCCGGGACAAACCGCATGGGTTTTCGGGAAAGCGTATACGAGAACAGCAAGGCCAACAACAGCACCAAGCCCTTGGCTGTGTCCTGAATGTAATACGGCTGACCCATCATCGATAGGCCCGTCACAACAATGATGATGAGCACCGTGCCAAGCAAGGTGCCCCACGGGTTGGGACGTCCGATCGCCAGCACTGATGTACCAACGAGGGCGACCGCAACAGCTTCCAGCAGGCTGGTCGACCCGGCCGTCACGTCGCCCTGACCAATTCGGGCGACCATGATCAACCCGGCGATGGAAGCCAAGAACCCGCTGATCACATAGGCGAGGCCGCGATACAGACCAACCCTGACGCCAGCCAGTTTGACGGCTGTCGGATTTGCCCCGACCGCGTACATGATGCGCCCCCACTTGGTTCTCGACAAGATGAACCAGCCCACGACAAACAACACCAGCATGATGATGACCGGCACGGGAATCGGGCCAACGTTGCCATTGTTTATCAGCCGGAAGCTGGCCGTCACCTTGCCGGGCGCAATATGGCCGTTTGTCATGGTCATGCCTGACGAAATCGATTGCCCAGCCACCGGGATAAGCCCAGCACCTTGTATGACGAACATCATCGCTAACGTCGCTAACAAGTCGGGCACTCGGCACACGACAATCAGAAACGCGTTCACCAAGCCGACGCAAAGTCCGATCAGTATCACAAAGACCACCGCAGTAGACGCGGTCATGTTGTAAAACACCATGATCATGGCGGACATCTGCACGGCCAAACCGGCCTGAGCCCCCACAGACATGTCCATGCCACCGACGGTCATTGTGAACGTCATTCCCAAACCCAGGATGGCGGTAACAGAAGCCAGTTTCAGCATGGTCAACAGCATGGTCGATGTACGGAAGGCGGGCTGCGTGGCGGCGAAATAGGCGAAAAGCAAAATGGTGACTGCGATAAACCCATACTTGACAATCGCCCCCTGAGCACGGACTCCCCAAGGGTTGTCCTCCTTAGGCGCTGGCAGCACAACGGGCGCGGTTTTTGCGGAAGGCTTTTCAGACATTGGCTTTCTCCTCGGACATGCTTGCGACAATGGTGTCTCTGTCGACTTCGGTTGTATAGCGGTCGAGCACAAAGTGTCCTTCGACGAGCACCAATACGCGGTCGGCTACTTCTTCGATCTCTTCAATATCACTTGACAAAACGACCACGCAGGCGCCGTCTTTGGCTGCCTGACGGGCTTTGGCCGACAGGTCATGGCGGGCGCCAATATCAACACCGCGGAATGGCTCGTCGAGCAGGATTATGCGCGGGTCGCCACTCATCCAGCGTCCCACCACGACTTTTTGCTGGTTACCACCAGACAACGCGTCGACGCGCTGATCTGGACCTGTGCTGACCACAGCAAAGTCGGTCAGAATCCCTTGGCCGTGTACTTTTTCGCGCTTGAAGTCAATGACCCCCGCTGGCGAAAATCTTGAGATGAACGGCAGGCTGGATGTGTGTGAGACGGTCCACTTGGGCAGCATAGCCTCTTTCGCCCTATCCTCGGGCACCAGGTAGATACCGTTCTGCACACCGTGATGCGCGTTGGTCGGACGGTACGGCTGACCGTTGAGCGTCATCGAACCCGCCCGCAACGGGTCAACGCCGAAGATGCTGCGTGCCAACTCGGACTTTCCCGCACCCAACAGACCGATTATCCCGGTGACCTCACCGTAACGAAGCTCCAAGTCGACGGGGGTTGAACGCTTCAACAACTGAACCCCGTGCAGTTCGATTGCCACTTTGTCGCCGCGCTGTTCGGTGACGGCCGCCGCCTCCATGGAGACGTCCTGGCTGAGCATGGACCGCACGGCTCTGTCCATGTCGAGGGGCGCCTGCTGGCGATCCTCCACGCGCCCGTCACGCAGCACCGCAAGATCATCTGCCAAGGTGACGATTTCCGACAGATGGTGCGACACATACAAAATCGCCATGCCCTCGCTACGCAGCCGACGAATGACATCAAACAGTCGCTCGACTTCAGCCTGCGAAAGGGCCGACGTCGGCTCGTCTAGAACAAGCACCTTTGGGTGCTCAACCAGCGCCCGAGCTAACAGCATCAGCTGGGTGTCGGCTGTGCCAAGTTCGAAGACGTCACTTCGCATCTTCTTGTCTGGCCAATCCAGATCCAGCGTCGCCGCCACCGGTTTCGCCAATTTGACCAGCTGGCCGATTGACGACACCTTCGGGGCCGTACCTTTTACGATGTCCTCGAACAAGAAGTTTTCGGCCACGGTCATGCCGGGCACAACACTTTGATCGATGCGTTGATGCACCGTTTGGATGCCCTGTGCTGCGGCCGACATTGGATCGTGAATGTCGACCTCAGCACCGGACACAAGTATCTCGCCGGCGTCTCGCTGGTAGGCGCCAGCCAGAATCTTGATGAGGGTGGACTTGCCAGCCCCGTTTGCACCGAGCAGCGCCATGATCCTGCCAGGCTTCAAGGACAAACTGACATCCTTGAGAACTGAGTTGCGCCCAAATGACTTGGTGATCCCGCGCAATTCCAGTGCGTAACCTGATTCAGCTTCGGTGCTCATGACGCTGCTTCCTTCGGTGCTAACCGTTTGTCGTCAGTTGAATACGATAGACGGAATCCACGGCGCCGACGCAATGTCGGCAATGTTCAACGTCGGCTCTGCCTGGCGCAGGCCCGACATGCTGGTGATGTTGTTTGTGCGCAGCATGTCCTGGGTCACCAGGATCGGCGGGAAGTCGACCGTCGTCACATTGAGCTGACCGGCCAGTGCCAGGAACATGATCCTAGTGTCGGCAGCGCCGATGGCGTTCGGATCGGTGGTGCCGGTGGCGACCCATGGGCTGCCAGCCGCACTCATGATGGCGATGTCGGCGTCAGAAATGTCAGCACCGTAAACCTTCACCTTGTCGGTCATGTTGGCCTGCTCAAGGGCCGTCACGCAGGCTTTGGTGAGTTCGTCGTACGGGCAATAGAGACCTGTGACATCGGGGTTAGCCTGCAAGGCTGCGTAGACCAGCGGCACCGAGTCCGAGTTGGACGAGTCGGTGTACTTACCGGTCTTGAACGCCTGCTGCCAGTTGTTCTTGGCCACATACTGTTGCCAAACGGCGTCACGACGATCCAGCGGGGCGATACCCGAGACGTTGACGTAGCCGACCTTGGCACCCGTGCCGAGATCCGTTGTCATCTGATCCAGCACCAGCGACGCAATCTGCGCATCGGACTGCTGGGTCTGCACCGTGTTCGGAGAGCACGTCTGAATGATCACGTCGTAGATGACGACCTTGATGCCCGCCTGCTCGGCCTTGTTGATACCCGGGCAAAGAGTGTCGGGCAAGCCGTGGGTGATGATGATGCCATCAGGATTTGTGGCAATCGCCTGGTCGAGCTGTGCAGCCTGCTGGGCGTTGTCACCCTTGGCGTCGTAAACGTCAAGCTTGACGTCCATGGTCGCAGCCTGCAGCTTGACACCGTTCAGGTACTGCTGGAAGTAGTCGCCGCCACCAGACTGCTGGATAAGCGCGAGATGCACCTGCTTGTCGGAGAATGGCGCGGGCGCAGCACCGGTTGCCGTTCCCACAGAGGCATTGTTGTTGGTCGACGAGTTGCCAGCTGGCGCACCCTGCGAGCAAGCGCTAAGCCCCAGGGCCAAAACGGCGACCAGTGCCGCAATTGGGCCGGCCTTTGATTTCATTGTCATGGAGGGTTTCCTTTCTTTTTCCTTTTCTATGGACTTTCCATGTCTTTGGCAGTTCATGCCAGACTCGATAGCCGGCCTTTGCCTGCTGAGGGCTCGACGATGCCCCGCTCGGTAACGATCGCCGAAATGAGATCGTGGGGCGTCACATCGAAGGCCGGGTTGAAGCCAACACTCGACAGCGGCGTCGTGCGCACGCCGGCAAACCCGAGCACCTCGGCTTCATCGCGTTGCTCGATTTCGATCTCATTGCCTGATTCGGTGGCAAGATCGACCGTCGAGAACGGCGCCGCGACGACGAATGGGATGCCCCGACGTTGGCAAGCCAACGCCAGCGCCACGGAGCCAATCTTGTTCGCGGTGTCGCCGTTGGCGGCGATCCGGTCGGCCCCGATGATGGCGACGTCGACCTTGCCCGAAAGGATCGTGCTGGACGCGGCGCCGTCGGCCTCGACGACGTGCGGTATGCCGTCCTGGGTCAGCTCCCAGCTGGTGAGCCGGGCACCCTGCAGCAGCGGGCGGGTCTCGTCTGCGAAGACGCTGATCAGTGCCGAGCGGTCAAACAACTCATGGATGATTCCGTAGGCCGTGCCCCAGGCTGTCGTGGCCAGCGCGCCGGTGTTGCAATGCGTCACGACTCGAACGGCGTTGGCCTGGCACCTGGCCAGAATCCAATCGGCCCCCAGTTTTGACAGCTTCCGGTTGGCCGCCTCATCTTCGGCGGCCACCTGCTTGGCTCGCGTGACCACCGCATCGTAACCTTGCGGCGCCACGGCCCAGGCTTGATCGACCCCCCATGACAGGTTGACGGCTGTTGGACGGGCTTGCCGCAGATGATCCACCTCGGTGACGAGACGGTCTTCGCTCCAGCCCTCTGATTCCGCCTGACGCATGGCGATGGCCACGCCAAAGGCCCCGACCGCTCCCAACGCGGGGGCGCCGCGCACGGCCAGCGTGACGATGGCATCGACAAGTGCGTCGACAGTGTTGACGTTGAGGTAGCGCTCTTCTATCGGCAGCACGGTCTGGTCAAGCATGCGCAGCACGGAACTGTCATCGAGCCATTCAAACGCGCGAACCATGACATCGTCCTTCTCTGGAAAACTTCGGTGTTACTACCATGTGTTGTCTAACAACTTAATGCACATGTCAAACGATATCAACCAACGACCATGTCTTGTCCAAATTGTTACCGTCCGGCTAAACTGTGATCGGTGTGAAGACGTGGAGGCGACGAAGCCGTTACCTGAAACGCGCCGACGGTATTGAAATTCGGACCAGAGGAGGATGGGAACGTGACGGCCAGACAGACGTTGGTGTCCCAGATATCGGGAAAACTCCGTGACCAGATGTTTGCCGGCAGCTATGTTCCTGGGTCCAAATTGCCGCCAGAAATCCAGCTCGCCGAACAGTTCGGCGTGTCGCGACCGACTGTCCGAGCAGCACTTCACGAACTGGAAGCAATCGGATTGATACAGACCCAGCACGGCGTCGGGTCATTCGTCGCCGAGCGGCCTGCCGTCCAGGCAGGGTTGGAGCGACTGGATTCGATCACAGAGTCGATTCGAGCCACTGGCAAGGAACCAGGCATGATCTACGCCAGCCGCCAGATCCGCCACGTCCTGCCCGATGAGGCGGCGGACATGCACCTGCCGGGTCAGGCCTTGGTGCTTGAACTGCGCCGCACAATTCTTGCCGACGGGGAGGTTGTCGCCTACTCCTACGACCTCATTCCGGCTTCGGTACTGCCTGACGGATTTGACCCGGAAACTCTCACGGGCTCGCTGTTCGCCTTCTTCCGCGAGCACCTTGGCATCGTCCCCCACCACGGCAACGCCGAGATCCACGCCGTCTATTCGAAGCACATCGGTTGGGGCGCGGAGGCGCCGGCTCACCACCTGTTCGTTCTTCTTAACCAGCTTCATTACGACCTTTCTGGAGAGCTTCTGCTGCACTCGCGCACTTACTTCATCGAAGGTCGCTACAACTTCACGATTTTCCGCAACGGGTAGCCCGTCTCTCTTGACATGTGTGGGTGATCTCGCGTAGGTTGTCAGACATCTTGTAAAGTAACGACGCGCAGGTGGTCAGAAATGCAACACTCATGGAACTGCAGCGTTCCACAAACACTGCTGACCGAATTCCTCTCTGCGTGTCAAACGCTCGGAGCGGACCCGTCCCTGGTCATGGGAGGCGGCGGAAACTGCTCGCTCAAGACATCCTTCGTGGACATCACTGGACGAACCGTGCCACTTCTTCTGGTCAAGGCCAGTGGGCATGCCATGTCCAGCCTGGAGACGGACGGGCTGGCGCCCCTGCGGCGCGACGGTGTGCAGGCATTGTTGCCACCAGTTGTTGTTCCAGACGCCGAGCTTCTCAACGCCTTGCGCTGCTGCCTTGTGGACGCCTTCGCCCCTGATCCGTCCGTCGAGACATTGATTCACGCGCTGCTGCCACAGACCGTAGTGCTTCATTCCCACGCCGATGCGATACTCACCCTCAGCAACAGCCGCTCCGGCATTGCCAAGCTTCGCGCGTTACTCCCGGATTGTGTCTTCGTCGAATACGCCATGCCGGGGCCCGACCTTGTTGCCGCCTGTGACGCGGCGTGGAAGGCGGCACCGGCGGAAGCCGCCGGGTTGGTTGTGTTGGGCCACGGCTTATTCACTGTCGGTGACTCGCCACAGCAGGCCCTGACGCGTCACCTTGGCATTGCACAGCGTGCGCAGACGGCACTGAACGCCCTGCCCGGCATGGCGGATGGGCCTGACCTGCCACCAACCGACATCGCTGCCCTTGCCAGACTGCGTCGCGACTGGTGCGCCCGCGCCGACAAAGCCTTGATCCTGCGCCACTTCGCTGACCCCCAAGTCAGTGCCTTTGTAACATCCCCTGCCCTGCTTGACGCCTCACAGGCCGGGCCGTTGACACCTGACCACGTCAACTGGACCAAACGAGTGCCCCAGATCGGCACCGATTTTGACGCTTACGCCGCGGCCTACCAGGCATATGTCGAAACTAACCGTCACCGTCGCGGCGGCGAGATAACCGCCGTTGAACCGGCACCTCGGGTGCTTCTCGACGAAACCCTGGGCATGGTGACGGCAGGGCGTACCCCTTCCGACGCTGAAACAACAGCCGAAATCTACCGTCACACGATGACGGCCATCGAAAAGGCGACCCACCTAGGCGGTTACCTTCCCGCCGACGCCAGCCACGTTTTTGACCTAGAGTATTGGTCCTTCCAACAGGCAAAAACTGAACGGCGGGACGACAGCGGACCGCTGCGGGGGCAAATAGCGTTAGTCACAGGGGCCGCCTCGGGAATCGGGCGGGGCTGCGCCGCAGCATTGCTGGGCGCCGGCGCCACCGTCGTCGGCTGGGATCTGTCGGAATCCATCACCACCACATTCGATTCCCCAAATTTCGTCGGCCTGCGGGTGGATGTCACCGATGCGGCGGCCGTGGCCAAGGCTTTGGCCACCCAGGTTGACCTGTTCGGTGGTCTCGACATCCTCGTGCCCAGCGCCGGCATCTTCCCCACCAGCGCGAACCTGGCCGAACTGCCGATGGCCGATTGGCGACGCACCATGTCGATCAATGTTGACTCGGTTGTCGATCTTTACCACCAGACCTATCCACTGCTGGCTGCCGCCTACCCTTACGGACGCGTCGTCCTCGTGGCGTCCAAGAACGTCATTGCCCCCGGCCCCGGTGCAGCCGCGTACTCTGCGTCGAAATCGGCCGTCGCGCAGATTTCGCGGGTCGCCGCCATGGAGTGGGCCGGGGACGGCATCCGAGTCAACATGGTGCACCCCGATGCGGTGTTCGACACCGGCCTTTGGACACCAGAGCTTCTACAGGCCCGCGCCGACCATTATGGCATG
>Ga0123357_10001598_pt1 | contig 24229 bp, 19 predicted proteins | sample TergutEmb28metaG_FD_89873 | JGI IMG/M metagenome (GOLD analysis project Ga0123357, IMG submission 89873) | Embiratermes neotenicus P4 segment gut microbial communities from Petit-Saut dam, French Guiana - Emb289 P4 | ecosystem: Host-associated > Arthropoda: Insects > Digestive system > Gut ... | reverse complement strand
GCGTCGCCCGCCCCTGCTTCGCCAAGGGCGGTCAGCTTTGCCTCGATCAAGGGGTTCACCCACTACCCCTGCCTGCGGCGGATCAATCGGCTTGTCGATGACGGCCCGCAAACCCGCACGGTATCAGGAAAGGCGCTTCTGCAAGCGCCGGCGCTGGCCGCGCTGCTCTCGTTCGTCGAACAGAGCGAGTACGACGACATAGATACCTTAAAGATCGACTATCGCGCCTTGTCGCGCTTTGCCATCACGACGACCAGCGTCGATTGCCTGAGAAGGAAATGCCCCTTCTACGGCACGCTGTGCTTTGTCCATGGCGCACGCCGCCGGGCGGAGGCGGCGGACATCGTCGTGACGAACCACAGCCTGCTCTTCTGCGACATCGCGGCCGATGGCGGGCTGCTTCCCCCGATCCGCTACTGGGTGGTCGACGAGGCGCACGGGGCGGAAGCGGAAGCGCGCAGCGCGTTTTCCCTCGAGCTTTCCGCCGAAGAGATGCTGCGGCTCGCAAAGAAGCTGGCTTCGGATGACGCGTCTCAAAACCCCCTTGTGCGCGCACAGCGCCGCGCTGAGCTTGTCGCGAAGGCGGCTTTAGACAACGTTGACGCTGCTGTCGCCTATGCCGCGGCATCCCGTTCGGCCGCCGCATTCGAAGCTGCTGCGGCCGCCGCTTCAGCCGCGCCGGCCGCTTCCGCGGTTTCGACGGCATCCTATGCGGCTGCGCTCGAAGCTTCCGCAGACGAAGATTCTGCAGCCTCAATGGCTTTTGCAGACGCAGCCTTCAAGGCCGCCGCCTCCGCCGAAGCCCGAATGGGCGCCTCGCCAGGCGGCCTCGCGGGCGCTTACGCAGCCGAAGCCGCCCCGGAAGGCAACACCTTGCTGCAGGCGCAGTTCGCGAAGGCGCGCAAGGCGGCAAAAGAATTCGACGAGGCCACGACGGAGTTCACCGAGCACATCAAGGACCTCGCCTTCTTCAACCCGAACCGGCGCAGCAAGGGCTACGAGGTCATCGAGCTGTGGATCAACGACGACATCAGGGCAAGCGAAACCTTCAAGCGGCTCGCATCGCTCGGGCGCATCCTGTGCGACGCGGCCGAGAGGCTGATCTCGGCCGGGCAGGAGGTCGTCGGCATCCTGGAAGGCATCGGCGACGCCGCCGAAGTGCAGCGCGAGATCGCCACGACCGTCATGGGGCTCAAAGACATGCTCCTCGCCGCCGAGGTGATCCTGTTTTCCGCCCCCGCGCTCTACGCCTATTCCGCCACCCTGTCCAACAAGCAGGACCGAATCGCCGAAGTGCTCCAGGCGCAGCTCGTCAACGTGGGCGCCAGGCTCAACGAGACGCTGTTCGCCAACACGCACGCGGTCGTGTTCACCTCGGCCACCTTGACGGTCGCAGGCTCCTTCGAGGCCTTCGAGGAAGCGCTCGGCTTAAACGAGACGGAATCTTCGCAGGCGGCGACATGCCTGCTCAGCTCAAGCTACGACTTCGACGCGCAGATGACCATCTATGTCGCGGACGACATCCCCGAACCGAACGAGCCCGCCTACCTGCAGGCGCTGCAACGCCTGCTCACCCAGGCGCACCTCGCCCAGCACGGCTCGATGCTTTCCCTGTTCACCAACAGGAAGGAAATGGAGAAGTGCTTCGACGACATCCAGCCCGCCCTTGCGGCCGCAAGCCTGCGGCTCGTCTGCCAGAAGTGGGGCGTTTCCGCGAAAGGCCTGCGCGACGAGTTCCTTGAGGACGAGAGCCTTTCCCTCTTCGCGCTCAAAAGCTTCTGGGAAGGCTTCGACGCACCTGGCGCCACGCTGAAGGGCGTGATCATCCCGAAGCTGCCGTTCTCCAAGCCGACCGACCCGCTTTCCTGCGAGCGCACGCTGCGCGACCCCCAGGCGTGGGCGCACTATGTGCTGCCGAGCGCGGTCATGGAAACGAAGCAGGCCGTAGGCAGGCTGATCCGCAGCAAGGACGACACCGGTTGCATCATCTTCGCCGACCGCCGCCTCATCACGAAGGGCTACGGCAAGATTTTCCTGAGATCGATGCCGAGCCACACCGTAAAGATATGTTCAACTGACGCAATCGTGCATGATTTGGCGTTGCGCTACGGCATGAACACGCCTTTACGGTAAGATAGCACGATGGCCAAAAAGGAAACAAAATTCGTGCGCGCCGCGCACATCAAGCAGCATACCGTGGGCACCTCCAACGAGCTTTCGTTCAGCGTGCTCGACGCGGCAAAACGGCGTGCCGACGCCGAAGACGGCAAGGGCGAGGTGTCGCAGATCCCCGACTTCGGGAAGGTTTCCACCGTCGCGCTGCCGATCGGCCTTGGCCGGAAGAAGAAAAAGAAGGTCTCAACCCCCACCAAAGACAGCATCCTGCCTCTTTCAAATGGGGAAACCATCGTGTCGCCCTCGGGCGGCACGGCGTCTTTGGACCAGAAGCCCTTCTCGGGCAAGATCGGCCGCGGCGCCGGAGGCTCTTCGGCGAGCGCGGGGAGAGGGCCTGCGCTCGGGACCCCGACCGTGCAGAGCAGCCCCTTCAACAAGCCGTTTGGCCAGGCGGGCAGCTCGTCAGGCGACGAGATCGAGCGCCGGAAGTCGAAGCGGCGCAGAAGGCACACGAGCACGGTGCTCATCGCGACGGTCGTCGTCGCCTGTCTCCTTGGTGCCGGAGGGTACCTCATCTACACGATGGTCACGACCCACAACCAGCAGGTTTCCCTCCTTCAACAGGCGCTTGCCCAGATCGAGGAGGCCGACAAGGTGGTCGTGCCCGTTGACGAGCTGGTCAACAACACCGAGGGCGACCCCGACCCCGATACGGTAAGCTCCCTGCTCGACAGCATTCCCGATACCTATAAGAAGCTCGACGCGGCGTACGACCTGGCAAGCCAGGCGAGCGAGAACATGCGGGACTCCTCGGAAAAAGACGCCGCCGACCAGGCGCTTGCTTCCGTAGACGCCCGCCGCGCCATGCTCGACACCGGTGCGACCCTGCTCCAGGCCGAAGTCGATGCGCTCAACGCCACCGATGCGATGACGCAGGCCTGGGACAAGGTGCTGCAGGCCGACAGCCTTGCCCGCGAGGCGGCCAGCATGGTGACCGACACGACGAACGACAACGTCACCGCGTCCAAAGAGAAATCCCAACAGGCGCTCGACCTGTTCAACGACGCGCTCACCCTGATCACCGACGTCTCGAATTCCTCGCTTGAACCCGACGTCCAGGTGTTCTTGGACTATGTGGGCAAGCGTGTCGACGCGATGAACTGCGCCATCGCCTCCGACGACGCCATCCTTGCCCAGGACCGCCAAACCGCCGAAGACCAGAACACCGCCTACAACACGAAGGAGGACGAGGCGGCGCAGCTTGCACGGCAGCTGCCAAGCGACGTCACTTCCCCGATCTCTTCCGCATACGCCGCCGCGACCGACGACCCGATGAAGACGTATGCCGAAGCGCGGCACCAGGCGAGCACGGCAGATGCTTTTCTCCGTGATTATTTGGGAACTTGAGCCAAATGGCGTATACTTTAGTTTTATTAATGCTTAACTGGACAGACATAATAAAAGGAAACTGCATTAATATACATAGCGAAAGGTAAAAGGTATGCCGGAATTACTTGACCACATCGCATTCTTATCCCGGGAGATTGGCCCCCGTCCGGCGGGAACCGAGGAAGAACAGCAGGCGGCGACCTACATCTCCCAATCCCTGCAAAGGGACGCCGGCCTTTCGACAACCGTCGAAGACTTCAGCAGCGAATCGAACGGGGAAGCGCCAAAAGCGATCTGCGCGCTGTTCACCCTGTTCATCACCGTGCTTTCGGTCCTCTTCCCGATACTGGCCATACCTGCGCTCCTCGTGACCATCATCACCGCGATACTGTTCGTCCTTGAGGCCACGGAACACCCGTTCATCTTAAGCCGCCTCTCGCGCGGGGTCAGCCAAAACGTCGTCGCGCGGTTCGACCCCGGGTATTCCGTCGAGGCTTCGAGCGCCCGGCGCCGCAAGATAATCCTCGTGGCGCACTACGACAGCGGCAAGGTCCGCCCCGAGCTCAACGGGCCGATCCTTGGCCTCTTGCCGCTCCTTTCGCGGCTTTCGCTGTATGCGATGGTCTTTGTCCCGGTCTTTTTGCTCGTGCGGTTCTTCTTCTTCCTCTACGCCGACGGCGCCTTGGGAATCTTCTTGAACATCATCACCACGCTTGCGCTTGTCCTGGTCGCCATCCCGGTCGTCCTTGCGCTCGTTCACCGGCTCTCGGCCTACAACGACGCCGCCAACTGCAACGCTTCGGGCGTCGCCGTCCTCCTTGAGGTGGCGCGGCGCGTCGGACGTGGGAACTTCGGGTCTCAGGGCGGGTCGGGGAACACGGCCCGCAATGCGATGGTCTACGGGGAAGACGCGGCGCGCGCGGCCGGGCTGGTGCCCGATGGGGCGCAGCTCGTCTATGCGGAACCCTCGATGCCGCAGGCTCCCCAATGGGTGCCCCAGACCGAGGAAGACCGCCTGGCTGCCGCCAAAGACGCAATCGCGGCCATGACCGGCCGGCCGGTCGTCCAAAGGGCGAACGCCTCGGTCGCCGACAACCTCGTGCATGTTGGCGGGATGCCCACAGGCGCCTCCTTCCCCCCGGTCTTCACAGGCGAGGGGGCCGCAGCGCCCCAAGACGTGCCATACGGCGGCATGCCGAACGGCGCTTTAGACGGCGGCGGGACGCACAGCGACCCGGTAGGGGTGCCCTATCAGCCTGCACAGCCCGACACCAGCCAGGCGCCTTCTGGGTGGCAAGGCAGCCCCGCAAGCCCTGATACGGCTTCTGCGGGCGCTGGAAGCGCCTTCCAGCCCCAAGGAGCGCAGCCTGCCCCAGGCGCTGTTGCGGAAGCCGCCTTAGACCAAGGCTTTGCAACCGAGGCCGGGCAGCAGGGCGAAGGCGCCACGGGCGGCAATACGACCTTTGCGGCCGAGCAGTCCCCCGCTGAGCCCACGGTCCCCGAATGGTACCGCAAGGCGCAGGAGAACGCCAAAAGGCCGAAAGACCCCAAGCCGGTCAAGGTTCAGCGCTCCCTCTATGCCGACGCCCTCGACGCGGCGGCCTCGGAAAGGCCGACCCTTTTCAACAAGGCAACCCGTGCGGTGGACGCCGAAACGGAAAGCCGCCTGAAGCAGATGCGCGACGAGATCATGGAGGTGAGCGCCCCGCAGATCGCCCGCGAAGCCGTTCCCGCCGACCAGGAAGGCGCACTCGCGCCCCAAGGGGCCGGTACGCCCCCCGACGCCGACCATACCACTGCCATGGCTCCGATCAGCATCGACGACCTGCGCGAGCGCTATGGCCAAGAAGCCGGGGCGACCCAAGGCTACCCAGACGCGACAGCTTGGGCAGACGCCCAGGCGCTTCAACAAAGCCCGCTTGCAGCGGCCATCCCTGCGCTTTCTGGTTCCGAGGCCGTGGTTTACCCGGTGCAATCTCTGCCAGCCATATACCCGGGAGCGCAGCCGCGCGGCCCGATCGTCCTTCCCGATATCGACCTTTCCGAAGGATACCAGGCGCCTCCCGTCGAGGCGACGAAGCAGCGTGCGCCCGTCCTCGAAGACGGCGGGACATCAAGGACGGCGGCCCAAGGCCTGCTCGGCAGGCTGCCCTCCATCGACCCGTCGGTGGGAACGGCGCTTTTTGAGGCGCCGGAAGGGGCAGCCGCACCGCAACCAGGCGGCCGGCCCGACCTCCGTTCGCTCCTGCCTTCGATCAGCGGCACGGTCCAAGGCTTAGGGCAGGGGCAGCAGGCCCTGGAGGCCGTGCCAGGCGCCGTGCCAGGGCGCGCCGCCATGCCCGACGCCTTCACGACGGGGCCATTCGATCCTTCCGGCCAGGCCGAAGGCGGCGCCTTTGGCGGCATTTCCCTTGAAGGCGGCTATGTCGACGACGTTGGCGGGCAGGCCGAGGCAGGCGCGTTTGCCGATTCCGATTATGTGGAAATGCCCAAGAAGCGCGGCTCGGGCTTCTTGGGGAAGCTGGGCTTCGGGAAGAACAAGAACAAGGGGCAAGGCGACAGCGAGCCCCTCATGGAGGATGACGACAACTGGCAGGGGGGCGCCTTCTCAAGGAAGAGGGCCGTCAACCAAGACGGCTTCGACGAAGCCGGGGCAGACGCGGGCTTGCCCCAAGACGGCTTCTACCGCCAAGACGAGATGTCGCAGGTGTACCAGTTCCACAATTCAGGCCTCGACACGGAAATATGGTTCGTGGCGCTCGGCTCGGAACTTGCGAACAGCAGCGGCATGCGGGCGTTCCTTACCGAACATGGGCAAGACCTGCGCGGCTCGGTCATCATCAACCTGCGGGCGCTTGGCGCAGGGTCCCTGTGCTACCTCGAGAAGGAGGGCACCTCAAGCAACTCGGACGCCTCTTCCCGCATGAAGCGCTTTGTCACCAAGGCGGCCTCCACCCTTGGCATGAACGTCAGGCCGGCCACGATACCCTGGATGAACAGCGCCACGACCGTCGCTGTGAAGAAGGGCTACCAAGCGTTGAGCATTGCCGGGATGCAGGGGGCAAAGCCCGCCCGGTTCGCGCAGAAAGACGACATATTGGAGAACATCGAGGAAGCGACCCTTCAACAAAACACGGATTTCGTCATGGAGTTATTAAAGAATATTTAGAATCCACCTCTGTTCGCGCAGATAATCGCGTCCATGGGGTATCATATGCGTGGTGGCAAGCAGCGCAGTGCGCTGAGGTGCGTAAGGAAGAGAGGAGAAAGACCTTCCTCTTGATGTGACAGCGAGGTGTCCACGGTTATGGCCATAGAAGCATATTGCGTTAAATGCAAGGCAAAAAAAGAAATGAAAGACCCGGTGGAAAGCACAACCAAGAACGGGAAGCCCATCACGAAGGGCACCTGCCCCGATTGCGGCACCACGATCTGCCGGATAGGCGCCACGAAGAAATAGTTCAGCGCTCAAACGACAATTGATTCGGCGTGTTTTATCGCTATACTGGTAAAACACGTTGCAGAGCGCGGCTTTGCGTTTTGTAGTAGGTATTGCGGGTGTGGCCAAGCGGTAAGGCAAAAGCTTCCCAAGCTTTCACTCGCGGGTTCGATTCCCGTCACCCGCTCCATTCTCCTTCTGCATCAAAGCGTTGTGCCCTTTGTCCCCAAAGCGCTTATACCAGCCCCTGCCGCTGAATGTGGAAGCTGTATTACGAATGCTTGACCATTCTTTGGGAGGCGGGATTGCATGGTAGAATATTTAATCATTGCGTTGGGAAACACTTCGGGAGGGTCACGGAACCAAACCGCCTTCTGAAACGCTTGAGGAGTTTTGTATGGCATTTCAAAAACGTCGGAACCCACGTGGCGGCAGCGCCAGGAGGCCGCTGCCCGTCGGCCAGCCAGCCGACCAGTACTCACGTACGAACCCGTCGTATTCTAAGAAGAACGCGAAAGGCAACCGCGGCAAGAAGGTCCTTATCGTGGTCGTCTGCGTGCTCGTGCTCATACTCGCCGGCAGCGGGACCGCCGTTGCCCTTTACGTGAACGACGTCAACCAGCGCCTGTCGGGCGACAAGTCGCAGGAGGAACTGAACGCCCTTGCCGACGTGCTGGTTCCCGTGAAGAACTACAACGACCCCTTCTACGTGCTTCTGATCGGCTCAGACGCGCGTGCCGACAATGCGGACATGGGGCAGCGCTCCGACACGAACATCCTCGTGCGCATCGACCCCGTCAACGGGATCATCACGATGGTGTCCATTCCCCGCGACACGATGATCGACCTTGACGGCTACGGCACGGAAAAGTTCAATGCCGCGTACAACTACGGGGGCGCGGCCAGCACGATTCGAGAAGCCAGCCAGCTGTGCGGCGTCGATATCGCGCATTACTTCGACATGGACTTCGAGCAGTTCTCCCAGATGGTCGATGCCGTCGGTGGCGTCGACGTGGATGTCCCGTTCGAAATCTACGACCCGAACGCGGGCCCCTTCCTCATCGAGCCCGGCATGCAGACGCTCGACGGCGCCCATGCGCTCGAGTTCGTCAGGTGCCGCTATTACCCTGACGGCGACTTCACGCGCGTCTCGAACCAGCGCCTGCTCGTTGAGGCGCTGATCAAGAAGATCATGCAGATGCCCCTGACCGACATCCCCGGCACCATCCAAACGCTCGCGTCTTGCATAGACACCGATATGAAGCTCCAGGACATCGTCGGCATAGCGCAGCAGATGAAGCAGCTCGGTTCGCTGACGATCTATTCGGCCATGGTGCCTTCCTACACCGCAAGCATCAACCAGATAGCCTACGTGATAACCGACACCGACGCCCTGACACAGATGATGGCGCTCGTGAACACCGGGCAAGACCCTTCCGGCATCGTCTCGACGATGAGCTATACCGGCGGGTCGGGCTACACCGGCGACACGACGGGCACGGGCGACACGACGGGCGCCTATGACAACACGACGCCGGACGGCGGGATTCCCCCTGCCGGCGACGGCACGGGGGACGGCACGGGTGACGGCACCGGCGACGGCACGGGCGACGGCACCGGCGGCGGGGGAACCCCCGACCCCGGCGATGGCACCGGCGGCGGCGACGGGTCGGGAACCTGACCGCAGTTAAAGCAGGAAAAACGGGAAGCACAGAAGGCGTGATACGGGCAACGTGGAGCGCCTTTCGTCAATAAAGGCGCATATGTTCGAAAGGCAAACGATGGAAGAAGAGATCCGGTTCGGGACGGACGGTTGGCGGGCTGTTATCGGGCAAGGCTTCACGGAAGAGAACCTGATCCGTGTCATCGAAGCCGCGGGATGGGCCTATCAGGAAAACCTGCAGGCACAAGGCATAGACGTGCGAAGCGGAAAAGCCGCGCCGACGCTCTTCGTCGGGCACGACTGCCGCAAAGACGCCCACCACTACGCCGAGATTGCGGCGCAGGTGGCCGCCGGGCAAGGCTTCACCGTCAAGCTCTCAAACAGCTACTGTCCGACGCCTGCACTGTGCTGGACGGTCGCCCATGACGACGAGGCGGTCGGCGGCATCATCCTGACGAGCAGCCACAACCCTGCGGAGTACCTTGGCGTGAAGCTGCGGATGGCCGACGGGGGAGCCTCGCCGAAGGAGTTCACCGACCGCGTCGAGGAACTGTTGCCAAAAAGCGCGAGCGGCGCGCTCGGCCCTTTCGAGGAAACCGACATCATGGCCCCCTACCTTGAGGCGCTCAAGGGCTGCGTCGATGCGGAAGCCATCCGCGCTGCCCATCTGCGCGTCCTGGTCGACCCGCTTTTTGGCGCCGGGCGCGGGTACCTTGCGGGGCTGCTTGAGGGGATGGGCGTCGAGGTGGCCGAGATCCACAACGCCGAAGACCCGAATTTCGGCGGCCTGCACCCTGAGCCCATCGAACCGAACGTCAACGGCGCGATGGCGGCGACCAAGGAGGGCGCCTTCGACGCCGGGTTCGTCACCGACGGCGACGCTGACCGCATAGCCGCCATCGACGATCAAGGCAATTATGTCAACCCCCACCGCATCCTGGCCCTGCTTGTCGCCCACCTCGTGGAGGACAAGGGGCTTTCGGGCAGGGTCGTCTCCACGGCGACTTACTCGGTCATGCTCGCCCGGCAATGTGCGCGGCTTGGCCTCGAACTGACGATAACGCCGGTCGGCTTCAAATGGATCTATGGCGAAATGGGGAAAGGCGACGTGCTGATCGGCGGCGAGGAAAGCGGCGGTATCGGCATCCCGACGCATGTCAAAGAGCGCGACGGCCTGCTCATGACGCTGCTGCTCGCCGAGATGATGGCGCAAAGGAAGAAGGGGCTTCGGGAACTGCTCGACGACATGTTCGCAAAGACCGGCCGGTTCGAGTTTGAGCGGCGAGGCCTTGACGTTTCCGAAAGCCAGATCGAGCGCTTCCGCAACGAGACGCTCGCGCATTACGACGTGGAGGAGTTCAGCGGGAAACGGGCGCTTGGGATCGACCGGAGCGACGGCGTCAAGCTCAGCCTTGAAGGCGACGCATGGGTCATGATGCGCCCATCAGGGACAGAGCCTATCGTGAGGATATATGCGGAAGCCGCAACCGTCGAAGAGGTCAAGCAGCTGTTGGATACTGCGCAAAAGGTCGTGGAGGGCTAAGGCAGGGGCGCCCCTTCGGGCTTGTGAAAGACAGGAGGGGAACGATGCCTGCGGGACACAGGCGCGCTTAGGCGTTGCGCTTCGGCAGGCTTTTCAGGAGCGCCCAGGCCTCCTGCTTGCCTTTCGGGTCATCGAGCATTCCGTCGAAAGAGGAAAAGGCGCGCACTTCCCTTCCGAGGACGCGGCTGCGCTGATCAGGGGGGACTTCCTGGTGATACGCCTGTGAGCAGGTTCTTATAGCCGCGGCGTCGGTGATCACCAGCAGCAGCGGGTCAAGCCCCTCAATCACGGCAAAGACCTCTTTTTCCGACAGGTGCGGCAATGGGGAAGAGGGGCTTGTCGCAGGAGAGGCGCCGACATCGGCCGGCGCCGCAGCAGCCGATGCGGCGCCGGCCGCGGCGTTCCCCTGCAGCGTGAAGAAGGTGCAGGGGAACGCCCCGTACCCAAGCTGCGCAAACGAGCTTTGCAGGGCGCTTTTTGCCCGGTCGCTCAAAGGGGGCGTGCTCACGATGCACAGCAGGGACTCGCGCGCGCCGTTCAGGTAATCGCCAAAGACGTCCCAGGTTCCCTGGAGGACCCGTTCGTACATGTTACTGTTTATAGGTTTTTTCACACCGTTCCTTGATGTCGGCCAGGTAATCGCTTCTCAACGAATCATAATGAATAACAGGACAGATGGAAAGAGAAAGGAGCCATCATGTGCACGAACGGAGTGAATGTCGAGCAGTTCAAGATGATGGTGGAGCACATAGACGACCAGGTGTCGCTTGACCGGCGGTGGACGCATAAGCTCTTCCACACGGCCGACGATGCCGGATACGGGGGCACGGCTGCGGTGCTGAAAGAGGTGCAGGGCCTCTTCGACGAGGCGCGGGCGCTTTTGGCCGACGTCAAGGACGCCCTCGACAAGGATGCGGAACAGGCCAGCAATGTGACGGTCAGCCTGGTCTGACGCCATGAACAACGACTTGATGCGCTTTTCGGTGGCGATGCCCGAAGACCTTTTAGAAAAGTTCGACCGCCTCGTCAAGCGCCGAGGGCTTGCGAAGAACCGCAGCGAGGTGGTGCGCGACCTCGTGCGTGAGGCTCTCGCCGAAGAGGAGTGCACGGCCCCGGGCGCCGTGGTCATGGGCGTCTTGACGATCGTCTTCAACCACCATGCGCACGACCTGCAAGACAAGCTGCACAACATCCAGCACGAGTTCTTCGCCCATATCGTCTGCACGACGCACGTCCACCTCGACCAGGACAACTGTCTTGAGGTGATCGTGCTGCGTGGGGAAGCGGGGCTGGTGCAAGACCTTGCAAACCTCATACTCGGCACGAAAGGCGTACGCAACGGCCGCCTCACCCTGACGACGGCCGGCCAATCCGCCTGAGCGCCGTCGGCATAAAGCAGAGGGCAGAAAACTGCGGCGCAGCGCAGCGGCCGTAAAGACGGCTTCCGTGAGCAGGCGGCGGCTTGAGTACAAAGAACGGGAAGAGGGAAATGGACGAAAAAGTATTGCTGGGGCATGGCAGCGGCGGCTCCATGATGAAGAGGATCATCGACGAGGTGTTCTTTGCGGCCTTTGGCAACGAAGACCTCTTGCGTGGGGATGACGCAGCCGCCTTCCCGCTTCCCGCGTTCGGGCAAAACGACAGCCTGGCCTTTTCGACCGACAGCTTCGTCGTCACGCCCCACTTCTTCCCGGGGGGCGACATCGGCAGGCTGGCCGTGTGCGGCACGGTGAACGACGTGGCGACGAGCGGCGCCGAGCCCCTGTACTTGAGCTGCGGCTTCATCTTGGAGGAAGGGCTTCCCATGAGCGACCTGAAGCGCATCTGCGCGTCGATGGCCGCGTGCGCGCAGGAGGCGGGCGTGCGCATCGTGACGGGCGACACGAAGGTCGTCGGCCGCGGGTCGGGCGACGGCATATTCATCAACACGAGCGGCATCGGCATTTTGCGGGGGAGAAGCCCCCTTTCGGGCGCTCATTGCAGGCCGGGCGACAAAGTGCTGGTCAGCGGCACTATCGGCGACCACGGCATCACGATCATGAGCTGCCGGGAATCGCTTGGCTTTGAGGCCGACATCCAAAGCGACGCCGCGCCGCTCAACCGCCTGGTGTCCGAGGTGCTGCAGGCGGCGCCGAACACCCGGTGCTTCCGCGACCCGACGCGCGGCGGCCTGGCTTCGACCTTAAACGAGCTTGCGGCACAGTCGGGCGTCGACATCCTGGTCGAAGAGGAGGTCGTCCCGGTGAAGCAGGCCGTGCTCGGGGCATGCGAGATGCTCGGCTACGACGTGTTCCAGGTCGCCAACGAAGGCAAGATGGTCTGTGTGGTCCCGCCTGACGAGGCCGCAAAAGCCCTCGAGGGCATGAGGCGCAACCGTTATGGGGCCGACGCGGCGATCATCGGGGAAATCCAGCAAGCGCAGGCAGACCGCGGGCCGAAAGTGCTGCTTCAGACCGCCTTCGGCTCGAAGCGCATCCTCGATATGCTGGTTGGGGAACAGCTGCCGCGCATCTGCTGAAAAGATAGCGGGAATATCAAAGGAAGTTGTTCAAAAAACGCCGAATGCGAAAATTTCCCGAATTCCGCTTGCAATTGCATCAAGGAATGGTATCGTGCGGGCAGACAGTTTTTGGAAGGCCCGAGCAACGAGGGCTTTCAGACGAAAAGGAGTTTTGTTATGTCCCATCCCGTCATCGATGTCGATGAATGCATTGGTTGTGGTATCTGTGTCGACGCTTGCCCCCAGGAAGTACTCGAGGTTGTCGGCGGAGTTGTAGAAGTTGTCAACGAGGATGCCTGCATAGCCTGCGGCGATTGTGTTGAAGAATGCCCCATGGGCGCTATCCCCGAGGTCGTTGAAGACTAACTGCCCCGACCGGGCGCAACGACCCCGCATCTTCTGACGCAAAGCGCCCTTCCCGGGGCGCTTCAAACAAGCTAAAAACCCTTTGTAAAGCCCTGACGGACTATGCCAAGCCAGGATTGCCTTATGCCTGGTCACACGGTCGTTATCCCGTCATTGCGGGGGTTCGAGCGCCCGGAAAACGTGCCAGTGGCACGTTTTCAGCGAGAACGGGGAGCGCTTGCGCGAACTCCTGGGCAGGCGAAGCGACGCGGCAGTCCACGCTTAGCGCAATGGTTGCCACCCCGCCTTCTTCAGGGAGGAAAAGGGCACGGCGAGGGGCTCAAAGTAACATAAAGGCAACGTTTGAGAAAAGCTGAGTAGATTTTTTTTAAAAAACTTGACAGGTAGGCACTTAGATTTTATAGTGCTTATTAACACGGAGACGCGCCCAGGCGCGTCTTTTTGCAGGCAAGAAGAGAGCGAGGAAGCATCTCGAAAGACATAGGCGTAAAAGCAACAGGCAAGAAAGCACAGCAACAGACGCACATCAGCACACAGCACGACAAAGCACCACGAGGCACCACAAGATAAAAGCACGACATCCCTCAGGAAAGGAAGCACCATAATGGCAAAGATAATCGGTATAGACCTCGGCACCACAAACTCGGCAATGGCGGTCATGGAAGGCTCTGAGCCGGAAATCCTCGTCAACGCCGAAGGCGACCGCACGACGCCTTCCGTCGAAGGGTTCCGCAAAGACGGCGAGCGCGTCGTCGGCAAGGCAGCGAAGAACCAGGCGGTCACGAACCCCGAGAACACGGTCTCTTCGGTGAAGCGTTTCATCGGCCGCCAGTTCGAAGAGACGAGAGAAGAGCAAAAGACCGTCGGCTTCAAAGTCAAGAAGGGCAAGGACGGGCGCGCCGTCGTCGACATCGAGGGCAAGGAGTACACCCCTGAGGAAATCTCGGCGATGATCCTCCAAAAGCTCAAGAACGACGCGGAAAAGCAGCTCGGCAGCCCCATCACCCAGGCGGTCATCACGGTTCCGGCATACTTCAACGACGCACAGCGCCAGGCCACGAAGGATGCGGGCAAGATCGCCGGACTCGAGGTGCTGCGTATCATCAACGAGCCGACCGCGGCAGCGCTTGCCTACGGCCTTGACAAGACGAACAAAGACCAGAAAATCCTCGTCTTCGACCTCGGCGGCGGCACCTTCGACGTTTCGATCCTCGAGCTGGGCGACGGCGTCTTCGAGGTCTGCTCGACCGCCGGCGACAACCACCTTGGCGGAGACGACTGGGACCAGCGCGTCATCGACTGGCTGGCCGACAAGTTCAAGTCTGACAACGGCATCGACCTGCGGGGCGACAAGATGGCGCTTCAGCGCCTGAAGGAAGCCGCCGAAAAGGCGAAGATCGAGCTTTCCCAGACGAGCCAGACCAACATCAACCTGCCCTTTATCACGGCAGACGCCTCTGGCCCGAAGCATCTGGACTACACGCTGACCCGCACCGAGTTCGAGCGCATCACGAAAGACCTGCTCGACCGCTGCAAGAAGCCGGTTGAACAGGCGCTCAAAGACGCTGGAATCCAGACGGGCGACGTGCACGAGGTCATCCTCGTCGGCGGCTCGACCCGTATGCCGGCAGTACAGGAGCTTGTGAAGAAGATGACCGGCCAAGAGCCGAACATGTCGGTGAACCCCGACGAAGTGGTCGCGATGGGCGCTGCGGTACAGGGCGGCGTGCTTTCCGGCGACGTCGAAGGCATCCTGCTGCTCGACGTGACCCCGCTTTCCCTCGGCGTTGAGACCATGGGCGGCATCATGACGAAGATGATCGAGCGCAACACGACGATCCCGACGCGCAAGACCGAGATCTACTCGACCGCGGCCGACAACCAGACCTCCGTCGAGGTGCACGTCCTCCAGGGCGAGCGCGAGATGGCGGCCGGCAACAAGACGCTCGGCAAGTTCCAGCTGCACGGCATCCCTGCGGCACGGCGCGGCATCCCGCAGATCGAAGTGACCTTCGACATCGACGCGAACGGCATCGTGAACGTTTCCGCAAAAGACCTCGGCACCGGCAAGCAGCAGCAGATCACGATTTCCGGCTCGACCGCGCTTTCCGACGACGAAGTCGACCGCATGGTCAAAGACGCGGAATCGCATGCCGAGGAAGACACGAAGCGCCGCGAAGAGGTCGAGGTGCGCAACAACACCGACTCCCTCGTGACCGCGACCGAGCAGACGCTCTCTGAGCTGGGCGACAAGGTTCCGCAGGAATCGAAGGACATGGCGCAAGAGGCCATCGACGAAGCCCGCTCAGCACTTGAGGGCGACGACATCGACCGCATCAAGGGCGCGATGGAGAAGCTTCAGGCGGCAGGCTACAAGCTGGCCGAGATCGCCTACTCGACCGAAGGCCCTGCCGATGGCGGAGCCCCCGTGAGCACCAATTCCGGCGATGACACGATCGAGGCCGATTACGAAGTCATCGACGACGACAAGGAAGGGAAGTAGCCATGACCCCGTCTGAAAAAGACGAAGCCAGCCAGTTCCCCGGAAAAGAAGACCCGAGCGGCAGCCCCTCCCCCTCCTTTGGGGCTGCCGCACCACGCAGCTCCCGCGGCGCAGACAGGCCGGCCGGCCCGTTCGCGGGCGGGAGCCGAGCGAAGGAAGAGGGCGCAGGCGACGGCGCGGCGAACGATGCTGCAAAGTCTGGCGCTGGCGATGCGGGCGCATCCGTTGCCCAAGCCGACGCCGCCGCGATCGACGAGGCCATAGCCGACGCCGTGGCCGCGGTTTCCGACCCGGCACAGCTTCTGGCCGAGGCGCAAGCCCAGGCGCAGGAATGGCAAGACAAGTTCATGCGCCTGCACGCCGAATGGGACACCTATCGGCGCCGCACTGCGGAGCAGCGCACGGCGGAACGGGCGAGTGCGACCGAGAGCCTGGTCGAGCATCTTCTTCCGGTGATTGACGACTTTGAGAGAACGATCGACTACGCGGAAAAGAACGGCGAGCGCGGCCTGCTGGGCGGCGTCCAGGCGGTTCACACGAAGCTGATCGACGCGTTGAGCAAAGAGGGCGTGGAGATCCTCGACCCGAAGGGCGAAGCGTTCCATGCCTTGGAATGCCAGGCGGTTTCCACCTGCGAGGACACGAGCGTGCCCGAAGAGACGGTCGCCGAGGTGTTCCAAAAAGGGTACAAGATGGGCAGGAAAGTTCTGCGACCCGCCATGGTGACGGTCACGATGGGCGGCCCGAAACGGGAAGCCCCGAGCGAGCCGACCGACTAGGGGCGGTTTCGATTAAGAGAAAGAGAGGTGGAGCGTATGGCGGCAACAACACCTGACTACTACAAGACGCTGGGCGTTCCACGCAACGCCGACGCGACAGAGATAAAGAAGGCCTACCGCAAGCTCGCGCGCAAGCACCATCCCGACGCGGGCGGCGACGAGGCCAAGTTCAAGGAGATCAACGAGGCCTACGAGGTGCTCTCCGACGAGAAGAAGCGCGACCTTTACGACCAGTACGGCACCGCGAACGAGCACCAGATTCCACAGGGCTGGGGCGGCGGCGCTGGCGAGGGCAACCCCTTCGGCGGCGGCGGTTTCGGCAGCTGGGCGGAGATCCTTGAGAGCATCCGCAGCGGCAACGGCGCCTTCGGAGACTTCGGGGGCGGGGAGTTCGGCGGCTTTGGCGGCTTTGGCGGCCGTCAACAGCAGTGGCCCCAGCGTGGGCAAGACATGAACGTGACGCTTCAGGTCACCTTCGACGAGGCGTTTGCGGGTACCGAGAAGCGCGTGAGCATCCGCGTGCCGGGCAAGCCCGACAAGGAGACTATGACCGTGAAGGTGCCCGCCGGGGCGGTCGATGGCGGCCGTCTGCGCTTCAAGGGCAAAGGCGGCTTGGGCGCCAACGGCGGCGAGCAGGGCGACCTGCTCATCACCACGAAGATCGAGCCGCACGCGCTCTATTCCCGCAACGGGGCGGACGTGGCCATCACGCTGCCGGTCTCGATCGCCGAAGCCGCACTGGGGGCATCGGTTATCGTACCGGCGCCCGACGGGACGAGGGTGCGCGTGAAGATTCCCGCGGGGACGCAGAAGGACACCGTCCTGACCGTCAAGGGCAAGGGCGCGCCTTCTGTCAAAGGCAAAGGCATGGGGAACCTGACGATCAAGATAGACGTCGTGGTTCCCAAAGAGCTCAACGAAGCCCAGCACAAGGCCTTGGAAGACTTCCAGGCCGCGACGGGGGAAGAGCTGCGGAAATGGTAAGGCGTGAGGAAGGACAGGGGACCATCCCCTGTCCTTTTGAGAGGAGGCCGAGATGACCGATAGGGACAGGCCGTTATACATGATAAGCGTCGCTGCCGAACTGGCAGGCGTGCATCCCCAGACCTTGCGCATCTACGAGCAGAAAGGCCTTCTCACCCCGCAACGCACGAGCGGCAACACGCGGATGTACTCGCAGGCCGATATCGAGCGGCTTGAGCTGATCAACGAGCTGACGGGCGAAGGCATCAACCTCGCCGGCGTCATCCGCATCCTCGACCTGCAAGGGCGCCTCGAAGAGCGCGACGCGGAGCTTGACGACCTGCATAAGCGGGTGCGCCGTTTGGCCGACCGCGTCCACGAGCTGGAGACGCGCGAAAGCGTGACCGCCCTCGTTCAAGTGGGAACGCCCGGCACCCTGCGCCACCTGCGCTCATGACATGCGCAGGGCCAGCCCGCAGGTTCTCGCGGACAAAAGGGACGGGGCAAACTGTCCGCACGCGGGACAAAAGGGACGGGGCAAACTGTCCGGGCAAGGCTGCCGTTTCCATAAACAAAGATTGACCGAGGCTTTACGACTGGCAACAAACGACGGAAAACCGGACTGGCCTTCCGCCTGAGCATAGAGAAGAAAGACAAAAGGAGGAATCCTTATGAGATTAGATAAACTAGCAATCACCGCGCAGGAGGCCATCCAGCAGGCGGTGTTCATCGCCGCCGAGCAAGAGGCCACCGCTGTCGAGCCGATTCACCTGCTGAAGGCCTTACTGACCGCCGAAGAGAACAACCTGAGCGCCATCATCAAGCGCATCGGTGCCGACCCGGCGGCCCTTCTCGCCAACGTCGACGCTGAACTGGAACGGGGCGCGAAGGTGAAAGGCCAGTTCGCCTCGCAGCCCGGCCAGGCGTTCATGAAGACCATCGACAGCGCCGTGAAGATCGCCGAAGGGCTTGGCGACAGCTATGCCACGAGCGAGCACATCCTTATCGCGCTTTCCGAAGACAAGGGGGCCGCAGGCAGGGTGCTTTCGGTTGCGGGCATCACGAAGAAGAACATCGAAGCGGCCTATGAGGAGCTGCGCGGCGCCACCCGTGTGACCGACGCCAGCTCGAAGACGCAGTTCGAGTCGCTCGAGCAGTACGGCCAGAACCTCACGCAGATGGCGCGCGACGGCAAGCTCGACCCGGTCATCGGCCGTTCCGAAGAGATCCGCCGCACGATCCAGGTGCTTTCCCGCCGCACGAAGAACAACCCCGTGCTCATCGGCGAGCCCGGCGTAGGCAAGACGGCCATCGTCGAAGGCCTTGCGCAGCGCATCGTGGCGGGCGACGTGCCCACCTCGCTCAAAGACCGCGACATCATCGCGCTCGACCTGGCTTCCATGGTTGCCGGCGCGAAGTACCGCGGCGAGTTCGAGGACCGCTTGAAGGCGGTGCTGCGGGAAGTGAAGGAAAGCGCAGGCCAGATCCTCCTGTTCATCGACGAGCTGCACACCATCGTGGGCGCCGGTTCCACGGGCGACAGCTCGATGGACGCAGGCAACATGCTCAAGCCCGCGCTCGCACGCGGCGAGCTGCACGCCATCGGCGCGACGACGCTCGACGAGTACCGCAAGTACATCGAGAAGGACGCCGCGCTCGAGCGGCGCTTCCAGCCCGTGCTTGTCGGCGAGCCGACGGTCGAAGACACGATCGCAATACTTCGGGGGCTTAAGGAAAAGTACGAGATCCACCACGGCGTGCGCATCACCGACACGGCGATCGTCACTGCGGCCGAGCTTTCGAACCGCTACATCGCCGACCGCTTCCTTCCCGATAAGGCCATCGACCTTATGGACGAGGCCGCCAGCCGCCTGCGCATCGAGATCGACAGCATGCCCGAAGAGATCGATGCGGAAGAGCGCAAGCTCACGCAGATGCAGATCGAAGAGCAGGCGCTCATGAAGGAAGAGGACGACCTGAGCCGCGAGCGCCTCGAGGCGCTGCGCCAAGAGATCGCGATAGCGCAGGAAGGCCTTGACGCGAGCAAGGCCGAATGGCAAAACGAGAAGGATGTCATCGTCAACGTGCAAAGCCTGAAGGCCGACCTCGACGCGGCGCAGCTCGAGGAAGACCGTGCGACGCGCGAGGGTGACCTCTCGAAGGCTTCCGAGCTGCGCTATGCGCGCATCCCCGAGATCCAATCGCAGCTGCGCAAGGCCGAAGACCTGCTCAACGAGCGGCAGGAAATCGGCGCGCTGCTCAAAGAGGAAGTCACTTCCGAGGAAATCGCCGAGGTGGTGTCTTCATGGACGGGCATCCCCGTGTCGAAGATGATGCAAGGCGAGATGGCGAAGCTCATCAACCTCGAAGACCGGCTGCGCCAGCGCGTGGTCGGCCAAGACGAGGCCGTCTCGCTGGTCGCCGGGGCGATACGGCGCAGCCGCGCCGGGCTTGCCGACCCCGACAAGCCGATCGGCAGCTTCCTCTTTTTGGGGCCGACCGGCGTCGGGAAGACCGAGCTGGCAAAGGCGCTCGCCGAGTGCCTGTTCGACAGCGAAAAGGCTATGATCCGCATCGACATGAGCGAGTACATGGAGAAGTTTTCCGTACAGCGCCTGATCGGGGCGCCCCCCGGCTATGTCGGCTACGACGAGGGCGGCCAGCTGACCGAGGCCGTGCGGCGCAAGCCCTATTCGATCGTGCTGCTCGACGAGATCGAGAAGGCGCACCAAGACGTGTTCAATATCCTGTTGCAGGTGCTTGACGAAGGCCGCCTGACTGACGGGCATGGCCGCGTGGTAAGCTTCAAGAACTCCATCGTCATCATGACGAGCAACGTGGGCAGCCAGTTCATCCGCGAGTTCGAGGAGCGCAACGACGAGAAATCGAAGACGATGGCCATCGAAGGCGCCCTGCGCGCAACGTTTCGGCCGGAGTTCTTGAACCGTATCGACGACATCGTGACTTTCAACTCGCTGAACATGACGAGCATCGAGCCGATCGTCGACCTGCAGCTTGAAGACGTGCGCAAGCGGCTTGGCGAGCACCACATCACGCTCGACGTGACGCCCGCCGCCATCGAGCGCCTGAGCATCGACGGCTACGACCCCGTCTTCGGCGCCCGCCCGCTCAAGCGCATGATCCAGCGCGTGGTGACCGACGCCGTTGCCGAGAAGATCGTCTCGGGCAGCGTCCACGACGGCTCGCGCATCATCGTCGACATCAACGACCTCGGCGACTACTGCGTTTCCGTGATGTAAGAAAAGGGGCAGGGCGGTGTGTCGCGGGGACGTATAATCTGACACACCAAAGGTGTGTCAGATTATACGTCCCCGCGACACACCGCCCGATACAACCACGGAATGACGGGAAAGCGTAAAAGAGAAGAGAAAACCAGGGAACCGTCTTTAATGTGTCACGGGGTCGTATAATTTGACACATTAGAAATGTGTCAAATTATACGACCCCGTGACACAGGCGGTGCGGCACAACCACGGAATGACGGGAAAGCGTAAAAGCGGAAGGAAAACATGAAAGCCGCCTCTAAAGCGGATTGCCCTATGTTAGAATACAGGCATCGGCGGTGCCCACCGAGGTTAAGGTTGCTGGGTTGCCGTTGGTATAGGATAGGGACTAGCTCACGCTAGTCCTTTTTCTTACGCCGAGCAAACCGCTCCGCACAATCCAGGATGAAGCCGACGATCGTCATGACCGCAGCCACGCCTTGGAGGATGTTGTAAAGCATCCATGAGTCACCTCCTTTCTTTGCAGAAGGCAACCCAGCGAAGCGGACACCGCCGAAGCGCCACAGTATAGCATCAAGCACAGCTTCCGCATACACTGAAAGAAGTAACAAAACGAGCAACAAAGTAGGCAATGATTCCCTGGCGGGAGGCGTGCGTGTGTCACGGGGTCGTATAATTTGACACATTAGAAATGTGTCAAATTATACGACCCCGTGACACACAGATTCATGAGCCGGTTTCAAAATCCATAATGTGTTTCACGTGAAACACTTCCGCTTTGAACAGGCATTTTTCCGAATTTTTTGAAAAACACCACATGTTTCACGTGAAACACCTCCTCTGCGCTAGTGCTGCTTTGCCTTGCTTTTGCCAAAGGCGAGATGCGCCGCCGTGGTGCAGACGCGTATGGTGTGGCGCGCGAACATGATCAACCGTAGAGCTATCTTTTGTTTTGTATGAGAGCCTGCTGAGCCCTTGCGCGTGTGTCACGGGGTCGTATAATTTGACACATTTCTAATGTGTCAAATTATACGACCCCGTGACACACGTGGATTGCCGCGCCGCCTATCGGCGGCTCGCAATTCGGGCAATGAGACAACAGAACCGTTACGACTGTCACGCTACGGGAAAGCGTAAAAGAGAAGAGAAAACCAGGGAATCGTCTTTAAAGAGGCTTTGCCCTATGTTAGAATACGGGCATCGGCGGTGCCCACCGAATTTAGGGAAGCTGGGTTGCCGTTGGTGAGAATTTGGACTAGCTTGCGCTAGTCCTTCTTCTTACGTCGAACAAACCACTTCGCGCATTCCCAGATGAAGCTGATGATCGTCATGACCGCAGCCACGCCTTGGAGGATGTTGTAAAGCATCCATGAGTCACCTCCTTCCATTTGAGAAGGCAACCCAGCGAAGTGGACACCGCCGAAGCGTAGTATTCTATCATCCTGGGAAAGCTGCGAATACACCGGAATAAGTAATAATGCGAAAGCTGTGTCATGGGGACGAGTGTGTGTCATGGGGTCGTGTCATGGGGTCGTATAATCTGACACAGTTGCATAATTGAATGTAATAATTATACTAGCATATCGAAGATGCCATGCTGCGCCTTTGTGCGAAGGCGCATAACATCAAGGAGCAGAGTAGATGAAATCAAGACTTAAGAAGCTCTTTACGATGGCGGTCGTTTCGTTGGCCTTGCTTGCTGGGCTCGTCGGGGTCGTTGCGGCGGCGCCGGCGGCGGCTTATGCAGCGAACGAGTGCGCGATCGGAACGACGGAGTATGCGACGCTCGACGACGCACTGGCGGCCATCATCGACGACACACCCACCACTATCACGCTGCTTGCCGACATCACCTACGACGGCGGCTGTGCGATCGCTGACCGCACCATCACCTTCGACCTGGCTGGCTACGACCTCGTTTTCGAGGCTTCTTCCAGCTCTACGCTCGACCTGACCGATTCCGACATCGACTATGCCGATCGCGGCAACGGGTCGTTTCAGGCGATCGGGGGCACGCGCGGGCTCTTCATCAGCGGCGGCTCCTGCGAGCTGACGTATGCCGAAGCGAACAGCACGTTCGGTGCCGCCATCTATGCTTCGGGCGGCTCTCAGGTCATCGTTGACGGCGACCTATCGGCGGCCGGGATGAGGTCGATCGGCGCCTACGCGGAAGCGGCCTCGGACGTCACGGTCAACGGCGGCATAGCCGTGAACGGAAGCCTTGCCAATGGGGTTTCGGTGCTCAATGCCTCCCAGGTCACTATCACGGGTAACATAACCATGTCAGGCGGATCGAACAACGGCATTTATGCCATCGACCGTTCCGTGGTCGATGTGGTTGGCGACATCGTAGTGCAAGATGACTATTCCTGCGGCGTCTACTCAGAAAGAACCGACACAAAGGTGAGCGTGAAAGGCAACATCACGGCAGACGGCCTCTCCTCCAAGGGCATTGATGCGGTCGACAATGGGGATATTAAGGTTTTAGGGAATGTTTCGGCAGCTGGGACAGGTGGCATAGGCGCTGTTGCGAGCAACAACGGGAAGGCCACCATCACCGGGACGCTTACGGTGAGCCCGACCGGGAATTACACGAGTATCGACGGAACCGCTTATGCCGCCACGGAATACGCCACGTCGACCACCCTGCCGCACTACCTGACCTACACCAACGACAACACCAGCACAGTCTGGGTGCTTGAGTTCATGCCCGTGGCCGACATCGCCGGGGTGCCTACGGCGGCGACCGTCGGGATACCGCTTGCGTTGTCTGGGGTTGTGGAACCGAACGACGCCACAAATCAGGCGATCGTGTGGAGCATCGCTTCCGCAGGCGCGACCGGGGCGACGCTTTCCGGCAACGTGCTGAGTGCGACCGCGCCCGGCACCGTGGTCGTGACTGCGACCATAGCCAACGGCCTCGCCCCCGGTGTTGCGTTCACGAAGAACTTCGCGATCACGGTGAGCAGTGCGGCCAACGGGCTTCCTGCAGGCGGAATACCCGGCACCGGCGATGGTGCCAGCCCGGCCTTCTGGCTTTGGGCGGCCCTTGCTTCCGCCCTTGCGATCGCCGTGGGCGCCGCAGCTGCCAAGCGTCGTGCCCGGTAAGCCGGGTGCGTGTGTGTCACGGGGCCGTACTGTGTCACGGGGACGTATAATCTGACACACCTTTGGTGTGTCAGATTATACGTCCCCGTGACACAGTACGGCCCCGTGACACACACGCGGGTTGTTCCCTCGCGCAACCACGGAATGACGGGAAAACGTAAAAGAGAAGAGAAAACCAAGGAACCTTCTTTTAGGGGATTTGCCCCTATGCTAGAATACGGGCATCGGCGGTGCCCACCGGACTAAAGAGCGCTGGGTTGCCGTTGGTGGAGAATTGGGGCTAGCTTGCGCTAGCCCTTTTTCTTAAGCCGAGCAGACCGCTCCGCATAATCCATGATGAAGCCGACGATCGTCATGACCGCAGCCATGCCTTGGAGGATGTTGTAAAGCATCCATGAGTCACCTCCTTCCATTTGAGAAGGCAACCCAGCGAAGCGGACACCGCCGAAGCGCCATATTCTATCATCCTGAGAATGCTACGAATACACCAGAAAAAGTAATAATGTGAAAGCTATGTCACGGGGTGTGCCATGGGGACGTATAATTTGGATGTGTCACGGGGTCGTATAATTTGACACATTTCTAATGTGTCAAATTATACGACCCCGTGACACAT
>Ga0123357_10001597_pt1 | contig 24235 bp, 23 predicted proteins | sample TergutEmb28metaG_FD_89873 | JGI IMG/M metagenome (GOLD analysis project Ga0123357, IMG submission 89873) | Embiratermes neotenicus P4 segment gut microbial communities from Petit-Saut dam, French Guiana - Emb289 P4 | ecosystem: Host-associated > Arthropoda: Insects > Digestive system > Gut ... | reverse complement strand
GAAGGGATGCAGGCAAGATACAGAAGGCACAAGGAGATGGCCGACATCGTTGAAGAATGGGCTGCCAAAAAACTTCACGGAACATTCCCGGAAAAGGGATTCCGCTCCAACACGATAAGCGTCCTCAACCGCGGGGACCTCGATTTTGAGAAATTCCATTCGTCCCTGAAATCAAAAGGATACGAGATATCCGAGGGCTACGGGGACAGCAAAGGCAAGACATTCAGAATAGGACACATGGGAGACACAACGCCCGAGGGCGTGAAGAAACTTCTCTCTGTGATGGAAGAGATATTGGAGGAAAAATCATGACCACCAAGATATTGGTCTCGGACTCCCTCGACGAGGAAGGTCTGAACATACTGAAAGGATCGGGCTTCCCGGTGGATGAGAAGGTCGACCTCAGCGAAGACCAACTCTGCGCAATAATAGGCGACTACGACTGTTTGATCATCAGGTCCGGCACCAAGGTCACTAAGAAAGTGATAGACGCCGGGAAGAAGCTGAGAGTTATCGGAAGAGCAGGAGTAGGCGTCGATAATGTGGACATCCCATATGCTACGGAGAAAGGGATCCTGATAATGAACACCCCTGCAGCGAACATAATCTCTGCTGCGGAGCACTCATGCGCTATGCTGCTGGCACTTGCGAGGAACATACCGGCCGCTCACACCTCCATGCACAAGGGGGAGTGGAAGAGATCCAAATACACAGGCGTCGAACTTAACGGAAAGGTTCTTGGGATAGTCGGAGTGGGGCGTGTCGGAGGAGAGGTCGCCAAAAGGCTGAGGGCCTTCAACATGACCATCATCGGTTACGACCCGTACCTTCCGAAAGAAGTGGCTGATGATATAGGAGTAAGGCTCACAACATTCGAAGAGGTCATTCAGACAGCGGACTTCATGACGATCCACACACCTCTTCTTCCGGAAACGAAGAACATGATAAGCCTTCCTCAGTTCAAGATGATGAAGCCAAACGTCAGGATCGCTAACGTGGCGAGAGGCGGCATCGTGAACGAGGACGACCTCTATACGGCATTGAAGGAGAAGATCATCGCAGGCGCAGCTTTCGACGTATGGTGCAACGAGCCTCTCGAGCAGTGCGAAATGAAGCTGCTGGAACTTGATAACTTGGTAACAACGCCGCACCTCGGAGCAAGCACCGTTGAGGCGCAGGAGAGAGTAGCGGTCGAGGTCGCGGTGGCAGCGGTGAAATACCTGAAGGACGGAGAGATAACGAACGCCATCAATGCGCCGCGCGGTAAAATGGATCCCGAGACAGAGGTCTATGTTTCCCTCGCTGAGCGCATGGGCCTGCTTGCCCATCAGATCAGCGGCAGCAATCCGATAGAAGAGTTGGAGATAACCTACTGCGGAGAGCTTGCGGGAAAACAGACAAAGATGCTTACGGTCACGACGGTGATCGGTGTGCTTCAGAACATCATCGGCCGCGAGAATGCGAACATCATCAACGCGCTTCCTGTGGCAAAACAGAAGGGAATAACAATAAAGGAATCCTCGACCGGGAGATCAGACGACTACGCCAACATGATAGAAGTGAAAGTGGTCTCCAAAGGAAAGAAGACAGTCATAAGGGGAACTGTCTTCGGCGACCAGCCCAGGCTTGTTGGATACAATGAGTTCACATTCGATACTCCGATGAGCGGGGATCTGATACTGGTTTCATACAAGGACTCTCCGGGAATAATCGGGGCAGTCGGAACCGTGTGCGGCAACAACAACATCAACATTGCGCAGATGTCAGTTGGCAGATACAAATCGGACGCGCTGATGGTCATGACAGTCGATCAGAATGTTCCGCCTCAGGTCTTAAAGAAGATCGCAGAGGTCTCAGGCACGAATGACGTTAAATTCGTGGATCTTGTGGACAACTGAGGTTATCATGGAAGACACTGTTACGGTCGAGAAACTCACCTTGGCGATAAAGAACAGCATCGACAAGAATGACAAGAACATGGAGATGGAAGAGGAGCAGGCATACATGCTTGCCCGGCATGTTCTCAACTTCTTTGGGTATTCGGACAGGATAATCGACAATATCCTCGAGCCCGAGGACAGGGATGCATTCTATATGCTGGAGGACGCGGGCCTTCTTACTACCGAAAGGGAGGAGACCACCCTCTACGACGGAAGGGAGTGGAGGATACACTACTGGCTCTTCAGAAGGGACAAGATAAGAGAGATGATGGATGCTGGCCCAGCCACGGTTTCGGAACAGGCCAACGATGAATCTTTCGTATACGGAGACCTTCCTGACGACATCTGGCGCAGAAGCGAGTGATGAGCAAAGTTCCAGACGGTCAGGACATTTTTCCCTACGAATATATCGGGGATCAAGAGAAGATAGCAGATATTATCAGAGAAACTGTTGAGAACGGCGTCTCGGCAGTGATCGAATCCGGGACAGGAACGGGCAAGACCGTTGTCTCGATGACAGGCGCTCTGAGGGCTGTCCTTGGAACAGATAAGAAAATAGTATATCTCACAAGGACCAAATCCCAACAAAAACAGATAATACAGGAAGCCAGAGCGATCTCTAGGAAAAGGCCGATCGTCTGCATAGGGGTTCAGGGCAGGAGTGTGAGCACATGCCCGATGATGTCGAAGGACCCGGAGAATGCGACAGGCACGTCCGAAGAGCTGTCGAGGCTGTGTTCAGAATACAAAAAAGATGACGGCACCGGGAAACCGTGCGTATATTATGAGAATATAGGAAGGATGGACCTCCAAGAGATCCTAGGGTTTGTGAGGGACGTCCATCCGGAACCCGAGGAGTTCTTTGAATATTGTCTCAGAAATGATATATGCCCCTATGAGACGGTGAAACACCTCATACAGCATGCGGACATCGTAGCCGCGCCGTATTCATTCATATTCATGCCTCACATCCGCGACAGGTTCCTGGAATGGGCCGGCACCCCGCTGTCAAAAATGGTGATGATAGTCGACGAAGCCCATAACCTCCCGGATTATCTGAGAGAGGTGATGACACTGGAATACAGCATGAAGGCAATGGCTCTTGCGGAAAAGGAAGCTCTTGAGTGGAATGACCCTGAGATCCATGCGGGCCTCTCTGTAACAGATATAATAGCGGTCCTCAGAGAATGCCTGGATGAGGCGATCGCCCAATACCTTACCGGCGATGACGGGATGATACCTTCCACATTCCTTCAGGATGAGCTCATGGACAGGCTAGGTATGTCCTCGCACTCCCTGAGCATGATCTACAAAGGGCTCATCGACTACGGGCAGATGATCGCCGACATCAAGAAAGCGAAGAAGAAGCTTCCGAGATCATACATCTTATCGATGGGAGGTTTTCTTTCGGCTTGGAGCGTAGCCGATGAGGAAACAAACATCTTTCTGATAATGGGGGGAGAAAATCCAAAGTTCCAGGCATACTGCCTGGATCCGAGGGTAGCCGCCGAGCCGCTCAGAGCATGCCGATCATCCATTCATATGTCGGGGACCCTAGCGCCTCTTTCGGACTATACTGAGGAAATAGGCCTTGAGGAAACAACAGAGTGCATCTTCAAGTCTCCTTTCCCTCCGGAGAACTTGAAGATACTGTATGTCGAGGACGTGTCGACGAAGTATGATGAGTTCAACAATATTCCGGAGGTATACGGCAAGATAAAGGACCATATTGTTTCTCTTGTCAGATCTGTTAACAAGAACACCGCCGTCTTCTTCCCCTCATACGCGATAATGGAAAAGTTCCTGAGGGATAACATCAGAGAAGAGATGGGGAGAGACCTGTTCATAGAAAGGAGAGGCATGACCCAGCCGGAACTGATGGAGGAAGTGTCCCAATTCAAGCTCTCGGAAGGAAGTATCCTCTTTGCGATCACCGGCGGAAGGATAAGCGAAGGGCTTGATTTTCCAGACAAGGACATGGAGATGGCGATATTGGTCGGGATACCATACCCGAAGCCGACGGCAAGGCAGGAAGCGCTGCGCAGATACTACGATATGAGGTTCGGTAACGGCTGGGAGCATTCATCGAAGATACCCGCGATGAGGAAGATGAGGCAGGCAATAGGCAGGCTGATAAGATCGGGTACCGACAGAGGCGCCGCGATCATTCTGGACCGCAGGGCCTTTAATCTGGAAGATATAAAAGCGGAACCGACCGGCGATCCCTGCAGAGACGTCGCAGAATTTTTCAAAAATGGGCAAAGATAATAAAGGTGTCAGTTTTGGGGGGCTTCATGGAAATATCTGTGGACGACGATGTCAAGAAATTGATAATGTCGGAAGGCCGCGATTACAGAGTATGCACCGCCTGCACAGGCCCAGCTTTGGTACCTACTACTGTGAAGAGGCCGAAAGAATCAGACATAAAGATCCCGGTCGGGAACAACACCCTCTATGTCTCCATTGTTCAGGCAAGATACATCAGAAGAATAACCTACGATATGGTGTACAACAGCGACGAAATAGATTCCTGTTATGTATTCAGATAAGATCAGGACAGCCTCACGGCACTGTCCGCGACACTCACTGCGAGTTCGTGCAGATCCAATGCTTCATCGAATTTTTCCATTTTCCTCAGATCGGCCTCGGTAATAGGCTTGGACGGAACTATGGAACATCCCTCTGAGCGGATGATGGACAGCTCGTATGTCCCTATCTCTTTCGCGATCGCTTCGATCTCTATCTTATCGTAACCGATGAGAGGCCTTACCACAGGAATAGTAAGACCGCGGCTCACGTATCTCAGATTCTTCAGTGTCTGCGATGCGACCTGTCCGAGAGAATCTCCCATAATGATCCCTTCGCAACCGAGGCGGCCCGCGAGTTCCTGCGCGGTCCTCAGCATGGTCCTTTTGCACAGGACGCACTGGTAGTTGCGGTCGCAGGTCTTTGATATCTTATCCTGAGATGTCCCATGTGGCGAAGAGTAGAGAGGGAGAGGCGAACCGGTGACCGCCCTCAGCCGTTCAGCAAGCAACCTTACCTTCTCGACTGATTTATCATCGGCGAAGGGACGGTTATCCATATGAAGAAGAATGATATCCGCACCGGCTTTATCCATAAGGTAAGCCGCAACCGGCGAGTCTATGCCCCCAGAGATCAGGGCGAGGAGTTTCACGTATTGTATCTCCCGAATCCGGAGTTGTAGAGGGGCGGGTCGTCGTATTCTTCTTCCTCGCTCATCATGCTGTACACGGCCTGAATGAATTCTCTGAGCCCTGCGATCTCATCCTTAAGCGCCTTGACCTCTGCTTTCAGCGCCGTCAAATCATCCTTCTGCTGTATCATATCTTTACATCACCGTAATCATCGGCAAGCTTTCTCAGGAACGCGCGTTCGCACTCGGGACAGTACAGGCCCTTACCTTTCTTGACGAGTTTGGTCTTGCATGTTCCGCAAAGCGATCTTATTACTCCGAGGTGGTCGTCCTTCGTCGTCAGCTGGAGGGAAGGGGAGATGCCCGTTACTCTAGCGCGTATATAATCGCCTTTTCTCAGTTCCTTTGATACATCATCGGTGTATCCCTGAGATATCTTGGACACATGTATCGTTGCGTACGTCTCTCCTCCGAGACCTCTCGTCGCGCCTTCTTTGGCTACGACATCCGCTGTGGCCATCGTGTTCTTGACATCGGCCACTACAGCATAAACAATGTCTCCGGGCCTCAGGATGTTTGGGGGGTTGGGAGAGACTACCCTCGCAACACACTCGTCATCATCCAGTTCCAGGATCCCTATCTGCGATGCATATATCTTTCCGTCGCTTGCGAAAGTTCCGTCAGAGGCGAGATATTCCTCTTCCTCTGCGACCTCGTCCCCGGGAAATACTTCAATGTTATTTGTCATGTTGATCTTACCTTATGTTGACGACCACGATGTCAACGCTGTGTTTTTCTTTACTGTGGAATGTGAATGTATGAGGGATGTCGTACTTATACATTTTATTATAAACTATATCTCTGTTGTTTTTTCTGACGAATTCTTTGACAAAGTCAAATGTCTCCGCCATGTGAAAAGAATAGATGCATTCGGCTGACCCCATGGCCTTTTTCAGGAAGTCCCGGTCAGCACGGCGGCTTTGACAGCCGAATGGAGGGTTCATCACGACAGTATCGGCCCCATCCTGTACCTCACTGATATCGGACAATCTGAATGAGATATCGGCGCCAACAGAATCAGCATGGGCGGTAGCAAGATCCAGTGCTTTTTGCGAGATATCATATCCTATCACCGACCCTGCGCCAAGCATCCAAGAGCCGAAAGAGAGCATACCGGTGCCGCATCCTAGATCCATTACCTTAAGACCTTTGATATCTCCGTTGGCATAAGCGTTGAAAAGAACATCCGCAGCAATGGAGGCTGGCGTAAGATACTGTTCGAGAGAAGGGTCAGGATCTTCGAACCTCGGCACTTTCTCCAGTTCAATCTCAAGGTCTTTCTTTTTCATCCGGAGCCCATATGGGATTTACCATTAATATCACATTTGTGCATCTGTTTTGAATCCTTTTCCGATATGACCGAGCAGCCTCTAGGTTCGTTGCTGTGATAACATCTTTTTTGTGTCAAGAATAAATATATTTTTATGAAATAATATCTATCAAATTATAAATTTACTAGACAATTGTCTGTAGGTCGTTTTCATGTTCACAAAGGCTTAAATGCTTGAAAAAAATTTGCGGATTATTCATAGGGAATCTATGAAGATGATAACATGTCGATAGAGAACTCAAAATCAACAACGGGTACAGCGATCCGCGTAAAGGATCCAACCCCGATAAACGGAATGTGTCCGGTCTGCATAGAAGACTGCAATGTCCTCTGTGAGGTCGGAAAAGGTGCGCTCAGGGGAAGAGAGGTCCTTTACCCCAGCCCCGAGCACTTCGGAAAATCCACCGCTGCTTCAAACAAGGATTACCTCCTTGACTGGTCGCACTTCCAGATAATGGCAGAGCTCATCGGTGCAAAAGGCATCGAGCCCAGCCCGGATGTGGCATTCTTTGAGAATGTGGACATCACGACAGTTGTAGGATCAAAAGGAAAGAACCCTATAAGCATGAAACTTCCGGTGCACATTGCAGGTCTCGGTTCAACGGCTGTCGCTAAGGCCAACTGGAAAGAGCTGGCCGGCGGAGCGGCAATGGCAGGAGTGTGCGAGGTCATCGGAGAGAACGTCTGCGGAATGGACCCCGATGCGGTATACTCCAAAGGAAAAGTCCAGTCCTCACCGGACCTGGCCTTCCGTGTGAAATCATACACGGACCTTTGGGATGGCAAGAACGGAAGGATAGTCCTCCAGACAAACGTTGAGGACTCCCGCGGCGGAGTGGATGACTATGGATTCTCAAAGCTGAACGTTGAGGTCATCGAGAGGAAGTGGGGTCAGGGAGCAAAAGCGATCGGCGGAGAGGTAAGGCTCAGCACGCTCGAGAGAGCGCTCGAACTCAAATCCCGCGGATATATCGTAATGCCGGACCCGGAGGACCCCAAGGTACAGGAGGCCTTCAGGGCAGGAGTGTTCAAAACATTCGAGAGACACAGCCGTGTCGGATTCCCCGACGAGCAGTCCTTCCTGGAAGACATCGACAAGCTGAGACAGAAAGGCGTAAAGAACGTTTTCCTGAAGACAGGTGCGTACAAGCCGGAAGTTGTCGCGTTCACGATGAGGTGCGCTTCCAAGGCGAAGATAGACCTCCTGACATTCGACGCTGCAGGCGGAGGAACAGGCATGTCCCCGGTCAGCCACATGAATGAGCTCAGCTCCCCCGGAATATGGCTGTTCAGCCAAGTAATGGCATGCGCAAGAGAGCTCAAACTGCAGGGAAGATTCGTTCCGGACCTTTCGTTCGCAGGCGGTTTCATCAACGAGACCCAGATGTACAAAGCCTTTGCTCTGTCGGACATGGGCGAGGGGCCGGCTGTGAAATCGATCGCAATGGCAAGAGGGCCGATAACCGCGGCCGTGAAGGGAAAACACTTTGCGGAGCTTGCGGCAAAGGGACAGCTTCCGCAGTCCTTTGTGGATCAGTACGGGAACGACCCCAACAAGTTCTTCATCGGCGCTCTCAGTATGCAGGAGAAATTCCAAAAGAAGAAGATCGGCACTGACATCCCATGGGGAGCGGTCAGCCTGTACACCTTCTTCAACGACAGACTTGGAGAGGGGCTCAAACAGCTCATGGCAGGCACCCGCAAGTTCAAGCTCCAGTGCATAGAGAATGAGGATATCGTTGCTCTGTCAGAGTATTCGAGCAAGGTCTCCGGCGTGGAGACGCTTGACGCAAGAGCGGACAGAGTAATGAAAGCGCTTCTCTGAAACATCTAAAAAGGGCCTCACGGCCTACTTTAATTTTTATTTTTGATCATAAAAACTCCCCCAGACTCAGAATATCACCGGATGAGCCCTTATAAGATCTGAGTGTGATGCAAAATGTTCTATTGAATGAACCCCTATAGGAAAACCATGATAACGATGATCGGGACAGGGCATGTTTTCAGGATAGCCGACCAAGTCTCTTTCATTGTGAAATACACTTGGCCGGATGCGGTCCTCGTTGAACTTGATGAAAGGAGATACACCGCACTGACGAATGATGCCGGAGGAAAGACCTCGGAAAAATCTCCGAAACTGTACCGTGAATCCGCAGAGTATCAGAACAAGATATCTGAGAAGAACGGAGCCAAGCCAGGAGGCGAGATGCTTGCGGCAATTCTTGCTGGAAAAGTGGTTGGCGCGGAAATAATATGCATCGATAAGGATGCCGAACAGATTATGAGAGAGGTTGAAGAAGGCATGTCCTCCTTTGAGAGGATCAGATATTCTTTGTCCTCCGTAACAGACCGCCTGTTCGGAAGGAACAGGGTAAATGTAGCTCACAGGAGCTTTGCCGCCAACGAAGAAACATTCCTAAACAAAATGCGTAAAAGATTCCCTACACTGGTTGAGAAACTGATCGATGAAAGGAATGTGTATATGACCGAGAGAATAAAGGAAGCATTGGAAAAATACAATAACGTGGTTGTAGTGGTGGGGGACGCGCATGTCAGAGGCATATGCGAACTCTTGGACGGCATGCATGTTGAGACCGTCAGGTTGGCAGAAATGATGGACCAAGAAAGCATGAACAAAGTCAAAACGCGCATTTGGAACAGGAAACCGGAGGTGTGATGATGGAAGTAATATTATTGGCATATACACAGAACGCAGATGCCATCTGCGCTGCCGCCGGGAGATCATGTTACTCTGAGAAGCCTTCAGCGGATCTGATCGAAATGAAGGATTCGGAGAAGGCACTTGCCAACATCGTCGGAATGGGCCACCATTCCGTGGTTGAACATGCAGTGTTCACATTCTCTGTAGAGGGAGTATCAAGAGCACTCACTCATCAGCTCGTGAGGCACAGGATAGCATCGTTCTCGCAACAGAGCCAGAGGTATGTTCCTTTGAAAGAACCCACATTCGTTGTTCCGGAGACCGTGAAGGCTGACGCGGCATCTCTGGCTTTGTATGAAGAGACAATGGAGACAATATGGGATGCATACAGAAAACTCGCTGAGAAGATACCCGCCGAAGATGCCAGATACATTCTTCCCAACGGGTGCACCACCAACATAACGATAACGATGAATGCCAGAGAACTGCACCACTTCTTCTCGCTGAGATGCTGCGAGCGTGCCCAGTGGGAGATAAGAGAGATGGCGGAAAGGATGCTGGTACTATGCAGAGAGGTGTCTCCCGTGATATTCAAGGATGCCGGGCCGCCATGCGTGAGGGGGCCGTGTCCAGAGGGAAAACTGTCCTGCGGCAAACCTCGCAGGCCTAGCAAAAGCTTTTAAATAAGGAGTCCACTTAGGCGGAACATATCGGTGAAAATATGGGAAGAATAAGGCCCACATACATCAAGAGAGTATCCATCGAGCTCCTTAACAAATACCCTCAGGCGTTCAACAGGGATTTTGAGAACAACAAGGAGATGGTGAATAACCTCACAGACGTTTACTCGGTTAAGATGAGGAACAGAATAGCGGGATACATAACACGCTACATGTCCCGTCCAGAAGTCTGAAACATTTTAACAACAAGTTTGTTTTTCCGCGTAGCAGTCCGCCCGCGTGGGGTAGCTTGGATATCCTGAGAGATTGCGGATCTCTTGACCCGGATTCGAATTCCGGCGCGGGCACTTCATTGCTCTTCCCGGCCATCCTTCCACACGCGTTTCACGATCTCAACATCGCCGGGAGGCAGTATCCTGGAGATCTCTTCCTCAGGCACTCTGAAGTCCTTTGCTATCTCCCCCGCCTTTCTTCCGCTCTTTCCTCTTCCGGGGCTTAGGATCAAGTATCTTTCGGAATCCTTGAAGAGTTCAGCAGGCCCGCACATTACTTTTCTGGTTCCCTGATACATGATCTCTCCGACCCCTAATTCCATCTTCAGATGGTACTCGTAGTTCCTCTTTCCCCTGACAATGAATGCTCCCCTCGGAACGAACTCTCCGGGGTTGGGTGTCTTGCTGACCTGATCTGGATAAGCCCAGAACGCTGCGCCCTCCGTGAGTGCCGCGACCCATGCTTTCGATTGTGTCAATGCGAAAGCGCACGCTTCCCTCAACTCATCCGGCGTGGCCGTGAAACCTTCTTTCAATATCACCGACGGCGCGCCGTGGACATCCGCATGGACGAACACATCCTTCTCTTTGAGATGTTTCTTTACCACGTTGTCGTTGGAGTGAGCATCCCTTCCTGCGATGACAAGTTTGCCGGAAGAGCTGATGAACCATTTGTATCTCTCGAACCAGAATTGTTTGGTGGGCTGGACCTTGTTCATCGCAAGCGCCTTTGCTTTGTCAAGCCCTTTCTGTCTTTTCTCGAGTTCAGCTACACTCTCTTTCAGCGCATCTCCGGCCCTTTTGGCCTTCTCTGAGATATCCTTGCTTTTCTGGTAGATGTCGGAAGCGTTGGCATCGATCCCCTTGGTATAGTCAAGATTGACCTTCAGACTGGATATGTCCGCTGTGACCATGTTCTTAGAGGGATTGATGCCTGTGACGAACGATATCTTCATAGCACCCTCTGTGAGCTTTTCCCATGTGAGCTCCTTTGATTTCTGCCCGAGGACAGCTAAGAGCTCGCTTACTTTCTTATATTCAACATATAATGCATCGGCCCTGTTTCTGAGGTCATCGGACTCCATCATGTATTCGTCGACCGTTTCGGTCTGTTTCTGTATCCTTTTCTTGAGTTTTTCTGTCTCCGGGTCAACGTACGTCTCCTCTTCCGCCTGGCCGATCTCCTGCAGAAGAGCATCTATAGCCAAGGACATGCTCTGAACCCGCTGGGACTCCGCATCCTCGTAGATCAGCAGGTTGACCGGGGCAACATCGATGACCGCCCCGTCCATCCTGAAAACCGTGGGCTCGCTGCTCTGTATGACATGTTCGACGATCTCTCTCAGGGAGGAATACATGATGTTAAGGGAATCATCGCTGACCTCTGCGGAGGGGGTGTTCTTGGCGATGTTCGCTCGTTTGCAGATCTCTTCCGAATACTGGCCGCCTAGGTTGACCACTGTAGCAAGGGTCCTGACTGTATCCGATCCGGAAGAACGGAACACGTTTCTGAATTCCTCAAAAGAGGATACGATCGGATCGAATCTGCTCTTCGGCATGACGTAGTCTTCGCCTGGGCGGGTGGAACGATCCTTCCAGGTCTTGTGTGTAAGGCAGTTGACTATCTTCCCATCACATACAAGCAGCACATTCCCGCCGCCGAACATCTCGAATATCAATTCGTATTTTGCTTCGGATTTGAAGACCTCAGTTATCGTTATCCTGTCGAAACCGACCTGGATCGTCTTTCCTATCCTTGCGTTTGTGATGTATTTCCTTAGGAACGTTGCAAAAGAAGTGGGGGTCTCCGGCGTTTCCGGGCGATACGGCGCCAGGAACAGCCATTTTTTATCTTTGAAGAATAGCTCCCTCTTGCCGTCTCCCTGAACGTTCAGACGGAAAAGAACGTTTCCCGCGCCCCAATGGAATATCTTGTCGATGTGCGCCCCTTCCAGTGACGCCATCTCCGAAACTATGGAACGGACATCAAAGGAACTCATCTCCTTCTTCATGACGGATGTTATGTAGGTAACAGAGATAAAGTTTCTTTATTGTCACGGAAATGTTATGATCGTGTATTATGATATCAAAAGTCAATAAAGGCAATTGAAAGCTCGTCGGCTCCAGAAAGCTTTATAATAATCTCATCCTTGACTAGTCCCATACGCCGCTGTGGCTAAGGGGTATAGCGACGCCTTGGTAAGGCGTAGGTCGTGGGTTCGATTCCCATCAGCGGCTCCATACTCTTCTCTATCGCTCAAGTAATGGTTGTATGCCTTAGGTCATGTCATTTTGTAGAACACGAAACCCGACCAGACCTTGGGGAAGAAGAATGTTGTCTTCTTTGGCATCCTGATCCCTTTCATCGAAAGGTCCCAGATGGTCTTTAGACTGGGTTCATTAAGGACTATGGCAAGATCGTATTTCCCAGCCTGCATCATCTTTTTCACATTAGAGAACTCGGCCTCGTAGTCGACAGCAGACCTGCCTTCATCGTAGCCGTATATCTTCTTCAGGATCAACTCCTGCACTACGTACGTGTCAAGCCTGAGGAGTTCCTTCTCACCTTTATCATATGTAGCAAGGAAACGTTTTCCGTCCCTGAACATGAGCCCCATCATCCAATTCTTGAGTTCGGACTCCATGCCGTCCTCCGAGACCTCTTTGACCTTCATGGTATTGGATATCAGGTCTTGGGCGTCTTTGACACTCACATTGGAGGAATTGACGAGCCTGTGCGTGGGCCAGACCACCAGTCCTTCGTCCTTTGAGGACACGAGTGTCGCGAGGACGTAGCCCTTCTTCTCATTGCCGGGGTTCTCCAGAGAATAGTTCAGGGCTGTCTCGTACCTGTGGTGGCCGTCCGCGATTAGCATCTTCTTGTCCTTTAGTTCAGATGTTATCCTTTTCTGGACGTCCGCATCGCTTATTATGTGGAATCTGTGATCTACGCCACTCTCATCCATGTATCTGTAGATGAGTTTGGAAGTATCGATAACCTTTCTGTCGAGGTCCGGGCTCAGTCCGTCGAATATGCCAAAAATAGATTCTAGGTGGGCCTCCATGTCCCTAAGGAGGTTAAGACGATCCTCTTTAACTTTCGAGAACGTCTCCTCGTGTGGGACAACGTTGCCTTCACTGTAGTTTTCGGTCTTAAGGATACCGACCAACCCCCTCCTTGTTTTCTTCACTCCATGATCATTGAAGACCTGCTCATAGAGATAGAATGAATCGGGATCCTGCTTCAAGCTCCCATCGGACAGCATTCTCTCAAGTTCCTTTCTGGAGCCTTTGTATCTTTTATCAACGTCAGGTTTCAGTGTGAGGTTGGTGACGTTGTTCTCGTTCTCCTGAAGCACCCTGAGGTATTCCTTTCCGATAACATCGTAAGGAGGGGATATGCGGTCCTCAATACTCTCACCGCTCTTCAAAACTGGTCTGTATCCTGAGAAAGGAAGGAATGTTACCATTTGTTCGCCTGAACCGATGGTATGCTTTGTACCTTATAGCTCTTTCTACAAGCATATGGATGCAGGAAAACATTCAGCATATTCGGGGGACCGGGTCTCCAGAAGGAGGCTCAAGGATCCTTCTTCCTCCGACCTCTGTTCTCATGATGACCCTTTCCTTTCCTTCCTTGACAGTGCCGATTATCGCCGCGTTCTTGCCTTCAGGGGTGTTCCTTATTGCTCTAAGGACCGAATCCGCCATGCTCGGAACGCATCCGATGATCACTTTCCCTTCGTTGCCGATGCTGAGCGGGTCGATCCCCAAGAGGTCGCATGCGTTCACCACTCCGTCCCTCAGAGGGATGGAAGATTGTTCCACTTCGATCTCAACATGAGATTTTGAGCACCATTCATTGAGGGTATTGGCAAGGCCGCCCCTTGTGGGATCCTTCATAGACACTATCCCGCCGACCTTGAGGCCTTCCGCGATCATCTTATTCAAAGGGGCGACATCGCTTTGCACCTCGCTCTCGAACCCGTATCCTTCTCTGAAAGAGAGAAGGGCGACGCCGTGGTCGCCCAGAGTTCCAGATGCGATAATAACATCGCCCGGAGCGAGGTTCGAGTCGGTGCACCATCTGTACTTAACTTTCCTGTATTCGGAAGCTATCTTTAGGTTCTTATCAAGCAGCTCAGACCTCTTTCCGATCGCAGATGTAGTGATCACCATCTTGTCAAGCGCGCCGGCCTCCATGACCTTTGTATCGCCGGTGACTATGGGGACGCCGCATTCACGCGAGGTCCTGCCCATGCTGTCCATGATCTTATCCACGATCTCCATCTCAAGTCCCTCTTCGAGAATGACCGAGCATGCGAGGGCTATCGGCGTCGCGCCCATGACGGATATATCGTTCACGGTCCCGGAGACCGAGATCCTCCCTATGTCCCCGCCCGGGAATATGAGGGGGTTTACTGTGTGCCCGTCGATAGTGAAGACAACATCTTCGACCACGGCGGAATCGTCCATGGCCTCAAGGGGGACATCCGCTCCTGCTTTCGGAAAATGAGATATGATGTGTTTAGAGAGAAACTCCTGCATGATCTCCCCTCCCGCGCCGTGGTTCATGATGATCTTGGACATTGGTTGTGAATAGGATAGCCAATATAGGTTTTTATCCTTTAATCAGGACTAAATAATCATTGCTCATATGGAAGAATGGACTTGTGGGGTAGTGGATATCCTTTCGGCCTTCGGAGCCGAATACCCGGGTTCGAATCCCGGCGAGTCCGCTCCTTTTCAGATGTTTTTCACTCAGCCGGTGCCTGATTATAAACAATCATGCCCTCTGCCATTATGCCCCGTTTTCTTTTTCAAAGAGATCTCTCAGCGGATCACGGAACATGAATATTGTCGATCGGGTCCTGCCGATCTTCTCTAAAAGCCCGATATCGATAAGATGATTCAATCTGCTGCGTATGCTTTGTTCGCCCAACCCCGGAATCCATCCGCATGCATCCAAGATCGTGAACTGTTTTTGTTTCTTTGCGCGTTTTACGATCGTCTTTGAGCTTTCGTCAAGACTCTTGATCAGATCCTTTTCTTCAAATGTGGCGAAAGCTTCTTCGTATGCAGACAGTAACGACTCCGCGACATACATTATGAACGGCTTATAATCGCCGGAGGCATCCGTGTATGCGAGGAGAGTGTAGTACGCTTCCGGAGGATCCAGCAATTTTTGTTCAAACTTACATAATTTTGAATTTTTCAGCCCCAGCTCCTGAAGTAGAATATGGAACAGGGTCCTTCCCGTTCTGCCGTTACCGTCTTGGAAAGGATGTATGCTTTCGAACTCGTGGAAGAATAGTGCTGCGGTAATGATCTCATCAAAAGGTGATGCGATCAGCCACTCTAACAGAGAGTCCATCTCATCCGATATGCTTTCGGGAGGGCAGGCTATAAAGTACTCAAACCCGTTGGATCCGATAACAGAGATCCGTTCCGTTCTGAACTCACCGAGCGGACAGTTGATCCCGGTATCCCTGAGCAGCATTGAGTGAACATTGCCTATGATCTCAGAGGACCATGGCAATCGGAGCTCGTTTTTCATTATGTATGAATACAAATGGTTCAGAATTTCCTGCTGAGGTCCGCTGGCCACTTCATTCTTACGTTCTCCCGATGTAAAAAAAGTGGTCAGCTTGCGCACTTCTTCGAGCGGAAGATCATTTCCTTCGATCTTCACTGACCAATGTATATTGGAAGCATAAGCCTCGTTGATAAGGTCGAGGTAGTCTCTGCTGCTCAGGACCATTTCTCCTAAGCTGCTGTCAAGGTCTCTGATCCTCTGTATGATCTCTCTGTACTCAGGGAATACTCTGATCGCAGGGTTGAAAGGAACCTTTCTCTTATGACGTACGGGGTACCCAGCAGGTCTATACGAAGAGTAGTCAGTAGAATTATTATGATAATCCATTATTGTAATCAATTGTTAAATCAGATTTTAATATTTAATTATATCTATATTACATTATTGAATTAACATAATTAATTATTATATTAGATTAATGAAATTTATATTCACTATCACTTGCCCTCATAGACTATCAAAGATTCTACAGAGTATCCCTCGAGCGCCTCTCTTCCTTTAAGGCCTGCAAGTTCCATCACGAAGCATATCTTGACAACCTCTCCGCCGAGCCTTTCGACCATCTTTATTACAGCATCCGTCGTTCCGCCGGTCGCGATAAGATCGTCAATGATCACCACTTTCTGTCCATTTTTGATGCTGTCGATGTGCATCTCCAAGGTTGCCTCCCCATACTCCAGTTCATAACTTTCCGAGATGGTCTCTCTCGGGAGTTTGCCCTTCTTCCTGACAAGCACCATGCCCTTCCCCATCGCGTACGCAACGGGGGCTCCGAACACGAACCCTCTTGATTCTGATCCGAGGACCAGATCGAAGTCAATGCCTTTAAGCGAAGATATCAGGCCGTCCACGGCCAATTTAAAGCCCTTGGGGTCTTCGATGACGGTGGTGATATCCCTGAACATTATCCCTTTTTTTGGGAAGTCTGGTATCGTTGTGACGTAATCCTTTAGGTCCTTCATACTCTCGCTTTGCCTAATGCGGCTGCGGGTTTATATTTATCATCCCAAAAGTACAATATAGAAAGCAAAAGGTAGTAGGGGGGCGGAATAAAGGTCCCGGCCAGAGCCGGATTGTTGCGGTCATCCGTCGAGTCTTGCGAACGATCCGAAAAATCTTAGGACGTACAGCGGAAAGTGTCAATCGACCAGTTTTTCTCTTTGACGCCTATCTCATTTGTATGATCATTCTCGCCGCAGGGTTTTGACGTATTACTTTTTGCGATCTTCACTAACCTCCGTATGTACATAGTTTTTCTACTATTTATAATAATCTTTTCAAAAGTTTAAACGATATTCGTTTTATTACTACGAATATCGTAATAATCAAACATGGCTGGAGAGGTTGGTGTCAAATATAAGGTGGCAAAGATGCCAAAACAAGTGAAATTTCTAAATAAAAGCAAAGATCCGGCTTGCGCCGGATCAGTTTATCTGTTCAGAGCAGTACGGGCAGAACTTCGGTGTCTTAGGAAGGCCGCTGAGGTCCTCTCCGCAGTACGGGCAGTTCTTGAACGCTTTTCCGCCGCCGGCCGGAGCTGCAGTTCCAGCATTCCCCTGCGGGGCCTGCTGGGCCTGCCCGCGCATAAGAGGCGAGGGCTGGCCGCAGTGGCTGCAGTATTGGTAGGGATACTCGTTCAGGCCGCCGCAGGTCGGACACATAACCTTTGTGGTCTGCTGCTGTTGCTGCACCCCTTGAACGGGTTGCTGCTGAAGTTGTTGGTACATCTGCGGGAACAGAAGCATGCCGGCGCCCATCGCCGCTCCGCCGGTGGATTCCCCGATCGCGTTAGCCATGCTCTCCATCACTTCGTACTTTCTGAACGCTTCTCCGTTCTTGCTGCTGAACTGCAGGTAGTTGAACACCTTTTGGCGGTCCTCGTCCGTCGTGAGAACTTCGTTGATCTTCAGGGAAAGCAGTTCGATGCCCCTTTGGGAGAAGTACTGCTCTATGAGGATCTTGGTGTTCGTCGACGCCTTCTCCAGATTCTCCATGATGTCCATGTAGTATTGTGAGTTCATCTGCTGGATTATCTGCTCGTTGATGAAGCTCTTCATGAACGAGTTGATGTCCCCGGTGGTGTAGGCGTTGGTGCCTCCGAGCACCTGAGTGTAGAACACAGCCGTGTCGTTGATCCTGAATTGGAAGTCGCCGTTAGCCATCAGGACGATCGGCACCTCATATTCCTTGGCCGCTTTTATCATGCTTCTGATGCCCCACTTGCCGTTGAACATCTTCAGGGAGATGAACACGATCCACACCTTGAACGGGGTCTCCTTGAACCCTAGCGCAAGGTTGTAGAGCTTTGTAAGCCACGGGATGTTCGCCGATGTGATCACGTGCCTTCCAGGCTCCAGTGTCCCCATCAGCTGCCCGTCCCTTATGAAAAGGGCCACCGCGTGTTCCGGCACGGTGACCGATGTTATCGTTCTGAGGTCGTCCTGTTCAGACCTGTATATTATGTCGTCCGGCCCCTGATTCGACCAGAATACCACATTCGTCTTTTCTGCCATCTTTACTCTCACTCCTTGAATCCTTTCATGACGGTCTCTCTTTCGTTGTAGTCCTCGATGAGCTGGTCGATCGTTGTCTCGAGATCTCTCAGCGGGACCTTCAGTTTTGTTTCGCCGGCGTCGATCATCTTTACGAGCTCCGCCGTTTCGTTCTTAAGGGATACGACATCATCCATTAGGTTCGCATCCCATTCGATAAGCATATCCAATTCTGACTCCAGTATCTTGACGGATGAGTGGAACGCGCTGTATCCGTTGACCGCTTTCTTCACATCTATGTAATAGCGGTCCGCTTTGCTTCTTATCCTTTCCGTATCTCTCATAAGGTCAAGATCGTTGACCGTTGCTCTCTGCACTGTGGCAAGATCAAGCTTCACCCTCTCAAGGACCCTGGCCACTTCTGTTCTTACGGCCCTGTCCTCATCCCTGCGGAGATTCTTGTCCTTGTATCCTTTGTATATGGGGATGTAGTGGCCGATCCTTTCCACGAGCGATTGGTTCTTTTTCATTTGAGCTTCTATCGTTTCGTCAACTGACATTTCATTTTCCCTCCTTTCCGTTCATAAGCGCGACAGATATACCGACCAATGCCAGGACGATAAGGAATATCGCCGCAAGGATCCATATGCTGATGCTCGTTGCTGTGTACAGGATGCCAATTAGTCCGATCACTGCGATCAGTATCCCCGAAACCATCCTGTATGAGGATTCGGAGGTTCCAAACTTGCTGCTTTTGCCAGAGGACAGGAACGACAGGGCAAAAAGCGCTATGCCGAATATCAGCAAGGTCACCCATAATATTATTGCCAATCCGTAATTCGTTGCGTAATAGGCTATCAGACCTATCGCCAGTGCGATAATGAATGATCCCAGCACAACCGCCGACAACGTTTTGTTGTTCATCTTTTTCCTCCGTTGTTTATATTATTACCATCTGCGAGGGGTTCATCCTCTTCACGCGCTCAGGCACAAGCTTACCGAAACCGCTCGGAACCGCCACGCGGCCGTTACTGATATCGCATGGTATGTAAATAAGCGATTTCACGATCGGATTGCTGAGTTTGAGTTTGGAATCCTGACTCGTGCATGCGGCGAGATAATCGCTCACCAGTTTCCTGGCCTCTTTTTCAGTGCTCAGCGGCACAACAATCTTCCTGCTCCCCGGAGAGTTCTGCGCGACAGCCGATGTCAACATTCCGATCCCCTCTCCGCCGCTTATGCTCTTTTCCGTTCCTGTTATCCCTGAAAGAATACTCTTCTCCGGCCTTATCGAGAATATGTCGGTAAGCCCGCTTCTCGGGTCGCTGAGGCATTGAGGGTCAATGACAAAATCTGCCGGTATCAGCAGGTCCTCGGCGACCTCTACGCTCTTCTTTGCCCAGACGGCGCCGGACTGGAAGCTGTATCTGAGATCGACGTTCCAGAATGGAATAAGATATTCGCCGGCGCCCGCTATTATCGGAAGCGTGCCGCCCGTCTTTGCGCCGAGCACGTTCGAGAGGTTCGCGAAGATCTCATCGAATCTGCTCTTGCTTCCGAGCAGGAATCCCCACGGCCCTGCCTTGGGGTAATTGAAACTCATGATCCTCTTGACATTGTTCAGTATCTGCAGAGGGTCCGCAGAGATGCCTTTGGTCAGGAATCCGGCGAGGTCAGTGAGTATCTTGATCTGCGTGATCTCCATCTCCACGGCCTGATACATGACGCCGAGCGTCAGATCGGTATTCACGGCGGTCTTTACTTTGTTGAGCTGGGCGTAGCCGTTCTCAAAGTAAGACAGGCTGCCCAGACTGTCTCCGTTAAGGAGTTTATCGCAACCTGTGCACACTCCCGCAAGCGCCTGAAAACGATCCGCGGCGGGGCCGTATCCTTTGACCTTCTTGAATGCCGCGGCGGCCTCGGTGAAATTGTTCGCCATGAGCAAGTATCTGCCTGGCTTGTCCTCCTGCAGAAGTTTTGTGTTGTTGATGAGCATGGCATATCCGGACGCCAGCTCTTCCGCGGATGTGACCACATCCTTCGAAGCATCATCGACCGCCAGGGCCTCTATGCTTTTGACCTTGGCATTGAACTCGAACGCCTTCGAGGAGGCATGCACAGGCGAGGCGCTGCTGTCCGTTGTGAAGGGGAGCGTCAACAAAGGATTGGACATCAGGGAGTTGGCTGCGAACTTGTATTCGGAGTATTCGGTCTCGATCCTCGGCCGGATGTTATTGTTGAATATGTTGAATCTGGCCACAGAGTCGACATTCTCGCTCTGCGCCAGCGAGAACCCTCCAGGCATGGTCCTGCTGATCCACGACTGTATCTGTCCCATCATCTGATCGAGATACGCTTTGGCATCTACCCTCTGCTGAGACGTGCCGCAGCTGGAACATGTGATATACGGGGAATCGGACTCTAAGGCCTTCTTGTCTAAAGGGGCACCGCAGTATTTGCACCTGAGCATTACCATGTCGTCCAATGTTTCACCGTCTGATCGCTGATATCGCAGATAAGCTGCTGATCTGTGCCTGCAGTCTTGCTTCCATGGCCCTCATTTCCTGCATGGTCTTGTCGTAATACTGTCTTGATATCTCGTCCGACCTTCTGGAGATCGAAGTGTAGCACGGTCTGCAGACATAGACTGAGTTATAGTCGGCGGGGGCGGACTTCAGGATATCATCGTCGGAACTTCTCATGAAAGGAGTTATTTCGCTGGGCATCGCAAGGAAGTGCACTCCCTCTCCTGTCGAAGGCCTTCCGCAGATCCAGCATTTCACTGATTTGGAGTAGGCCTTGATGAGGTTCATATCCTTTTGGCCGTCCTCTCCGAGCTGTTTGCGGCAGGTGTATGCGTTCTGAAGAAGCTCTGCGGCCTTCTTCGGATCTGTCATGACAGCTCCAGAGGCGAGGCTCTCGTAACCCCATGCCTGGATGTACAGGGCCTCTTTGATACCGGTGTTGGCCGGTAACCCCACGATATCGTTGATCACTATCATATCGTTCCCTATTTGGGACTGGTATTTTCTGGCGACGTCGAGGAATCTGTTACCTTTTGCTTCCAACGCATCGGGAGAGTTCCCCTGCATCCTCCCTACGTCCATGCGTTCTGCCAAAAGTCTGCATTCCAGAGCAGCTCTGACAGGGTTGATCGTGGTCAGCCCGAATTCGAAACTGTCTGTTTTTTTCTCAAGGGTGCTGGCAAGTTTTGCGTATCTTGCCGGGTTGTTATTGTCGAGACATGCATCGATAAGGTCGATATATATTCCTGCAAGCTCTGCTTCTCTGCCGCCCTTGTCAATGGTTTTTTCAAAATTACCTCTTGCCTTGGCGAATTCCTTTCTTTTGATCAGGTCAACGCCCTGATCGAACAACGCATCACCGGACTTGAAAACACTCAGTGCCATAATTATGCCTGAGGGGAAAATAGAGTTCAATTAAATGTTCTTTTCGTCTCGTTTATTTTATTTATCCACTTAACAAATAAAGTGCGGTCAGCATCCGTCTCTATTTTTGCCTCCGTTTGTACATTATTTTGACACAAAGGAGATATTTATCGAAATAATCTCTAATTATTTCTAAAATATTAGACATTCATCTAATGAACAGTGGTTTTATTAATCATTTAGAAAGGTTTATTAATAAGTAATAACACTCACCACCCATGGTAAGCGGCAGATTCAGTGCGGTAGAGCAGGCATTTCAGAGAGAGCCGGTGGCGGCGGTCCCTCCAGCACGCGAAACATCATCATACTACGGATGCAATGTGTTCAACAGAGAAACGATGAGAAAGTACCTCTCGTCAGAGACGAGAAGGGTCGTTTACGAGTCGATAGAGAAGGGCGCCACGCTTGACAAGTCGGTCGCGGATCACGTCGCCGGAGGAATGAAACGCTGGGCGATGGACATGGGAGCGACCCACTACACTCACTGGTTCCAGCCGCTTACAGGCGGAACCGCCGAGAAGCACGACTCTTTCGCGGAACCGCACAAGCACGGCACATCGCTGGAACAGTTCAGCGGAGACAGGCTGTGCCAGCAGGAACCGGACGCATCCTCTTTCCCGAACGGAGGATTGAGGAACACATTCGAGGCGAGAGGATACACAGCATGGGATCCATCGTCGCCCGCATTCATATTAGGGGATTGCCTGTGTATACCCACAGTATTCATATCATATACGGGAGAGGCTCTTGATTACAAGACGCCGCTCATGAGATCGGTATCCGCCGTCAGGAAAGCCACGGCAGATCTGCTGAAATATTTCGGCATCGAGGACGCCGAGGTAGCGGCATACCTAGGATGGGAGCAGGAGTTCTTCCTCGTGGACAGCGCGCTTTACGCGCAGCGCCCGGATCTGATGCTTTCGGACAGGACGCTCCTCGGGCACGACAGTGCCAGGAACCAGCAGCTGGATGACCACTATTTTGGTTCCATTCCTCCAAGAGTGATGGAGTTCATGAAGGACCTGGAATTCGAGGGATACAAATTAGGGATACCTCTTAAGACCAGGCACAACGAGGTCGCGCCGAACCAGTTCGAGATCGCTCCGGTATACGAAGAGATGAACCTCGCGGTGGACCACAACCTTCTGCTGATGTCGTTGATGAAAGCTGTGGCCGACCGCCACAAGTTCAGAGTGCTCTTCCACGAGAAGCCGTTCAAAGGGATAAACGGATCCGGCAAGCACTGCAACTGGTCTCTCGGATTGGTTGACGGCGCAGGTCTTTTGTCCCCGGGAAAGACGGACGAAGAGAACCTCAGATTCCTTGCGTTCATGGCGAACGTCCTTAAAGCGGTCTACGACAACAACGGGCTGCTGAAGGCATCGATCGCATCATCATCCAACGCCCACAGGCTGGGAGCGAACGAGGCTCCCCCGGCGATCGTGTCGGTGTTCCTGGGGATGCAGGTGTCGGCGGTGTTCGAGGAACTCCTGGACGCAAAGGACATGGTGAAGATCAAAGGCAAGAAGGGACACAGCGTCGGGATTCATCAGATCCCGGAACTGCTGATCGACAACACCGACAGGAACAGAACATCTCCGTTCGCCTTCACAGGGAACAGATTCGAATTCAGGGCGGTAGGCGCATCCGCGAACTGCGCCCTGCCGATGGCGGTGCTGAACACAGCGGTCGCATACCAGCTGATGCAGTTCAAGAAAGCCATTGACAAGAGGGTTGCCGCGGGAGAACCGGCCACGAAAGCGATAATGGACGAAACGCGCGAAACCTACAGGGCATGCAGGGACATATGCTTCGACGGGAACGGATACTCCGACGAATGGAAGAAGGAGGCGGCACGCCGCGGTCTGGACGTAGAGGCATCGGTGCCGGTCATGTTCGACCAGTTCACAGAGAAAAAGACCATCAAGATCTACAAGGAGACCGGAGTTCTGTCAGAGATCGAACTCAGGGCAAGGAACGAGGTCGCCTGGGAGCACTATTCCATGAAAATGGAGATCGAATCGAGGGTGCTCAGCGATCTGGCGTACAACCACATAATCCCTGTGGCGATAAGGTTCCAGAACGTCCTGCTTGACAACGTGCTGAAGAGCAAGGAGCTGTTCACGCCGGCGGAGTTCAAAAAATACTCTCCGCAGGAGCTTAAGCAGATCAAGGACATCTCAGATTACATAAACATGGCAAGAACGATGGCGGATGAGATGGACAGCATGTGCGATGAGTTCTCCTATCTGGAAGGGCGCAGCATGGCCTTAGCGTACCACGACAAACTGGTGCCGCGCCTGGAAGAGATAAGGAAGTGCCTGGACAAGCTGGAGATGATCGTGGATGATCAGATGTGGCCTCTTCCGAAGTACAGAGAACTGCTCTTCATACGCTGATAAGAACGTATGAATGGTCAGTCTTGCGGCATTCAGGCAGTGCACTCCAGAGTCGCGATAAGATAAACAACTTAGTGTTTTTATAAGCTATATTTATATAGAAGAACAAACCATAACCCCCTAGAAATTCCATAATAGGATGGAATAGATAATTGGAGGCTTGAATTAAATGGGCATGGGCAATGCACCGATCCTTAT
>Ga0123357_10001596_pt1 | contig 24236 bp, 23 predicted proteins | sample TergutEmb28metaG_FD_89873 | JGI IMG/M metagenome (GOLD analysis project Ga0123357, IMG submission 89873) | Embiratermes neotenicus P4 segment gut microbial communities from Petit-Saut dam, French Guiana - Emb289 P4 | ecosystem: Host-associated > Arthropoda: Insects > Digestive system > Gut ... | reverse complement strand
GGTTTTGGCGAACATTGCCTCGTTGCGAGCGGAAAGTCGGGGTCACGGTGTCCAAACCGCTTGCTGCTCATGATTCTGAGTGGCGACAAGCGGATCCTCCCACGGGTTTTTGACCGATTACTCAATCCGCATCGTTCGGTCAAAACGAAATCCAAACCCCTTTGTTTCAGGATTTCTGATACAAGTCGGATTGTTCGACATCACTTCGATTTTTATGACATCCTTCACGTTTCCATTTTGGTGCTCGTTGAATGTCAGCGTCACAACGTCAGGAGCGCACCAGACAAGGTTCTCCGCCCAGCAAAATGTCGGACTGCAGACGAAAGAGATTATTGCCAGAATTCGAACAACCGTCCTCATTCTTCATCTCCTCGGATAGTCTGCACGGCCTGGATAAGACCAGTCCACCCCGGATTGCCCCCTTCGTATCTGTGATCGGTGGCAAGTCCTGCGGCATTTGAATTTCTGGGCGATGGAACGAACCGAAGCGGCTTCGCCCTGTTTAGGGATCGCAGGACTTTCCGTCCAAATTGTGGCTGTTTGGGGGTGTTTGGGGGGGGCAATTCAAAGTGTGGCGTCGGAGTTTTTTGAGGCATCCCGCCTCAAATTTGGGAGCCTCAGCGATTGGCCCTTACGCGGAGTGTATCACTGAAGTGGGGGGCACCTCTTTTTTGCCTCTTGAGCCTGGGGGGGAGGGAGAGACGGGTCCAGGTCTCTATCGTATTGAGGTCACTTGCGGTCCAGGCGGAGGCATGAAGATTCTGAACCAGCCCACGCCGCCGGCCTTCCGGGAAAGCGTCCGTGTCGGAGAGCAGAATCTCTATTGACTGATCTTGTGAATGAGTGGAAGGTTGATGTGCGCGGATGCAGTGCGCGTGCGACTTGGAATTTTCGGCCTCCCGTTTGCTATGATACTTCAAAAAGAAGGATACGATTGAAAGTCATTTAACGAAATGTCCCGGTCAGACCAGATTTGTGTTCAGACCAGAGAGGTTTGCCATCGTCATTCCTTGCCGCAAATGCGAATTGATAGATGGCATGCGAGCCATGTTCGAGAAGCTTTATCTTCTATCTTCGGTTCGTGAGAACACGACTGCGGTGTCGCGGATTCTTGTCGGGGCGCGGGTGGTGAGGTCTCTTGCGAGGGGAGGGAGAGGGGGCGGACCACCATTCATCGCGGATCGCGGCGAAGGGTGGTCGTAGGGATCAGCGCGCGGCGGCAGCGCTCCGCTGCGACAGGATGTCGAGCGCGACATCGACGATCATGTCTTCCTGCCCGCCGACCATGCGGCGGCGGCCGAGTTCGGTGAGGATGTCGCGGGCGTCGACGCCGTAGAGTTTGGAGGCGTTCTCGGCGTGGCGCAGGAAGCTCGAATAGACCCCGGCATGGCCGAGCGACAGGCTCTCGCGGTCGACGCGAACGGGGCGATCCTGCAGCGGACGGACCAGATCATCAGCGGCGTCCATCAGGAGATGGAGATCGCAGCCGGTTGCGATCCCCATTTTGTCAAGCACAGCGACCAGGGCCTCAAGCGGGGCATTGCCGGCACCGGCACCCATGCCGGCAAGAGAGGCATCGACCCGCACCGCGCCGGCCTCGATGCCGGCGACGGCATTGGCGACGCCAAGGGTCAGATTATGATGGGTGTGAACGCCGACTTCGGTCTCCGGTCTCAGGGCCGAGCGGAAGGCCCTGACCCGCTCGCCATATTGCGAGGGCAGGAGGGCTCCGGCGGAATCGGTGACATAGACGCATTCGGCGCCATAGCTCTCCATCAGCAGTGCCTGCTCCACCAGTTTCTCGACCGGCGCCATATGGGCCATCATCAGGAAACCGACCGTGTCCATGCCAAGCTTCCGAGCCGCTTCGATATGCTGCCTGGAGACGTCGGCCTCCGTGCAGTGGGTGGCGACACGGACGCTGCGGGCGCCGGCCCGGTGCATCTCCTTGAGGTCGTGGACGGTGCCGATGCCGGGGATCAGGAGGACGGTCACCACCGCCTGGCGGCACTCCTCCGCCACGGCGGCAATCCACTCGGCGTCGTCATGGGCACCGAAGCCGTAATTGAAGGTGGCACCCGAAATGCCGTCGCCGTGGCAGATTTCGATGGCGTCGACATGGGCCTGGTCGAGGGCGCGTGCGATGCTGCGGACCGCTTCCAGGCTGTACTGGTGGCGGATCGAGTGCATGCCGTCGCGTAAAGTCACATCCTGGATATAGAGCTTGTTCCTGTCACGGCGTGCCATTATGCGGCCTCCTTGGCGAGTTGCCTTGCGGCCCAGCGATCGGCGGTGACCAGTGCTGCCGAGGTCATGATGTCGAGATTGCCGGCATAGGCGGGGAGGTAATGGGCGGCACCCTCGACTTCGAGGAGCACGGTGGTCTTGAGGCCGGTCACAGGTCCGATACCGGGAATGCGCAACGGTGCGTTGTCGCCGATATGCTCGAACTGTATCGCCTGTTTAAGCCGATAGCCCGCGACGTATTTCTGGACGTCGGCGACGATGTCGCGGATCGACTTTTCGATGTCTTCCTGGCTGCCGCCCTGCGACAGGGTGAAGACGGTGTCGCGCATGATCAGCGGCGGCTCGGCGGGATTGAGGATGATGATGGCCTTGCCGCGTTCGGCACCGCCAAGCCGGACGATGGCGTTTGACGTGGTCTCCGTGAACTCGTCGATATTGGCGCGGGTGCCCGGTCCGGCCGATCTCGAGGAGATCGAGGCCACAATCTCACCCCAGACCACGCGTTTTGAGGCCCGTCGCACCGCATAGACGATGGGGATGGTGGCCTGACCGCCGCAGGTCACCATATTGACGTTGGGCTCGTCGAGATTGGCCTCGCCGTTGATGACCGGAATCGTGAAGGGGCCGATTGCGGCCGGCGTCAGGTCGATGACCTTCTTGCCGGCTTTCTGCAGGATGGCACTGGTGTGGATATGGGCCTTGGCCGAGGTGGCGTCGAAGACGACGCCGATGCTGCCGAAATTGGGCAGCCGGGTCAGCCCGTCGATGCCCTCGGAGGTGGTGGCCACACCGAGCCTGGCGGCGCGGGCGAGACCGTCGGAGGCGGGGTCAATCCCGACCATGGCACCCATTTCGAGAGATTTCGAATTGCGCAGGACCTTGATCATAAGATCGGTACCGATATTGCCGGAACCGATAATGGCGCAGGAAATCTTGGACATCAGTTTTTCTCCCTGGCAAAAGCCGCACGCACGGATCCGACGCCGGTAATCCGCGCCTCGATCACTTCACCCCATTTGACCGGGGCCATCGGCCCCAGTGCGCCCGACAATACGGTGTCGCCGGCCATCAGGGGCCGACCGACCCGGGCCATGGTGCGTGCCAGCCACCACACCGCGGAGATGGGATCGCCGAGACAGGCGGCACCATTGCCCGAGGAAACCTCGGTTCCGGCGCTGTCCATGGTCATCTCGGCTGCGCGCAGGTCGAGACCATCAAGCCTGCGCGGCATGCCGCCGAGGACATAGAGACCGGAGGAGGCATTGTCGGCGATGGTGTCGAGGATGTTGATCTTCCAGTCCCGGATCCGGGAATCGACCACCTCAATGGCCGGCAGCACGAATTCGGTGGCGCGGATCACATCGGTGACGGTGATATGCGGGTGGTCGAGATCGCGGCCGAGGACAAAGGCGATCTCAGCCTCGACCCTGGGCTGGATCAGGCGGTCGCGCTCAATGTCCCAGCCGTCGGGCACATACATGTCGTCGAACAGCATGCCGTAATCGGGCTGATCAACGCCGAGCTGGTGCTGGACCGCAACCGAGGTCAGGCCGATCTTGCGGCCGACCAGCCTTCGGCCCTTGTCAAGCCAGCGCCTGGTGTTGATCTCCTGGGCGGCATAGGCCTGGTCGATCCCGCCTGCTGTCAGCAGGTCGCGGATCGGCGGGCAGGGGGTCCTGTTCTGACAGGCCGTGAAAATCCGGTCTGCGACGGTCTCGACGCTCACTGGCCTTTCTCCTCATTATCGGACAGGCAGGTTGCCCCTGAAAACCTTCTGCCACCACGTTGGCGCAGGTAACGGCCGGCACTGCGGTTTCCGAAAGACGGCTGCAACAGGACGGTTCCACGGGGGGGGCGTTCAAAGGGATGTCACCTCGCCATGGCTCCGACCGATCCGCCTGTTGCCGCCAGCGCCGCTGGATGGCGCCTTTCGCATTTTCGGATCGGATGGGTTGTAGCGGCATCCGGCGCTCCCCGCCACGTCCGGCGGCGCAGTGGCGGGGTGTGATCGCGGGCCTGCCTCACGCGGGACAAGGTGCACGGCCGCCGACCACGGCGCATCCTGCTCCCCGCGAGGTCAGGCGGGCTTTCCGGTTGCCAGGAAGCTCCGCATCACGGCGTTGAACTCTTCGGGTGCCTCATATTGCGGCCAGTGCGCTCCGTCCGACTTCATGATGTAGAGGCTGCCACGCGGGGTGCGGGCACAGGCCGCCTCGGCGGCGGGCACGTCATGCACCGGATTGTCACGGGTCCACAGAAACAGCGTATCCATCGAAAGCTGCTCGAAGGGGACGAGGTCGGAGGCGGCGTTGCGGGAAAGCTGCTTCTGCACCAGGGGGGCGGATTTGAGCGCTTCCGGGTCCGAATAGATGCGCAGGCGCGAGCCCACCAGTTCTTCGTCGAGCAGGCCCCAGTTGTTGGGGTGCATCAGCCATTTCATGCGGGCGAGCACCGAGTCATAGGTCGGGAGCTGTCCGGCGCTCTTTTTTGAGAGTTCGGCGAGATTGGCGAGATCCTGTCTGCCTTTCTCGGAGACGATGGGAAGCCCGGCCGAGGTGTTGAGCACGAGCCGCCTGACCCGTTCGGGATAGCGCGCGGCGAATTTGCCGGCGGTCCAGCCGCCCAGCGATTCACCCGAGATATGGGCCTTCTCGATACCGAAGGCGTCCATCAGCTCGCGCAGCTGTTCGGCATAGGCCTCGGGCGTATATTCGAGATCAAGCTTCTTTTCGGAAAGACCATGGCCGACGAAATCGAAGGCAATCACATGGTACTGGTCGGAGAGAGCGACCACGTTTTTGGCGTAGGCTTCGATATGACCGCCGATGCCGTGCATGAGAAACAGCGCTTCACCATTCTTTGCCCCGGCTTGCGCGATCCGGGTGCGACCAAAGCTGGGTGTCGATACGTAACGCACCTCGGAACCAAAGAAATCCGTCCACAACGTCATCGAAAATTCTCCATCGGGCAGGCGGAGGCCCGAAGGCCTCCGCGCGTTCATTTCAATTGATGCATGGTCTCGTGAGATCTCAGCGCGCTGGCGGGCGGTGTCCCCAGTCGTCGAGCTTGTCGTAGCTGCGGACCATCCAGGTGGCGTCATCAATGACGACGCCGCCGGCGCCGTATTCGATTGAGAAACCGCTCGGGGTGCGCACGTAGAAAGACAGCATCTGGTCATTGGGGTGCGAGCCGAGCGTCATCTCAAGCTCAAGACCGGCGTCGCTGACGCGGTCGTGAGCGGCACCCACATCCCAGATTTCGCCAACCTGGAACATGAGGTGGTGGATCTTTTTGTTCACCGGGAACAGGGCTGTAGCCAGGGTGTGGTGCCGGGGATTGCAGTGCAGGAAGGCGGCGTCGGCCACCACGCCGGGTGCGATCTCCTGGCGGATATAGTCGCTGACCTTGAATCCGAGCAGGTTGACGTAGAAGTCGACCGTCTTCTTGCGGTCGGATTTCGACACCAGGAAATAGTGGCCGAGCCCCTGGGTTCCGGTGACGAAGGAGGAGCGCAGCACCTTGGACTGGAACGGCGCGCTGGTCACCGCCGGGCCGAAATAGATTTCGACCCGGTTGTCGTTGGGATCGGTGCAGCAGAACAGGCGCTCGACGCGCCGCTCGCGTGCCAGTTCCGCCGATCCTTCCGTGACGGCAACGCCGGCGGCCTTGAGGCGGGCGACGACGTCGAGCAAAGCGGGCTCGGAGTCGGTCTGCCATCCGGTGACCGCGAGGTCGTCGGCGGGCCCCTTCACGAGGATGACGCGCTGCTGGTAGTCATCCATGCGGAAGACCAGCTGGTTGGCATCCTTGCGGGCGAGCTGAAGCCCGAGAATATTCTCACCGAAGCTTTCCCAGGCGTTGAGGTCGCTGGCTTCGATATAGATATAGCCGAGTTGACTGACGCTCATGATGTGCACTCCTGTCGCTGCATTGGCTCAAAGGTCTCAGCTGAGGGGCTGCTGGTTGGGCAGACCGAGGAGGGTGCCGCCGGCATTGACGGAGTGTTTGTGGAGGTCCATGCAGACGTGGTTGCATCCGAACATGATGTTGCGGAAATAGACATTGAGCAGGTTGTCGTTGTAGATCGCCTTGCCGCCGGCACCACGCAGCATCAGCAGCGCGACGTCGGTGGCGAGTTCGCCCACCGTTGCCGCGTCGGCAACATACTGGGCGCGCTTGTCGAGCGGCACCAGTTCACCTTTGGCAAGATAGGCGGCACAGCCTTCGACGACGTCGCGGATCAGGGCGCGGGCCTGGCGGACCTTGGAATCGGCGAGCCATACCCGACGCTGCACCGCGGGATTGGCGCTCAGGGTCTGTTGCGAGAAGCTGTCGCGGCGCGCCTGCATCTGGTCGCGGAAAACCTCGACCATGCCCTTGGCCATGCCGGCGATGACGGAGGCGACGCCGTTATGGAAGGCAACACCGAAAGACAGTCGGTAATAGGGGCTGGTGAAGGTCTTGAGGCCGGCATCGCTGCCAAGCGCCAGGAAGTGGTCGGTCAGCGAGTGGGTGCGGTAGTCGGGCACGAAACAGCCCTTGACGTCGATGTCCTTGGAGCCGGTGCCCTCGAGGGCGCAGACATCCCAGGTGCCGTCGATGACTTGGTAGTCACCACGGGGGAGCAGAAAGACGCGAAGTTCCGGCGGGGTTCCCGCGCCGGTCGGCACCAGGGCACCGAGAAACACCCAGGTGGCGTGATCGCAGGCACTTGAGAAGCGCCAGCGTCCCTTGATCTGGTAGCCGCCCTCGACCTTGGTGGCGGTACCGAAGGGCGCGTAGGAGGAGGAGATGCGTGCGGTATCGTTTTTGGACCAGATGTCGGCGGCAGCCCTGGCGTCGAGCAGGGCGACTTCCCAGTTGTGGACGCCGAGCACCATCAGGGCCCAGCCGCTGGAGGGGCAGCCCGAGGAGACTTCCTGGAGGATGCGGTAGAAGGTCAGCGGGCTCTTCTCATAGCCGCCGTAAGCCTTGGGCTGGAGGGTGCGGAAGAACCCCGCGGCCTGGAATTCGGCGATGGTCTCGTCGGGAACGCGCCCCAGGGCCTGGCACTGGTGGATGCGCGAGCGCAGGGTCGGGATCATCGCGGTGGCGCGCGCGATCAGGGTGTCGTCGCTGGGAATCTCGGTAGTGGCCGTCATAATAGTCCTCCCGGTTGTTTTTTGAGCAGTCAGGTTGGTGCGGGCTGGAAGGCCCCGTATTGGCCGTTGAGATAGAGCAACGGCTCGACCGCAGGCTTCGAGGAAGCCTCGACCGTCTCGCCCCACACGATGCTGTGGGTGCCGCAGGTCGCCGACTGGGTGCGCCGGCAGACGAAGGCTGCCTGGGCATCGATCAGCAATGGGGCATTCAGCCTCGGGGAAAGGGTAAAATAGGCCTCCCGCTTTTCGTGCTCCATCTGCCCGGCGCAGGCCGCGGCGATGTGTTTCTGCGATGCGGTGAGGGTGGAGACGGTGAAAATGTCGGCCTGCAGGATCGCCTCGGCGATCACGGTGGAGCGGTTGAGGCAGACCAGAAGCGTCGGCGGATCAAAGGCCACCGAGGTTACGGCGGTTGCAGTGGTGGCAAAGAAGCGGCCATCGCTGAGCTTTACGCCGATCACATGGACCGTGGCGGCAACCCGGCGGAAGGCTTCGCGCAGATGGGCCACGTCGAAGGACTTCGAAGCGCCTGAACTGTCGATTGCTGCGGCCACCATATTCAAATCATCCCGACTTCTGTTCGCGGCAAGCCGCCGCCTGCGCCGGTTCACTCCGGCGTCATGGAAAATCTGTCCGGAAACGCAATGCCTCGGGGAGTGGCGACACCCGCCTGTGGGCGCAATCCCTTCCCGTTGAGCGTTTCCTCCCTGTCTTTCAGTTCAGTCTGCAGGCGGTCGTCGTCGCTGTGGCGCGGAAGGCGCGCTACAGCGGTCGGTTATGTGTGTGGGAAGAGGACGCGCAGCACCCCGGCAACAGAGTGGGCGTGCGTGTCAAGGCGCCATCGGGGCGGATGGAGAAGGTGCAGCAAGCCTGGACCGAAGCTCTGTCGGGCAGCTTTGCCTGCGCAAGTCCCGTCCTCACAGGATGGCATTTGTCTCTCCCTTCTTGCCGCAATTGGCCGGTTCCGTGGCGGCCCTGAAAAATCGCGGCCACGGGTCTTTCTTGTTAGGATCAAGGCTAGATTGTCCTACAATGCCTGTCAATATGGAAAATACATTTGTCGAAAATTTAATGTAAGCGCCCCTCCAGGATTTCTCCGGATCTCATGCCATTTCTGAAAATACCGCTGAATCAATCAGCTATCTGCTTCATCGGCACTGCAACAGGAACCCCAGGCAATTGTTGCAGTTGCGAAGAATTGTAGGACAAACATGGCGTAAGGGCCGCTCAACGCGCCCGCATGGATGCGAAAATGCGGTTCAGGGGCGTGGGCCTGTCTTCGCTGTCGACCCTTTACGCACTCTGTTGCGGAGGGGGCTGTGGCTCCCTGTGCAGGGTTGAGGACCTCCTGGTATGCGACACGCGTTGCCGGTCCGCCCGGGGAGCCCTTGAGGCCGTCGGGATGTGGGCCGCAATCCTGCCGTGGTGCGGCCGCCGAACGGGACTTGCAGCCGGCGTGGAGCAGCTCTCAATTCTCAAATCGGGATGGACGGCCGCAGCAAAGGCCTCTTTTTTGGCTCTTCGGTAACTGCTGAGGCCGGGCAGGGGGGCGAGGTGGTGTGCAGATCCGCTGTGGCGCTTGGGAGGACATCAATCGAAGGGCCCGCGTGGCGGTGGTTGTCGCAAGGGCTGAGAAACGTCTATGGATGTGCCGCGCGGCGTCGATCGCGGTGGACGGGGGAGCCGAGGCGGGTTAATTTCCCTGCATGAGTTCTGTTGGCATATTCCGAATCAAGGTCACGCTTGAAGACGTCGAACCCGACGTCATTCGCCGCATTGAAGTTCCCGCCGACATCCGGCTTGATCGCCTGCATCGAACGCTGCAGGCTGCGTTCGGATGGACCGATACGCATCTCTATGAGTTCCGCTGCGACGACACCGGCTGGGGGGATCCGGATCCCACCTATCCGGATGATCAGCTTGATGCGAAGAAGATGACGCTGATCAAAGTGTTCGAAGAATTCGAAACCCGGCAGATTGACTACCTCTACGACTTCGGTGATGCCTGGTGGCATACGGTCCGGCTGGAACGGGGGGTCGATCCCCAACCCGGCGTTCTCTATCCCCGTCTGGTGTCGGGCATCGGGGAAAGTCCTCCCGAGGATGTCGGCGGTCCTTTGGGCTTTGCTGACCTGGTGGAGGCGTTCAAAGATCCGGAGCATGAGCTTCATGCCGAGAGCCTTGATCGGCTTGGCGAGGACTTTGACCCGCTCGCTTTCGACCTCGAGCTGCCGCAGGCGAGAGTGGCGATGCTCGCAGAGAAATGGTCGAAAAAGAGTTCGGCAAAGAAACCCCGAGCCAAATGATGCGAGGCCTTTGGTCGCGGACTGAGGCGTTTTTCCTTATCCGCTCACGTGTTGCCGGCGCGCCTTTCGTTCGGACGCAGCTTTGTTCAAAACTGTGGCCCCAGGTGGGCGATGATGGCAGAGCGGCCTGGCGCGCTTTGGCAGACGATTGCCGGGGACAACCGGTGAAGGTCTGGTGTGGAGGTGAGGGGGCCTCTGCAGCGAAGGTTGCGGGTTTGCGCGGGGGGATGTGGCCTTGCCCGGGCGGACAGGGCTGTGTGCCATCGTCAGGGAGTGATTTTTTGAAAGCTGCGCCACCTCGCGTGCGAAAGTTTCCTGGCTGAAAGGGGTGTTTTCGAAAAGAGGGACCCTTTCGCCTCGTCAGCGAAAGTGAAAGACGCAGGCGAATTCCTCATCGCTGAGGCGCTGGGTGACGCCAAAGGTCCGCGTCACATGAGCGCGGGCTGCGGCCTCGGCTCGGGCTGAATCGCCCTCGAGGATGGTCGACAGCAGCTCCATATGTTCTTTTGCCGAGACCGAGACATCGCTCAGATGCAGCTCGGAAAAATAGCGGGCGCGAAAGATCGGCAGCAGGCAGCGGCGCCAGCTTTCTTCAAGAAACGGATTCCTGGCCAGGGTGACGATCGATGAATGGAATTTTTCATCGTGCTGTTCAAAGCTGATGGTGCTGTCGCCGCGCAGGAACGAATCAGCTTCGCGGAAAAGACCGGCGATGGACTGGCGCACGGCTTCCTGGTCGACGTTGCGGGCCACGGTGGTCGCCGCAAGACCTTCGAGGACGGCGCGAACCTGGAAATATTCGCTGACCTCCTGGCGGTCGAGCTGGCGCACGGTGGCTCCCTTGTTGGGCTGAATCGAAATCAGGCCGTCGCGCAACAGGAGGTTGAGGGCTTCGCGCAACGGGCCGCGGCTTACCCCGAGCCGCGCCGTCAGGTCGGCTTCAACCAGGCGTTGTCCGGGGAGGAACTCGCCGCCCTTGATGGATTTTTCGATCGCGGAACGAACGCGTTCGACGGTGGATGCGGAATCTCTTGTCATGATGGTGTCGTCAACGGGCCGGGCCGATCCTGCTCTCCAGGGATATCCGGCTCTTTATCAACGGCATGGCGGGCGGGTGCGGAGCGCAACGGGGAACCTGGACAAGTGACGTTGGCATGATGGTGTGGGCGTTCCCCGAGCTGGAAGATATCGACCTGACAGAACGTTGTCAGGGCCGCGCCACGGACTGCGGTGGCCGGGAAGACGATTGAGGTGAGGCAGCATTAATCTCCAGGGTTGCAGATTTCAATGGGGCTTTCGCAGAGCCTTTATCGCTCCTGCCAGTTCCCGCCATGCGCTTTTGTGTCTTCCCGGCAGGTGCAGCATATTTCCTGCCGTCCCTTACCACGGATCGCTGTTGTTGTGGGCCCGCCGGGATGCCACGCCCGCGTGAGCCTTCGCGGGAATCGGCACCGTCGTTGCCGCGCCAGGCACAATCAGCCTCCAGGATCGGGGATTCCAAGGGGCCTTCGAAGCTGCGAATGGCTCCCGCCATGAATTTCCCGGATCCGCTCTGGCGCGGTTATGCCCTGCTGTCTGTGCGTGAGCAGGTCATCTTTCTGGCCGGCACGTGCACGATATCTGAGTTCACGTGAAAACGTGAGTAATTTCAACGCGATATTAGTCGCCCTATCAGCCGGGGTACAATCTTGGTCCAACCGCCGCCCGGTGCTTCGATGCGACGGGCAGCGAGAAAAATGGACGTGGAGCGTGCCAGCAGACACGGCTGTATCAGGCGCGGGATTTGGTCCCCGGTTGCATGGTCCGTGGGGCTTCGGTTTGTGCGCTCTGGAGGTTGTCTTTGGAGCAAGCGTTAGCTTGATGACGGGGCACCGCCGTCCAACGGTCATTGCATGAGCGGGCCAGCCTCGCTCCCGCTCTCGGTTCAGCGACATCACCTGCGTTGTCCATGAAGCGAACTGCAAGTCGGGCAATTCGTCACCGAGTGAAATTCTTGCTAAGGTCCCTCTTGCGCCGATCGACGGCGAAGTCTATATCCGCCGCGCGTTTATTTCTCGCACAGATTTTCTTGAGCCAATTTTCTATAACCAAGCAATTTAGGGGACTCAGCATGAGCAGGCCAACAGCAAGATAGACGGGTTACTTGCGAGAGCCGCCAGGGTGAGGCGCCTCAAGAGGGGCGGCCGCTCGCTGACGCGCCTGCCTCTCACCCATTAGTGCAATGCCATAGCGAACAGGAAGGAATTTCAGATGGCAATTGGTGACTTCAACACAATGGACCAATACATTGTCGGTATGATGCGGCGCGCTGCTCATCATGCCAGAAACGTGGAAGCTGTCATTCCTGCGCTACGCGGTTTTGTCGAGCAATTTGGTGAGAACATCAAGCCGTTGGTTAGAAACGGTGACCCCAAGAATACGTCATGGTTCGATAGCAAGGCGACAGGCAAGCACTATGCATGGCGATATGATCATGCTCTCAATCAAATTGAGTTGCGAGAGAACACGACACGCGGGCGCATTGTCGCCTTCTTCGATAACTCGACGTCGAACACTGATATCCTCACCACTTTCAAGACTCTCTGAGGCGGCCAGCACCTCGCCTTGGTGCAAGGCGGGCATCACAACGTGCTCACCCGCACTCCCGGTTCCACTTTCAATTTCCGCTAGGCTGCCTGCGGCGGGTTGCCGGCCTGCCGTAATTTGCGGGCGTGGAATGGATCCTCGAAGGTCGGATCCGGCATCCATTCGTGAAAGCCGGCACCTGTGGCCATGGAGTCCGAAATGAACTGCTGCATCGCCAGCCATGCTGTGCCGGGGCAGTTGGCGCACGCGATGCGGCATTGCGGCGACAAAAGGGTTCCCTGGAAGATCGCGGCCTCCCTGTGGGCCGGATCGGCGCCACAGGATATCGTGTGCGTCTTCGCCTTGTTCGTCCGGATCATGGCGGCGCTCTCATGTCCGGCTGCGGGGGACAATGTCTGAAAGGCTGACGGCAAAGAGCAGGGCAAGGGCAGGCACGGCAAGGGGGCCAGGGCAAGGGGGCCAGGCGGGCCTCGGGTTCAAAGGTCAAAACGGTGCCAGGGTGCTGTGGCCTCTGCAAAATGTGACCGATTTGTGTTCGCAGACCCGGAATCCCCGGGTTAATCTTTTTCGTGCTGCCGTCAGGCCTGGCCGGTTTTGCCGCCGGTGTTGGAGAACTCCGATTCGAGTCGAATGGATCAAATTTACCAATTGTTTAGCATCTGTGTCAGGGTGGCACAGGGATTCACCTCCGGTGCATCCTGACAGCAACAGTGAAGGTAATTTGTCTTGATCCTGCCATGGTGTCTGGACAAAGTCGGAATCTCGACGGACCTTGCTGGCCGTCTGGCATCGGTACTTTGACGCGTGGTCTGGAAGCAGAGCGGGGCAGGGACTATGGGGTTTCGGACGGCATTGCTGGTTATGCCCGTGATCGCGGGCATCCTGGTTTCGGGAGTGGAGCCAGGCAATGCCGTGGTCAGGATCGCGGGTGACCGCGGTGGCCGCATCGGAACCTATTTTGACAAATATCAACATCTGCGTTCTTCCGGAGAAATGGTGGTCATTGATGGCCTTTGCGCCTCGGCCTGCACCATCGTCCTCGGCACCATCCCCTCCAATCGCATCTGTGTGACCTCGCATGCCACGCTGGCCTTTCATGCCGCGTGGGATATGGGAAGAAACGGTCGGCTGGTGACCAATCCGGCGGCGACCCGGATGCTGTACATGATGTATCCTTCGCCGGTGCGACGCTGGATCGCCAGTCATGGCGGGCTCACTCCGCGCATGCTGTTCCTCAGGGGCAAGCCGCTGCAGGCGATGTACCGGCCGTGTTATTTTGATGCCCAGGCGGCAGCCCGACCAGGCTGGATGCGGGGGCGGTGATCGGAGCCCATGGTGGCGTCAGCCGATCCTGGCGCGCCATCCCTCCTTGATCTTCAGTGAACGGCGGCGGACACGGGGTGGCTGCGGGGAAATGCGGCCCCTTGAGCAGGCCTCCATGGAGTTCAGGCTTTCGGATTTTTCATGGTGGGGACGGTTGCGGGAGCGCCTCTGTGCCCTTAACCCTTGGCAGGTCCGGGTTCCTTCCAGGGATTTTGCGAGGAAGAACATGAAAATGAGCGCCCGTTCACTGGGGATCACGGCCATCGCCGTTTCCTGCATCGTCGGCGCAGTGGTTCTGTTCTGGGCCCTGGGGGGAGGCAATGTGGTTCATGTGGCACCGCCCGGCGGCCCGTTCCAGCTTGTCGACGTGGACGGCAACAGGGTCACCGAGGCCGATCTCAAGGGCAGGCTGAACCTGGTCTTTTTCGGTTACACCCATTGTCCCGACATCTGCCCCACCGCGCTGGCCGAGATCTCGGATGTCCTCGATGCCATGGGCGACGACGTCGACAAGATCCGCGCCTGGTTCATCTCGGTGGATCCGGAACGCGATACCGCTGCGGTCCTGAAGGACTATCTGTCGAGCTTCAACCCGCATCTGAAGGGTCTGAGAGGGGACGAGGCAGAGACCCGGAAGGTGATCAGCGCCTATCGGGTCTATGCCCGGAAGGTGCCGATGAAGGACGGCGACTATGCTGTGGATCATTCGGCGATGGTCTATCTGATCGGCCGCGATGGCAAATTCATCTCGGCCTTCAATATGAAGCGCTCCGCCGTGGAGGCCGCCGCCGATCTCAAGCGCCGTCTCGGCGCCGACTGAGGCCTGGTGCGCGGGAGCGCATTTATTGGTGATTCGGGGTCGTGTTCCCACCAGGATCGGCTATAAGGCCTTGGTATCAATGGCGTTGGCATCGCTGGAGGGGCACCGGGCGCGCCACTGGGGCGAGAGGTGTTTTCGTCACCACGACCGCAGGCTGAAGAGGCCTTTGGCGTGAGCGGACTTGGCTGAAAGGGGATTTTCGTGATCATGTGGTCGGCAGGCACGGTGGTGCAGGGTGATGGGGGACGGCCGCGCCCATCCCGGCGCGCGCATCGCTGCCGTGGCTTTCTGGCTGTGGTGGCCTGTCTGTCCGCCTCGGTCCTGACCGCAGCGCAGGCGCAGGTGCAGCCTCAGCCTCAGCCTCCGGCGGCGGCAAGGCCGGCCGCGCCCCCTTCTCCCGCCCCGGCGCGACCGGCGGCGGCTCCCGCCCCGGCGCAACCAGCCGCGACAGCTGCACCCGTAGCGGTGAAGCCGGCCGAGACCCAGGCCGCCCCGGCGCGGTCGGTCGAGGCGGCGCCGCAGGCCGTGCCCGGCTTCTGGGACCCGCGGCGGCGCCCGGAGCGGCCCGATCTGTCGCGCCTGACGGTGATCCGCTTCCTGACCGAAACCGACTATCCGCCCTTCAACTATACCGGGGCTGACGGCAAGCCCGCGGGCTTCAATGTCGATCTGGCGCGCGCGCTGTGTGAGGAGATCAAGGTCAGCTGCACCATCCAGATGCGCCGTTTCGAAACCCTGGTGGATGCGCTGGCGTCAAACCGGGGCGATGCCGTCATCGCCTCAATGGCGGTGAGCGCGCAGCTTCGTGCCCGTGTCGATTTCACCGATCCTTATTATCGCGTGCCGGCGCGTTTTGTTTCGCGCAAGGATGCGGTGATGGCGGAGGTGCGCCCTGAATATCTCGAGGGCAGGAATATCGGCGTGATTGCCGGATCCGCCCATGAGGCCTATCTCAAGGCGATGTTCGGCGCCAGCCCGCTCTATGGCTATGCCAATGAGGAGGCGCTGCGCGCAGCGCTGCGCAGCGGCGAGGTCGATATGATCTTCGGGGATGCGATCTCGCTGGCATTCTGGATCAACGGCACCGGGTCGGGCGACTGCTGCGCCTTTTCCGGCGGGCCCTTCGTGGAGAACCGCTTCTTCGGCGAGGGCATCGGCATCGCGGTCCACAAGGGCAATGATCTGTTGCGCCATGCCCTGAACTGGGCCCTGTTCCGGGTCTGGGAGAAAGGCCACTATACCGATCTGTGGCTGCGCTATTTCTCGGCGAGCCCCTTCTAGGGGCCAGTCTGAGGAAGGAAGACGAATCACCTCGCGGGGACGTCAGGGAAACCGGGTTTTTCCCGAGAGGTTTTCGTGACGCTGATCGTGTGGCGGTGGCGCGTTCTCAGGCGCCCGCGCTGTTGGCCTGGCGCCTTTTTTTAAAAGGCGGGGTGGCGCTCTGTCCGGTGTCGGCAGACGCCATTTTTGAACCTTTGGAGTCCTGGAGAGAGATGACTGACCTTGATCCTGCCAGCGTGAGCGATCTGCTGCAATTTGCCGAACAATCCAGTGCCTGGCCGTTTGAGCAGGCGCGGGCGCTGGTGGCGCGGTGGAAGAAGAACCGGAAACCGGAAGTGCTGTTCGAGACCGGCTACGGCCCCTCGGGACTGCCCCATATCGGCACTTTCGGTGAGGTGGCGCGCACGGCGATGGTGCGTCATGCCTTCCGTGTGCTCACCGAAGACAAGGTCCGGACCCGGCTCCTGGCCTTCTCCGATGATATGGATGGCCTGCGCAAGGTCCCGGACAATGTTCCCAACAGGGAACTGCTGGAACAGAATCTCGGCAAGCCGCTGACCCGAGTGCCGGATCCGTTCGGCACCCATGACAGTTTCGGGGCGCATAACAACGCGCGGCTCAGAGCTTTCCTCGACAGTTTCGGCTTCGACTATGAATTTGCCTCCTCGAGCGAATATTATCTCTCGGGGCGGTTCGATGACGCGCTGCTGCGCATGCTGCGCGGCCTCGACAAAGTGATGGCGATCATGCTGCCGTCGCTGCGCCAGGAGCGGGCGGCGAGCTATTCGCCCTTCCTGCCTCTGTGTCCGCGCACCGGGCAGGTGCTCTATGTGCCGGTGGTCGCCCATGACGCGGGAGCCGGCACCATCTCCTATGACGATCCTGAAACTGGCGAGCGGATCACGGTTCCGGTGACCGGCGGCCATTGCAAGCTGCAATGGAAGCCGGACTGGGCGATGCGCTGGTACGCGCTCGGCGTCGACTACGAAATGGCGGGCAAGGATCTGATCGATTCGGTGAAGCTGTCGCGCCAGATCTGCGCTGCACTGGGTGGCCAGGCACCGGAGGGATTCAATTACGAGTTATTCCTCGATGACCGAGGCCAGAAGATCTCGAAGTCGAAGGGCAATGGTCTCACCATCGATGAATGGCTGCGCTATGCCCCGCCGGAATCGCTGTCGCTGTTCATGTATCGTGAGCCCAAGGCGGCCAAGCGGCTCTATTTCGATGTCATCCCGCGCCATGTCGATGAGTATCAGCAGTTCATGGAGGCCTATCCGAAGCAGGACACCAGGCAGCGGCTCGCCAACCCGGTGTGGCACATCCATAATGGTGCGCCTGCCGCGGTCGACATGCCCGTGACCTTCCAGCTCCTGCTGACGCTGGTGTCATCATCGAATGCGGAAAATGCCGAGACGCTGTGGGGCTTCATTGCCCGCTACCGCCCCGGCGTAACGCCGCACAGCCATCCGCGGCTGGATGCCATGGTGGGCTATGCCATCAATTTCTATCGCGACTTCGTCGCCCCCCGCAAACGCTTCCGCACCCCGAGCGTTTCGGAGCGTGCGGCGCTCCAGGATCTGCGTGACGCCCTGTCCAATCTGGCGCCGGATGCCACGGCCGAGGAGGTCCAGACCGTGGTCTACGAAATCGGACGCCGCGAGCCCTTCCTCGATCCAGTGAAAAAGGGCAAGGACGGCCGTCCCGGAGTGACGCTGGACTGGTTCAACATGCTCTACCAGGTGCTGCTCGGTCAGGAGAAAGGGCCTCGTTTCGGCTCCTTCGTCGTGGTCTATGGCGTTGCCAATGCGGTGAGCATGATCGATGGCGCGCTGGCCCGAAGTGCCTGAGAAAAAATGCCTGAGAAAGGTGTTTCATGATGCTGCGGCCGACGGAGATGGCGGGCCTGGTGCTGGCCCTGTGCGTTGTGCTGCCGGCAGCCGCCCTGGCGCAGGCGGGCAGCGCCGGCGTGAAAGCGGAGCCGGGGAGCGGGATCACGGCCTGTCTGGCTGCGCTGTCAGGCGATGACGGCGCCGCGGTCGAGGCCGGATGCGGGTCTGTGCTCCGGGATGAGGCCACGCTGCGCGTCGATCGGCTTACGGTCCTCAAGGCCCGTGGTGCCTTTCTGGCGCGGCATGACAAAATCGATGCGGCGATCGCCGACTATGGTCGCGCCATCGAACTCGATGGCGCCAGCGCCGACCTCTTCAATGCCAGGGGAGAGTTGTGGCGGGCCAAAGGCGAGCGGCCGCGAGCGGTGCAGGATTTTGCCGCTGCGCTCCGACTTGATCCGGGTCACGACAGGGCCAGGGCCAATAACCGGGCGATGGCCCGCGAACTGGAGCGGATCGGGGCTGAGATGGCGCTTCCCGGCACCCCGAGCTTTGCCTGCAGACAGGCCAAGCGTCTGGCGGAAAAGGCGATCTGCGCCGATCCCGAACTCGGCCGGCTGGATCGGGCGATTGCCGCCGCGACCACGGTGGCGCTGGCGCGGGCGCGAGATCCAGGGCAGGCGGAGCAACTGCGCCGCCAGCGGGATGGTTTCCTTGCAGAGCGCGACGCCCGGATGGGGCAGGGCGACTATGACCTGAAGAAGGCGATGGCGACGCGCCTGCACCAGCTCACCGCAGGAGGGGGACTATAGTTTCTGTACGCAGGATGCTTTTGGCTTGAAACCGCGACAAATTCGCGAATAATCGCGGCCACTCAACGTGGGGGATAAGGCATTGACCCGATGCCAGACACGCTCTCGAGCCGGAGAAAATCATGAACGTCCACGGGAACAAAGTCGAAAGCCGATATCACGAGGTCTACGCGAAAGCCGTGGCCGACCCGGAAGGTTTCTGGGCTGAGGCCGCAAAGGAAATCGACTGGATCGAACCCGCGAAGAAGATTTTCGATCCGGATCAGGGGCCCTACGGTCGCTGGTTTGCCGGCGCGGTGGTCAACACCTGTTATAATGCCCTCGATCGTCACGCCGCCGGAGGCCGTGCCGACCAGCTGGCGCTGATCCATGACTCGCCGCTGACCGGCAGCGTCACCCGGCTGACCTATGCCGAAATGCTCCGGGAAGTGGAGACGCTGGCCGCGATCATCCAGGATTTCGGCGTCACCAAGGGCGACCGGGTCATCATCTATATGCCTATGATCCCGGAGGCTGTGATCGCGATGCTGGCCTGCGCCCGCATCGGTGCGGTCCATGGCGTGGTGTTCGGCGGCTTTGCCGCCCGTGAACTTGCGGTGCGCATTGACGACGCGCAGCCCAAGCTGATTCTGTGCGCCAGCTGCGGCATCGAGCCCGGCCGCATCGTGCAATATAAGCCTCTGGTCGACGAAGCGATCTATCTGGCGAGTTCCAAGCCCGACGCTGTGGTTGTCTTCCAGCGCCCGCAGCACATCTGTGAACTGAAACCGGGGCAGGACCACGACTGGGCCGCATTGCGCAGCGCCGCTCTGGCAAAGGGCCACAAGGCACCCTGCGTCCCGGTGCAGGCCACCGATCCGCTCTATATTCTCTACACCTCGGGCACCACAGGCATTCCCAAGGGCGTGGTGCGCGACAATGGCGGTCATCTCGTGGCCCTGAAATGGACCATGGCCAATTTCTACAGTGTCCAGCCCGGTGAGGTGTGGTGGTGCGCCTCCGATATCGGCTGGGTGGTCGGGCACAGCTACATCGTCTACGGGCCGCTGATTCACGGTGCGACCACGGTCATGTATGAGGGCAAGCCGGTCGGCACCCCGGACGCCGGCGCGTTCTGGCGCGTGATCTCCGACCACAAGGCGGTGGCGCTGTTCACGGCACCGACCGCCTTCCGTGCCATCCGCAAGGATGATCCCGAAGGCAGGCTGATCGGGAATTATGATCTGTCGTCGATGCGCGTGCTGTTCCTGGCCGGTGAGCGCGCCGATCCGCCGACCGTGGAATGGGCCGAGCAGCAGCTGAAACTGCCGGTGATCGATCACTGGTGGCAGACCGAAACCGGCTGGACGATTGCCGGCAATCCGGTGGGGCTCGGGGTGTTGCCGGTGAAATATGGTTCCACCGGTGTGCCGATGCCCGGCTATATCGTCGACGTGGTCGATGAGGCGGCAAAGCTGGTTCCGGTCAACACCATGGGGTCGATCGTGATCCGGCTGCCGATGCCCCCGGGCAACCTGCCCACGCTGTGGGCCCAGGATGACCGCTTCATCGAGACCTATCTGACCGATTTCCCGGGCTATTACAAAACCTCGGACGCCGGCTTCAAGGACGAGGACGGCTATATCTTCGTGATGGGGCGCACCGACGACATCATCAACGTCGCCGGCCACCGCCTCTCCACCGGCGGTATGGAAGAGATCCTGGCTTCTCATCCGGATGTTGCCGAATGTGCCGTGCTCGGCATCAAGGACGCCATCAAGGGCGAAGTGCCCTGCGGCTTCCTGGTGCTCAAGGCCGGTGTCACCCGCAGCCCGTCGCAGATCGAGAAAGAGATCGTCGCCCTGGTCCGCGAGAAACTCGGACCCGTTGCAGCCTTCAAGCTCGCGATCACCGTTGGTCGTCTGCCCAAGACACGCTCCGGCAAGATTCTTCGTGGCACCATGAAGAAAATCGCGGATGGGGATGACTGGACCATGCCGGCGACCATCGAAGATCCCAATGCCCTTGATGAAATCGGCAATGCCCTCAAGGACAGGTCGGAATAGTCAAGGCTTCAAGGGCACATGCGGAGACCGACATGCGGCATAGCGGGTTGATAGCAGGGTTGCTGGCAGCGGCGGCGGTGGTGCTGGCGCTCTCCGGCTGCGTGTCGCGCAACCAGGTTCCTGTGGCGCGGGGCGAGGACAATGACGACGCCTTCTGTCAGGCGGCGGGTCATCCCCAGGGCTCTTCCGCCTATGTGGCCTGTCGCAAGGATCGCGACGTCCAGAGAGCCGCTGCCGCTTCCCGGGCCGATCGCAGGCAACGCGACCTCGCCGAAGATATGCTCAATCACCCGGTGCGGTAGCAATCGGGCGAGGCCCGATCCGGCTCACAGTGGAGACTTCGAAGCGCCCCCGAAAGGGGGCGTTTCGCGTTTCGCTTCCAGCAGAGAGCTTTCGCGGCCTTTTCCTGTCGGACCCGTGAAGCGGTGCCGCCGTCGCGAGGCTGGCGGGGAACAGGGAAGCGGGGAACGCTGCGTCAGAATGCGTCTTTCGCAAGTCCTGAGGACCACCAAGGACCAGTTCCTTGTTCCTTGTCCCGCGTTGACCTGTTGCGATATGGCCCGGATGCGCTCGGCTGTCGCTGCGTGTCGAGTGGGCGCTGTCTCGTGCCCGCAAGGCCGCACGGCAGGGCCGGTTTCGGCAGGCTGACGGAAGAGCCAGCCGTTTCCCGAGGCCGTCATCCATGTCGCGAGCACCGATGACCCGCCTGTCGTGCGGCAATCGAAGCCTGGCAGGAGGGCGCGGGCGCTGCGCATTTCGGCGGTGACAGTGGCAGAACGAGATCAGAGAAATTGCGGGCGCGCGGCAGAAGAAGGCGGAAAGCGTCCTATACGCTGACGGCGGACAGGAGGGCGTGGTGGCAGCGGTCGAGGCGCGCTCGTGCTTTATCACCTTTGCAGGGTGCGGGTGTCGGCGCAAACCCTGACGACGCCTCAGCCTGGGATGGCCGGGATAGATAGGTCTGGCGGAAGTCCAGGTGGTGTGCTGGCCGGTGACCGCTACGCAAGTGGCAGCCGGAAGGCCGGGCGATCGCAGTCGACCGGCCATGCCTTGAGGCCTTGCGGACAGGCACAGCGTGTCTCCTCCCTTCCCAGCTGTGAAAAGGGCCTCCCGGGATGCCCGCTGCTGTCCTGTTGCAGGCTTTGAGGGGCAGGCGGGCGCAGGCGGGCGCAGGCGCCATTGACGTGTCGAGCTGTGCACGCCGGTTTTGTGGCGAATCACCGCATCTTCCACTCGCTCACCTGGAGATCTGATATCTGTGCGATTCCCTATCGGGACTGTTGAGAGCGTGATCCGGGACGCGGCCAAAGGAGCTGGCGGAACGATCCGAATCATCTCTCTCAACAGATGAGTCGAAGACGAGACATCGCCTGGTTTCAAGTCATGGCTTCGACTTCAGGCCCCGGCAACCTTCTCTTTGCACTTTCCATCACGTCCTGCACGGGACAGGGACAAATCCACAGATCGCGCGAGATGGCCTGCAATTCCAGCGAATCCGTGATTTTTCTCAATCGGTCGGGTTGTCTGCGCCCGTTTTTGAGGGGCATCCTTCCTGATTCTGTGAGGACTTGCGTCCTGCTGTCGTTGAGAGCAGCCTGCGGTCATTTCCGGGGCCGTGGCCGAACCGGATTCGCGCAACCCGGCTTGTGCGCTGTCATGATTGGCGGCAGCTCACAGGTGAGATTCACGTCGCAATGTTCTGACATCGGCGCATCGCACCACGCGGCCGATATGCAAGCTTCGCGACATCAGGGATCCGGGTCATTTTTCGAAGATAGAGAAGGCGCGGCAGGGCCCGAACAGATAACTTCAAAACGGCCGCCGGCAGTCTCCGTCGGGCAGAGAAAAGCCCGGATTCACAAGGCGTTGCAATTGCTCGATGCCAAATTGGGGGATCGTCCCCCATTGGGCGATCGGGTGGACGAAGCGGCCTGCAAAATCCGGAGGCGAAACTGAAATCCCGGCGATGTTTCAGTCTCCCACTCACGGACTCAGGAGAACGGCATCGTCCTTTCGTCCAGAGGATGGATCGGGCTGTCGAAAAGCGAATCGATCTGGCGGCGCCTTCTTCTGCGTGCCAATGCAAACTATCGACGGCAGGATCACCTCCGGACTTTGCATATAGAGCCGGCAGGTCGCCTGGCTCGTTTTGACGGTGCAGAATCGGAAAGCACGGCTTTGCCGGGAACGCGCTGCCAGGTTCAAAATCAATCGGACGATTTCAGATTGTGTGGCCGGCGCCAAAGTTCAAAGCCGGTGTTTCCTCGAAATCGAGCTGCACAGCCTGTGGCGTCTCAGGAACGCCCCCAGCGATCATTTTCGAAAAAGGGCCTGCCGCGCCCTCAAGACGTTTGCGAGCACGGCGGAAGTGCGCGCCTCTCTCCAGATTTTACAATAATTACAGAGGGTTGACTCACCATGGCAGCGCTGCCGGGCCTTTTCGGCCATTTTTGGCAACGTCCGGCCACCGGCGACACCAGCCAGGACAGGGCTACCGGAATGGCCCGGAATGCCCCCTTACGGAGCGTCAATTCTGTCGCGAAAGATAGTGCCGGGCTGCAACGGAAAACCCGGGTCAGCGGTAATCGGTTAAGCGATTCGTTATCGGTCGAGGCCTTCGAATCGGCTCCCCGAAAGGGGTGATTCGCTTTCATTTCAGTTCCTTGCGGCCCTTTCCTGGAACATTAACTGAGCCTGGTTTATTCGGGGCGCTCTGGCGGTTAATTTCTGTGGTGTTAGAGCAACAGAATCTTTGAATTATGTTGCTAATTCGTCGTTTTGATCCCGATCAAATTATATTGCCGCCCGCCTATGCTGTGTTGCGGTCATCGCGCAACGAAGCGCTTTATTTACCTTGGCAAAGGGGAACTTTATGCGAAGAACAATCTTGACCACTGTGTCGCTTACAGTGCTCGCTGCCGCGCTGAGTGGCGTATCCGGCACGGCGCAGGCCGCTGATCTCGGAGTCTATACCAAGGCGCCGGCACCGGTGGTCGACACCTGGAGCCCGTGGATGATCCGTGTGCGTGCGCTCGCCGTGTTGCCTGACAGCAACGGCAGCAGCGTCAATGTCATCGGCGCGCCAGCTCTGTCCTCGCCGAACTCCAGCCTGTCGTTCAGCGATCAGGTGGTGCCTGAGCTCGACATCAGCTACTTCTTCAGCAAGAATCTGGCTGCGGAACTGATCCTCGGCGTCACCCGCCACTCGATTACCGGCACTGGCGCGATCGACGGTCTCGCGATCGGCAAGACCACTCTGCTGCCGCCGACCCTGATGATCCAGTATCACTTCACCGATTTCGGCGCCTTCAAGCCCTATATCGGTGTTGGCGTCAACTACACCACCGCCTTCAACACCAAGGCAGCCAATGCCGGTGGCGCTATTTCGACCACGGGTCTGGGCATCGGCGACAGCTTCGGCGCCGCCGCGCAGATCGGTTTCGACTACATGATCGACCGTCACTGGGGCTTCAACGTCGACGCGAAGCGCCTCTGGGTCCGTCCGGAATACAGTGCCATGCTCAATGGCCCTGGCGGCATCCCGGTTGTCGGTACCGCCCATATCGATCCCTGGCTGGTCGGTGTTGGTATCACCTACAGGTTCTGATGCTCAGGTCTGCGGCACCAGGCAGCTGGTGCCGCAGCTTTCCTCTCCCGGATTTCCGGGGCAGGAAACCCGGCTTGGAATTCGACAAAAAGCGGCGGAGAAATCCGCCGTTTTTTTTTGGTGTGCCGAGCATGATCGACAGCTTGGAGGTTAGAGTCCTTTACCCAGCCTGATGACGGCGAAGGGTTAGCGAAGCGCAAGGGCACCATCGCGAGGTGGGGTCTGAAGGAAGCGCG
>Ga0123357_10001595_pt1 | contig 24239 bp, 36 predicted proteins | sample TergutEmb28metaG_FD_89873 | JGI IMG/M metagenome (GOLD analysis project Ga0123357, IMG submission 89873) | Embiratermes neotenicus P4 segment gut microbial communities from Petit-Saut dam, French Guiana - Emb289 P4 | ecosystem: Host-associated > Arthropoda: Insects > Digestive system > Gut ... | reverse complement strand
TCGCACGCTGCGTAGCAGCGGCTCAATCTGTGCAAACTTCTCTCGACTGATGTCGCTGGCGTATTTCTTTTTCGTCATCCCCGAATTCTCGGCAATTACGAAAAGATCGTAAACCGGTTCTTAGCCAGCAGCGCCTTGAACCACTCAACGAATTGCAATCGCGCTTCGGCGTCACTTTGGTTCCAGCGCAGGAAGAACTGTCCGTCCGACTTAGGCGGATAGAGCCGCGCAAAAAGAGAAACGAGATCGCGGTTGGCCGGAACCCATGGATCTGCCTTGTGTCCACCGAATTGGCTGGCAAACCCCATATTGCCACGAGTGATAGTAAGGGCGGCCTTTACTCTCTCCGACACAGCCGGCCGAGTAGTTTTTTCCAGCCAGTCGAATTTGACCGGGTTGGCACCTTGACCGAGCATATGCCCCTGAAAATGGATCTCCCGAATGTACGCAATCTGCCACCGGCAACATAGAACACCTCCACGGGAGTGATCACCATGAAATCCGAAAATCTCCAGTTCAGTGCTATCAGCCCTCTCGCGCAACTGTTCACTTAGTTCAAACTTGCACTCAAATATGCCTTTTTCATCGTGTTCCGCTGTGGCTAAGCTTGAGTGGACAATCTGACTGTCGTTTGCGATGCTCAGGCGGAACTGAAAGCCGCTGAAATGCGGCACCTGTATCGGATTAAATCGGGCAACTAGGGCGCGTGGAGCATCGACCCAGCTTACGTTCAGCAAACTCTGTTCTCGGTCATCCAGCGCAGGGAATACCAACAGTTCGAGGTCGCCAAACCGGGTAGTATCCGCTCCACCAAAGTCTAGACCCGTGTCTGCGTTAAGGTGTTTGATCACCGACGACGTCAAAGCGACGTCGTAGTCCCCGCCCAGACGGAACAGCGCCTTCTTGTCGGTCTGAGTAATCGAAGCGCTAAAGGCCCCGGCTGCACCATGTGGGCTGGAGAGCGATCGTCGATCATACGCATCGCGATTAAGCAGGTAGGCGACAGGACGGTAGGCTAAGTTGTCGGCCGCGAGCGCAGTCGCTCCAAACTGTGTTTTTAGCTTGTCCGAAAGTCCTAGCTTCAGCTCATCGCTGATCTCTGAGATAGCCCGTCCGGCACTGAATTGCCGTAGAAGATCCGCGCATTGGATGCTTTTGACGTACAGGTTGAGCCGGGTAACCTTCGCCTTGGCTTGTCTGAAGGTAAAGAAGTTATTGTTGTCGCTGAAGAACCAGCTATCGCTAGAATGACTGTAGGGGAGCAAGCGGCCGTAAACCACGCGATTTTCAGTCAATTGATCGGACTTGATTTGCAAAACCCACAGCTGCAGCGCACAGGAGCGGTCGTCCATAGAGAACAGCCGCGCTAGTCGGTCGTCTTTGAGCAGGTCTTCTAGTGCAGGAGTCATTGATTTCTGCGGGTCCTTTTCTTCTTTTTACACAGTCCGCTTTGACGTGCGGCTTAAATTGAATGAGCAGAAACTTCAAATGGATATTATTCCGAGCGGAGCACATCACATACGTAAGCCTGCGTTATTGCATGCTCAAGCGAAAAACATCAATATAAGTGTGGATTTACAAGTTTACATAATACAAATTATGCGAAGTTACGAACGTCACACAGCGAAAAGGGGGCAACGAGCTTTAAGGCAAAATGCTTAAAACAGTGGCAAAATTTCGTAAAATTGTTTCAGCGTGTAAAAGTTGGTGCCGTTATGCTTTTTTCACCCAATTCAATGAGTTTATGACATGAGAAACATGCGCCTTGAACACATTCTTAAACCAGAACGGCTCCCCGCAGATGCGGAACTCAACTTAGGCGAACTGCTGGATAAACAATGGGAAGGTTTTTATATTCGGCATGCCCCCTACGACGGACCCTATAAAGCGTATAAAAATACACACGAATGGAATCTGTTTGTTCCGACTTGGAGAAGCGGATTTTCAGGGAATGAACTGAGTGCGCACCTTTGGAGAGCCCAATCCTATTATTCAGATGCGCAGCGCTTGAAGTATGTCCAAAAGGAAATCGATAGGGCCAACGAGCGCGCCGATGCCGCGGAAGCTCGAGCGGAATGGGCAATTCAACAACTCAAATTAGAGTCACGTTACGGTGCAATGCTGCAACGGATGTTCACCGACATCGAAGGCGAGATTTAGAACGTGTCACGCCGCCAGATGTGACCCCGGCCGGTCAACGGCCGGGCCGCTACGCGGTTCGTCACAGCATCCGACGGAATTAGCGTTACGTGATGTTTTTAGGTTGTGTTGTCTTTAGGGCGCGGATGACCGCTTAGGAACACATACCGCTTTTACTGCGCGTTTGAACTTGGCGAGTAATTTGCGCACAACTTCATCCGGCAACTCTGACCAGGCCAAAAGTAAATCAGCCGCAGCAAGCTGAAAATTATCAACCTTGACGCTTTGACGGATACGGTATGCCTGTTGGCGTTGCGCCGGCGTTTTGGCTTTGCCTGTCGAAGGTCGGCCACGACGCTTCAGTAACAGAAGTTCTAGCGTTTTAGTATCTTCGGGCTGTTTCATTTTGAGTTACGTTACGCTTTAACGACAGGCGTAAAGTCTGACCATTGTTCAATGCGGAAGGCGCGAATGTCCCGCACAGACTTCGGGAACCATGCAAGAGAACGCAACGCCTGAATCGCCAGAAACAGGTTAGCCATATCCTCTTTGTCCGTTACGTATAAACTGCCCTACACGCGATAAAAACCATACTCAGCAAGCACCAAACCAATATCAGGGTATGCCCGCTTCGCACCCTTCGGATGATGTTGCTGTGCATCGGCCACCACCAAATCAAACGCTACGGCATACATCAATGGGCCTCTGGATCATCGAAAAGACTTGTTAGACGATACTCAAACGTCTCACCCGTCTCAAGAACCGTAACCTCAACCATCCAATCACCATCCTCCAACTGACGAACAGGTTGCCCTACTTCGTATGCTGGACCGAGCGGCCCAAAACTCTTAAAAGCACCGACCGGGACAAACGGCGTAGTAACTGTTTGCATAAAACAACCCTCTTTTTGTCACGTTGCAACGTTACTGGTATAGTATTTTCGTTACGTAACGACAAATGGTGTTTTGATAAATAACGTTACGTTACGCCATTAAGAGCGTGGAGTTTTTGAACTTGAACGCGTGAAGTTCGCTGTGAGCGATTCGGGCGATTGAATGATGGTCGCCAGATCGGGACCGTTGCCCATGCCATTATCGGATTGAGGCGCAGCCGCCGGCTTTTGCGTGATGCTGGCCGCCGCAGCCGTTGCGGCACTGTTGAAGCCGATGCCGACTTGAGGCGCATCGCAAATTATGTGACGTGACGTTTTTTCGTAGGTTACAGTTGCCACGCAATCATCAAGAATGGTGACCTTATAGCCGGCGCGCTGAAGTGAGTCGGAATCCGTGACGGTAATCATTTGACCATTCTGACTCACTGCCACAACAAGCCGATCCCGTTTGCCTTGCTGCATACGACCCATAATATGCATCTGCCTTTGCGCATAGGGACCGGCATCTATCGTGGCGCTGGCTTTCGGCACAGGTTCAGGAACAGCTTGAGCTTGTGGTTTCGTATGAGCAGCAGGAATCGTTTTCGCTTGGGCCGATGCAAATGCAGCCGCGGGAGTTTGAATTTTTGCGCTCTTTGGCTCTTTTGAATCCGGCTTTGTCCAAGGCATATGAAACCGGCCTGTCACAACCAAAAATACGAAGATAGCCGCAAAAATCCCAGTCCCGATAAAAGACCAGTGTTGCCAGACCGGTTTAACGTCATTAGCAGAGAGTTCGGAGCCGCCGCCACGGGTATGGGATTTATACAGCGCAAAGTATTTTTTTTCGTATTTGCGGATCGATGAATTGACGACTTCACCGCGCAGGCCATCCTGAACTTTGCGCGTATAACTGGACTGGCTACCGAGCGCAGTATTCTTGCGAACGCGATAAACGATCTGCACCAGATCACGAATAGCTTTACTAATTTTGCCGTAGCTCTGCGTAATAAGGAGAACATCCGCAGATTCGTGACGATGCAGTGAATACCACTCTTCAACCTCGCGCTTAGTTTGGCCGACGGGTAACGCGAGGTGACATTCATCAATGACGTAGAGCGGCCCTGCCCCGGTTTTTGGATGCCGCCAGGGATCGCCGTAGTGTTCGAGCAGCGAAAAGGGACGAACGCCCTTCTCTACGTCCCAAATTTCAATCAGTTCAACCCAATCAGAATTCAGGGCTTCAAATCGCGCCAGATCGAGCGGAAGATTCGTAATAACCTTTCTACCCTTCTCCAAAGCCGGTAGAACGTGATAAACGACAGCCTCATAACTCTTCCCCCCACCCGGCGCCCCCAGCAGTAAATTAATCATTTAGGAGCCCAGACGCGTAAAGGGGATCAGTTGCAGAACCAAGCGGATCATGATTGCCGCCGCAATAATAGCCAAGGCATCACCAACACCGAGCAGCCCCAGGATATTGACGACTTCGCCAGGCAGAGAACCCCAAGCCGTACTAGCCGATTCAAGGGAGCTTGTATCAAGCTGGGAAAGCTGATTTCCAGCCACCGTAAGCATTTCATCGAATACCCAGCAGAAAAGATCACGCAATAAATCCCAGGCACCCAGGAAAATCGCAATAACCAAAAGGCCGACCCATTTCGCCAGATTGACGATTTTTGCGAGGATCGCGGTAAAAAATGCGCCCATTTATCAACCCCCAAAGACCAGACGACGGGCAAGCAATAGCGCCGAGACAAGAATAATTGCGCGGAGATACGGCCAGATCGAACAGGGCGGAGCCAGATCGCCGGAGCCGAAATTACCCATTTTTCCGAGATTGACGTTCAAGACCCAGGACGGACAGAAACCACTTGAGCCAATGCCAGTAGTCATAGCCGTGAGGAGCGGACCTAGCTTTGTGCCTTGAAGTAACTCAGCATGCTTTTCCAAGACACCCACGAAACCATCTTCATATTTACGTTCCCAAAGCGTGGGAATTTCACCAAAACCAATATCCGTAAAAGAAACGCTTTGATCGGTTTGAGATGTAGTCTTAGAACCATCAGGGTTCGTTGTAACAGTGGTACTAGTGGAAACTTGCGTAACCGTATTCCCTTGTGGATCGGGAACAGCATTGGGATCGGGAACAACAACTGTATCCCCTTGTACAGCCGTTTGAGCAATCGTGACACCTTCAGGCCAAAGCCCCGTTTCCGTATTCGGAGTAATAGCAACTTGTTCAGGAGCAGGCATGGGCGCCGTATCAGGCAAAGCCTTGAACTGCATTTCTCGCGCTTGTTGAGGATTAAGCGCCTCTAATTCCGACAATGCTTTTTCATACTCTTCTTGAGGGGCTGGACGAGACGCCAAACCAGACGAAACCGAATAATTATTAACCGTCTGTATATATGGCTCTGTACCAACCGTAAAACCACTACAAAGAGCTTGAGCACCAGAATATATACAAGAACCGCCAGTCACATTAGCGCCAGCAGCGCCAATCTTACTAGTTGCCGCATCTTCAGCAGTTAAATAAGTACAACCAGACAGACCACACCAAAGAAGCTTATTATCTTCATAGATACCTTTAGTAGGGTTGTAAGAGTAACTACCCATGTGATCTCTAAGGTATTGATCCAGCGCCGCAGTTACACCACCCGCAACTAACGCACCCGCCGCAGCTTTAAGCAAAAAACCACCCGGCATTAAAAACGTAATCGCCGCACCCGCAACATTTCCAATTACATCACTAGATGCTGAAGCTAAAGTAAATCTAGGATCATTTGAAGAAAAACTCTGTTTAAAAACATCCCCATTCGCAGCAGGCATACCAATTTGCATACCAGCAGAACGTACTTCACCCGCCGTTTTAGGAACTGGAACTTGATAACGCACCGCACCAGAAACAACGGTTTTTTTCAAAGCCAAACCAGCTTGAGCATCCGTTATAAAAAATAGGGCTACCAGTAATAGCCCTATGATTTTCGTTACGCTACACATTGTAGAGACCTCTTAGCCAAGCGCCAGCACTCATTGCTCCAATGAGTGCGGCAACTGTATAGACAATTGCCGCGCCCATGATTACGCCTTGCTGATGACGCGTTTTGCGAGGCTGATACCCTTCGTAGCCAAAGCAATACCGACAACCAGAACACCCGCAGCAACCACGAAGGTTTGAACGCCGGAAAGATCCACAGCAGCAAAAATTTCAGTCATTTCAGTTTTCCTTTTCGTCAGACATGAGAAATAAGCCGCTTCGCCACGCCGACGAAATAGCCAAGCGACCAAAATAAAATGACTGCCCCGAAGCCCCAGGAGAAGGCGTAGCCAATGTTTTGCGCGGTAATTTGTTGCGCTGCGTAATCGGACGGATCGGCGACAACAATGGCCGTTGCACCGGTACAGGCTTCAAGTGAGACGCCTGGACGCAAAACCAAGGCCGTTCCCTGTAATTCCGCACACTGCATCTGTTTTTCCCCTTTACTGCGGTTGTACTTTCAGCGTTACCATGAGCCGACCTTGAAAACGGTAGAGCTTGGTAGTCAATTCAGCCAATCCCGGTTCGATATTGCGATCACAGGGCACGTCACCAAAAAGACTACCGGCTTTAACGTGCGCAATTCGGCCACCAGAACGCGTGGGTTTTGTGTAAAGAACTTGCACTTGCATTTGAAAAACCTTTTCTGAAGGGGCGCAGAGCCCGTTAATTAACTAAACAAAAAACGACTACTTACGAGAGATACGATTCAAATGAGACTTTGAGTATCTGGAGTACTTCACCTCAATATCATCGAAATCAAGCAATGATTCCTTAACAACTACAGGCACCGGATCATCCTCTAAATACAAAACATAAGATTCATAAAGTTCATAACGGAGGCGTTCCAAACTATGATCGTAAATAAGCTGATAAGCGTGAAGCTTTGCGCTCGCAATGGCGGACCTATCGTCATCCGCGCCTATCAGTTCTTTACCGAAAAAATAATTAACAACACCCCGTGAATCAAACCCTACAATCTCACGAACGTAGTAGGTCCGTTCCAAACGCCTGCAAGAAAACACAAGCTCAGAATCGACACGGTAGACAGACAACAAAAAACAACCTAAAGTAAATTCCACAGATAACCTTTCTTTTCGGGGATACGCCCCTTGAGAAAAGGTTTTCAGGGACGCCGCAAGGTGTCCCTTTTTTTATTCATTGAGTTTTACCCCCTTTGGAAAGCGTTTTAAAAGTAAGGCGATAGCCGAAAATCTTGAAAGACTTCACCACCCGATCCTCATAGCCTCGCTCTTTCAGCAGCGCATCAACATCAATTTTTTCGCGCTTTATCTCTTTGTTCTGAGTATTCGTCACATAACGTTTTCCCGTCGTGGCGAATTCGAAAAAATGAAAAACCTCATAATAGAAAAGCTTCGCTCTCACAAAGAGACGACGCCACGGCGAAACAAACAAACTCCTAAACAAACTCCAAAGAAAAGACAATTTCATTTCTTCACCCTCACCTTTCTAACCACCACCAACCTATAAAAACCCGTGGCAATGAACCACAAGACGAATGACACGGCCACACCTGAGACAAAACCAATCGTCTGATTGAACATAACAAGAGCCAACCCAAGAAACCGATTGCCGCCAGTAAATCAAAAGCAATGACGACAAAAACAGGAAAAGGTATTTTCACGCCAGAGACAAAGGCGAATACCTCATTCATCCCAAAGCCCGCATGCCGCCAAAAGAGAAACAGCAATAGAAAAAACAATCCCAGCCACCACGATCAAGATGTACATAAAAACGTCATCCTCACTCACGCCGACTCCCAAAACATAAAGATGTCGAATTCGCCTTGGTCAAGATTGTCCGATGCAGTATCCGCCGCCTCTTCGAGATCGTGGAGCCTTCCGGCATCACGCAACATCCGGCAAAAGCCCAATTCTTCCGTCAGAAAAAGTCCCGTGTTGCGGCATTGAATGACATACGACGGGACTACTTCCCGATACATCACGCCCCCGCTGGCCTTGCCACGCCGACAGGTTTCAGCGCGACAACGCGTTGTTTTTGGGTTTTGCCGGAGGTGACAAGTTCTATCGTAAGTTCGGCTTCGAACGGGAACGGCAGATGTTTGATCTTTTGGAATTCTTCGGAGGTTCCCCAGCCCATTGCTTGAGACGAGAAGCCCTTGGCCGTGCCGCGTGTTTCGTCAAGCCCCATTTCGACGAAGATCGTGGTGCTGTCGAATTTCTGGCCGTCGATGCTGTCGTTAAAGCACTTTGCGCCAAGAACTTTTGCTTTGGTTTGGAATTGCATTTTTCATTTCCTCATTGAATGGCCGCAAATGTGCCTATTCCCACGTAGCGGCTTGATACGTGGAGGCAATCACCTTTTTCATTAGTAACGTGAATTGAATCGGTGACGCTTTTCCAATCCGGGAGTTCGGCCCACTTGGGAAGTTCTTCCACTTGCAGGCGGGTAATCAGATTGAAGGCGCGCTCTTCTGGGGTGTCACCCTCTTCGAGTTCGGACAGAACGAATAGGTCTTTGCCGCACTGACGCTGTATCCAAGCTTCTTTTTTTTCTTTGGTGCAGACCTTGACTTCCCGAACTGTTGCAATGCGGTTTTGACAGGTAGCGAAATGCTCGAAGGCGGGATAGGCACCAGCCAGATACATGCCGGGCGACAAGAGAATGTCGAACGGAATGACGCGATCCACGCTCTTAAATTCAACTTCCGTGCGGACCCATTCGGAGGTAGGGGAACCGAGTTGCTTCCCCTTTTCATAAATTCGGGCGTATTTGCCACTGGCACGCTGGCCAACCGCGAAGGTTCGGCCTTTGCCGTTGATCCGTTTCCAGTTGCCGCGTTTTTCGCAGTCGGGGTTCGACGGGGACTTGGGTAGGCGGAACATACCGGCGTCATATTCGCTATCAGCCTGTTCAACCGTGTATTCGCCGGCGAAGTGATCGCGGGCAACATCGACCCGCGTGAGCTTGCCACGCTCAACCTGAGCAGAAAGGAAGGTATGGAGACGTTGTTCCCATCCGGGTTTCGCGGCAGATAGACCCTCGGCATTCATCATAAGCAGGCAGGTTCCGCGCTGACCACCGATGCAGACGAAACCGAAGTTATCCCCGAGAACCCAGGAATCCCGGTAGAAGTTCCGGCCATGCTCACACTTGGCGGTAACGCCATAGCCGAGCACGCATTCGAGTTGGTGCGAAACGAGCAAAATTACATCGTCATCGGTGACGGGAACGCCTGTTAACCAGCCCTTCCAAGATTCGGCATCCCAAGTGCAATTAACCCAATCCAGGAATGCCGTGTCGCCATTCAAGCCCTTGCGCTTGAGAACGGCTTTGACTTTCCCATCTGCAAGAACGAGTTGTTCGTAATCGTCGGGATTGGATTCAAGGGAAGGTAAAGAATGTTCCTGTTTGGCCGTTGTGCCATGTTCCCCCCGTGTTACTGAGGGGGGGATAGGCCGGCGCGGCCCCGCTCCGCAGGCGGACACCTTGCCGCGCCGGCCAAAGAATTCAGCAGCCGGATCGTATTTCGCAAGTTGGTATGAGAGTTTGGCGAAGTCTGCGGGCGTCATGCGTGCCCGTTCGGTTATGGCGTCAATTTCTCGAAGCGTGAAAGGAATTTGCTTGAGGGTGCAGCGGTTCTTTTTCAAAACGAAGCCCCCGCGTCCGAATAGTCGAAAGAGGAGGAATCACGATGTTCAAAAAAGGAATCGAGTTCGAGGTCGTAGGCAAAGCGAAGTTCTTTCAAGCGCAGGCAGCATTCACTCACCGCTTCCCTGTACTGATCGAGCAGCCATTCGGGCCGAGGCTCACTCAAAGGAAAATCGCAGCAAAAGGTAATGACCTCAATCAAACGACCGTAGGCTCGATGCCAAGCCAGAAATTCATAAGGACAGAGCCGTTCGGATTCGTCTAGCCATGTGTCCCTAAAGAAGTCGCAATCCCTGTTTTCTTCCACTTCGTAGCCCCGTCAGCCGTTGAAATCAGAAAGGTGAAACCGTCATGCAAAAACTTGTAGCCGCCCTATTTCTTGCCGCCCTGCCCTGTATCAGCTTCGCCGCAGAGGAGAAAAACCCCGACGCATGCCAGATGCTAAGAAACGAAATCAAGCAGATCGAAGCCCTACAAAGACAACACAGCACGCCACAACTGACCGAACGGAAAAAACAGGTGCAGAAAGAAATGCAGGAACTGTCCTGTTCGATGTTCGATAAGAAGTCCTACCAGTAGCTTTGATCCGACCACCTTGCAGCCCTGATGAAGGGTTGTGAGGTGTTGGCGGAAACATAACCTAAGCCCCTTTAATCACACAAGGGGCTTAGGCATTGCATACCCTTTGACATACTCCTAAGATCAAAAAGCTAAAAAAGCCCCTACTCACCCCCAAGGAGTAAGCATGAAAACCTCTTTGTCATATCTGGACGAAGCTAAGAAAAACGCAGGAATATCAAGCGATTACGCCTTATCAAAGAAGCTCGGCGTAACACCTAGCGCAATCACAAACTACCGCGCAGGCAGATCAAGAATTGCGCCGGAACTTGTCCCAAAGCTGGCGAAGCTGGCAGGAATCGACGAAGCGGAAATCGCCTTGATCGCTCAGATAGAACGATCAAAAACGGCAGAGGAAAAAGGGGTGTGGGAAAGGATTTTGCAGCGCATCGGAAAGAGCGCTGTGAGTTATGTCATGTTGGCAGGTATCGTCACCGGAACCGCTCTAAACCCTGATACAGCAAGGGCGTCACAGGAGGCTTTTACGCCTCTAGGCAGTTTACACACTACAAATTATGCGAAGTTATGATCGCCTGCGCCGATGCGGCCGAAGCTCGCCCAGATTGGGTGATTCAGCAACTAAAATTGGAATCACGTTACGCGGCAATGTTCAAACTTAGCGGGAAGTTCGCACCAGAGTTCGTCTGGCAACTCGGCGCGAGCTTCAGAGAGATCAAGCGCAGCATCATTGATGTTGTTAGCCTTGATGCTTTGACGAATACGATACGCTTGTTGGCGTTGCGCTGGCGTTTTGGCTTTGCCGGTCGAAGGACGGCCCCGACGTTTTTCAGGCATAGGAAAGAAATCAGGCGTTTGATCGTCACGCTTTATTTGCGTTACGTTACGTTTTAACAACCGGCGTAAAGTCTGACCACTGCTCAATACGGAAGGCTCGAATGTCACGCACGGACTTCGGAAACCATGCGAGCGAATGCAACGCCTGAATCGCCAAAAACAGATTAGCCATATCCTCTTTATCTGTTACGTACAAGCTACCCTGTACGCGCCGAAAACCATGTTCAGCAAGCACCGCGTCAATGTCAACATATGCCCGTATCGCGCCCTTCGGATGATGTTGCTCTGCGTCTGCAACAACTAAATCAAATGCAACGGCATACATCAGTGCGCCTCTGGATCTTCAATAAGACGACTCAAACGATATTCCACTTTCTCGCCCGTTTCGATAATCGTGACCTCAATCATCCAATCGCCATCTTCCAACCGACGAACAGGCTCACCAACTTCGTATGTCGGACCCAACGGCCCGAAACTCTTGAATTTTCCGACCGGAGCCGACGGCATAATGACTGTTTGCATAAATAGCTGCTGTTCCAGTCTTTTTGTGATGTGGATTGGCTCAAACAGGTCTATCGGATACAGATAGTCTTCTCCAGACTCATCCACTACCCGCACCATACCCAAACTGTCGGCACGCTCATCGTCAATGCGTTGATACAGCTTGCGAGCTTCCAGCGATGCCTCATAGCCTTCATTGTTCACGCAGATTAGTAGGTTCATAGCAGCGTTTTAGCGTATGCAGATGATGGAGCGCACCGTGCATTCGTAGGTCATGGTCGCTACGCAGTCATCATGTATGACGACCTTCGTTGGAGCGAGTCGGAGTCTGTCCATTTTACTTCGTCGGAATTGAACGCCAGGAGCCTGTTGCCGTCCTATACAACGGCAACAGATTTTTTACATTTAGTTTTTCTTGGAGAAACTAAACGTTCCGTTTTGTACATCTATCGCAATCGTATCCTTCGCTCCGAAGCGGCCTTCGAGGATGAGTTTGGCGAGTGGGTTTTCGATGTGTTCCTGAATCGCACGCTTGAGCGGCCGTGCTCCGAACACCGGGTCGAATCCCGCTTTTGCAATTTCCTCCAGCGCTGCTTCCGAAACCGAGAAGCCAATATCGAGCCGCGCCAAACGCTTTTCGAGATAACCAAGTTGGATCTTCGCGATCGATTGCAAGTGTTTGCTTGCAAGACCGTGGAAAACGACGACCTCGTCGATCCGGTTGATGAACTCGGGCCGGAAGAAACCTTTTACTTCTTCCATCACGGCGGCCTTGACCGCGTCATAGCCCTGTCCAGCCATTGACTGAATCATCGGGCTGCCGAGGTTCGAGGTCATCACGATGACCGTATTTTTGAAGTCGACGGTGCGGCCTTGTCCATCGGTCATGCGGCCATCGTCGAGCACTTGCAGCAGCACGTTGAATACGTCCGGGTGCGCTTTTTCAACCTCGTCGAACAGAATGACCGAATAAGGTTTGCGCCGCACCTGTTCGGTCAGGTAGCCGCCTTCTTCATAGCCGACATATCCCGGCGGCGCGCCGATCAAGCGTGCTACCGAATGCTTCTCCATGAACTCGCTCATGTCGATGCGGACCAGATGATCTTCGGAATCGAACAGGAAGCCGGCAAGCGCCTTGCAGAGTTCGGTTTTTCCGACCCCCGTAGGCCCAAGGAACAGGAAGGAGCCATACGGACGGTTTTCTTCCGAAAGCCCCGCACGCGAACGGCGAATCGCATCGGCAACGCGCTGCACGGCTTCGTCCTGGCCGACAACACGCTCGTGCAGCTTCGTTTCCATATGCAATAGCTTCTCGCGCTCGCCTTGCATCATTTTGGATACCGGAATGCCCGTCGCGCGCGAAACGACTTCCGCGATTTCTTCCGCGCCGACTTGGGTGCGCAATAACTTATTTGGCTTGGCTTCCGCATTGGAGCTTTCCGCGGCTTTAAGTTGCGCTTCGAGCTTCGGCAGTTCGCCAAATTGCAGTTCGCTCATCTTCTGCCAATCGCTGCGGCGTCTTGCCTCTTCCATTTGCACGCGCACTTTGTCGATCGCTTCCTTGATGTGCTGGCTGCCCGCGACCTGGGCTTTTTCGGCTTTCCAGATTTCATCGAGATCGGCGTATTCCTTTGCGAGCCGCGTCAGCTCTTCTTCAATCAAGGCAAGCCGTTTTTGCGAAGCTTCGTCCTTTTCTTTTTTGACGGCCTCGCGTTCGATCTTGAGTTGAATCTGGCGTCGGTCGAGTTTGTCCATCGCCTCGGGCTTCGAGTCGATTTCCATTTTGATTCGCGCAGCCGCTTCATCGATCAAATCGATCGCTTTATCGGGCAAGAAACGGTCGGTGATATAGCGATGCGAAAGTTCAGCCGCGGCGACGATTGCCGGGTCGGTAATGTCGACGCCGTGATGCAATTCGTACTTTTCCCGTAAGCCGCGCAGGATTGCGATAGACGACTCAACCGTCGGTTCGTCGATGAGCACTTTCTGGAAGCGGCGTTCGAGCGCGGCGTCCTTTTCGATGTATTTGCGGTATTCGTCGAGCGTCGTCGCGCCGATGCAATGCAATTCGCCGCGGGCCAGCGCCGGTTTGAGCATATTGCCCGCATCGATGGCGCCTTCCGCCTTGCCGGCGCCGACCATCGTGTGAATCTCGTCGATGGAAACGATGATTCGCCCTTCTTCCTTGGCGATATCGTTGAGCACCGCTTTCAGGCGCTCTTCGAATTCGCCCCGGTATTTCGCGCCAGCGAGCAGCGCCGCCATGTCGAGTGAAAGCACCCGCTTGCCTTTGAGGCTTTCGGGCACTTCGTCGTTGATGATCCGCTGCGCGAGCCCTTCCACAATCGCCGTCTTGCCCACGCCGGGTTCGCCAATCAACACCGGGTTGTTCTTCGTGCGCCGCTGCAGAATTTGAATCGCGCGGCGGATTTCGTCGTCACGGCCGATAACCGGATCGAGTTTCCCTGCGCGGGCGCGCTCGGTCAGATCGAGGCAATACTTTTTCAAGGCTTCACGCTGTGCTTCCGCGTCGGCGTTCTCGACACTCGCGCCGCCGCGCACGGCTTCGATTGCCGCTTCGAGCGCCTTGCGCTGCAAGCCATATTCTTTTGCCAGCCGGCCTGTCGGCCCCTTGTCGTCGCAGAGTGCGAGCAGGAACATTTCGCTTGCAATGAACTGGTCGCCACGCTTCTGAGATTCGCGATCGCAAAGGTTGAGCAGATTGCCCAGATCGCGTCCCACGGCAATTTCGCCACCCGTCCCTTCCGCATGCGGCAGGCTCTGAATCGCGCTTTCAAGCGCGCGCTTCAGCGGCGGAACATTGACGCCGGCTTTTTGCAGCAAAGAAACTGCCCCGCCATCATCCTGATTCAGCAACGCCAGGAATAAATGTTGCGGCTCGATACTCGGATTATCGTTACCGAGAGCAATACTTTGGGCATCTGCCAGGGCAGCCTGGAATTTCGTGGTCAGCTTGTCGAATCTCATTGTGAGTATCCTCCGTCAGGTATGCGATACAAAATGGGGGATGCGGAAACGATTTCAAGAGCTGTTCGATAGACTACCCCATTGAGCTATTCTTTTTGCTTTGCCACGCTAACTACTGTTATGGTGGCGCCTTACGCAAAAAGGAGGATTTTGATCGTGACGAACAAGCCGGAAGCCACCATAGCCACGCTGAATCAACGCAGCCTCGATACAGCCATGAAAGTAGCGCAACTTTCTTTTGACAACTCACAGCGCGTGATTGAGTTCCAATTGAATATGGCGCGTAGTTTGTTTGAAGAAGGCTTGCAAAGCATCAAAGAAGCCGCCGAAGCAAAGAATCCTGAAGAAGTCATGCGCTTGCGCACCCGTTTTGCGCAAGGGTCCGCCGAACGTATGCTCAACGTTACGCGCCAGGTAGCGGAAATGGCTGCGGCGTTCCAGATCGATCTTGGCAAAGCCCTCAGTGTACAAATGGGCAGTGGCGCACAAGAATTCAATGAAGCCATTCAACAAACATTCAAAGGCATACCCATGAATCCCGCCGATGCGTTTTCGGCAATGGAGAAAGCCTTCGCGGCGACGCGTGACGCTTATGAAACGATTGCGCGTCAAACGTTGGCGGTTTTCAACCCTGCTGCCTCGACGCAATCTAAAAGCAAGAGCTGACGCAAAAACGCCAAGCGGTTTTTGGTCGCTTGGCGTTTATTTCATTTGTTCGAGAATGATTCGCTAACGCATATCCCAGCGTTCGACAGCAGCTGTGTCCGAATCTCTCGCATCGACCCAACGCGCGCCTTCCGCGCCCTCTTCGCGTTTCCAGAACGGCGCCCGCGTTTTCAAATAGTCCATAATGAACTCGCAAGCTGCAAAGGCTTCGCCGCGATGCGCCGAGGCGACGGCGACCATGACGATGTGTTCGCCGGGCAATAAGCGGCCGACCCGGTGAATGATGCGCACACCCAGCAGTTCCCAACGCTGCCGGGCTTCGTCCTCGATGGCTTGCAGGGCTTTTTCGGTCATGCCCGGATAGTGTTCGAGCGTCATCGCATCGACCGTTTCCTGCCCCCGGCCGCGGCGCACGAATCCGACGAAGCTGGCCACGGCGCCGGTTTCAGGATGTGCGGCGCTTAACGCAGCCGTTTCCGCGCCAAGATCGAAATCCGCTTGCTGCACCGAAACGCTCATATCCGTTTCCTTGTCATTACAATCAGCCGCCGGTAACGGGCGGGAAGAAAGCCACCTCGTCTCCGTCTTTCAAGCCATGCTGCAAGCTCACCATTTCTTGATTGACCGCCGCCCGCAATGTCCGGACCGCTTGCAGCGCCGACCATTCAGGGCCGCGCGCGCAAAGATATTCGCGCAGCGCGCCGACCGTACGCAGATCGTCGGGAAGTTCGACCGTCTCGTGACTGCAGCCCAGACTTTCGCGCAACGAAGCGAAAAAAAGCACTTCGAGTTTCATGCGCAGGACTCCAGCTCGGCAAAGGACAGATAAGACACCAGATCGCCAGCCTTGATTGCCTGTCGCGGCGGGTTATCGACGAGCCCTTCCGCCCATGCGCAAGAACTCAGCACGCCGGCGCCCTGGTTGGGGTATAGAACAGCCCGGCCGTTCGCGTCGAGACGCACACGCAGGAATTCGCGCCGCGCATCCGGTTTCGGCCAATCGAAGGCCGCCTGGACAGCGCGCGCTTTCCAGACGGTATTCCGACTCCCCATCCGAGCCAGCAGGAAAGGACGCACGAGCGTCAAAAAAGTGACGAAGCTTGATACGGGATTGCCCGGCAGGCCGATGAAATCCGCCTCGCCGACGCGTCCGTAAGCCAAGGGTTTGCCGGGTTTGATTGCAATCTTCCAGACATCGAGGCTGCCTGCGGCCATTACGGCCGCTTTCACATGGTCTTCCTCGCCGACCGAAACTCCGCCGCAGGTAATGATGACATCGTGCCCCGTAGAGGCCGCGTGCAGCGCCGTAACCGTTTCTTCCAGCGTATCGCGCACGGTTCCGAGATCCGTGACCTCGCACCCCAGTCCGGTAAGCAGGCTGCGCAGCACGAAACGGTTCGAGTTATAGATCGCGCCTGGGCGCAAGGCTTCGCCCGGCATTGTCAGTTCGTCGCCGGTAAAGAATACGGCCACCTTCAAACGGCGCAGAGCCTTGACACAGGCGACGCCGACCGAGGCGGCAAGCCCTTGATCGGCCGCCGAAAGGCGTTTTCCCGCCGCCAGGATCTGACTTCCCGCCTGAATATCCTCACCGCGCAAACGAATGTTTTGACCTGGATGCGGGGCTTCTTCGAACCAAACCCGATCGCCTTCGGCGCGGCAGCGTTCCTGCATCATGACCGCATTGCAGCCGCCCGGCACCGGCGCGCCGGTGAAGATGCGCGCCGCGGTTCCGGGCTGAAGCGCCGCGCCGACAGTGCCCGCTGTAATCCGCTGCGCAACGACAAGCGGCTGGCCGCTTACATAGTCCTCACAGCGCAGCGCGTAGCCATCCATTGCGGAGTTATCGTGCGGCGGCACATCAATCGGAGCGATAACGGGCTCGCCCAGGATACGGCCATGCGCTTCGAGCAGATCGAGCGTTTCCGTTTCGTGCAGCGTCTGCGCGCGCGCCAATAGCACTTCGAGCGCTTGCTCGAAGGACAACATCTCGGAATTCATGCGATCTCCAATTTATCCAAAATGAATGTCGCGATGGCCGGCGCATCGTTCAGGTCGAGATGCGGCAGCGGGCTTGTGAGCGGAACATCGGAGGCGATGGCGATCACATTGGGAAAAATATCGTGCAGCATCGGATGGCCCGCCGCAGGCCGATGAACTTCGATTTTGGGAATATCCGTGTTGCGAAAGCCTTCAACCAATACGAGATCGACCGGCGCCAGCCGGGCCAGTTGATCGGCAAGCGTCGGCTCCCCCTCCTCGCGCAACTCGTGCATCAAAGCCCAACGCTGCCCGCCCGCAAGCAGAATTTCAGTTGCGCCCGCTTCACGAAAGCGAAAAGAGTCTTTGCCCGGCCGGTCGATATCGAAACCGTGATGCGTATGCTTGATCAGCGAAACGCTCAAGCCGCGTGCGGTGAATAACGGTATCAACCGTTCGATCAGTGTCGTTTTACCCGAACCGGAATATCCGGCGAACCCGAAAACTTTCATGAGGTTTATCCAGAGCCCTCAAAACAGAAGACTGCACAGCCGTGCTTCGAATTCCATAGCCTGAAACCTTGCTTCCGCTCCTGTGCGTAGGGCGTTATGCTGCCATACAAAGATAGCGATAGCCTGTTTTCTGGAGTTCAACGATTCCCAAAAAAGGAGTGAGCGATGATCTCGCTGCTTGTAAACGGCAAAAAAATCAGTGTCGATGCCGATCCCGAAATGCCGCTGCTCTGGGCCTTGCGCGATCGCGCGGGATTGACCGGCACGAAGTTCGGCTGCGGCATCGGATCGTGCGGAGCCTGCACCGTTCAGCTCGACGAGCGGACCGTCCGCAGTTGCACAACGCTGGTCAAGGACGCCATCGGGAAAAAGATCACAACGATAGAAGGCGTGGCCGCGAATCGCGTCAGCCGCGCGGTGCAGGCGGCCTGGCAAGAATTGGACGTCGTGCAGTGTGGCTTCTGCCAACCCGGCCAAATCATGAGCGCAACCGCCCTGCTCGCGCGCAACCCCAGGCCGAGCGACGCGCAGATCGATGCCGCGATGAGCCGAAACGTTTGCCGTTGCGCGGCCTATGTGCGCATCCGCGCCGCGATCCACAAAGCGGCTGAACGTCTGGAAAAAGCTTAGGAGAACGCGATGACGACCACTCACTCCGGAATCGCCAACATCAGCCGCCGCCATTTCCTCCAGGGCGCGGCGGGACTCACGCTCGCAGTTCAAATGCCCGCTTTCGCGGCTACCCTGAAACTCAGGGCGCCGCCCGTGCTCATTGCGAATGCTTTTGTAAACGTCGACCTCGACGGCACTGTTACGGTGATCGCCAAACACCTCGAAATGGGCCAGGGCAGCTATACCGGGCTCGCCACGCTCGTTGCGGAAGAAATGGACGCCGACTGGGCCAAGGTTCGCGTAGAAGGCGCGCCCGCCGATGCCGCGAAGTACAACAATCTGCTTTGGGGCGCGACGCAAGGCACGGGCGGCAGCTCCGCCATGGCCAACGCGCATGAGCAGATGCGCAAGGCTGGCGCCTCGGCGCGTGCAATGCTGGTGGCCGCCGCCGCGCGCGCATGGGGGGTTGAGGCTGGCGAGATCACGATCGAAAAAAGCGTCATCAAGCACGCCGCGAGCGGAAACAGCAGTGGTTTCGGCGAATTCGCGCAGGCCGCAGCAAATGAAGCCGTGCCTGACGAGCCCAAGCTCAAATCGGCGGAAGAATTCCGCCTGATAGGCAAACGCATCCCACGCGTCGATTCGAAAGCCAAGATAAACGGCAGCGCGATTTTCACTCAGGACGTCCAATTGCCCGGCATGCTGGTCGCGGTCGTTGCGCATCCGCCGCGTTTCGGCGCGAGCGTAAGAGGCTTCGACGCCGCGGCCGCGCGCCGGATGCCGGGCGTGTTCGAGGTCGTCGCGATTCCATCCGGCGTGGCCGTCGTCGCGCGCGATTATTGGTCGGCGCACCAAGCGCGCGAAAAACTCGTCGTGGATTGGGATGAAAGCAAGGCGTGGCGCGGAAGCTGCGAAGATTTGATTGCCGATTACCGCAAGCTCGCCGCGCAACCGGGCCAGCTTGCGCATCGAGCCGGCAACCCGGACGCTGCGCTTGCCACGTCGGCCAAGGTTTTCGAGGCCGAATACGTCTTTCCTTACCTCGCCCATGCCGCGATGGAGCCGATGAATTCCGTGATTCGGCTTGGCAAAAACATGTGCGAAGTATGGAACGGCGAGCAAGCGCAGACGATGAGTCAATCCGCGCTGGCGGATATCTTCGGCCTCAAGCCGGAGCAAGTGAAGATCAACATGCTCTATGCGGGAGGCAGCTTTGGACGGCGCGCGAGCCTTGGCTCCGACTATTTGAAGGAGGCGGCATATATCGTCAAGGCGCTGGCGAAGAGCAAACTTGCCGGGCGGCCGGTCAAACTCATCTGGAGCCGCGAGGACGATATGCGTGCAGGCTGGTACCGTCCGCTATATGTGCATCGTTTGCGCGCGGGCGTCGATGCGCGCGGCAAACTCGTCGCATGGCAGCATCGCATCGTCGGCCAATCGCTCCTCAAAGGTTCCCCTCTAGAAGCCACGGTCGCCAAGAACGGCGGCATCGACCACACCTCGGTCGAAGGCGCGGTCAATCTGCCCTACTCGATTCTCAATCTCGGCGTCGATCTGCATACGACGGACGTACCCGTGCCCGTTCTATGGTGGCGTTCGGTCGGCTCAACCCACACCGCCTACTCCACCGAAACCTTCATCGATGAAATCGCCGCCGCAACCGGCAAAGACCCCGTTGCGTGGCGGCTTGAACTGCTCGCCGACAAGCCGCGCCATCTTGCCGCGCTGACGCTCGCGGCCGAGCGCGCCAACTGGAGCGGCAAAGCCAGCGACAGCCGGAAAGGCCGCGGCGTCGCCGTGCACGAAAGCTTCAACTCGGTGGTTGCGCAAATCGCCGATGTTTCCATCGACGATGGCGCTATCCGGATCGAAAAAGTGGTTGTCGCCGTGGATTGCGGTATGGCGATCAATCCCGATGTAATCCGCGCCCAGATGGAAGGCGGGCTCGGTTATGGCCTGGCGGCTGCGCTGCATAGCGAAATCACGCTTGTGGATGGAAAAGTCGAACAATCGAACTTCGACAATTACATCCCATTGAGAATCGACGAAATGCCGCAAGTCGAGGTGCACATCGTTCCCTCAGACGCCGCGCCGACCGGCGTGGGCGAACCGGCCACGCCGGTTATCGCCCCCGCGGTCGCCAACGCGATTGCGCGCCTGACCGGCAAACGGCTGTACCGATTACCGTTCAAGCTGGCGTAAGAACCTGTTCAGAATCTTATGGCGAGCCTGCGGAACTGAAACATCGGCGGGGCGGACGCCCATCCGCCGTCATTCTGCGCAAAGTCGCAGAATCCATTTTTCCTCCGAGAGTGGATTCTGCGACTGCGCTTCGCTCCGCGCAGAATGACCACGGGTTGGGCTTCGATCACACTCAGTTTCCACTCTCACCGCATGCTTATGAACAGGTTTTCGGCCATGCATGAACCCGTTGTCCTGATGCTGGCGGCCGGTTTTGGCCGCCGCTTCGGCTCCGATAAAACGCTCGCCCAATTATCCGACGGACGCCCGCTCGCGCTTGCATCGGCCCAGGCTTTACGCGCCAGCGGCCTACCAGTTACAGCCGTCATTCGGCCCGAACAGCGCATCCTTGCCGATCTGCTCGCCGCGGCCAATATCCGTTTGATCGAAACGGAAAAGGCACGCCTCGGAATGGGACATTCAATCGCTGCGGGAGTAGCTGCCACGCCAAATGCCGCGGGCTGGTTGATCGCGTTTGCCGACATGCCGTGGATTCAGGCGGAAAGCGTCATCGCGGTCGCCAATGCCTTGCGCGATGGCGCGGAAATCGCCGTTCCCTATTACGCGGATCAGCGCGGGCATCCCGTGGGCTTCTCGGCCAAATGGGGCGCCGAACTAATGCGTCTGGAAGGTGACCAAGGCGCTCGCAGCCTGCTTGCTGGCGCAACAGAAGTGCGCGCGCTTGCGCTTCCCGACCCTTATATCTTGAGCGACATCGACACGCCCACAGCGCTATCAATGGGGACAGCTCACGAAACGGAAAAAACGTGCGCTAAGGATTCGCCGAGCTAAATACTTCGGCCCGTTACTTCAGCTTGAACGCATTTTGGAGGCTTCTTGTACAGACTGCCGCGCTGCCGGCAGATAGCGGTAGAGCGTGGAGGCTCGTTCTTGAGCCTGGACAGTACGGCGGAGGTGTCGATTACCATACGCCGTGCTCGTTATATGTTGGGTTTCATGTGATTATTGGCCGGTTCGTAGCTGGCCGCTGCTCCGTGCGCGGAGGCTGGTATCCAGCGGTACAACGTAGGAATGGACACGCCGAGGTTCTTGGCCACGTCCTTGGGTGGCACACCGCTGGCCAATAGTTTCTTGGCCGACTCGATCTTGCTGTCGGTCATCTTGGGCTTGCGGCCGCCCTTGCGGCCGAGTTGTTTAGCGACTTCCAACCCAGCGCGGGTGCGCTCGATGGTCAGCTCGCGTTCCATCTCGGCGAGACTCGCCATGATGCGGAGAAAGAACCGGCCCGACGGCGTGCCGGTGTCGATAGAGTCGGTGAGGCTCCTGAACTGGATGCCTTGTTTGTGTAGTTCGCCGACCAGATCGACCAGTTGCTTGACGCTACGTCCCAGCCGGTCGAGCTTCCAAACGACAAGGGTGTCGTCCTCGCGCAGCATTTCGAGCGTTTTGGCCAAGCCGGGGCGGTCGGCTCGCGTACCGCTCACCTTATCCTCGAAGACCCTCTGACACCCGGCTTTGGCTAGGGCTTCGCGTTGCAGTTCAAGGTTTTGATCCAGCGTCGAAACGCGCGCATAGCCAATCAACATGGCTTGTCTGCGCCGTCAGCATCCTGGCGCACGGCGGACAGTTGCTTGAGCAATTCCGGTAGCGCCGTCTGCACGGTGTCCCACACTACATTGAGGTTGATATCGAAGTAGCCGTGGGCGATGCGGTTGCGCATGCCACGCATGTTGCGCCACTGCACTCCGGCGTGAGCCTGTGCAAACTCGGCGTAGCCGTCCATCACCTTCGTGGCGGCCTCGCCGAGGATGATGAGACTCATGATGACAGCCTGCTGGGTGCGCTTGTCCTCAAGGAAATCCTCTTTGGCTAAACCCTCTACGAAGCTGCGCGCATCGGTCGCGGCTTGCTGGATGTGGTCGAGGTAATCGGGCAGACGGTTCTCGCTCATACCGGTTGTGCCTCCGCGAGCACCTTGGCCCGAAACTTCAGCGGTAGGTCGCCAGGCGTCAGTAAATCGACGTCGACGCCAAGCAGCGATTCCAGTTCGTCTTGCAGGCCGCCCAAATCCAACAACGTGGCACCGGGCAACGCATCGACCAGCAGATCGAGGTCGCTGCCGTCCTGGTCGGTGCCATGAAGCACCGAACCGAAAACGCGCGGGTTCGCCGTGCGAAAGCGGCTTACCGCTTCGCGCACCGCACTGCGCTTCATGTCGAGCACAACGGACGGTCGCATGGAGCATCCTTTCTTATCGAAACTCGTTAATATGATATGAAATCAAGAATGGAGTTTCAAGAGCTATTTTCGAGAATTGCAATGCCTTGATTTTCGCGTGCCGCGCCGGTGGCCTTGGCGGGCTTGTTACAAACCTACGTTTTCAAGAAGAGAGAAATTGCATGCCCCGCCGTTCGATCCTGTCTGCCACCGAGCGCGAAAGCCTGTTGACGATCCGAGAGGACACCAAAGGCAGTGGGCTGATCTGGTTTGCGCCAGCCGCCTGGCCCGCCGAAGCCCAAGCATGTGCTGACCTATCTATAGCGGTTGAAAACCATCCGTAGCTTGTCGCTACCGGCCTGCTTGCTGCCGCAGCAAAAGTGCGTGCGCTTGCGCTTCCCGACCCTTATATCTTGAGCGACATCGACACGCCCACGGCGCTATCCCTCAGCCCGAACAAATAACAAGGGTTTTCCCTAGTTGTTCGTTAGTTTGCTTTTATGGTGATCGACTACCGTTTCATTGTGTGCATCACATAAAGTTCTGGCGACTACCGTCGTTAAGGATTAATGCAGGTATCAACGTGCTCCTACGAAACCTGGGGCGCTTCAAACCTCGGCATAACGCACCGTTCCTGGCTGCGGTCAACGTGCCCCTACGAAACCCGGGGCGCTTCAAAGATGAGGGAATTATGACTATTGCAAAAAGACTGATCATATTGATCTGTGCGGCGATCCTTGGTCTTCTGGCGGTTGGCGGCATCGGTTTGCGCGAAATGGACACCATCAATCAGGGGGTCCGGTTTTCCAACAGCGACACCATCCCCAGCATCAGCAAGGTGGCGGATATCCAGACCCGCTATCTGAGCATGCGAATCGATATTCTGTACCATGTTTTGACGCCTAACCCGGCGGACATGGCAGAGGCTGAGAAAAGGATCGAAGAGCACCATCAGGCCATCCTGAAGATGCTCGACGAATATGCGACCAACCTGACCGTCAACGATGAGGACAGGAAGCTTGCCGCAGATTCCCGGGCCATCATCGAAGACTATTTCAAAAATGTGGCCACGCCCATACTGGCGCTGTCCCGCAACAACAAGACCGACGAAGCCAGAGCGATGGTCGAGAATGCTTGCATCCCAATGGCAGCGAAAGTCATTGCGCAACTGGATAAACTTCGCCAGTACAATACCGACTTGGCCAATACTTACGCCAAGGAGGCCGGGCAAGCTTATACTTCTGGCCTGTTATTGATGGCGCTTGCCGGCGTCGTCGTCGGTATCGGCATCGCCGCCTTCGGATTCCTCACCTACCGCCGTATTACGCGTCCACTCAGCTCGTTGCGCGATACCGTCAGTAAAGTGGCCGAGAACTACGACTTCACGCTGCGTGCGGAAGCCGCGGGCAATGATGAGGTCGCCCAGACCCAAAAATCCTTCAATCATCTGCTGGAAACGATTCGC
>Ga0123357_10001594_pt1 | contig 24260 bp, 11 predicted proteins | sample TergutEmb28metaG_FD_89873 | JGI IMG/M metagenome (GOLD analysis project Ga0123357, IMG submission 89873) | Embiratermes neotenicus P4 segment gut microbial communities from Petit-Saut dam, French Guiana - Emb289 P4 | ecosystem: Host-associated > Arthropoda: Insects > Digestive system > Gut ... | reverse complement strand
GCTCCGGAAATATTAGAGAAACTTAGATTCAAGCCGGAAATGTGTCCATCTGTAATGCTGACGCCTGCCCATGCGCTTTCGTTCAGGTTGTTCACGCTCACGTCCCACCGGTTGGCTACGGGCCAATTGCTGCCGTTCATGGAATTGTATAAAGCAACAAGCGCCAGATATTCGTTTTCGGGTATTGGGGGAGTATTCACTTCTGTTGTGGTGAAATTGAGCCGGCTGCCGCCTGCCGTTCCGTTGGATTGAGATATATATATCACATCACTTGTTTTCAAAGTCGAAAATACGGAAGCCGGAATGGTCAGGCTACCGTTCGCTCCCGGAGTTACAGTAATCACATTGCTGTTATTAATATTTACATAAAAATTATTCCGTGCATCGAAATTCGTTGTGTTGCCGCTACGGTAGTAATACATAATTCGCGGCAAGGAATCGATTACGACATCGCTGCCGGTATAGGTAAATACATCGCGGGTCAATATTTGGCTGCCTATGCTGAAAGAAGTAACCGTACTTGGCAAAACAGCCTGAACATCGGAAATCATATTTGAGGTCATGTTTAAAGAGGTCAACGCAGTCATATCTTCAAACTCACGTATTACAGCTCCCGAAATTTGATTGTTGTTCAGCGTGAAAGTGGTGAGTTTCGTTAAATTGCCGATTGTAGCGGGTAACGATGCTATTTTATCATTTGCAAAATTTGCCGATTGCAGATTTGATAAGTTGCCAAATTCCGGCGGCAACCCTGTAAACTGGCTGTTGCTGCTTAAATCAAGCGTTGTGAGATTCGGCAAATTACAAAATCCGGGAGACAATCCTGTAATATTATTGCCGACCATACTTATTGTCGTCAGGTTTGCAAGCTGTCCCCATGACGCCGGTATCTCGCCTTGCAACTGGCAGCTCCGTAAAGTCAAAGACGTCAATGCGTCCAAACCGGCGAAAACAGTCAAATCGGTGGCGCTCAGATTACAGGTATAAGCATTGACATTTATGGATAAAGTTTTCAGGTACTTCAGATTACCGATTGAAGTGGGAACTGAGCCCGAAATATTAGAAAAGCTTAGATTCAAGCCGGTAACGTGTCCGTCCGTAACCGTAACGCCGGGCCACGTTGTTGCGCCCAAATTGTTTTGATTCACGTCCCATTTGTTAGCGACAGGCCAGTTAGTTCCATTCGTTGCATTGAAAAAATCGACCAGCGCCTGATATTCGGTATCGGGAACCTGTGCATTGCAGAAGAAAGGAAATAAAAGCGCCAACAAAAAAATCCGTAAACTGGCAATTGATAATTGACAGTTGACAATTGACAATTTTGTTTTGTTTGTGTTTTTTGTCTTCATTTTAAAAAGCTTTTTAAGTTGTTGTTATTTGATTTAATTATTAATTATCAACTGTCAATTCTCAATTGTCAATTGATACGGCAAAAATATAATATAAAAAAATTCTGGAATACCCCCAAATGGGGGTTTTTTAAAGAGAGGGTAAAAAACCCCCATTTGGGGGTATAGGAAATGGCGTTATTTGTCTAAAATATTATCTCAATGTAATATTATTGATTATTATAGAGTAATGTTCTTTGAAAAATATTTTTATGATTGACAAATAGACGCATAACGCTTTTTCTTAACTCACTTTTCATTAACTATATTAAAAATAATATTTCGCATTATATTTGCCCCTTTTGATTTAGTTTATTAACTTTGGAGCATAATTCAATCATCTATTTTGGGAAGCTGAATAACAGAATAAGCATACCCCTTATAACATTAGTCAATTTTAATACGCCCTATGGATTTACTATATTACGTCTTCTTCCAAAATGCACTGATAGGTAGCATATTCACCTGTATATCCTGCGGAATAGTCGGGTCATACATCGTATCGCGCCGCCTGGTTTTCATCAGCGGAGGAATCACGCACGCCTCTTTTGGAGGATTGGGCTTGGGTTTTTATCTGGGAATTTCACCGATTTTGTCGGCTTTACTTTTTTCGATCGCTTCGGCTTTCGGTGTAGAATGGCTCTCGAAACGGCAGAATGTGAGGGAAGATTCCGCTATTGCCGCTTTCTGGGCATTGGGAATGGCGCTGGGAGTCATTTGCATTTATCTCACACCCGGATATTCGCCGAACATATCGGCTTATTTATTTGGGAATATCCTGACAATCACGCTTTCGGATATTGGATTTGCCGTAGCGCTGGCGGTTTTGCTGTCGATTCTTTTTTTACTCTTTTTTAAACCCATACTTTATACCGCTTTTGATTCGGAATTTGCTAAAACACAGGGAATAAAAGTAGCCCTGATTGAACATTTGATGATGTTGGCTATCGCGGTTACGATTGTTTCATCTATTCGTCTGATAGGGATTATGCTGCTGATGTCTTTATTAACAGTTCCGCAAATGACAGCCAATTTGTTTACTTCCCGCATGCATAAAATTATTCTGTACTCCATCGGATTAGGTATTGCCGGCTGTTTTTCCGGTCTGTTTTTATCCTGTTATCTCAACGTACCTTCGGGAGCGGTAATTATTTTTATTCAAATTCTCATTTTTTTACTGTGCAAAACCGCGCTATTTCTCTATCAAAAGACAATAAAACGTCCATAAATTTGTTTAAAAAAGAAATTGTATTCGATTGAAAACGCGTTGCTTCTTTATTCTTACAGCAATCCTTCTGCTCAATTCATGTTCTTCTACCAAGAATACGAGCGGAACACGATGGTATCATTCATTTAATACCCGCTATAATGTTTATTTTAATGGAAGCCAAGCGTTTGATCAAGCCTTTAAAGCGCAGTTGGAAGGATATACCGAAAACTATTCAAAAATAATCATGATGTATCCTGTTTCATCATTGCCAAAAGATAAAGACAAATCAGGAGGAGCATTTGATAAAGCCATCGAAAAAGCGGTAAAAGCCATCAAAATGCACTCCATTCAAACCAAACCCGAAAGAAAACAGGGAAAACAAAACGACCCTAATTATCGTGAATTTTTGAACCGGAAAGAATATAATCCTTTTCTACATAATGCTTGGATGCTGATGGCTAAATCGCAGTTTTACAACGGCGATTTTTTGGAATCGGCAAGCTCATTTTCCTATATTTCCCGTCTGTATGAGTCGCAACCCAAAATCGCCAATACGGCAAAACTCTATAAAGCGCGCTGTTACGACGAAATGGGATGGTTTTATGACGCCGACGATATTTTTACCAAGTTGCCTGCCAACCTGTTGACAAAAGAACAAAAGAACTTATATTCTTCTTTTTATGCCGACCACTTGATAAAACAAAAACAATACAACGAAGCCATTCCCTATTTAAGAGCATCTATTCAGTCGGGAAATAACAAGCTACAACGAACGCGTGAAAAATACCTGCTGGGGCAGCTATATACCACTACCGGTCAGAAAGAATTGGCTTACAAAACATTTGGCGAAGTTTCAAGCGCCAATGCGCCTTATATCCTTGAGTTAAGTGCTCGAATCCGGCAGACGGAAGTTTATCCGGGCGGAGACACTAACAAGATGAGCAAGAAGCTGAATCAAATGGCAAAAAGCTCGAAAAATACCGACTATTTAGATCAGGTTTATTATGCGCTTGGAAATGTATATATGTCGATTCCGGACACGGCTAAAGCAATCAAAAGCTATGAGTTGGGAGTGGAGAAAAGTACTAAGGGAGGAATAGAAAAAGCGCTCAATCAGATAAAGTTGGGAGATATTTATTTTGATCTGCGAAAATATGTACAGGCGCAACCAAACTATTCCGAAGCGTTGGCGCAACTGAAAAAAGATGATGACGATTATCCGCGAGTGTCTAAACGTTCGGAAGCGTTAGACGCTTTAGTTGTTTATTTTCAGGCAGTTGAATTGCAAGACAGCCTTCAGCGACTGTCGCGAATGACGGACGATGAACGTCTGGCTGTCGTCAATAAAATTATTGCCGACTTAATAAAAAAAGAAAAAGAAGACCGGAAGAAAGCCCAACAAGACCAGTATCAGGAGCAACAAAACGCTTTGCAAGATCAGATGCCGAATCGCCCCGGTCAACAGCCGCCTCCGACAGTCACGCCTCCGGGTAGCGCCGGCGGGTTCTATTTCTACAATGAACAAGCTGTTGCGATTGGTAAAAGCTCTTTCCAACAAAAGTGGGGATTAAGGAAATTGGAAGACGACTGGCGAAGGAGAAATAAAACCGGTACTTTATCGACCGAGCCAAATGAAGACCTCGCAGCAAACGACACGACGCCAAATGACGCCATTCCGGAAAACGCCTCCGATTCTACTGTCGTATCTGCTCAGTCAAATGACGAAAAAACAGCCTCTACCGATACGCATGATCCGCAATTTTATCTGCAACAAATTCCAACGACCCCCGAAGAATTGGCTGCCTCCGATTTGATTATTGCCAACGGCTTATTCAATATGGGCGTTATTTACAAAGACATGCTGGAGGATAACCACTTGTCGCTGGAAACATTTCAAACATTGGACACTCGTTTTCCCGATAATGAAAACAGAGAAACGGCGTATTATTATATGTACCTTATCTATTGGCAGGAGGGAAATATGGAAATGGCAAATCTATATAAAACGAAAATCAGAGAGGGATTTCCAAACGGCGATCTCGCAATTGCCATGGCAGATCCCGATTATGAATATAATCAGCAAAGGATGGGGATTGTTCAGGATTCGTTGTATCAGCAGACTTACGCCGATTACTTAGCCGGAAATGCAATGAATGTCCGGAAAAACTACGAATGGATTTCGACTAAATATACCCAATCGAAATTAATGCCCAAGTTTATGCTGCTCAACGCATTAAGTTTCGCGCAAACCAACCAGCCGGATACGTTCAAAATCCTGTTGAAAGGATTGATAGACAAATATCCGAAAGAAGATGTTTCCGAACTGGCATCCGATATGATGAAAGGCTTCCAGCGGGGATTACTCTTGTCGGCTTCCGGCGATAAAATGCTGGCGCAGGGAAGTTTATTCAATATTCGTTTCAGTGAATCGGGCGAAGAAATTGCTGCCGATTCGACCATTCAATTTTCAGCCGAAACAGCAACGCCTCACGAATTACTGCTGATTTACCCAAAAGGAAGCGTGGACGAGAATTTACTGTTATACACTATTGCCGGTTACAATTTCGGTAATTTTATGATTCGTGATTTTGGCTTGGAGAAAACGCCAGTCGGAAATGTTGGTATGTTGCGAATCACCGGATTCAACAGTCAGGACGAAGTGATGCAGTATTATAATAAAATCAGGCAACCGGACGGATATGCGCAAGAGTTGGGAGAATCGGTAATAACAGTACCCATATCGGAGAGCAACTATGCTATTCTCATGAAAGGGAAAAGTATGGACGAATATATGACTTTCTTTGAAAAGAATTTTGCTCAGGGAAATGAAAACCTGATTGCTCAATGGCGATTGAAACAGGCGGAAGAAAAGAAAGTTTCGCCGGAAAGCGAGGGCGGAAATTTGTTGGTTGCCGCCGATAATAAAACAGAAGAAGAAACGCCGTCGCCAGAAACAGTTTTGCCGATTGATACTACCACCCAAATAACGTTGCCGTCCGATAGCATTCAAGTCGCTCCAGCCGATTCATTATCGACAAAAGGTCTTACTTCTGACGAAGTCCTCGATTCGGTTGACAAAATTTATAACGAGGCTTCCGATAAAGTAAACAACATTTCAAACACTTTGAACGAAATAGCCGCCGACCCGATTCGTGGAATTGCCAATTTGTTCAAGCGTAAAAAATCGAACAATGCCATTGACGAATTTGCCAAGCAACAGGAAAAAGAAGATAAAGAAAAGCAGGCGCAATTAAAGAAAGAACAGGACGAAAAGGATAAGGCTGCTAAAGCCGTTGCCGCTCAGCAAGAAAAAGAACAGAATGAATTAGCCAAAAAGAAAGCCGAAGAAGATAAGGCTGCCTTGATTGCGAAACAGAAAGAACAGAGCGATTTGGCTAAACAGAAAGAGGCGGATAAAAAACAAAAGGAAGCCGATAGAAAACAAAAAGAAGCAGACAGGAAAAAGTTGGCTAAAGAAAAGAAAGAGGCGCAGGCGAAAGCGCTGAAACAGAAGAACGAAGAGCAGAAAGCCAAAGATAAGGCACGCAAAGAAGATCAGAAAAAAAAGGACAAAGCGCGTGAAGAATTGAGAAAACAAAAGGAAAAAGAACGGTTGGATAAGCAAAAACAAGGAACGAAAAATCAAAAAAAGTAGGGGAATTAGAATATGAAAAAAGAAAAACTACTGTGGGCAGACGATGAAATCGATCTTTTGAAACCCCATATTCTTTTTTTGGAAGAAAAAGGATTTGAGGTAGTTACCGTATGCAGCGGTCAGGACGCCATTGACTGTTGCCATGAGCAAACATTCGACCTGATCTTTTTGGACGAAAATATGCCCGGTTTAAGTGGTCTGGAAACTTTGGCATTGATAAAAGAAACGAATCCGGATACGCCTGTCGTAATGATTACCAAAAGTGAAGACGAAGGGCTTATGAATCAGGCAATTGGAAGTAAAATTGCCGACTATCTGATCAAGCCGGTCAATCCGAATCAGATTTGGCTTTCCATCAAAAAAAATTTGCACGAAACGAAGATTATTACGCAAACAACAACTTCCGGATACCGGCAGGACTTTATTAAAATCGGGGCGCAAATCAACGAATCCGCTACTTTCGACGATTGGAAAGAAGTTTATAAAAAATTAATATACTGGGAATTGGAATTGGAAACATCTCAAACGGGAATGTCCGATCTGCTTAACATGCAAAAGATCGAAGCAAATGGCTTGTTCGGAAAATTTGTAAAAAATAATTATGAAAAATGGATAGCCACTCCCGAAAAACGACCGATGATGAGTCCCGACATCTTCAAAACCCAAGTATTTCCTCTGCTCGATCAGGGTGAAAAAGTTTTCTTTGTTTTGATTGATAATTTCCGCTTCGACCAGTGGCGGGACGTAAAAGATATGCTGTCGGAATGGTTTACGTTCAATGAAGATTTGTATTATTCCATTTTACCTACGGCTACTCAATATGCCCGCAACGCTATTTTTTCGGGACTGATGCCCGCACAAATCGAAAAAATGTTCCCCGATTTATGGGTGGACGAAGAATCGGAAGAAGGCAAAAACCTGAATGAAGAACCGTTGATTCAAACGCAAATCGAGCGGTTTCGCAAAAAATACACCTTTTCCTATTATAAATTGAATGATTCTGTTCAAGGCGATAAATTACTTCAAAATTTCAATCAATTGGATAATTATCAATTAAATGTAATTGTATTGAATTTTGTCGATATGCTTTCCCATGCGCGCATCGAATCGAAAATGATACGCGAACTGGCTTCCAACGAAGCGGCTTACCGTTCGCTGACCCGATCATGGTTCAAGCATTCAACGACGCTTGAACTTTTCCGGAAAATTTCGGAAAAAGGGTGTAAAGTGATTCTTACTACCGATCACGGAACCATTCGGGTTTCCAATCCGGTAAAGGTCATTGGCGATAAAAACACCAACACCAATTTACGGTATAAATTAGGTAAATCGTTGTCTTATAATCCTAAAGAAGTATTTGAAATCAAAGATCCGGAGAAAGTCGGTCTTCCCGCGCCCAATATCAGCACCCGCTATATTTTTGCCATGCGGGAAGATTTCTTTGTCTATCCGAATAATTACAATTATTATATTCAATATTATTCCCACACTTTCCAACACGGAGGCATTTCTATGGAAGAAATGCTAATCCCTATTGTTACGCTGGAACCGAAAAGTTGAGGAAGACCTGTCAATGTCTTAGATATACTCAAAGCGAACGATCCAGATTTTGCTTAATTGCCGCCAGAAATTCTTCCGTGCTCAGGTAATCTTTCCGCGTCAAATTTTCGCCATGAATCAGAATAGCGAGGTCTTTCGTCATCTTTCCCGATTCTACGGTTTCCACACACACCTTTTCCAACGTGTGGGCAAAATCAACTAACGGCTGATTGTGATCCAATTTTCCACGATGCATCAATCCGCGCGTCCAAGCAAAAATAGACGCAATCGGGTTGGTCGAGGTCTCTTTTCCCTGTTGGTATTGACGATAGTGGCGAGTGACCGTTCCATGCGCCGCCTCCGCCTCAACGGTTTGTCCGTCGGGAGTAACCAGTACCGACGACATCAGACCCAGCGAACCGAAACCTTGCGCAACCGTATCGGATTGTACATCGCCGTCGTAATTCTTACAAGCCCATACAAAACCGCCTTCCCACTTGATAGCCGAAGCAACCATGTCGTCGATCAGGCGGTGCTCGTAAGTAATCCCGGCTTTCTCAAACTCAGTTTTGAACTCTTTTTCATACACTTCCTGAAAAATATCCTTGAACCGTCCATCGTAAGTTTTAAGAATGGTATTTTTAGTAGAAAAATAAAGCGGCCATTTTTTATCCAGCGCCACCTGAAAAGAAGAGCGGGCAAAACCGTAAATCGACTCATCGGTATTGTACATAGCCATAGCAACTCCGTCGCCGTCAAAGTGATAAACCTCCCAACTCTGCGTATTCCCCTCTTCATCGGTAAAAGTCATTTGCAAGGTACCTTTACCTTTGATAAGCACATCGGTAGCGCGGTACTGATCGCCAAAAGCATGACGCCCGATGACGATAGGTTTCGTCCACCCTTGCACATAGCGTGGCACGTTGCGCATGATGATCGGTTCGCGAAAGACAGTTCCCCCGATAATATTCCGCAGCGTTCCGTTCGGCGATTTCCACATTTTTTTCAATCCGAACTCTTTCACACGAGCCTCATCGGGCGTGATAGTCGCGCACTTTATGCCCACGTGATATTGTTTGATCGCGTTTGCGGCATCGACCGTCACCTGATCGTTCGTCAAATCGCGATTCTGTATGCTTAAATCGTAATATTTTATGTCGATATCTAAATAGGGAACTATCAACTGTTCTTTGATAAACGCCCAAATGATTCGGGTCATTTCGTCTCCATCTAATTCAACGACAGGGTTTTGTACTTTAATTTTGTTCATGTTTAATGTATTAGGAAAATCATACTCCGTATAGGACTACCCTATTTGTAATGAAGGGAATCTATTTGATAATAATTTTCCGAATAAATGATTTAGAATTATTATTTACTTTTAGCAGGTAAATACCGGGATTAAAATCCATTTTTTTCTCAAATACCGGTCCTGTAATTTGCTCTTGCTGTATTAATTGACCGGAAATAGAATAAAGCGAAAGCGTTGACTTTATGCCCGCATCGCAAGTAATGCTCAGGTTTTCACCTCTTTTTACAGGATTCGGATATATAATGATTTCGTTTTCCACATTATTAACCGGCTCAAGCGACGTGATGATGTTTGATGCTTCAATACAGACCGGTTCGGACTCTTTCCCATCGGCATAAGCAATAGATACGCAATATATATGATAACCGGATGGTGGAGTATCTACATATTGTGGTTGAGTGGTCGTATTTATTTTCACATTATCGCGATAAATAACATAATTTTGAGGGGTTGAAGCAGCAGTTGTCGCACGTAACCAAGTGTTTTCCGGAGAATTTAGAGGATTGCTATCGTATTGTAAATAACCAGATATAAACCAGTTGAAATTATTACTGCTGGAAACGGAAGACCATTGGTTATTAGTAAACATAAAGTTGCACCCCGATACCATAGGACCCAGATCTATTCCTACGGATACTTTTGGGCTTGACTCATATTTGACGCCAATCCATAAATCTTTATCGCCTGTCAATTCGACCGGAGTATTCAGCGTAACTTCAAAATTGTTATCAGGAGTTGCAGGATTAGTAACCACCTGTTCAAAAAATGGGCTACCTGTCGGATTGCGGCTGCCAGCCGTTGTTAACCAAATTTGAATGGTATATTTACACAGCAGATCATTAATAGGAAAACGTACTTTGGTTAATTTGCTCCCAATAAATTTTTGCAAATCATCAGTTGTAAACTTTACAGCGGAAACAAATTGAGTATATGATAAAGAAAGATAATCCTTAAAATTACTTGCATAACTTATCCAATTGTCAGTATATGGAGATTCCCAACTTAGTTCAATATCCTGACCATTATTTATACTTTGGGCTTCTATATCACGAACAGAAAGATAAGTATTATCAATAGGAGAATTAGTAATTTGTACGTTTTTACAAATCGAAGTGGATTCCTTATTGCTGTATAGAGCCGCTATACAGTAATTATAATTACCCGATTTAACATTATATTGAGTATAGGAAGTGTTGTCCTTTCCGGTAAGTTGTATTAACAACTGATCATCGCGATAGATATTGTAGCCGATAACGCCATCTCCTGTGGGTTTGGTCCACGTTAATTGTACACTGTTTTGATTGACGACTGTCGCTTGAAAATTATTTACCAGTTCAGGATCCGGCATTAAAAATTTGAAAGAAATAACGCCGCTCTGTTCTTGAATTTCGGTAATTGGTTTGCCGGTATTAGCGCCATTCCATGCAATAGCAGCAGGTGTCGTATAATCAGTAAACGATTTATTATTGGAAGATCCAGGGAAAGGGCATCCATCAGAGTTTATATTTCCGTATGCATCCGGCGTTCCTGTTGGATTTGGATTTGTAGTTGCCGAAGCGCAGACAGGATACATTTTTTGCGGATGTTTATTATTAACTTTGTTGCCGCTTATATCGGAGCTTGTAAGACTTACATGATATATTAATAACCCTGCTCCCGGTACATAACTGTCAAATCCAATTTTCTGACGGTTTTCGAGAATAAAATATTCTCCTGACGTTGAAGTATCATAACGATAGGCTACCGCATTCTTAGCTGAGTTAGGCATACCCGTAACAGTTTGCATTTGACTTAACGTTTCAGGAGTTACCCATCCGAGTTGAATCTTTTCATACATGTTAATATGTGCAGGGGAGGCGCCATTACCGTTCCAGCTTCCGCCAGCCATCAAGTCCCATTTCCCTGTACCTGTATAATCGCCATTGCCGGTGTTATTATAATCCACATCATAAAAATCAGGCGATCCGAAAACATGGCACATTTCATGACAAATAGGTCCTATAGTTGTAATATCATAGCCTGAAGCTCCTCTTAATTCCGGCGAACAGGAATACACATTTATCTTTTTACTCCCAAAGGTTTGCGTCGAAAATTGAAACTTATGCGCCCAAATACAATTGGCGCCGCCACCGGCTTCCTCGCCATGACCTGCATAGATAATATGAAAAGCATCGATATACCCATCGCCGTCATTATCATAGTCTGCAGGGTTAACGCTTGGATCGGTAAAAGCTTTCTGTGCGGCTGCCAGTGCAAATTCCTGAAGTCGCGAGGATATATCCGACCCATTGCTGCCATTTGCACCGTAGTAATCCGAATTTTGGGGTAATCTGTAAATACCGACAACAGTAATTATGAGATCCAATTTCGTGTAAGAATTTTCATAATAATAATCATGAACGCTACCTACAGCGCCCGGAGATGCGGTGTACCCCACTTGATTCATTAATATATCAAAATCTCCTATACTTTTTGTAAATGGTTTATCAGGGAAATCAACCAAAGCACAAATTGCATGTGCAACTCCAATTGAGGAACGGAAGCGACCTGAATCTGAACCGGTAGATTCCGGCGCAATTTCCCAGATACTTTTCAAAATATTAATCTGCTCCGCACTATAATTTAGTTTTTTGGGAATTTCTTTTAAAAAGGCTTGATCTGATATGGAACGTAAAGAAATATCCCTGACTGCTACGGAAGAAGGCGTCATTCCTCCATTTTTATCGGATATTGCATAAACAATGGTTTTGTTATTGTCATACATAAGAGAATAACCATCTTCCGATTCCATCCAGTGAACTTTTTCATCACCTTTTAAGTATAAGGAAATAGTTGTACCATCCGGTTGTTTCATTTCTACTAAACCCGGATATGCAGGAGATGCGATTGTCATAATCGAATGACAGATAAGTATTATCGCAAAGAAAAGTTTTAAATATTGAGCTTTCATTTCAATTATTTATTAAGTTTTTAATATACAAAAGTACTGTTTTTTTATAAGATAGGGAAATAAATAAACAAGTTTTCCCAAATTTAACATATCAGAATTGTCTGCAAATAGAAATATGATATTTCATATTTTGTTACACCTTCGGTCGAATAGAAACGACGAAGCAATCCATTTTCCTCTCTTTAAGGGGATAATGGATTGCTTCACTTTGTTCACAATGATACTACAATATCATCGGGATCAACTGTTATTTCAACGCTTTCACTGTAGTAACGCCATTGGCTCCGGTGAAATTGAAAAGATAAACGCCTTTGGAATAATTTCCGGCAGGAACAGTGAATGTTCCGGCAGTCGTCAATTGATAATTTGCCACTTTTTGTCCGGCAACATTATAAATCGAAACCGAAGTTGCCGAAGTCGGATATCTCAAAACAAAATCATTGCCGTTGAGAGATACAGTGGTGAGTTCAGCTTTTGTAGAAGGCATTCCTGTTACATCGCCTTGAGTAACCGGTATCGTTGCCGTAACACCGTAAGAGGCTAACACTATTTCGCCCGAACGTCCGGTAACACCCGTTGGTAATGCATCTGCCTTGAAAAAGAATGCAAGCACGTTTGCGTTTGAAAAATATGAATTATCAACATCATTATCTGTAACCCAATCCGGCATGCTTTCAATCCATACATCATCATTATCAATATCAAACGATGAATATACATCTACATCATTGTATGATGTGCTACCATCAACAAAAGTAACACCCCAACCACCCGATACAGGGAATTTCACAGACGACGTCTCTTCATCTACCGATAAGCAGTTAAAAATGCCATTAAATTCAATATATAAATCAGTCCACGGGATATTAGGTGCATTTGAATAACCAAAAGTTGCTACATGGTTTCCATGCAAAGTATAAGCAGAACCTTCCGTGTAATTTACGCCAAACAAGAGATTAAAATCCCATGTAGAATTAAATCCTGAAAGAACAATAGCAACAGGCGCCTGTGTACCTAATACTAATGGTTTGTCGATAGTAAGTCCATCTTCCTCTTCTTCGAAAGTAAAAATAAAAGCGCCTTCATCATACTCATCGGTTATCTCAAATTTATTGGTTGTAGATTCTGCAATTAAATCACCCAACGAACCATCGTCATTAAGATAATAAAATTGAATTTTCAATACTCCACCCGCCGGTATTGCAGTACTGTTGGTATATGCTAAAACGCTAACGCTTTCTGCATAAAGCGGCGACACCAATTTTGGCATAACTTGCATAAAGCCTGTACATGCGCCGTATGTCGGATTAACATATTTTGGAGAAAAGGCATCTCCACCTTGAAAACCGCCATAGCAATTTTCACCATCGAAATCTTCCTGTAAATTTGCCAATGTTAACGGAGGATATTCCGACTTATCCCCTAACCGCGTGCCATCTTCCGTCGGATCAGATCTTTCTACGTTGCCCGCAAACAGAAGTTGTCCATTAAGACCTTGTCCCAATTGAAACGATGAACTGCCGCCTGCCGCAGTCGCTGTAACCTTAGGCATATAATGACCGTATCCTGCAGGTAGAATATCATTCAACCAATTTAAAACGCCGTCAGCGTCTGTGGCGTCTGCTAATGATTGATCTCCTGACGGCAAAGGTGATACCCAGGAAAACACAGCTGACTGTGTATCGGAATAAGGCACAAAATCAAGCGTTACCTGTGCAGGAGCATATAATAAAAGTGCAGTAGGGTAACACCAAAAATTCCTTGTGAACCCATAGAAAAGAGAGCCATCCGGACGCCCATATTGAACAAACGGGGCAGCCTGCGGAGCATTCTGACGAGCTTGGACTGCATCTTTGATATTTTCAAATGAAGTGGTAACCACATTAGCGCTGCTTTCTTTCGCAATCTTCTGAATTGTCAATTTCTGCAGGTTCAAATCTTTCTTACTAACCACATGAGACATAGCGTTTTTTACCTCCTTTGAAGTAAAATGTGAACTTTTCACTTGTGCAAAACTTACTGAAACAGCAAGTGCAAAAAATAATAAAATGTAAATCTTTTTCATTTTTTTTAATTAATTGTTAAAAATATATATTTAATAATAACAAAAACTGTTCAAAAAATTTTTGAACAGTTTTTGTTTCTGTTTCTTTAAGAATATTCTTTATTTCAACGCTTTCACGGTAGAAACGCCATTAGCGCCGGTGAAATTAAAGAGATAAACGCCTTTGGAATAATTCGCGGCAGGAACAGTGAATGTTCCGGCAGCCGTCAACGGATAACTTGCTACTTTTTGTCCGGCAACATTATAAACCGAAACCGAAGTAGCCGAAGCAGGATATCTCAAAACAAAATCATTGCCATTGAGAGATACTGTGGTGAGTTCGACTTTTGTAGAAGGTATTCCTGTGACATCGCCTTGAGTAACCGGTATCGTTGCCGTTACGCCAAAAGAAGCAACCACTACTTCACCCGAACGCCCTGTGACTCCTGATGGCAAAGCATCAGCCTTGCAATACAACATAAGCACATTATCACTTGCAAAATATGTGTTATCAAATTCATAATCCGTAACCCAATCCGGCATGCTTGCAACCCATACGCTATCGCCTACTATATCATACGACGAGTATAAGTCTATATCGTTGTATTGATGAGTATCATCAGTCGCTGTTACACCCCAACCGCCCGATACGGGAAATACCACAGAGGATGTACCTTCATAAACTGATAAGCAGTTGAAAATGCCGGTGAATTCAATATAAAAATCAGCACGGGGACTACCACTTGTTAAAGTGCCAATAGCCACTAAATGGTCGCCATTTATGGAATAGGAAGACCCTGGTAACGACACGGTGTAACCTGCCGGAGCGCTACTGTTTGTGCCAAACAAAAGGCTAAAATCCCATGTATTATCAAATCCTGAAATGACAATAGCGACTTGAGCTTTTGTCCCTAACACCAATCCGTTATCAATAGTTAACCCGTCTTCTTCCTTTTCAAACGTAAAAACAAAAACTCCCTGCGTTCCAGATGTTGAAGTTACATAAAATTTATTAGTTGTCGATTCATCAATTAATTCGCCCAATGAGCCATCATCATTCAAATAATAAAATTGAATTTTCAAGACTCCGCCCTCAGGAACAGCAGTGGCGCCATTGGCAGAATAAGCGCAAACACTGACATTTCTGGCATAAAGCGGCGAAACCAATTTTGGCAAGATTTGCATAAAACCGGTACATGGACCATAGGTAGCATCAACAAATTTAGGTGAAAACTGCACACTTTGTTGATTAATCGTAAAGCCATTATACATATTTCCCGTGGTACCGCCATCTATCAAATTAGCCCTTAAATTAGCCAATGTTAATGGCGGATATTCCGGCGCATCTCCCCAACTGGTACCGTCTTTTCTTGCAGCGCCTTTTTGTACATTTCCAGCAAACAAGCTTTGAGCAGCAGCGCCTTGCCCCAATTGGTACGATGAACTTCCGTCAGCATTCGTTGCTGTTACCTTAGGCATATAATAACCATAAGTAGTAGGTAAAATCTCATTAAACCAATGCAAAACTCCGTTAGCATCTGTGGCGTCTGCTTCCGGTATATCACCGCTTGGCGCAGGTAGTACCCATGAAAATGATGCACCAGATGGATTTGAATAAGGTAAAAAATCAAGCGTTACTTGCGCAGGAGCATATAAATACGTAGCGGTAGTAGCAAAATAATTTCTGTATAAGCCTTGAAAGAGCGTGCCGTCCGGTCGTACATAACCAACTAACGGAGCAGCCTGAGGAGCATTCGAACGGGCTTGCTCAATACTATTCCTAAGAGCCTGAACAGCGTCTTTTACACTTGCAAATGAAGTTATAGTTAAATTATCTTCATTGCATACCGTAGCAACAACTTGAGTTACTGTTTCCTGCAAACTCAAATCATTATTAGTAATCACATTGGATTTGGAACTTTTCACATTCGTAGAAACAAAACGTGAACTTTTCACTTGTGCAAAACTTACCGAAACAGTAAGCGCAAAAAACAGTAAAAGGTAAATCTTTTTCATTATCTAAAAATTTAATTGTTAAAAATATACATTTATTAAACCCTATTTTGCCTGTAAATCAAACCATTTGTTCGGATCGCTTTTGCTGGTAAGTCGGAGTAAACCTGACGACAAAGCATTTCCTTTTACTTCAAGCGTATAGGATCCTGCTATAAACGCTACAAAATCGGAAACTCCATCGTAGCTGTCATAATAAGCTTTTCCGTTTGATTCAAAACTTCCCGAAAAGCCGTTAAATGCCAGCTCTATTTCCAAATCATTTTTCTTTGTCATTGTAAAACTCAAGAATCCATCAACATTGGGGCTACCTGTTCTTGATGTACCAATAACAAGTGAATTCTTCCAGTTTCTGTCATTAACAAATTGAATATACGTTAATTTTCGAGATCGCGCCGTTACGCCATTATCAACCGCAGTATATGCGTTTTTTACGGAAGCGCTCATATTGGCGTCCGAATTGATAAGTGCAATAGCCTTGTAGTTATTTATAATAGAGAAAAACAAATCGGCAGGATAAAGGGATGTTATCTTCGCAATAGCGCCCTCATCCGTACAAACAAGTTCATTTTTATCATCGCTCAACTTGAATTCCCTCATGTCGCTGCTATTATAAGTAACCGTCTTTGATAAGATAATCCCATTGTCGGTGACGATAAAAGGTATTTTTTCATTTTCGGTAATCGGATCGCCTCCATAAGGGACTGCTACAAAAATATGTGAGAGCCCATTGTCTAATGTATATATAGAATCGCCTACCGACAATAAAATTTGAGAAATATTTTTATTAAACAACAAACTATTCATATTGTCCAATTTCGTAAAATAATCTTTCCAATCCTGATTTTCGGGTAAACGGACTAAATCCATATATACGCCTCTTTTCTTCCCTTTCAATAAGATTTTATCAGGCGATGAGGTATCCATAACGATAAACTCATAATCACCTTCCATACCCAATCCGGTTGGTCCGGGTACATCGCCGGCATCGGAAAAATAATGCAAAATATTGTTATAACTGTCAAATGTCAACACAGGACCATTATCGGCAATCATACGGAAAAGGGAAACATATTCACTGTATTGATTGCCTGTAATATCATTTTTCGCAGCTATACGTGCAGAACCGTCTTTGCCGAAATTTACCAGCAAAGTATATCCTATCTGATCGTCAGTTGGGAAATAATTAAGCGCCCATCCATTCGGAGAACTTGTAAGCAAATCGAAGTCGTTAGCCATCGCGTCGTTCATCCTTTGAGCTGAGGACTCGTCAAAAATATTTTTTTCTTCAAAAAAACAGGAAGTCAAACTTGTTAAGCTCAAACATCCGATAAATATCCATAATTTTATATTCTTCATAACCTTATTTTTTATATTAGTTAATCAATCAATGAAGATAATCGTCCGTCAATTGTCTTCGAAGCGAATCCATATTTATTGAAATATTAAACTGGCGGCTTTGTACTTTTGCATGCAGGGAATCCAAATCAATATTCCATGAATCACGCAGATAATTTTTGCAGATATTTAATTTTTGTAATATTACATCTTTTCCCGGAATACCGTCGCTTACAGTATCTATAACACACGCGGTAACCGTCTCTCCTGTAATCGGATCCTTTTCATATTGCGTCATGCCGGTTGAACTTACAGAGATTCGCCAATCTTGATCCGCCTGATTCAATATTAACTGCCAATCTGCATCTGATCTAACAATATAATTTGCGATGACTTCTACAAAATCTTCATCAACACTGCTACCGGCATAAGAAGAAACTAATCCCATAGACCTTGCAACTTTATCAGGGCGGTCTTGCCATGAAAACGGCTCGTAAAGGGCAGCTGAAAATAAATTATATTCTCTGGGATAAGGCTTTTTTTGATGCAATATATGCTGATATTCATGAAATATTGTTTTAAAATATTGCTCATTCGCAAATTTTAAATTATCTAAATCTAATTCGTTACACTTTGTTAGCGTAATTTTTAATCCGCCTTCTGCAACACCCAAAACCTCTGTTCCGTTAGCCGGATTATATTCCGGAGAACCGACTAAATGAAAAATACGGGGCACATTGGTTTTCACAAAATCTTCACCCATCAATTGTACATAACTGTCAAGCCACAAATATTTTACCAAAACAGCCATATCTTTTGATTTCTCGTATGTGGTAGGAACTAAATTATAGTTCATATACGATCCTACGTCTTCCAGCCGGTAACGGAACTGTATATTATAGGGCTTCAAAAAATTATCATACAACCAACGGTCTAACTCATAGCTATACGAATTGGGATCAGCGCCTTCATACGGCGGGTCAATAAAAATACTGTTCGGGTCCAATTCATCCTTTCTACAGGAATTGAACGCCAGTAAATTTCCTAATATTAATAAATAAATTATAATATATCTTTTCATAACACAAACCTTTTTAATTAATTGTTTTTATTTTGACCTTATTCACTTTCACAAGGAGTTGATGATAATATTTCAGAACCGGGATCTATTGGTAACTCCTCTCGGATATTTGGTTGCATACCGGCAGTGATTACTTCAATCGGAAGTTGCAAAGCGCGGCGGGGATCGTTCCAAGTCAGCGTTTCCACACGCGTGGTACCAATATTATGCGTAATCTCTATACCAAAACGTTTAATATCAAACCATCGCATTCCTGTGGAAATAGTTTCGAGCCTTCGAAAATGGAGCAAACATTGCAAATAACTATTTTGTTGATTGGAAATAACTTTCCATGCAGGATCCATCTTTTCTGTGTTTAACTGCCTTACAAACAAAGAAATAGCAGTAGGTTTATAAAACACTTGAATTAAAGAATCTGTAAGTACTGAAAAAGTTCTTGGAACAGGGAGAACTTTCCGTGCGTCGTCCCAAATCTTTAAATCAGTCAGAGCATCTGCATATCTTTCTTTAAAAATATAAGCTTCCGCCCTGCAAAGCAAGGTTTCTTCAGCCGTAAATTCGGTGCGAACAATATGCCCCCAACCAATACCTGCAACTTTATCTGCATATTCAAAAATCTCACCGCAGGCAGATAAAAAGAATACGCCTAACATTTGTCCTTGCGGACTGATATACAGACGTCCGCTATAACAGGGGTGATAATTGTAGTTACTCCAGGTAGGTCCTTTCCCATAAATAGTTCCATTAGCTGCATCTCCATTTATAGCATATCTCGGACCGGAAGTATATATTCGCTGAAGCCAGGATAAAGTCTGTATTAACATAAAATTGCAATTTAATTTTGCATCTATTTGACCATATTTTTGGGCGGTTGACGTGGGGTATGTAACATTCCAGCTACGCATCAACCCTGCGGGATTAGGATTCAAAGCCAAATTTGCATATTCGATTACCTTATCATAATCTCTTTTGAAGAGGAAAAAACGGGCGGCAAAAGCATAAGCAGCCTGAGTATTAAAATGATATTTGGATACGTCATATTTTGCAGCGCCAATCAGAGGCAACCCTTCCAATAAATCTTTTTCGATATTTTTATATACCTCTGTTACTGAATTTCGTTCCGCAATTACCAACACCTTGGTTTCCGGTTTGGTAATGTAGGGAACGCCCGGATCTTTAGCGCTTAGCTCGTCATTTCTGTATGCCATGGCAAAGATATTAACCAAAATAAAATGGTGATATGCCCTGATCAATAACGCTTCCCCTTTTTGACCGCTCAATACAGCAGGGTCAGTCCCCTGCGCTTCCAAAGCGTCTATTGCTTCTAAAGCGGCATTTGCCACAGCGATAGCGTGATAACCCTGCTCCCAAACATCGCTCGGACTATCCTGTTGATTATCGGAAACAGCATCGTCCCATGCAAAAATTTCATCGTCAATCTTTCTCCAAGGAGCAATATTGTAACGATTGCCTTGAGCGTCCGGCGCATTATTGTCAACCACATTATCGGAAGACAATTCGCCCAGCACCGCATAATTGGCGGCAGAATAACCATCCACCAATAATTGAGAGATTTGATCAGGCGTTTTCAATTCTGTACGGCTATCCGGCATCTTATCCAAAAACTTGTCGCCACAGGATATAAAATATAATCCGCTCAATATTGTTAATATATAAATAATTTTTTTCATTTTTAATCTTATTATTGTATTTAAATTATTAAATTCCTAAACGCAACGTGAGGGTAAACTGCTTCGGCATTGGCGTAGCCACGCCTCCACTGTTAAAGAACTCGGGATCCTGTCCGTTCAACTTTTTATCGGCATACAATAAAAATAGCTTTGTCGCCTGCAATCTCAAAGAGGCATTTGCAATTCTTAACTTTTGCGTAATTAAAGCCGGAAGGTCGTAAGTTAAAGAAACTTCCTGAAGGCGGATAAAATCGCCTTTAGCAATGCGTTCCGTAGAGTAATTGTACGCATTGTATGCGTATGACAAATAGGGGTCATTATTTGCTTGCCGGCGGCTGGCTATTACCGGGATGTTTGTCTTTTTTTCATCTCCCGGTATAGTCCACCGATTTTTAAATTCTTTCGGCATGGAACTTACATCTGAATAGGACGAACTGAAAACAGGGTCTAACCGTACAACATTTCCAAACGAATAAGTCAAAAACACATTTAAACGAAATTTTTTATAGTTCAGCAAATTGCCGAATCCTCCGGTAATGGGGGGATCTACCGGTCCTTCGTAAACAAGGAACCCAATTTTTTCAAATTCCTGAAAATCAATGTCCGATACGGTAACTTGACCGTCCTGGTTGATGAATTGGGGCAATCCTTCGTCATTCAAACCTACAAAAGGAATAGAAAATACGGCGCGCTGGGGATAACCTTTCAGCGGCAAGCCTTTACCCTGCACCATTCCAATAACATTGGAACGGGCATCTAACTTTGTGATTTTAGTTCTTGCATTCGAAAAAGTAAAGTCGGTATTCCAAGAAAAATCTTTTTTCTTTATATTTGTAGTGGAAAGCGTTAATTCTACGCCGTGCGATTCCATTGCTGCAATATTGGCATATTTCAATATAAAACCGCCTGTACCCGGCGTATTGATTGGACCAATCAAATCATAATTATTCCGTTTGAAAACTTCCACTGTTAAATTAATCTTGTTGTCTAAAAATCCTAAATCCGCGCCCACATTCAATTCATGCTTCTTTTCGTAGGTCAATTCCGAATTTTCAATGTCCTGCAATGACAACCCTATTTCCTGCACTTCGCTAAGAGGACGCCATGGTTTATTAGGAACAAATATAGGCGCCGAATTAGTCAAGTCGGAAGGTCCTACATCGCCTGTCAAAGAATAAGAAGGACGTATGGTCAGGTGGGAAACTACAGGGTTTTTAAACCATTTTTCTTCATGCACATTCCATGCCAATCCGAGATTCCATGTAGGCAGCCAACGCGCCTGACGGGATTTCCCCAAACGGTTGGAACCTTCATAACGACCTGTAAATGTGAAAACATATCGACCTTTGAAAGAGTATGAACCTGTAGCAATATAAGCCAAATTACGCTTATATGTCCATTGATTTCCGGATATGTCTCCATTTTCTTCATTTAATTGTTTGATAAAAAGATAATCGTATGTTGGCATCCAGCCATTATCAAAGAGAAATCCATAATTGTAACGATGTTCATAGTTGCGATCGGTCGAGTTTAACTCCATAGCTGCATATAAACTGAAAATATGATCATCGTTAATTGAACCGGTATATTGTCCGGAAAAACGCGTATCAAGAGAAGTCAGCGCTCGATTGTCGTGCATATCTATTCCTCCTTGCTTCATAACGCTTACCGGTAATGCATTGGGGTCGTCGGGGTCGGTATATAAAAACCGGTTCAAATCACGAATAGTTGTATTTTCCGGAATAATCCCCGCACGATAGGCATTTGCCTGATTGGAGTTGTCTTTGATGAGATGTTCCTGTGTAGAATTTTGATACCGATAGGAAACTAATGATTTCAATTCCAATTGTTTAACAGGTTTCCAAGCTAATTCTCCCTGAAATTTAACATCTGTTACTCCTAAATCAATATAATTATTTGCCAATTCCTGAAAAATATTAAAATCGGCGTAATTTCTTGTGGAAGTTTCGTAAGGATCCATTGTACGCGAAGTATTCAATGCGTAACTATAGGGGTTGATGTCAAAATTACGCTTCACTTCACCGCTTACTACGTCCACATCCTGATTTAATGTTCCGGGCGCTTTTTGTTTTCGATAGGAATCATTGGTTAATAAAGTCAATTGCAGCGTTTTGGATAAGTCAAAACTGGCGTTGGCATTTACGGTATAGCGAGTTACCCCGCTGGATATGGTCCACCCCGGATCGTACATGGCAGACAGGGAGGTATAAAATCTTGATTTGTCCGTACCGCCGGTAATGCTTACAGAATGATTCTCTACAACGCCGCTGTTAAATAAAACGCCAAACCAGTCGGTATTTCTGTATTCGGCTTCCCTTAAAAAAGCATTCATCGCCGTTTGGGTAAACGGAATTCCATACTGACCATTTGTTGAATTATATGTATTTACCAAATGATACATTTTTCCATAAACGCCGGAACTGGAGCTATTGGCAATGCTTGCAAATTCCAACCACCCCTTTTGTTCCATTTCCTTATAAATACCCATTTGCTCCTGTGAGTTCAATATATTGAAATCGCTGTAACTGGGTTTTAAGCGATAAGTAAATTCACCTGTATAGCTAATAGAGCTGAGATTTGGTTTACCTTTTTTTGTGGTAACAACAATAACTCCCGCCATAGCGCGCGCTCCATAAACAGATGTTGCCGAGCCGTCTTTCAATATTTGAAAACTTTCAATATCATCGGAGTTAATACCTGCAATAGCAGAAGATATCAATGTTAAGGCATCTCCCGATGATAACTGGTCGGCGGATATATCCACAGCATCTTCCATAATAACGCCATCAACTACCCATAGTGGGCGAGAACTTCCATATATGGAAGTAGCGCCGCGAACACGTATTTTAGGCGCCGTACCGAACGTACCTGACACATTTTGAACAGAAACTCCGGCAACTCGACCTTCTAACGAACGTGAAATATCTGCTACTCCATCTAATTTGGTTTTGCCTGCATCCAATTTTGTTGTAGCTCCGATAAATAAACGTTTGTCTTGATTTAACAGACCCGTTACCACAACTTCATTCAATACGGTTTCATCCACTTCAAGGATAACTTCCATAACCGGCGAAATCGGCAACGATTTACTTTTCATTCCCAAATAGGAGAAAATTAATGTTTTGGATCCTGAAGGAACAGATAAGGAAAATTTTCCATCCGTATCCGTAACCGTTCCAATAGATTTGTTTTCTTTTACCTCAATGGAAGCCCCAATTATCGGCTCTTTATCTGCCGCCGAGATGACGCGACCCGTTACATTCGTATTTTGCGCTACCAATGTGATTGGAAAAAGCAGAACAAGTAAAGTCTTAAAAAATAATAATACACTACGTTTCTTCATATTTTTTTATTTTGAAGCTGCAAATCTAAATAAAAAAAATGATATTTTAAAATAAATTTACGTTTTTTTTTAATTATGTCAACAAAATATCTGAATACAGCTTAAAAGTTGAATTTGAAAACTTCTTTTAGTTAATAAAATTGAGTTTTTTCTCTTGTTTTGTTATTGGTTTTGTAAAGAGGCAAACTGTCGTGTGAGAGAATCGCTTAAAGATACTCTTCGCCATACTTCATAGCAACATCGGCAACAAATTGCTTGATTCGCTGTTCGTCCGATTTTTTACAGATAAGCAGAATCCCATCTGATTCTGCAATAATATAATCGCTAAGACCTTGAACGACTGCCAATTTATTTTCAGGGAGCGTCAACAGGTTACATTCGCTTTCAACAAATAAGGATTTACATTTTAACACGGCATTTTGTTTTTCGTCTTTTTCCGAAATGTCGTACAAAGATCCCCATGTTCCCAAGTCCGACCAGCCGAAATCAGCCATCAGCATATATGTATTATCAGCCTTTTCCATAATTCCATAGTCGATGGAGATATTTTGGAACATCGGATAATGTTCTTCAATAAATGCCGCTTCGTCTGGCGTATTGAAAACCGTCAATCCCTGATCCATCCGTCCGGCGATATTCGGAAGATATTTGTGGAAAGCGTCTAAAACGGTTTGC
>Ga0123357_10001593_pt1 | contig 24263 bp, 18 predicted proteins | sample TergutEmb28metaG_FD_89873 | JGI IMG/M metagenome (GOLD analysis project Ga0123357, IMG submission 89873) | Embiratermes neotenicus P4 segment gut microbial communities from Petit-Saut dam, French Guiana - Emb289 P4 | ecosystem: Host-associated > Arthropoda: Insects > Digestive system > Gut ... | reverse complement strand
GGTTTTGTCTCGCCATATATAGCCTTGCGCAGCACGTCGGCGGTCATCTCGCCCATATACGGGAAAAAGTCGTAGCCCCTCGGGTCAAATCCGAGCTTGCGCACTGTATCTTCGATATAAGGATCGTTTTCCTCGATCACATAAAGTATGTCGAACTGCTTTGCGAATTCCGCAATCTTTCGTTCCGGCAGCGGGTTTGTGAAACCGAGCTTCAGGTATGAAGCCCCGTCCCCAAATACCTCTTTTGCGTACTGATATGAAATGCCCGAGGCTATCACGCCGATCTTTACACCGTCTTCGTCCACCGCATCGCTATATTCGACAAAATTGAACGGCGAATTTTCCGAATATTCGACCAGGTTTTGCATCCTTGTTTCAACGCGCCGCCGCATCTCAGTCACAAACGCCGGAACCGGTATGTGCTTTTGTATATCTTTAGCATATTCGATGATGGGGCGCTCTTCGCGCTCCCCGAGTTCGACGATACCATTGCCGTGGCAAACACGCGTCGTCATGCGGAAAAGCACGGGCGTGTCGTATTCCTCGCTGAGCTGAAAGGCCTCCTTTATCATTTCCTTGCTTTCGCCGCTGTCTGAGGGTTCAAACATTGGGATCTTCGCGAATTTTGCGTAATTCCGGTTGTCCTGTTCATTTTGTGACGAAAAATGGCCGGGTTCGTCGGCCGTCACGAGGACAAGCCCGCCCGTCACTCCGGTATAGACGATCGTGAAAAGCGGGTCCGCCGCCACATTGACGCCGACATGTTTCATCGCCGCGAGCGCCCTCGCGCCGGCGAGCGACGCGCCAAACGCCGTTTCGAGCGCGACCTTTTCGTTCGGCGCCCATTCCGCGAGGATGTCATCCCCGTAGCCGGCCGCATTCTCAAGGATTTCTGTGCTTGGCGTGCCCGGATACGCCGAAGCGAACCTGACGCCGGCTTCCCAGGCTCCGCGCGCGACCGCTTCATTCCCCGTCATGAGCTGCTTTGCCATACCATTCCTCCTTGTCAAACCATCATCGCCATATTATCCCGGATGTAAAATCCGCGCATATTGATTGCGTATATTCGGTATATTAACACCTTACTGCACTGACGGAAAATACCGAGGTCTTTATTCAACGCATAACCAATCCGTTATTGCGTTTCTCGATTTTGCTGACAGAATGTCTGTTTTACCTTGAATAATCTGTTATATACAGGCTTCGCTATCCGACGGGCGAGGGGCTGTACTCCACGTACTTGACCCAGTATTCCTCATATGAAAGGAACCCCAGCGAATGCATCTCCGCCGCCGCGTCCGTACCGATATAGCGCATATGCCACGGCTCCGGCCTGTATAGCGTCACGTCGGTGTTTTCTTCCGTATAGCGCAGGATGAATCCGTACTTCCAGCAATTTTCCGCGGCCCAGATCCCCTCGGGAGTCTGCCCGAACGCGTCGGTGATCGTATTGAGGTCTGCAGCCCAGCCTGTCTGATGCTCGCTGTTGCCGGGCCTCGCGCTGTATGTGTCGGCGACATCCGCGCCGTCGCGCGCCGAATACTGGTTGTACAGGTTCGTCTGGACGCTATACGAACGGAAGCCTGACTGTACCCAGAGCTTGTGCCCTTCAGCCGCGGCGTCGCTTATCATCTGATTCATAGCGTCCGCCGCGTCCGAACGCAGCATCGAGTTGCCGATCGACACAAGATCGGACGGCGTATAGTTTTCCGGCAGGTTGAAATGCTTGTTGACCAGAAGCGACAGGCTCGTCGGATCGGGAACCGCATGTTGCTCCGTATACGGCGGTACGTCGAGATCTACGTCGACCATCCAGACCACGTCGTCCATGCTGAGATCGGGATTTTGCGCCGCGAACGCGTCATAACGGTCCGCGCGCGTCGCGTCATAGTACCACAGCGAACTTACGCCGCCGTCCGCCGCGCCCGGGTCGACGTTTGCGTCAGCCGCTCCGCCATCCCCCGTCGCCGCGGACGAGCCCTGCCCGCCCGAAGCGGCCGGCGAATCCTGGCCGCCCGTAACAGCCTGCGTATTCGCGGACCCGTCCTTCCACGGCGAACCCGAAAACAGGATATATAGCGCGCCTATCAAAACAATGATGATGATAAACAGTACAACAACCCCGGGCTTGCGGCCTGCCCTTTTTTTTCCTCGTTTTGCGTATCTGTATTCATATTCCGATGTACGTTTTTGTTGCATTACGGGGTATATCATACCATATGTGAATCCTATGGTTTTGTATTTTTTGACCCCAAAATACAATAAACGGCCATGCCCGTTTCGAAATTTTATGGTAGAATCCCGATAGAAGATGATTCTGAATGATTCAGGGAGGAATACAAAGTGAAACATACGATTGGCGTATTGATGGAAAACAAACCCGGCGTACTCTCGCGCATATCGACGCTGCTTGCCCGCCGGAATTTCAATATTGAGAGCATCACAGCGGGCCCGACGAGGGACCACAATGTCACGCGTATGACAGTCGTTGTTGAAGGCGACGAGTATGTGGCCGAAAACGCCGCGGCTGAGATCGCGAAGCTTGAGGACGTGACGGGGATCGAGCGTATGTCCGCCGCCGACAGTATGAGCCGCGAAATCATCCTTATCAAAGTCAGCGCCTCGGACCACCAGAGAAGCGGCCTCATCGACCTGGCGAAAGCAGTGGGGGCTACAGTCGTCGACGTTACGAAATCAACGCTGATGCTCGAATTCAGCGACACGCCCGAAAAGATAAACGTATTGATAGAGTTGCTGTCGGGCTACGATGTGCTGGACATGGCGCGCGGCGGCGCTATCGCGCTGAAGACCGGCGAATAGGCTTTCTTACGCGGTAAAGGATTGCTCACGGTGAAGGATTGCTACCTGGGCCTGTTCTCCTCAAGATAGGCTTCGATAGCCGCGATCTGTTCCGGTGTCGGCAGCTTTACTTTCGCGGCGTCTTCGATCCCAGACCCGCAAAAATAACATTGCCGGGCGATCTGTTCCTGCTCTTTCGCTTCATCCGCCGTCATTTCCGGCATTGATATTTCCCCTGCGAACATATCTGATTTCAGCGCCGCGAGTATCTCGTCAATATCTATGATTGAAAAAATCGGTATCCCAAGTTCATACTGCGTTTCGGCTACGGCCGACAATCTCTGGTCGCGGCCGCGCTCTTTGCGGTCTACGGCGATGACCGAACCGATGACTTTGGCCTCGGGTGCATGGATGTTGAGCAGATCAACCGTATCACGAAGCGCTGTGCCGGCTGTCATAACGTCGTCAATGATAAGGATCCTGTCGCTCATTCCCGGCTTCTTTCCAATGAAGACGCCGCCCTCCCCATGGTCCTTCGCCTCTTTTCGGTTGAAGGCGTATCCAATATTCAGGTCAAACGCCGCAGACATGGCTATTGAAGCCGCGGCCGCCAGCGGTATACCCTTATAGGCCGAACCGAAAAGGATGCTGGTATCACGCGGAATGACTTCAAGTTCCATCTTTTCGTAGATTGAGCGCGCGTAAAAGCAGCCAAGCCGCGCAAGCGAAGCGCCGGAATCGAGTTTCCCCGTATTGATCATATATGGCGAACTTCGGCCGCTCTTAAGCGTGAATTCGCCAAATATCAGCGCGCCCGTTTCAATCAAAAACCTCACAAATTTTCTCTTGTAGTCCATATTATTCTCAATATTATTTTCCATACCAAAACCTTTTCAATAAATAATCCACGGCTCTTACTAAAATACACTATATTTATGCCCACTATTTACAGATTTAAACATCTTTTTTGAAAATTCCGCACATTTTTTTCAGGGTCTCCTTAATAAAATTGCGCGAGTTCGGCAAGTATCCGGATCGGCGCCTCGGGGTCTACCAACGCCGCCGTGCCGACCGCGACCGCGTTGGCCCCGGCCAGCATCATTTCGTAAGCGTCCGAGCCGGTCATGACTCCGCCCATTCCGATGATCGGCGCGTCGACGGCGCGCCGGACCTGGTATACCATGTATACCGCTACGGGATGGATGGCGGGGCCGGAAAGCCCTCCGCTGCCGGCGCTCAGCACGGGCGCTCCGGTTTTCAAATCTATGCGCATACCCCGCAGCGTATTGATCAGCGAAAGCCCGTCCGCGCCGCCGAAAACAACGGCACGGGCAATTTCCGCAATGTCCGCCACATTCGGCGTGAGCTTCACGAACACTGGCTTTTTGCCGCTGACTTTTTTAACGCCCTCGACAAGCCCCGCCGCTATTTTTGGGTCCGTACCAAACGCAATGCCCCCTTGCTCCACATTCGGGCAACTGATGTTGAGTTCGAGCAGGTCCGCGTCGGTACCGGCAAGGCCCTCCGCCACCAAGGCGTACTCCTCCGCCGTATGCCCTACGACGCTTGCCATCACTGTGGCGCCCGCCGCTTTCAGCTGCTTCAGCTCGCCGCTTATATAGTCGTCAAGCCCGCGGTTCGCAAGTCCGATCGAGTTGAGCATGCCGCCCCATGTTTCGGCTATCTTCGGGGAGTCGTTGCCGGGCCAAGGCTCGATAGAAACACTTTTCGTTGTGATACAGCCAAGGGCCGCCGGATCATAAAAACCGCTCGATTCGCGGAAATTGTATGTGCCCGACGCGGCTACGATCGGGTTTTTGAAATTTACACCGCATATATTTATATCGAGCTTCTTCACCATACCACCTCGTCAGACCAGAACACCGGGCCGTGTACGCAAACCTTTTTTCGTATGATTCCTTCCGCGTCCGGCTTGCCCGGACCGTTTTGCGGTTTTGCCTCATCGTCAAGCGGACGGGTTTTAACTGTACAACCCGCGCAAGCGCCGTACCCGCAGCCCATGCGCTCCTCAAGCGATACGCGAAGCGGGATATCCTTCGCGGCGCACCATTGCGAAACGGCTTTCAGCATTGGGCGTGGCCCGCAGGCGATGGCCAGAGCCGGAGGCGCGGACGCAAGGCCGGCCTGGATTCCCGAAGGATAAGCCTTATCAAGCAAATCCGTCACCAATCCGCAAACGCCGGCCGCGCCTTCGGTTTCCGAAGCTACCGCCACTTCGTCGCAAATGCCTCTGAACTCCCCGACAAACCAGGGCGCTTCACGAAACCCCAAAAAGGCCCTGAGCCTGATCTTTTCATAAAATTTCCCCCTGAGCTTTTTGGCCGCGAAATATAAGGGGGGAACGCCGGAACCGCCCCCTATCAGCAAAACCTCAAACGGCTTTGCGTACCTTTCCGTGCGTGGTTCATCCATAGGGCTTCCGGGATAGCTGAAAAAGCCTGTTCCGAGCGGCCCCATAAGCTCTATCCTGTCCCCGTTTTTCAGTGATGAAAGTTTTTTTGTCCCCCCGCCGACGACCGCGTACGCAAGCCCCAGCGCATCATCCGACGCGTCGGCAATACAAACAGGCCTGGGCAGCAGCATTGCGTTGTCTTCAAGATAGACGTTTACAAACTGGCCGGGCGCGGCTGAAAACGCTATTTCCGGCGCGTCTATCCTGAGCCCGAAGATACCGTCCGAAACAGCCTTTGCCGACAGGATCCTATATTTGTTTCTATATACCACATTCGTCATATCACAGCGCCTATTTCATCACGCATGCGTTGTACCGCCGCCCGCGCGGATTTTCCTATATGACCCGCGCTCTTCCCGTCCGCTTTCCAGGCGCCGATCACGCCGCGCGAAGAGTTGACGATCGCGCCGCCGCCTTTCGCGTCGAAAAGCCGCTTGATATCCCCGCTGCCCGCGCCCTGCGCGCCATAGCCCGGCACAAGGAAAAACGTGTGCGGCATCAGCTCGCGAAGCCTCGCCCCGTCCTCGGGATGGGTAGCGCCGACCACCGCGCCGACCTTGCTGTACCCGCGCTGGCCCATCAGCCCCTCGCCCACGCCCCAAGCGGAGACGAGCGCCGCAACATGTTCATACAGCGGAGATGTTTCGTCTCCGCGCGACACCGGAAGCTCCTGTATATCCGCGCTCCCGGGATTGCTCGTCCGGACCAGTACAAACACCCCCTTGTCGCGGCCGCGCATAGCTTCCAGGAACGGCAGGACGCTATCCTCTCCAAGGTAAGGGTTCAATGTCACCGCATCCTCGTTCCATATCTCGAATTTGCGCCCATAGAGCGCCGCCGGTTCGATATGCCCCGCGTAGGCCGCGGCCGTCGATCCGATATCGCCGCGCTTCACATCGCCGATGACCATCAAGCCCCGTCCCATCGCGTATTCAACCGTCATGATGTAGGCGCGCAACCCGTCCAGGCCGTAGCGTTCGTAAAACGCGATATTGGGCTTGACCGCCGGCACAACACCGGCCACCGCGTCGATGATCTCGCGGTTGAACTTCAGCAGCGCGAAAGCCGCCGCTTCAGGGGTCTCCCCAAAGGTTTTCGCCGCGTCATTGTACAGCTTTTCCGGCACCACTTCCGGCGTGGGGTCAAGCCCCACGACTATCGGCGCTTTAAGCTGCCCGATTCTGTCAATCAATTTGTCTATCATTCAAAACCTCTTTTTCCATAGCCCAGTATAACACCATTTCCGCCATCGCCTGTCGCCCTGACGACCCGACCGTAGCTTCCGGTCTTCGCGCCTGTCGCTCCGGCAGTCCGGCGGCTATCTCACATCGCCAGCGTTCACCGCCCTGACGACCCGCCCGTAGCTTCCAGTCTTCACGCCTGTCGCTCCGGCAGTCCGGCGGCTATCTCACATCGCCAGCGTTCACTGCCCTGACGACCCGCCCGTAGACGCGCATTCCGTCAAACGGCGTATTGCGCCCTTTCGACCGGAACTCCCCGGCGTCAATCACCCATGGGGTTTCAATATCCAGCCCGATCCACGCACCTTCGTCAGGCGGCAGCCCTATGAGCTCCGCCGGGCGCGTACTCATCAGCCGTATCAAATCATCCAGGCAAAGCGGCCCTTCTTTCACGAGCAATGTATAGGCGACAGGGAACGCCGTCTCAAGCCCTATCACGCCGTTTGCCGCCGCGTCAAAAGGCAGGGACTTGGCCGCCGCCTCATGCGGCGCGTGGTCGGTCGCGATACAGTCGATCGTCCCATCGAGAAGCCCCTCGACAATAGAGAGCCTATCGCGTTCCGTCCGCAGCGGGGGGTTCATCTTCGCGTTCACGCCTTTCCGCGACATAGCCGTATCAGACTCCGTCAGCGCGAAATAGTGCGGCGCCGTTTCACAGGTCACTGGCGCGCCCTCCGCTTTGGCCGCGCGTATCAACGCTACGCTTTCGGCAAGGCTGACGTGCTGGATATGGAAGCGCGCGCCTGTCCGTTTCGCAAGCGCGATATCCCGGCGTATCACATCCGTCTCCGGCTCCGCGTGATCCATGATTGGCAGCCCAAGCCTGACCGCTTCCTCGCATACCCGCTCCATCAGGCCGTCGTCCAGTAGCGTCCGGCCATCCTCGCTGATACCGCAAACGCCATGTCCCGTCAACGTCCTGCAGCTGGTATCCGCCCGATCCATCGCTTCAAAGCCGACCAGCTCCCGGCCCTTTTGCCCAAGCGTCATCGCCGACGCGGCAAAGACATGGATTCCGCAGGCTCTCCCAAATTCAGCCCCGCGCCGATCTGCGTCAAGCAACGTCCGCGGACAGTCGATGGTCGGTTCCGTATTGGGCATCATGCATACGGCCCGATAGCCCCCCGCCGCCGCCGCCTTTACGCCGCTCTCTATATCTTCTTTTGCGGGGAATCCGGGATCGCGGAAATGCACATGCAGATCCACAAACGCCGGTACGCGCATCATGCCCATCGTTTTCCTCTTCCTGCTAAATCAACTTGCATCCCTCGCCGATAGCCACGCGTCGCCACACTGCGTATACTACCCAGACCAGAGGCTAAAACCGCACTATTTCGTCGCAGTATTCGCAACGATATTCTTCCGCCTGTGGGTCGACAAGCACAAAGATATGAGGTATCGCCGGTTCGACTGATGTAACGCATCTGGGGTTTTTGCACTTTATCACGTTTGTCACGCGCTCGGGCAATGCGAGTTTTACTTTTTTTACGAGTTCCCCGCTTTCGATATAGTTGACCGTAGCGCCGCAATCGATCAAGCCGAGTGCGGCCAAATCCACGTCTGACAGGTTTTCTATTTTTATGATATCTTTGCGTCCAAGCTTGCTGCTGCTCGCGTTCATAATCAGCGCAACTGTATCTGTGCGCGTGTCAACACCAAGGTATGACAGCACTTTCAATCCCGTGCCCGCATGGATATGATCGATGACGATCCCGTTCTCGATTTCATTGACTTCCATTACTTTATCCCTTCATCCATTCGCATACTTGTATCTTTTTCCCGTTATTATTTCCGCTGCCATCCAGCGCTTGCTCCCCGAACCCTGTATACACATTACTCCGCAAGCCCCGGAAACATTGCGTGACGCGCACTTGGCGCCCTACTTCTTCTCTGCTCCACCTCAGCATCCCTCATTCCGCAAGCCCCAGCATGGCCAGTATCAGCGCCATGCGCACATACATCCCATTCTTCGCCTGCTTGAAATACACTGCCCGCGGGTCATTGTCTATCTCAACCGCAATCTCGTTGACACGCGGCAGCGGGTGCATGACGATCAGGTCGGAACGCGCAGGACGCATCTTCACGGCGTCGAGGATATAGCTGTCTTTCAACCGTATATAGTCCTCTTCGTTAAAGAAGCGCTCGCGCTGGACGCGTGTCATATAAAGTATATCGAGCCTGTCAATCGCGCCGCCGAGGCTGCGCGTCTCGACCCAGGAACACTTCCCCGCTTCATCGATATCGCGGATCACATACGATGGCACGCGGAGCTCTTCCGGGGAGATGAGATAAAACTCATTGTCCTCATACGCGCTCAACGCCTTTATCAAAGAGTGGACCGTACGCCCAAATTTCAGATCCCCGCACAGCCCGATCTTCAGCTTTTTGAGCCGCCCTTTTTCGCGCCTGATGGTCATCAGGTCCGTCAGCGTCTGCGTCGGATGATGGTGCCCGCCATCCCCGGCATTGATCACGGGGACCTCCGAAGCCTGCGCGGCAACCCTGCAGCTTCCTTCCTTTGGATGCCTTATCACAGTCACGTCCGCGTAGCAGGAAACCGCGCGCACCGTATCCGCGATACTCTCGCCCTTGGCCGCCGAGCTGCTTTGCGCTTCGGCAAACCCTATATACTGACCGCCGAGCCGCAGCATCGCGGCCTCAAACGACAGCCTTGTCCGCGTGCTTGGCTCAAAGAACAATGTTGCGAGGACCCTGCCCTTCGCTTTGCCAAATACCGAACCCGGCGCATCCACTATTCGATCCGCCAAATCAAAGAGCGCTTTCATCTCTTCCACCGTGAAGTCGCCCGGCTCAAGCAAATCTCGCCCCGCCAGCCCTTTCAACGTTTCAGCTGCTTCCATCAATTTCTCCTTTCCTCATTTTCCGTTTTTGTAAACATCAAATATTTTTGTTTTCAGTCAACCTTTGAATCATTCCTTCACTCATATGATCCTATAGTCAGCCCCATGTCCCTGCCATCTCCCGCATCTCCCAAATTTTCGGCACAAAAAAATCTCCCTTGACGGGAGATAAAAAACCGAATAAATAGGAAAACTCTTTTCCGCCCGCATCGCCCGGGCTGTGTAATGTGATAAAAACTGTGTTTCTACCGCGCACGCGTCCTCCTGTCCTGTATCGTCAGTAGCGATTATACCAAATCCCAAACCATCGTCAAGCAATCATTTCACGTCGTTCTCACCGCCCACCGTACATCTTCTCGTAATAAGCCTGGTACTCGCCGCTTACTATGCGTTCCCACCATGACTTGTTGCCTGTATACCAGTCTATCGTCAGCCCTATCCCGTCAGCGAACATCGTCTCCGGCGCCCAGCCAAGCTCGGCCGTGATCTTTGAAGGGTCGATCGCGTAGCGCATATCATGCCCTTTCCGGTCAGTCACGTATGTGATAAGCGACTCGGGTTTGCCGAGATGGGCAAGTATGAGCTTCACGATATCGATATTCTTCATCTCGTTGTGTCCGCCTATATTGTATACTTCGCCGATCCTGTCCGAACGCGCGATGAGATCGATCGCCTTGCAGTGGTCTTCGACATAGAGCCAATCGCGCACATTGAGCCCTTCGCCGTACACGGGCAGCGGCTTATCGGCTAGGGTATTCGCGATCATCAACGGTATGAGTTTTTCCGGGAATTGATACGGCCCATAATTGTTTGAACAGCGCGAAATAGTCGCCGGCAGCCCGAAGGTACGGATATAAGCCTGTACGAGCAAATCAGCCGAGGCCTTGGACGCCGAGTAAGGCGAACTCGTATGTATCGGGGTCTCTTCCGTGAAGAGCAGGTCGGGGCGGTCAAGCGGCAAATCGCCGTATACCTCGTCTGTCGAAACCTGGTGGAAGCGAGGCACGCCAAACTTGCGCGCCGCGTCCATCAGCGCCTGCGTCCCAAGGATATTCGTTCGCAGGAATACGCCGGGGTCTTCGATCGACCGGTCGACATGGGACTCCGCGGCAAAATTGATCACGACGTCAAACTTCTCTGATTCAAACAGCGATTCGACGGCCTCCCTGTCCGTGATGTCAGCCTTCACAAAACGGAAACGTGGATCCGCAAGCGCCGCGTCAAGCGTCTCAAGATTGCCAGCGTACGTCAGCGCGTCAAGCCCGACGATTTCATCATTGGAATATTTACCGAGCTCGTAGTATACGAAGTTTGCGCCGATAAAGCCGGCCGCGCCTGTCACCAGTATTTTCATCATTTATCCCTTTCAATCATCAAGCAGCGACAGGAGGTAATTGCCGTACTCCGTCATCGACAGTTCTTCGCCCAACGCTTTCAATCCGGCGTCGTCCACGAAGCCTTTGCGCCAGGCAATCTCTTCCAGACATGCCACATACAGCCCCTGACGCGACTGTATCGCTTCGACAAATTCCGCGGCTTTGAGCAGGCCTACTGGCGAGCCCGTATCAAGCCACGCCATACCGCGCCCAAGCAGTTCAACCTTGAGCCGGCCACGCGAAAGGTATTCGTTGTTGACCGAAGTGATCTCTATCTCGCCGCGCGCCGAAGGCTTCACGCCCTTGGCTATCCGCACGACTTCGTTGTCGTAAAAATAAAGCCCCGGAACCGCGTATTTTGATTTTGGCTGTTTGGGCTTTTCCTCTATTGAGATGACATTGTTGTCCGAGTCAAACTCGACTACGCCGAACTCGCGCGCGTCCGCAACCGGATACCCGAAAACCGTCGCGCCTTCCGTCCGCGCTACAGCCCGTTCCAGTACGCTTGAAAGCGACTGCCCATAAAACATATTGTCACCGAGCACGAGGCAAACGCGGTCCTGGCCGATATGCTCTTCACCGAGTATGAACGCGTCGGCGAGGCCGCGCGGCGCAGTCTGTACTTTGTAAGAAAAATTCACGCCGATTTTGCGGCCGTCGCCAAGCAATTTCTCATACTGCCCGATGTCTTCCGGCGTAGAGATGACCAGGATGTCCCGTATCCCCGCCAGCATGAGCACCGAAATAGGATAATAGATCAGCGGTTTGTCAAAAACGGGAAGCAGTTGTTTGGATACCGCCTTTGTCATCGGATATAGACGTGTACCCTTGCCGCCCGCAAGCACGATTCCTTTCAATTTATATCATCCTCCTTATCCAGAAAACCTGTCACTCCGTCGATTGCGTATTCTGAGCCGCGTCAGCCGCCGGCGCGGTGTCAGCGGATGAGGCGTCCGCGGGCGCCGCGTTCTGGGCCTGGTCGGGCGCGCTCGTCGAAATATAACCGGTATTGACCCAGCCTCCGCCGTCCGCGAGCAATACGAACACCCAGTCGCTCTTCCCTGTCGCCTCTCCTATTTTATCAACCGGCGTCCCCAAGGGGATAGTGCCATAGGTGGCAAAATCCGTACTTGGCCCGCACCGGACATTCAGTTCCGAAGTAGTGTAATAGCGTACCGCTGTATCAGACAGGGTATCCGGCACGACCGGCGTCTTTGTTTTGCCCTCCGTCTGGTCATAAGGCTCTGAGCCAAAGATAAACGGGCTCGTATTGCCGCCGCCGCTCACGCTCTCTGAAAGCAGCGTCAGAAAAGCGCTCATTTGTACGACCGTATAGCCGTCCGTATCTATGCCCGCCGTCATGGCCCGCATGGCGACCGTCTTCATCGGCCCGCCGTATACATGTAATGTCAGCGTAAGCCCCGTACTCGCGGCGTCGCGTCCGCCGTCCGACCATTCATCCCAGACATTGCCTTCGCCGTAGTCTACCTGGCGCGATACGCCCTTGTACATATCCAGGCTTATCTCGTTTCCATTATCGCCGCCCCAGGTGTAATCGCCGTAATACCTCGGCCCATACATGTCCGAGGGATAGGCGGCAGGCTGCAGTTCGCATTTTCCATCCGCCGTGAATCTGAACTCAAGGTACTGATTCCCGCTGTAGACCCCAAACCAGTCGCCGATGATCGGAAACGCCGCCGGCACGGCCAGGGACTGCGCCGTCGCGTCTGCGCCTGATCCTCCACTCGCGGTCTGATTGTCTCCCGTAACGCCCTCTTTAATAATCGAACATCCGGAAAGCATATACGCGGAAAAGGCCGCTATTAACAAAACGATAATCGCTATCTTTTTCATATACGCATTGTACCATAACAAAGAAGCGATGTGTATTTGGAGAAACGCTTGCCACTTACCCGACCGGCAGTATATGAGATGCTGGTTTGCCGCATTTGCTGTTCGCTGGCTTTTCAGCGCGCTAGCGCCGGCCTGTCATCCTCAGGAGATGGCGACGCAAATCTGGGCCAAATATTTGGCTGGGTCAGGCAGGCAAACCTCATCGAGCAGATATACCGTATATACCGGACCGTGCGTCGTAAGCGAATGCTCTTTGATATAAGCCTGCATCCGCTCCGGAATGTCGCCAAACATACCATAGTAACCATGGTAAAACCCCATAAGGTATTTGCCCGCTTCGACTTTGCGGTTCCCGGCCGGATCAAGCGAAATAAAATAGTCCGGTTCGCCGGGCGCTTCCATGAAAGAGTCCATGCTCTCGTGGTATCCCCCGATCGGGAAGCTGAGGTTGATACGCAAATCGTCCGCCGCGTCGCAAAACTTCATAAAGTACTCGTAAAACGGCTCTCCGGTCTTCCACTCGTTGCGCGGGCCGAGAATAAAAGACCTACCGTCCCTTCGCAAAACGGCGACGCTTTTTGCGTCTACCCAAGCCCCCTTGTCCGAAGAGGCGTTCCTGTCCACCCTGATGCCGTCAACAACCCGAAACCCCTCTTCGAGCCTCGCGCCGTAATTGATCAATTCCCTTCTTGTATGGATGATGGAATAGCAGTCCCGCAATCTTCGCATTTCCATATCCAATTGTTTTTCCTGCTGCTCGATCAGGCCGACAATACGTTCGGGCGTCCTCCCGCTCTCCATCTCACCGATCGTTTTAAGCGGGATATTCAGTTCGCTCAAAACCGTCACGAAATTCACGGTAATGATCTGTTCAGGCGAATAATATCGATAATTGTTCTCCGGATTGCGTTTCGCCGGAGAAAAAAGCCCAATATCATCCCAATAGCGAAGAGTCGTCTGTTCGATTCCCGACAATTTGGAAAATTCTTTGATCGACAAATATTCTTTCATGCGTGTAAGATACAACAATCACACGCAAAATACCATATTTTTTATAAGTTTTTACTATTACTTGCGAACTTTCTTACGAAACGCGCTGATTTATTTCTTTTTGCCGGATGGATACCTATCTGTTGCGTATCCCGGGCCTTGATATTCCAGAAAATACCGCAGGAATATCGCACTCCCTATCAATATCATAGCCCACAGCCAAATATTACTATTGTCTCCGGTTTTCGGCCTGTCCGAACCGCCAGGATTGTTTGGCCCGCCCGGATTGTTTGGCCCGCCCGGGTTGTTTGGCCCGCCCGGCGGAGTTTCGCCAGGCGAATAGGTATTCGTAAATACAGCTTTCGCGCCGGCCAGGGTTCCGTCCGCTCTTACCATAGTTTGATTCGCGGCCAATTTGCCGTCCTGCTCTTCCACCGCGACCGTCAGCGTATACACCATCGTGTCGTATACCCAACCGGGGCTGTTCGCTTGGATCTCCGAAATGGAGTAGTGATAGAGTCCGGCTTCGGTAAAAACTATCTGCCCGAAACTCGCTTCGCCCGCGCCTATTATACTGACCGTTTTTTTGCCGTCAGAAGAGGCTTCCGGCATCGGAGCGTTCCCCTGCGCCGAAAGTACGAAGTTGAACACCACATCCGCTTTCGGCTTGCCGGAGATGACCTTCTTCACCAATGGCGCGACTACCGTCGCAAAATCCTGCGGGGTGTATGTATTGCGGATATTGTACCCGTTCACGGCGGCCACGAATCCCGGCACCGGGGATTCCTCAACGGTATACGCGATCACCGTAACGCCGTCAGCCCGGTATTTCGGCGCTGTGAAGCTGTATTTCCAAGCCCCGTTTTGATCGGGCGTGACAATAGCCGTGCTGACAACAACGTCTCCGTCTTTCAAGTATATTTTGATATTGTCCGGCAGTTGAATGCTTTGCCCGCCTGTATCCCAGGTTTTTTCACCTTCGATATCGATAGAGACAGAGCCCGTAAAATAGTTGGTTTGACGTACCAAAGCGATGTGCGCGCCGTCCTCGTCCGTATAGTATTCGCTGTCGAAATAGCCGTTGTAGCCTTCGCCCGAATAGTCGTCTTCACGGACGGAATATTTCGAGCCGGGCTCCAGGGCAAACTCCGCTTGTTCGCCATGCTTAAGTTCGGGATAGTATTCCTTCCCATCAATAGTAACTATGAAACGGAAACTCTTTTCGTGATCAGCGCCTTCTCCGCTTACCAGCTTTTCGACCACAAGCTTGTCCGGCTGCTCGCCGCCGTATTTGTTTGTAAACGCTACCACGACGCCGTCATTTTTGATGACTCCATGGTTGTTTGTACTTGACACCTCAAAACCTTCGGTGAACGTTTCCTCTACGGTATACCCCGCGCCGACAGGGAGGCCTTTTATTACAGCTTCCTGTCCATGCTTCAATTCAACTACCAATTTGCCGCCCACGATAGTCATTTCGCGTGCTTCTCCGGCGACCACTACTGTGACCGGGCCGTCATCAACCCCCGTGAATGTAATCGTGAATTCAAAAGACATATTCAGCAATTCTTCCGAAAGCTGCGTATCCTGAGCCGGAGCCTCATCAATTTGGGCCTCGTCGCCAGTTTCGGGCGCTTCCGTATCTACGGATTCATTCGGCGCTTCCTGATCTCCGGCGTCTCCGTTACCTGAAGAGTCTTCGGTATTGTCAGACCCTTCGGTTCCGGCATTCTCCGTCGTATCAACGGTATTATCCGGAGTCTCATCGGCTTCAGCCGCATCGCCGCCGTCCGACGTCCCGGAAGAATCGGGCGTGTTTTTGTCACCGACCGTTTCCGGGGTTTCCGTCCCATTCGGGGCCGGGGGCGCTTCCGGCGTATTTGCGGATCCCTGAATCCCTGTTTCAGCATCAAGCGATTTTGGCACTTCCGCATCCTGAAATACTTCGGTAGGTTCTATTACTCCATAACCGTCATGGATTTTCACGGTCTTTGTGATAGTCAAATCACCGTAGAGCCGCTGATTGAACGCGCTGACGGCTATTGCTGAACTGGCGGTTCTTCCGTCAATTCCAAGTGTTATGTTGAATGGGTACTTTTTAATTTCCTGGCCGTCTGCGTCGTGATCATATGTCCAACCGAAATTCGGGCTGGTTTCAGTCCAATAATACCCGCCGTCATCGAGATTCTCTTCCATGATTATCCCTTCGGCGTTCGTATGATAGTGGCCAACAAGAATATCATTCCCGCCCTCGCCGATTTTGAAAAGATCAAATTCCACACCCGAAAGCGGCGCGCCGCTCTCTTTATCATGTTTCTCCAATAGAGCGTTGCCTGTACCTGAAAGTTTTAAACCCGTAAAAACGTTGCTTTTGTGTTGAGAAAAATCCTGCCATGCCAATGTGGTGGCCAGCACAACGGAAAACATGCAGACCACTGCCAAATACGCGACTATCATCTTTTGTATTTTTGACCGATTCAACATATCCAGCTCCTCACTGTTAACTGATTCGGGAAGCTATTTGTTATATTTTGTTGACTGACGAGTCATGAATATCTCCCCTTATAAAGAGCTTGAGGTCTGCGGGTACTACAGAGTCAATGGTTTTTTTGAAAAATAATTAATTTTTTTATTTAAAGCCGCAATCCATAGCGGAAAGGCCTGGAGCTTTGCAATTCTCACGTTTTTGCGTGTTGGATTTTTTTCTGTTTAAAGAAAAACCGAAACAGGCAAGCTGATTTCGGTTTTAAACAGGACTAAAATTGTACAGAAAATCTCGGCCGTCTAAGGTTTTCAGGGTTGAAGCTGGACCAATTCCCCGATGAGCAGCATCCTCGCGTCCTGAAATTCATACGCGCATGTGGATAGCGTGATGATATGGTCTCCCGGTACGACATTGATGTCGCGGTAATACCTCGCGTTTTCCCGGATATAATCCAGGCTGGCGGCGATTGCGCGATTGTCAGTCGGGCTGTCGTAAACGGTAAGGTCGTCAACGCTCACAATCAGGTACGCGAAAAAATCTATGCGGAAAGTCTTGTCCGCCAAAAATATCGTGCCTGTTCGGTTTGTGTCGAAAAAATCTTGATTGTTGAACCGGAGCAGCGGGCCGAACATGGTTTCGTTCTTCATGTGGTGGCCGTAAATGATCGTGTTGAAATCTGAAAAATCGCTGTGGCTTTGGTAGTCCATGAAAAGAGTCCCCGCAACCGCACTTTTCCCGTCAATATCTTTGTGCAGATAGTAACTGTTATCCGTGGTCTGCACAAACGGGTAATCAATCCCGGTGTGAGGTATCGTGAGCCACCCGATAGCGTCAGGGTATTTCTCCTGCAAGTCCAAGATGCCCTGATTGACAAAAGTTTCGCGTTCCACAGGATCGCCGGTAGCCGGCATGATCGGCCTGAACGGCGCGACATCCTGATATACCGCGCCTTCCGCAGTATACCCATTTTGGATTTGCAACGCGAAACCGCCGCTGACAAAGATGGCGGCAATGAGCCCTGAAATCACGATGATCTTTAAGGTCTTATTCATGCTACGCTCACTTTTGACTTGCTTTTCCCATTTTTGCTACCCGTAAATACCTTACCCAGCGCTATCGCCGCCACCAAAATCCCGCCAAGAATAATGAACACAAACCCGATATTCTCAGCGACATAACTCAGGAAAAATCCCAATTCCGGTATCGAATACTTTACAACGCCGATAATATTGCCCGCGTATACATAGTCGGGATCCGGGTCGGGATTTTCTATCCCCTGAGTTTGGAAGACCTTGTATCCGCTGTTCTCATAATCATCTATAATATTGACCACCCTGTGCGTCACTGTAGCGTTGTCGCTTCTGATAAAGGTAATGTCGTCTCCGACCTCGATCGTATTCGGATCGACTTCCTTCGTGATCACCAGCGCGCCCTGCGGTATTTCGCTCTGCATGCTTCTTGTCAAGACCGTAAACCCGGAGTAACCGAAAAGTTGAAAACCGTTGTTTGTCCTACCGCTGTAAAGCAGCGTCGCCACAAGAATAAAGGCGATCACGGCATAGAAAATGATATCCGATATCAGTTTTGTACGACTGCTCTTCTTCGCTTTCAGACTTTGTTGTTCATTCTGTTGCGCCGGGACCTTTTCTTCTTCTACGCGCGTCCGAGGAAATTCATTGACCGCAACCGGCGCGACCGCGGGCTGCGCATATATGTCAGCAGCAACAGGTACAGTCGCGGGCGCTGTTTGCGCTTCCGCAACTTCTTGGGGTTCATCGACCGCAACCGGCGCGACCGCGGGCTCCGCCTGAACTTCCGCAACTTCCGGGAATTCATTGGCAGCAACCGGCGCGACCGCGGGCTCCGCCTGAACTTCCGCAACTTCCGGGAATTCATCGGCGGCAACCGGCGCGACCGCGGGCTCCGCCTGAACTTCCGCAACTTCCTGAAATTCATCAGCAACCGGCGCGACCGCGGGCTGCGCCTGCGCCTCCACCGCATCCTGTTCATCCGCATACGCGAAAACCCACGTCGCGGTTTCATCAACAAGCTGCGGATCATCCGCCATATCATCCTGAACATCTATCAGAAAATCATCCTCAACCCCGTCCGATTGATCGGATGTTAACCATATATCAGGTTCTTCCCGAAATTCAAAACCAGAATTTACTTCTTTGAATAAATCCTGAAGCCACTGATCATTTTCATCCAGTGGCTCTTGGGTTTCAGGTTCAGTTGGGATACAGGATTCAATAAATTCCTGGTTGATTTGCTCCAGTGTTTTCACTGTCTCTCCTCCCGATTGGAATCAATTCTTTCAACTCATTAATAATATCCCCGATTTCCAAATATGCCCGCTCCTTTGCCTGTTGCAGCTGGCCGAGTTCTATATACGCATTTCCGATAATCCTATCCGCTTCATTTTTTGCCTCCGCGACAATTTGAATCGCTTTGATTTCCGCGTCGACCATCGCTTTTGAAATAGCCTCCGCCGTGATATCAGGCTGCATGGATTGTTGTACAGGCCTCGCGGAAACTTGCTCCAGCTTCTGTTGCATATTTTTATACTCGTCGGCAAGCTTTTGAATGTATCTGTCTACCTGATCACGGTCATATCCCGTCGTCTGGACTTTGAATGGTATTTTGGTGTTGTTTGTCAATTTTTCATCCTCCCGCTTCTACAATTACAATTTGAGGTATGCAGTTAGTACGGTGTCAAGCGCTTTCAGATAAAATTGTTTTGTTGAATTTCGTTGAAAAACCAATGATTTTTTATCTCGGCCTTTTGTAATTTACAAAATTGTCCCAAAATGCTTAAACCGCCTAAAGTTTTTTGCATTTAACCGCTGTTTGCCCTCCTTTTATCGGACAGAACAAACCTCAGAGCGAAAGCGCTTGCCACCAATACAGTAGCCCAAAGCCAGATATTGCTATTGTCTCCGGTTTTCGGCCTGTCAGGATTGCTCGGGGTTACAGGCTCTTTTGGCTTATCTTCACTGATGTACTTGTTGACAAACGTAGCCTTGGAACCGGCCAGCGTCCCGTCCGTTTTGGACAGGGTTTGCCCCGCGACCAATTGGCCTCCATCGCTTTTCACGGTGACAGTCATCGTATATACCATATTGTCGAATGTCCATCCTGTATCGCCGGCTTGTACTTCGGCAATCAGATAGTTGTATGTCCCGGTTTTGTCATAAGTGATCTGACCGAAACTTGCTTCGCCCGCTCCATGGATCATGATAGCTTTTTCACCATTGGCCGAACCGACCGGCATGGGCGCTTCTCCCACCGCCGCAAGTTTGAACTGGAAGTTCGGCGTATCCTTTGGATTTCCGGTCACGATTTTCTGTACCGGCGGCACGACCACAATCGAGGGCGGAATGAGTGTATTGCGGATATCATATCCGGCCACAGTGGCTGAGAAACCGGGAACCGGAACTTCATCAACCGTATATATTATTTGAGTGACGCCATCCGGCCGATATTTGAGCGCCGTAAAGCTGTACTTCCATTTGCCGTCCTGATCCGGCTTAACGGTTGCGGTATCGACGACAGCGTCGCCGTCTTTCAGGTTCACTGTGATACTGTCTGGCAGTTTGATGTCTTCGCCCGCCAGATCCCAGGTTTTCTCACCCTTGATATCAACTTTGGCGGGCCCAACGTAGGCGTTTGTCTGGGTGACCCTGACCACGTCCACACCATTCTCGTCCACATAGCTTTCCATATTCGAAGAGCCTATATATCCCTCAGCGATATAATTGTCTTCCTTCACCGACCAGGCGGCGCCGGATGGCAGTTCAAATTCCTTAGATCCGCCGTCCTTGAGAACGACGCTGAATTCCTCCCCGCCGATAGTGACGGTGAATCGGAATCCCTTTTCCGGATCGGCGCCCTCCCCGGTCACGGTTTTTTCGATGACCAGCTTGCCGGGCGCTTTGCCGCCGTACATATTTATAAATGAAGCTGTAACGCCCTCTTCGGGTATAATGCCCTGGTGGTTTTCACCAGATACCGAATAGCCTTCTACAGCCTTTTCTTCAACCACATACTCTGTCCCGACCGGAAGATCCTTGATGACCGCTTCCTGTCCATGCTTCAGATGTATCGTCAACTTTCCGTCTACGATTTCCAGCTCTTGTTCTGTCCCGTCGACAACCACTTTGACAGGGCCATCTTTGATATCCGTGAATGAAACGGTGAACTCAAAGAGCGTATTCATTTGTTCAGACGCCGCGGTTTCAATCTGCGTCCCTGACGCCGCTGAAGTATCCGCCGAATCGCCGGCTGTCGTTGAATCGTCCGTCCGCGTACCCGCCGCCGCTGAAGTATCAGCGGAAATATCAGCTGGCGCTTCGGTCGTCGCAGCCGCGTCCGTCTGCGTACCCGTCGCCGCTGATGTATTGACTGATGCACCAGCAGGCGTCTCTGTCGTCACAGCCGTATCAGCCAGCGCAGCGGCCGCCGCCGAAGCATTCGCCGCTTCCGCGGCACCTGTCACCGCAAGTGCGGCGACACTAGCTGAATCGGCATCTGTCACCGGCGCCGCCGCCGGATCCGCGCTCACCGGCGCCGCCGGGTCAGAGGAGGCTTCAGTTTGCGTGGAGTCCACGGACGATTCGGAGCCTGCGCCAGCGGAGTCCGCGCCAGCTTCCGGCGTTCCTGTTTGCGCCGTTTCGTCCGGCGGACTCGAGGGATCCGCGGTTTCCGGCGTTTCCGCCGCTGCGGGATCCTGCGCTTGAGCCGCGCTTGTATCCTGTAAAACATCGGTCTGGGCATCCGCGTTTTCAACAGTTTTGGTGATGGTCAAATCCGCGTAAAGCTGCTCGTTGAACGCGGTCACGGAGACTTCCGCGACAGACCCGTCTTCGCCCTCTACCAATGTGAAGGGGTATTTTTTCAGATCCTTACCATCGCTGTCCTTATCATAAGTCCAGCCATAGACAGGATTTGTTTCCAGCCAATAGTAACTGCCCGGAAAAAGCCCGTCCGCCCGAACGATTCCCGCTTCGCTGGTTTCATACCGTCCGACGAATGTATCCTGCTCGTTCCCATCTATGGTATCAATCCGGTAAAGCTCAAATTCAGCGCCGGATAGCGGCGTGGCGCTTTCCTTGTCATATTTCTCAAGAATCGCGCTGCCCGTCTCCGCAAGCGCTATGCCCCTGAATTCGTTGCTTTTGTGCTGAGTAGCGTCGCGCCATGCAAGAGTTGTTGCCATTACCGCGGAAATCATGCATGTCAAGGTCAAGCATATCACTATTACTTTTTGCACCCTGCCTTGAATCACCTGTTCCGCTCCTTTTCCAATACTGCTTTTCTTACCTTATTTATGGGAACCCCCAGAGACGGCTCGCCGTCTCTGGGACTCCCTTTGAAAATTAAATCTGTGGTGTGCCTGTCAAACGCTATTACAATTTCTGTACGACCCAAATCGCCGGGCGTACACAGGCCGTTTGCTGCACTACCAGCATTGACCAGTCCCCGCCTGCCAAGACCGTCACCTGGTAGCCTACAGCGCCGCCGTGAGCGTCGTACTTTGTCTTTGTCCCGGTCCAGTAAGTCTTGCCGAGATCGCGCATCGAAGCGGTGAGGTTGGCCATCTCCCCTACCTTGGGGATGAAAGCGTACGCATAGCCGCCCTGCTGTGTAGGCGCCGGCCAGCTCAGATTGTCATCCGTGCCCATCATAGCCGACCACGCGTGTTGCTTCAGCGTCGGGGCGTTCAGGTACTCGTACCAGGCGTCGACACGGTTGTGAATGTCAGCTTGTATATACTCGCCGGTGAAACCATCGAGCGGGTCGTATTGTATCGCCCCGAAAGGCAATACGTCATTCAATATCAACAGCGCGAATTTCCCGGTGCTGTCTTGCTTGATCTTGGTCCAGCTCATGCCATCGATCATGATAGTGCCGCCGATGTTGACCTGATCCCAACTGGTTGATTTGAGCGTGACGTTCGTGTTTCCGGATTTCGTAGCGTCAATCTTTGACGTCGCCGTCACAGTCAGTGAGCCCGCGCTGTCATTTGCCCCGACTGTCAATACGCCAGTCGCCGCGTTGATGCTTGTGCCATTGGCCGCCGGGGATACCGTCCATGTCACGCCTCCGATATTGAGCATGCCATTGTTTTGATAAACGCTGGCGGTGAACGTCTGTGTGGCGCCCTTCTCTACCGTCGGGTTTTGCGGGGCGATCTGGATGTCTCTGATACCTGTGGGATCAATCGTGATCGCCACCGTGGCGACTCCGGTTGTCGAGCCGTCCTTCACGGCCTTGGCCGTGACGGTCAGCATGGAAGAGGTTTCATTCGCCGATATTGTCAGCTTGCCGGTACTGTCTATGCCGGTGCCCGGATTTGACGGGCTGACCGTCCATGTCACGCCGCCGCCATCCTGCCCGCTGTTGAGCGTGACCTTGGCCGTGAACTGTATCTGTCCGCCCAAATAGCCCGTGGTAGTCTTTGGCGTTACATCTACGCTACCGACAGATTCGGGATCGGCGACGACTGTCACTGTCGCGGTTCCGTAAGTCGAGCCGTCCTTCCTGGCTACAGCTTTGACTGTCAGCTGATTTGCCGATTCGTTCGGCGCCACGAACAACAGCCCGCTTGCGCTGATGGTCGTGCCGGGATTCATTGAATTGACCGACCATGTCACGCCATCGGTATCAACACCCGAGGAAAGCGTCACTGCCGCTGTGAATTGTTTTGAGGTATTACGTCCGACCGTAGCCGCCTGAGGATCGACATTGACGCTCAGTACCGGCGGCGCTATCCCGGTGACGTTCACTGTCGCCTCTCCATACTTGGTGGGATCCGACGTAGACGTCGCTCTGACAGTAAACATAGCTATGGTCTCTGAGGCGCCTACCGTCAGCACACCGCTCGAATTGATAGAGGTGTAAGCGCTGCTCGGCGAGATCGACCATGTCACGGGGCCGTTTTGCACCGGTTTGCTCGTGTCGTTCAATGTAAGCTGCGCGGAGAACACGACAGGATTGCTGCCTCTTTGGATATTCAGCGTCTGCGGCACAACAGCAACGGACTTGACCGCGTTCGGATCCCAGGTCACCAGCTTGCCGTCCGTCCCCATTTTGAAGATGTCGTCTGTCGCGTGCTGAATGTTTGCCTCGCTGTTGAGTTTGCCGTCGCCCTTGCCCGGAACCGTGCTGTCGCCGTAGAAATACTGGTCGTACGTGGGGCCGAGCGGGCCGACATAGTATTTGCCGCCCTGCTCATAGATCTGCGTGACAGGGTTTGTCGACGGGTTTTCATCTGTCCCGCCGCCGGTCAGCGGCCCGAGGATCCTCGGTGCGCTGGGCTGGTATTTCCTGAAAACATTTTGCCCGATATTGACCCAGTAGCCGTTGTCGGACCCGTTGTTGTAAAGTATCACATCCTGGTCGTCGCCACCGCCGAGCTTGCCGTCAGCGCCGCCCCATACCGCTGGGGAATCCTTCAAAGACCCGTCTGATTGGACCTGCTTGAAAATATTCGCGGGGTCTTCCACCCGGAATATCGCGTTGTCGGAGTCGCCGCCCAGATACGCGGGCTTGTCGGCGCCGTTGCCGGGCGTCCCTGTCGTATTGTAGACATACTTCGGCGGCATGTATTTCGTAGTGCCGTCCTGGTTGACTATCATATACACGTTCTTCGGATCGCCCACGGGCAGATAATAGTTGCCGTCGGGCCCCTTGATGATATTCGGGTTTGTATTTGTCTTCTTCACAAGTTTCGCGAAAGCGTCATTCAAACCATTGATCGCGTTTTGGATATCGCTGGCCGAAGGCGCTGTCATATTCACAACCGCCTTGCCCGCGGTGACGGCGTTGCTCAAACCTATGAGGCTGTCCGCGGTATAGGGGCTGTCCGCTCCCTGGGAAAGTGTCCATTCACCTTTGTTGATGAGATCCATCAACTCTGAAAGATCACCCTGGCCGTTGCCGATCGGAACGCCAACACTGACGAGCACATGGACGTCGCGATTGACGCCCCATTTGTCGGTGAATTCGCCCAGGATGATAGCCGCGCCTTTGCCTACCGACGTGATCACGCCGGTATTCGCGTTGACAGTCGCGACCGTGGTGTCCAGAGATCTCCATTTGACGGTGCTGATATTGCCCACGGTGACCGTCATTGGGGTGCTTTTGGTCATGTTCGGCCCCGAGAAGTATACCTGCCCGCTC